>Ga0193753_10002424_pt1 | contig 14665 bp, 8 predicted proteins | sample H1c2metaG_FD_144925 | JGI IMG/M metagenome (GOLD analysis project Ga0193753, IMG submission 144925) | Soil microbial communities from a riparian zone of the East river system, Colorado, United States - H1c2 | ecosystem: Environmental > Terrestrial > Soil > Riparian zone | place: USA: East River... | reverse complement strand
TCTCCAATGGCTGTATTTCTTCCTCCATCGACATAATCATAGCCGATACTAGCGGCGCTTCTTTGTGCCAATGCCCTGAAACCAACCGCTGTATTTTTGCTGCTGACAAAAGCGGCCTCTCCCGCATAGTTGCCGATGAATGTAGCTTCTTTTGAGTTATAGGAACTGTTTCCGAGTGTTCTGCCCGCCCGGTAACCAATGGCAACGTTACTATCTGCACGGTTAAGCAACAATGCCAGGGGTCCTATGGCCACTACTGCGGAAGCTGAATCACCAGAGAAAGCTGCAGCATAACCGATGGCCACGTTGTTTGAGCCGGTTGAATCGTTTCTTAATGCAGAAGCGCCTAAAACCGTGTTTTGATCAGCCTTTATTAACCTGCCCGCATCATTACCCACTGCAGTATTATTGGTGCCCAATGTACCTTCATACATGGCAGCATTACCAACAGCTACATTGTTGAGACCGGTTTTGTTGGCTGTCAATGAGTAACTACCAACAGCGGTATTTGCAGTTGCAGTGGTTGCACTGTCCATACTTGAATACCCGATCGCTGTGTTAGGATAACCGCCGCTGGAGTTGTATAATGACCTTGCCCCCACGGCCACATTTTGTGAACTTGCTCCCCCCTTGGATAAAGCTTTAAAACCCATCGCTACATTATCATTACCAGTATTGAAACTGAAAAGTGAACTGTCTCCAACCGCAACATTGCGGTTGCCGCTGATAAAAGAGCCGCCACCATTCATGCATTGAAAGCCAACCGCGGTATTTTTAGAACCCAGATTAATAAGATAACCTGCTCCATAACCAAGGCCAGTATTTTCTATTCCGGTGGTACTGCTACCTGTTGTGAAATTATTATAGTTCAAAGAATAAGCGCCAATCCCCGTATTGTAATGACTCCTGTTGTAGTAACCGGAAGAATAACCGATAAATGTGGTTGCATTAGCAGTATCATTGCTGACCGCCGATTGCATACCCATTGCCACATTATAGTTGCCACGCTTATTTAAGAAACCTGCGTAACGGCCTACTGCTGTGTTCCAGCTACCTAATGAATCCATTTCCAACGCGCCGACGCCAATGGCTGTGTTTTCGGTACCGACCCTGTTATTTCTTAAAGCTCTCCATCCAATTGCAACATTCAGGGAGCCTGCGCTGTCGAACTCCATGGTCTGATGTCCCATTGCGGTGTTGAGATCTCCTTTCCTATGATTATACATCACATCTGTTCCAACAGCCGTATTGAAGGATGCACTGTCTGTTAATCGTAAAGCACTTAAACCCAAACCTACATTGTAAATACCCGTGCGGTTGTATTCCATACTGTATGCACCAATAGAAGTATTGTAATAAGTGTTAACAGAAGAATCACGCTGGCTGTAATATCCTACTGCGGTATTGTAGCCATTTCCCTGTTGTTTACTGAGGGTTCTGTAGCCTACAGCTACGTTGCCATTTGTATTAAGTGCGCCACCCAATGAACTATCTCCAATAGCCACATTGAAATATGCACTCTCCGCACGGCTTAATGCCTCAGCTCCCACGGCTGTATTTTCGTTTCCGAGGGTATAGGCCATGGCACTATCGCCAACTGCAGTGTTCCTGCTGGTCGCCCAAACAGTGCTTCCCTGCCTGGCGTATAAAGCCCGGAAGCCAAGTGACGTATTTTTATTACCAGACCAGTTACCATGGCCGGCCTGGTAACCAATGGCTGTGTTTTCGATAGCTATGGTAGGATCGGTCAATGTAAAGGAGTTAGCAAAGCCGGCAGCGACTCCTATGGCAGTATTATTACTGGCAATATTATAGAACAGTGCATTGGTACCCACAGCCGTGTTAAATGATCCTATTTTATTTAAATACAATGCCTGTACACCCAACGCGGTATTTTGCTGGCCGGTAGAATCTGTATATAAGGACTGCATGCCAACAGCAGTATTCCAGTACCCGTTCCTATGATTCAACATGGCATTATAACCTATTGCAGTAGTATAATAAGAGCTATCATTATTTATTAAAGCAGTATGGCCTATTACCGTATTAAAACCCCCGTTGCGGTTGCTAAGCATGGCATTGTAGCCAAGAGCCACATTTCCCGTACCCAAATTATCATTTCGCAAAGCAGAGACACCCAACGCCGTATTATTTGTTCCACTCGTCATGGTCAGTAAACTGCTATAACCCAGGCCGGTGTTTCCGCTGGCACTGTCAACAATTCCAGAGGGCCTATTTCTTATTCTGAAACGTAGTGCGGAATCGTTAAGCGTACCCAAAAAATTGGTTGATTTGATGTTGCTGTTACCGGTAATTTTCCAGGCGGTGGTATCTGTGTTTGACCCATCAGATAACCAGATCCATTTACTACTAGGGGAATCGTAATAATAAAAGCCCGTGCTATCAGGAGTATCCTGGAAAATTAGTAAGCCATTTGCCGGAGAAGCAATGGCATTTTTCTGTGTTTTATTCATGCGGGGTACCAACACACCTTTTGTTGTACTGCTTACATCGAGGATGGAACTTGCGTTTGCAGTGGCTCCTGAAGTGTTAATACTAACCGATTGCGAGTTGGCCTTCGGTGCTGTGGTAATTAAGACAAGTACCACAGCCACCAAACGTAGAATTTTGGTCATGGTGAAATGATTTGAATGAACAACCGTTACAAAAAATTGGACTCTTTTGCTGATCAGGGAGTCGGAGGGTTAGAATAGAAACAGAAAATTAATTTTTTTTGCCAAAAAATCCTTGACTCGAGGCTAATTTATTTCTGCACAATCAAACCACCACCCCCGCCATCACCAAAACTTTTGATGACTCAAAAGGATTTTGCAAAAATAGGAGTATAGAGAGGTCTGAAAAATACCACAATGTGGTAAGTTGGAGGATGCACGTTCTGAACTGACATGGGGGCGAGCTTACTTTTTATCCAGCAATTTTTCAAGCTGGCTCAATCTCTCTGTTATGCTTATTATTTGTTTTTCCTGTTCCTTTATCGTTTCCACCAACACGGGCGTAAGTCTTGAATAATCAATCGACTTGTAACCAGACTCATCGGTAAAAACCATTTCGGGAAAGATCTTTTCTACGTCCTGTGCAATGAATCCCACCTGCATCTTACCAGTGAAATGCATATTGGGGAATTCTGCTGTTTTCCAATAATAGTTCACCCCATTCATTTGCATGATCTTTTGCAGTGAATTGCTGAGAGGAGCAACGTCTTTCTTGTAGCGTATATCGGATGGGCAAGTAATTCCACTTGATGACGTAAGTGTAGAAGATACATTAAGTGTACCTATTATCCTGGTGTTTCCGCAAACCTCCAGTTTGGATGAAGGCGCAGAAGTGCCGATACCTACATTACCATTGAGCAACTGGATATTGCCTGCTGTGCCGGTGCCGGTTCCAATACCTGATTTAAGGATTAGGTTTCCACCATTTGCATTTGCAGTTGGGCAGCCCACTCCAACTGTACCGCCACCCTGTACTGTAATACTGGAAGCATCCGCAACAACAAGATTCATTCCTCCCTGTATGTTTACATCCGAATGGGAATTACCAGTCAGGGACCAGCAGGAAGTTTGCCCCGCGATGATATTTATATTGCCGCCTGCAGTATTATAACCACTGCCCGATGTCAAATTGATATCCCCCGATGGACCAAGATTACTATAGCCCGAACCACCGGAAGGCATGTTATTCGTGGCCGTGATGTTTACGCTTCCTCCTGCCCCTCCAATAGGTACATAAGGATCGCCTGCTCTTAAGGTTATAGAATAGGCACTACCGGTTGTTGATGGCCCGGCTAAAACTGTTCCGGTATTGGTTAGCCGGATATTGCCATTCACTTCCAGCTTATCACCTGGTGAGGTAGTGCCGACACCAACATTGGTACCCGTATTATTATAAATGTTACCACTCAAAAGAGTCCAGTAATTGGTTGAATTGGCAATGGCTGTCCAGGCAGATCCGTTGTAGAAAAAAAGCTGGTTCAGATCTGTATCATAAACCTGCAGTCCAGTTGCGGGTGTAGCTATTGCCGTTTTTTGAGATGTGCTCATTCGGGGGATGAGCAAACCTTTTATAGTACTTTTTATATCCAGCATAGCACTGGTATGAGCAGAACTTCCATCGGTGTTGAGTGCCAGGGATTGCGAGAAGCAATTGCTGCTGCAAAGCATAAGCAATGACACGAAAAGACATACAAAGTATTTCATGGTGAACCGTTTTCACCAAAACTAAAAATTAAAGCTGCTGTAGCCTATACCAAGACATTGGTATTATAAACAGCCATGAATACAACAGTATTCATTAATCCTGTTTCATAAGGAGCCAGTTAAATCCATCACTTATCGCCATTACTGTTTTGGGCGAACTGCCGGGGTTAAGTGTATAACTGGTGAATGGGGCTAACGAACTTCCCCAATATAAAGACCCCGTAGCAGTAGTTAAGATCGCATTATTTACAGCGCTGTTATCCCTTATGATGTACATGCGTCCCGTGTAGGTGGCGGGGCTGGGTAACTGGTAATAATTGTTGGTATTATCTGCCGGTGCCAGGCCCATATATGATTTATATCCCGATAAGGATGCTGGAGAACCACTTGTTCCCCCTGGAATACCTAAGGAAATACCAATAGCAACCGTACCATCTACCTGCAGGCTGCTATGTGGGGTTGTGGTTCCAATACCTACCTTGGTATCTGCAGAAGCGCCATTTTCACCATTGATACTTCCCAGTATTAAAGAGTTGCTTTGCGCCACCAGTGCCCTATAGCCTATTGCAGTTGCGTTGGTTAAGTTACTCGCTGAAACATTGGTAAGAGTTCCTAAGGCTGTATTGTTGGTGCCGGATATATTCGTGATGAGAGCCTGGTACCCCATAGCTACGTTGGAGGATGCGATATTGTTGAACAATGCCTGGTAACCCACCCCAACATTACTACTGCCTGATCCGTTGTTGCGCAATACAAATGCGCCCATTCCTGTATTTGCAGTACCCAATGAATCGGGATAGCCACTCTCATAGCCAAAATAGCTATTAGTAGTACCTGATTTAGATAAGCGATGAGCACTTCTTCCCACCGCGGTATTCTGGCTGCCGGTAATATTTTCATGTAATGCACCGGTGCCCACCGCAGTATTTTCCTGGCCTGTTGTATTCATATATAAAGCCTCACTGCCTATAGCCGTATTTTTGTACCCGTTACTGGTAGCAGTAGGCTGATTGTAAAATAAAGCCTTGGAGCCTACTGCGGTATTGTCCATATAATAATCGGCCCCGCCATTAAAGCTCTGCGTGTACATAGATGAATCACCAATGGATGTATTGCGACTGCCTGCGGTATTGAACCTTAAGGACACTGCTCCCACAGCTACATTGTTCAACCCAGAGATATTCGCCTGCATGGATGATGAACCCACTGCCGTATTGGATAACAAAGAAGTATCGGCCTGGAGTGCCGATGCACCTACTGCAACTTTGTTGGTACCCATCTTGTTTGTGTTCAATGTATTATATCCCACGCCTACATTATTACTTGTACTTTTTGAATTGAACATGCTTAATGCACCTACAGCCACATTTTGAAAGCCAGTGGTATCACCATTCATGGCATTGGTTCCAACAGCCGTATTATTATTCCCGGTACGATGGTTTAAAAGGGCAGTGGTGCCCATTGCTACATTAGCAGTGCCCGTTGTATTGTTTATCATAGAACCGCTTCCGAATGCCGAGTTGGAATTTGCTGTGTTGTTTTGCAGAACACCGCTGCCAAAAGCGGTATTGCCAAACCCGGAAGTGACCTTTGTCAATGAACTGAAGCCCAAGGCGCTATTATTAAACCCCGTGGTAATACTCATTCCCGCATCAGCACCCAGGAAGACGTTTTGATTGGATCTGTCTAAGAGTCCCGCCCAGGCATTATTTTGTTTAAACTTTAACGGCATATTATCTTTTGTGCCGATAAAATTTACTGAAGTATCTGTACCTGCATTACCGGTTGTTGACCAACCCGTAACACTTGTGGTTAACCACACCCATGCCGTTCCGTTGTAAAAATAAAAACCCGCGCTGTCAGGTGCATTTTGAAACACCAGCAAACCTGTTGCAGGCGAAGCGATCAAAGTTCGTTCTGTTTTACTCATCCTCGGAATGAGCACTCCTTTGACCGTACTCTTTACATCCAGCAGAGCGCTGGCATTTGCGGTGCTGCCATCGGTGTTGATCGCTACGGATTGTGAATAGGAGTTTTCAGTTATGACGCATAACAATGCTACGGCAAGAAATAACAGGTACTTCATGGTGAATGTGTTTTGCCAAAGTTAAAATAAAAGGGCACATACTAATACCTTGGCATGTGCAATGAACAGCATTGTGCTTTTAACCCAATTCAGGATATAAAGGAAACTGCTGCATGAACGACTTTACCTCTTCCTGTACGGATGAAATTACCGTTTCATTATCGAGGTTCATCAACACTTTATCAATGAGGTCAACAACATTGGCCATGTGCTCTTCATTCATTCCACGGGTGGTGATTGCCGGCACACCTACGCGAATGCCTGATGTGACGAAGGGACTTTTATCATCAAAGGGAACTGCATTTTTATTAAGGGTGATATGCGCCTTGTCCAATGTTTCCTGCGCTTTTTTTCCTGTGATATTTTTGTTTCTCAGATCGATCAGCATCAAATGATTGTCTGTTCCGCCTGAAATGATCTGGTAATCCTTATCGGTGAAAGCCTTTGCCATAGCCTGCGCATTGGCGATGACCTGTTTTGCATAAACAGTAAAATCATCTGTAAGCAATTCGCCGAATGCAACAGCTTTTGCCGCGATCACGTGTTCCAGCGGACCGCCCTGTGTGCCTGGAAACACAGCCATATCCAGCACATTGCTCATCATGCGCGGATTGCCTTTGAGGTCTTTCAACCCAAATGGATTCTCAAAATCAGTTTTCATCAAGATGATTCCGCCTCTTGGTCCGCGTAAGGTTTTATGCGTGGTACTCGTAACAAAATGACAATGTTCAACAATCCTTTTGCGATCAGCCCGGCAGGATGTGCCATATCGCACATTACCAAAGCGCCAACCTCATCTGCTACTTTTCTTATTCTTGCATAATCGATATCGCGGCTATAAGCGCTTGCGCCACAGATGATCAGCTTTGGTTTTTCGGTGCGGGCTTTTTGTTCCAATGATTCATAGTCGATGAGGCCCGTTTCTTTTTTCACTGCGTAAAAATGTGGCTGATATAATTTACCCGAAAAATTAACCGGTGAACCATGAGTAAGATGTCCGCCCATGCTGAGGTCGAGACCCAAGATCTTATCACCAGGTTGCAGCACACCCAGCATCAAAGCTGCGTTGGCCTGTGCGCCGCTATGCGGTTGCACGTTGGCATAATCACAATTAAAAACTTCTTTTATCCTGTCGATCGCCAATTGCTCCACCTCATCAACAACTTCGCATCCGCCATAATATCTTCTGCCAGGATAACCTTCTGCGTATTTGTTGGTAAGAGAGGTCCCCATGGCCTGCATCACCTGCAGACTGGTGAAATTTTCGGAAGCGATCAGTTCGATGCCTTTGCGCTGGCGGTCCAACTCTTTATTGATAAGGTCGAATACCTGGTTGTCTTTTTGCATAAGCGAGTGTTGAGACCGCAAATATAAGCCGCCAAATTGGTCTGAGACTTCCGAAGTTTTACAACAGTTGTTCAAGACTTCCGAAGTTTGAAAAAACTTCGGAGGTCTTATAAATGACCGCTTGTCTTTATTGAATTAGGCAATTAGTCAAAATTTACTACTTTCACAGCCCGTTTTAAGAATAGAGGAAACATTATTGTAAACTAAATGCGCTGCCCAAGGCAGATCGGGGTTTCACAATGAAGGCAATCATTCCGGTTGCAGGCGCCGGCACAAAGCTTCGTCCGCATACCTATACACAACCCAAGGCGTTAATTCCCTTAGCAGGAAAAACCATATTGAGTATTATTGTTGATCAGTTGCACGAAGCGGGTATCAATGATTTTATTTTTATCATCGGATACCTGGGCGATAAGATCAAGGACTATGTAAAGGCTAAGTATCCTGACCTCAACTGCCATTTCGTGCAGCAAAGCGAACGTTACGGAACCGGCCATGCGATCGACCTTACAAGGGAGCTTGTTGGGGGCGACGAAGTGCTGATCGTATTGGGAGATACCATTGCTGAATATGACGTGAGAGAGGTAATGAATTCTCCACATTCTATGCTGGGTGTGAAAAAAGTAGATGACCCACGGAACTTTGGTGTTGCAGAAATTGAAGAAGACGGCTCTATCAGCCGGGTAGTAGAAAAACCATCTATACCAAAAAGCAATATGGCATTGGTGGGAGTGTATAAGATAAAGGAAACCGAGATCCTGTTCTCCTGTTTGGAGAAGATCATTCTTACCGAGACAAAAAGTTACGATGAATTTAATTTAACTGATGCATTGGAATGTATGATACAGGGTGGCGCTAAGTTTCAGTCGCTGAAAGTGCAGAACTGGTTCGATTGCGGAAAGAAAGAGACCTTGCTTGAATCCAATGCTACGCTACTGAAAAAGTTCGGGGGCAATATTGCAGAAAAACATTCTTTCGAAAATACCATCATCATCCCCCCGGTAAGTATTGCCGAAGGCTGTGATATCAAGAATTCGGTCATCGGGCCCAATGTAGCCATCGGTGAATTTGCCAGCATCAATCACGCCATCATCAAAGATTCCATTATTGGCGCCTATTCCAAATTGCAGGAGATCGTATTGAACAATTCACTAATTGGCAGTGATGCCGAAGTGAAGGGTGTGAACCGCAGCTTGAATATCGGCGATAATACGGCGATCGATCTGAGTGGTGGAAGTAATACTAAATAAGAAATAAGGAAGGTCTGCAGCTTGATAACCGGCAGCTCTTCAAAGTATTATACTCCTAAACTTCCTTATTTCTTATTAATTATTCCTTATTCCCGCATTCTCCTCATTTTTCAAAAAAAAGCCTCCACTTTACGAAATATTATTATTTACTTTGCGTTTCAAAGTACTTTCTATTTGTTTAATTTTTTTAACGATATTTGAAAACTATATTTACCGGCAATGCAAAACAGGGTTACGCGCCTTTTTAATATTGATTACCCGATCATCCAGGCGGGTATGATTTGGGCCAGTGGTTGGAGGCTCGCCAGCGCTGTCAGTAATGCCGGTGCATTGGGATTGATCGGAAGCGGCAGTATGTATCCCGACGCGTTGCGGGAACATATTCAAAAGTGCAAAGCGGCAACGAACCGGTCGTTTGGAGTGAACGTACCACTGATATATCCCGACATTGATAAGCACATCGAGATCATCCTGGAAGAAAAACCGCCAATTGTTTTTACCTCGGCAGGCAATCCCAAGACATGGACAGCACGTCTAAAAGAACAAGGCATAACTGTAGTACATGTGGTAAGCAGCAGTAAGTTTGCGTTCAAAGCACAGGAGGCAGGTTGCGATGCAGTGGTGGCAGAAGGTTTTGAGGCAGGCGGGCACAATGGCCGGGAGGAAACGACAACAATGGTGTTGATACCTGCTGTTTGTGATGCGGTGAATATTCCGGTCATTGCGGGCGGCATAGCAACCGGGCGACAAATGCTGGCGGCGATGGTGTTGGGTGCCGAAGGTGTTCAGATCGGTAGCAGGTTTGTTGCGAGTCCCGAAGCTTCCTCTCATCTTAAATTCAAAGATCTTGTAATAGCGGCGCAAGAAGGAGACACGCAAGTGTCGTTGAAGCAATTGACGCCGGTGCGGATGATGAAGAATAAATTCTTTGCGGCTGTGCAGGAAGCTGAGCAGCGGGGAGCAACGGCAGCACAATTGCAAGATCTATTGGGAAGAGGCAGAGCAAAAAAGGGAATGTTTGATGGCGATCTTGATGAAGGTGAATTGGAGATCGGACAAGTTAGTGCCCTTATCAAAAAAATACAACCTGCGGCAGAGATCGTAAAAGAGATATGGAATGAGTTTGAAACACTATTGCAACAGCCACTAAAATAAATTATTACCTTTGAGAAGTATAAAGATTTTGAAAACTAACCCTCAGCTAATGCAAGCCAAAGCCGGCCAGGTTTATCCTGCGATAAAAAAAGCGATAACCGTTTTTTTTCTGCTTTTTTCTTTTCTCATTATTAAGGTACAGGCTCAGCCGCCAATTAAAGACCCAAACAACCCGGATGCACCGCAATTACCAACCCAATATCCGCCGGGACAACTGTACGACGTTTTAAAGGATAAGAACCCGGATAACTCCAATAATGGAAAATCGATCGGCAAAGACAATAACAAAGGGCTGAAGGACAGGTTGCAAAAAGATAGCCTTGTAAAAGAAAATACTCCGCAATCCGTCAACAAAACAGAAGACACTTATGGAATGAATTTGTTCAGGGGTGGAGTGGTGGCTTCCATTACCGAATTATCAACTCCTCCATTGGACTATCCCATCGGTGTTTACGATCACATCATCGTTTCACTTTGGAACGGTGCTGAAGCCACATTGGAATATACAGTAGCAAGAGACGGTTCCATTTTTCCTACTGGCCTGGGCAAAATATATTTACAGGGATTGACCTTTGATAATGTGCGGTCACTCATCACAAGGCGCTTTAAAGCTTATGTGCCGCCAACAACAAATATCACCGTCTCTCTTGGAGAGCCACGCACCATAACCGTAAACGTAGCAGGTGAAGTGAGCACACAGGGCCCGGTAACTGTTTCGGCATTCACCAATGCATTCAATGTGATAGCGCTTGCGGGCGGGCCTACCGATCTTGCAAACCTCCGCGAGATACTGATCAAAAGAAATGGGAGGGTGATCGATGAACTGGACGTGTATAAATATCTTACAACCGGAGATTTTGGAAAGCACATCTATCTCGACAATAATGATTTTGTTATTGTGCAAACGGTAGCAAAAAAAGTAAAGGCGGAAGGGAAATGGAAGCGCCCGATGTTTTACCAGTTAAAAAAAGATGAAGGGATCAAGGCCTTGATGAAATATAGCGGAGGATTGCTTCGCGACGCTTTTTCGAGCGGTATGAAAATTTATAGAACAGAATTGGAAAAGCAGGTGATCAAGGATGTGAATGCAACCGCAATCATCAACCCTACCAACGACCCGAGGTTCACGCATGAAGATTTTTTACTGCAGGATGGCGACATCGTAAAAGTGATCGCAGTTAATCCAGGCCTGATCAATAAAGTTGAAATAAAGGGAGAGGTTTCTTATCCCGGCCAATACGAGATCAGGAAAGGCGATAACTTATTCGAGCTGATCAACAGGGCGGGCGGGATAACACGCAATACGTATTTGCCGAGAGCTTATATTTTCAGGGGCGGCGGTGACAGCACAAATGTGAGGGCCAATAAAATAGAGGTGAATCTTTCTGATATCGCGAAAAATGATAGCGCTGATATAAACAATATACTGATATACCCCAACGACCAGATATTACTTTTCAACGCAAATGATTTCGCAGAAAAGCAATATGTGGAAATATTCGGCGAGGTGAGAAAGGAAGGCAAAGTGAATAAATACGGAGGCATGACATTGCAAGACCTGCTGTATCTCTCCGGTGGGGTAAAACAATCTGCGGAATTCGGCAGGATAGAAATTTCGAGCATCGTTGATATCGATTCCGCAAAGAACCAGCAAACACCTACGCGAACTGTTGTTCGCACACTAAAGCTTTCGCCCGACCTAGCGTTGGATAGCATTTCATCGAAGATCCTTCTTAAACCCTATGACCAGATATATGTGCGGAAGAACCCAACATTCGAATTGCAGCAATTGGTGCAGATAAACGGGCTGGTGAAATACCCGGGGCCTTATCCCCGTCTCGACGCCCACGAACGCATATCATCTTACATCAGCAGGGCAGGGGGCATAAAGGAAAGTGCCGATCTCAGCGGGGCTATTTTGTACAGGAAGAAAACGCAGTATTTTAGGGAGAATGTAACCACCAAGATCAACAAGATCATTGACTCTTCAGGCAATATCAAACTCGACACGATCAAGATAGACAATACGGATACCTTACCCGAGCCGGCAAGCATCGACCTGTACAAGGCATTAAAATACAAGAACTCCAAGTTTGACGTGGTAATGCAGGACGGTGATATCGTTTTTGTGCCGGAGATAAACCCTTTTGTAAGTGTGAAAGGAACGGTTCAAGCTCCGCTGAAACTAACTTTTGATAAGGAGCATTCCAATGTTGGTTATTATATAGACAAAGCGGGAGGATTTGGCGTACGGCCATGGCGAAGTCGTATCTATGTGCAATACGCCAATGGCAAGAGCAGGCGTACACATACTTATTTCTTCATTCATTTTTATCCCAAGGTGGAAGAAGGAAGTACAGTCATTGTTCCTTTCCGGCCTGAAGGCAAGGGGGCGAGTGATGTGGCGCAACAGGTGATGCTGTCGATCATTCCGATAGTTACGGCTGCATTGATCGCAAGGTTATTGATAAAGCTATAATTATACATAAAAAACGCAGATGACGAATCTTGAGTTAATAAAGCAACTGATACAAAGACTGAAAAAATTCAGTTGGGTTATCATCATCATTGCTGCCGGGTTTGCCGCATTTTTTTTCTATACAAATCAACGGTATTCCCATTAAACAGTTCAAGCGACAATACGGTTTCAAGTTCTACCATCAGCAATATCCTCGGACTTTCGGATGCGCCGAAATCTTTTAGCGGCGAAGCTTCTATCAATATCCTGGAGTTGGCCAACAGTCGGCGTACCAGGGAGGCCGTGGCAATAGAAAGGATACCGTCGATGCAAAACAAGACGGTATCTGAATTGTTGATCGAGGAAAATAACCGGCATACTGGTTATATGCAAAACAAGGCTATCACGGTGCCAAAAGATAGCCAGGCACTCGTCAATGTCGCCAGCAATTTATTGAAGGGCGGCTTTCAATCTAAGATCAATAAGAATGGTATCCTCGAACTTTATTTCAGCAACAGCAATCCCGATCTTGTGAGGGTGGTAAGCTATATCTATATTAGAAAACTTTCTGATTTTTATATCGAGCTAAAAAAGAAAAAGGCGGAGATAGATTATGAATTTGCTGTTAAGAAGGCTGATTCTTTGTTCAATGTGCTGAGCGGTCTGGACCGTAGTTTGGTCTCATTGGATGAACACACTTTTTTCACCAACGAAGAATTACAACGGTATAGCATTCCCAAACAAAATCTTGCACAGGATAAGTCCACAGTACAATCGCAATATTATTACGCAGTAAATAACAGGGAGGCGGCTGCATATAAACTTCAGAAAGAAACACCGATCATTGAAGCGCTCGACAGGCCCGAACCCCCTTATGATGCAACAAAAAAATCAGCTACCCTGTATGCTATGATCGGCTTTATGCTGGGCATGGCGATCGGCATTGGTTTATTTAGCTGGAAGATCATCAGTAAATACATCGGCGACGAACTCAATAAGGCTATTGAAAAGGCCGCGAGAGGGAAGGAGCCGGTGGCGCCTGCGGCAGAACAAGCTTGATTTAGTCCCTAGTCCTTAATCAATAGTCCGAAGCCCGAGACTCCCGACTTCGTACTAAAGACTATCGACTATTTCCTAAAAGCCCACTTCATCATCTCTTTCCAACTCGGCTTCTTACCATACATTAATATACCGGTGCGATATATTCTTGCGGCAAACCATGTGGTGAACAAGAAGCCGGCGATCAATAATAACATCGATAATCCCAATTGCCACCACGGTACTGTATTGGGTACCCCGAAAGGTATCCTGGCCATCATCACGATCGGTGAGCTGAAGGGAATGATGCTTGCCCACACTGCAAGCGGACTGGTGGGGTTTGCTATCGCGGGCGTCATCAATGCAATTGAAAATATGATAAGCATGGTGATCGGAAAGCTTAACGATTGAGCCTCCCTCATGTCTTCGTTGATAGCACTCCCAATGGCTGCATATAAAGACGAGTAAAAAAAGAACCCTGCCAACAAGTAAAAAATAAAGCAAACGATCACCAAAGCGATGTTTACGCTGGTGAAAACATTTTGAACTTTACCTACCATTGCAGTCATAGTGCCCCCGCTTCCTCCCGAAAATTTCCCGATATTATAGATGAGAAAGATACAGGCGATCCAGATAAGGAATTGTGTTAAAGCCACCATACCAATACCGATGATCTTACCCAGCATCAACTGGAACGGTTTTACTGACGACACCACAACCTCGGCAATGCGGTTCGTTTTTTCTTCGGTAACACCCATCATTACCTGGCTTCCATAAAGTAAAAGAATAAAATACATTAAGAACCCGCAAACAAAACCGATCGTTGATGCCGTGTCCGAATCAGCCTCCCGATTTTTTACATTACTCAGCTTTAAGGTTATCGTGCTATTATTCAGTATATCCTTTTTTGCAGCATCAATACCCAGGCTATCATTTTTTACCTGGTTCCACAACTTGTTGAGTTTTTCTTGCACGGGTGCCGCAGCACCCGGGCCAAAAGTTGTGCTGGTCTTGAGTGAAACATTATCCAATTTCTTTCTCCAATTGGCTGTGTCCGGTATCACGATATAACCATCGTAGTTGTGCAAAGAATCATTTTCTTTTTTAAAGACCA
>Ga0193753_10002423_pt1 | contig 14668 bp, 15 predicted proteins | sample H1c2metaG_FD_144925 | JGI IMG/M metagenome (GOLD analysis project Ga0193753, IMG submission 144925) | Soil microbial communities from a riparian zone of the East river system, Colorado, United States - H1c2 | ecosystem: Environmental > Terrestrial > Soil > Riparian zone | place: USA: East... | reverse complement strand
AGTGACGCCACTTTACCAATGATGATCAGGGTAGGGGATGTGTAATTCCTGTTTCCGAATTCCTGTTCATATTGGTCGATGCGGCTGCAGAATACCTTTTGGCAGGGAGTTGTAGCCTGTTCAACCACAGCAATGGATGTTCCCGGATCAATGGAATGATCAAGTAATTGTTTTACGAGTTCATTTGTCGTGGCACCTGACATATAAAATACAAGCGTGTCTTCCGTTTGTGCAAGCTCCTTCCAGTAAGAAGCCTGGATGATCTCATTTTTATGCAACGTAAGGAAACGTACAGCCTGTGCATAATTACGGGCAGTTAACGGGATACCGGCGTACGCAGCAGCACCACAGGCTGCCGTGACACCCGGAATGATTTCATATGGAATATTATATTTATTCAGCGCCTGTAGTTCATCCAGCAGATTTGAAAAAACAGATACATCTCCACCTTTTAACCGAAGCACTTTCTTTCCCTGTAAAGCATATTCTACCAGTAATTCATTGATGATATGCTGTGGTGTTGACCCTTCTCTTTTTCTTTGTTTCCCGGCATGTAAAATCAAAGCGCCGGGATTCGCGTAAGAATCAAGAATGACTTCACTTACAAGGCGGTCGGTGATAATCACGTCGGCGTTTCTCAGGTGCCTGACTGTTTTCAATGTGATTAATTCAGGATCCCCGGGTCCGGCGCCTGCGAAAATTACTTTTTGTATTTGTTTGCTGTGGTTCATCCGCTATCGTGATTAAAAATTATTGTTGAATCATGCAGGCGCCTACGGTTACATTACTGGTTTCGTCAATGAGTATGAGACCTCCGTTCACCCGCAGATCTTTATACAGATCATAAGCCAGGGGGGAAGCTGTCTTAATTCTTGCGCGCACAATTTCATTCAGGCCCACACTTTCAATGCCTTCTACTTTCTCCAGTGAATTCACGTCGAGCCGGTATTCAATTTCCTTTACCACCGATTTAATCCGGCGGCTGTTATGTTGAATCAAATATTTATTGCCCGGCTTCAGAGGTTTGCTATCCATCCAGCAGAGCAACACTTCCAGGTCCTGTCCCATCAATGGAGGGTGATCTTTTTTCACCAGTACGTCCCCGCGACTGATATCGATATCATCTTCCAGGTGCAGGATTACAGCCTGGCCGGCAACGGCTTCTTCCACACTTTTCAGATTTGTTTCTATTTGGGTGAGTCTGCTTTTAAGTCCCGCCGGTAATACAATTATTTCGTCACCCACGTGATAAGTACCGCTGATTATCTTTCCTGCATAACCGCGATAATCCGGCCATTCTTCTGTCTGCGGACGTATTACATATTGCACCGGCATACGTGCATGTGTCAGATTTATTTCAGAATCAATGGACACAGTTTCAAGAAAATCCAGCAGGCACGGACCTTCATACCAATTCATATGATTGGATTTGTCCACTATGTTATCGCCATTCAATGCGCTGATCGGGATAAAACTGATATGCCTCAGGCCCAGCGATTTTGCAATGGCAGCATATTCGATGACGACATTATTGTAGACATCCTGGGAGAATTCTACCAGGTCCATTTTGTTTATGGCTACGACCACATGCGGCATATTCAATAAGGAAGCGATGATGGTATGGCGTCTTGTTTGTTCTACTATCCCGTTACGTGCATCCACCAGAATAATCATTAACTGGGCATTGGATGCTCCTGTAACCATATTACGTGTATACTGGATATGGCCGGGCGCATCCGCAATGATGAATTTTCTTTTGGGTGTACTGAAATATTTGTAAGCTACATCAATGGTGATACCCTGTTCCCTTTCCGCGCGCAGGCCATCGGTGAGCAAGGCCAGGTCAATGCTTCCTTCTTCCCTGTTTTTGCTTTGCCTTTCCAAAGCTTCCAGCTGATCACTCAATATGCTTTTACTATCATACAGTAATCTGCCGATGAGCGTACTCTTTCCGTCATCCACACTGCCCGCCGTTATAAATCGTAAAAGATCCATTGAGAATTTGTTAATTAAAAATATCCGTTCTTTTTTCTGTCTTCCATGGCTGCTTCAGAAATCTTGTCATCGATACGTGTTTCCCCCCGTTCACTGGTGCGGGTAAGAATAATTTCATTGATGATGTCGTCAATATTACTTGCTGAAGATTCTACTGCTGCTGTACAGGTCATGTCACCGACCGTACGATATCTCACCGTTTTGCGCATAACCTGGTCGGTTTCTTCCAGACGGATAAAAGATGACACGGCCACGAGCTGTCCCTCATGTGAAATCACATCCCTTTCGTGAGAAAAATAGATCGTCGGCAGATCAATTTTTTCGCGACGTATATAATTCCATATATCGAGCTCCGTCCAGTTGCTGATCGGAAACACACGTACATTTTCACCTTTTTGAATTTTGCCGTTGTAGATATTCCAGAGTTCCGGTCTCTGCCTCTTGGGATCCCACTGACCGAATTCATCCCGGACAGAAAAAATTCTTTCCTTAGCCCTTGCTTTCTCTTCATCCCTCCGGGCGCCGCCGATACAGGCATCAAATCCAAATTCTTCAATTGTGTCCAGCAGCGTGTAGGTTTGAAGTGCATTACGGCTGGCGAATTTTCCGGCAGGTTCCTTCAAGGATTTTAAACGGATGGTATCTTCTACTTTGCGAACGATCAGTTTTTCGCCTATCACGGATGCCAGATGATCCCGATAGTCCAGCGCCTCTTTAAAATTGTGTCCTGTATCAATATGCACCAGGGGAAAAGGGAATTTTCCGGGCCTGAAAGCTTTCAGGGCCAGGTGTACGAGCGTAATCGAATCCTTTCCGCCACTGAACAGAAGAGCAGGTTTTTCAAACTGCCCCGCTACCTCACGGAGAATGTAGATTGCCTCACTTTCTAACTCATCTAAATAATCCATTTTTTTTAGTATGTGAGTATGGGAGTATGAGAGTGTGGGAATAGGGATTTAACTCCCATACTTCCATTCTTTCATACTTTCATACTTGTATTAGTGTTCTCATGTAGGCCACACTCTTTCTTCGCTGCATCTTCCCACCACCAACGGCCTGCCCTGAATTCTTCTCCGGGCCGTATGGCACGGGTACAAGGCTGACAGCCAATGCTCACAAAACCACGATCGTGTAATATATTATAGGGCACATCGTTTTCGGAAATGTATCTTTTTACCTGTTCCAGGTTCCAATGAAGCAGCGGGTTGTATTTGTTCAGGCGGTTGCCTTCATCCCATTCAACCAGATTCAGCTGGCTGCGGTTTCCGGAATGTTCCGCACGTATTCCCGTGATCCATATCTTCTGTCCGGCCAGTGCTCTTTTTAAGGGCTCTACCTTACGGATAAAACAGCATTCTTTGCGGTTTTCCACAGATTCATAAAAAGCATTGGGTCCTTTCTGATTTACATAAGCTTCCAGCCGACCTGCTTCAGGAACATATGATTTGATATGAATACCATATTTTTCCTGCGTAGCCGACCAAACTGAATAGGTTTCGCTGAACATACGGCCTGTATCGAGCGTAAAAATATTAATTGGAAGATTTTCGGAAACAATATGGTGAAGGATGACCTGATCCTCTTCGCTGAAACTGGTTGAAAAACAAACCTGACCCGGGTATAGCTCAGTCAATAAATGCAGGGAAGCGGAGATAGATAGATTGTTTATCTGGCTGCTTAAATTAGAATTCAATATGTCTGCTGCTGTGTCCATGTATCAAAAAACCTGTTTAGAAAGAGGAAAGAAGAAAGATGTGGTTGAGTATTATATATCAACAACAACATCCCTTACAACAGGGACAACAGATACATGCGAAGAAAGCAGTATGAAGCATATTCGGCAGTCTACAAATTAGATGGACAAATATAGTTCAAGGAATTGAATAAAAAAAATTAGGTGAATTATTCCCCCTTTCAGGCTAATATTCCGGAGATCAGAACCGGTCAAACCATGTACTAAAACGGCTTCCGGTCCTGTGAATCAGTATTCGAATTACTTATATTTACCAAATGAAAATTGCGATTATCAATGGCCCCAATTTAAATCTGCTTGGAATACGGGAACCCGGAATTTATGGCAGGCAAACATTTGAAGACTTTTTAAAGGATCTGAAAGAAAAATACCCCTCCATTCAGATCGATTACTTTCAAAGTAACGTGGAGGGAGAACTCGTGAATGAATTACAGCGGGTAGGATTTGATTATGATGGCATTCTGCTGAATGCAGCTGCCTACACACATACTTCTGTTGCAATAGGAGATGCCATTACGGCTATTAAAACAGCGGTTATCGAAATTCATATCAGCAATGTGGCGGCGAGGGAAGAATACAGGCAAAAGTCCCTGATTTCGGCTAAATCTGTCGGTTCGATAGCGGGCCTGGGATTAAAAGGATATGAACTGGGCCTTTTGTATTTTCTATAAGAATACCCTCATCATAAGAGCCACGCCGTTGTCCTGTTTGGGACCGTCCGTCAGCCTGATGATATGGAGGCCATTGTTTGACCACACCATGAATTCATCGCCCTTCTTAGCTTTTGCCAGCTGTTTGTCAATAGCAGGAATGATACTTCCCCTGGCAACCCATCCCAAATCACCCTTTGTAATCGATTCCCCGCCCATAGAATATGTTTGTGCCAGATGTTCAAAACTGTCCTGGTGGTTTTGCAATTTGGCCAGGATGGATTTACCCAGACTGTCGGCCATCCGGTAACGGAAAACAGATGTATCGATAAATATCTGACTGATCCTGTAAAATGTATTGGGAAGCCGGGCGAGGACCTGAACCAGGAATTTCTGACCCTGCATATTAAATGGACCATAGACCTTTTTAAGTACGCCTGTGTACGCCAGGCTGTCTGCCAGACTGTTAAAATGTTTGGTGCGCGTAACCACAACCGTGTCCAGTTTGAACTTTTTCTTCATAATATCCTTTACATAGAGGGGAGAGTTCGGAGATTTTTCCAGTTCCGATTTTATCTCAGACATTGTTTTCGGTTGGCTGTATCCGTGTAATACATTGATAGTCAGTATAATGAGAAAGAAAAATTTGACCATGGCCAGTTGTTAAGGCTGCAAATATAGGCAGACCCAGGCAAGTGATACTGCAACATTTCACCGTACCGGATCGTTTTTTGCAGAAGGACCATTATCATGAAGAGACTACTTTTTTTGCTGTTCCTGCTGATCACCTGCAAGGGCTTTTCCCAACCCGGCTCTTTTATTATCGGGGTAAAAGGAGATACCCTCAATAAAGTGGATAAGAAAAACATGAAACAGGGTAAATGGGTGGAGCGAACAGATGAAATAAGGGGTGAGCCCGGCGACGAGGAGGAAGGTGAATACAAAAATAATCGCCGTGAGGGGACCTGGCGTATTTACAGCCTTCAAGGTGATCTGACAGCTCTTGAATTTTATAAATGGGGGAACAAGGATGGAATTTGTCAGTATTTTAATGCTTCTGGTTCATTGGTCAGGGAGGAATCCTGGAGAGCGCTGAATCCGGATAAATTGTATGACACACTTGACATTGAAGATATCGACCATTTAAATGAGTATAAAACGGTCATCGTTAAAAATGAAGGTGTTGCCATACGGCATGGACAATGGAAATTCTACGATCCGACTACCGGTATGATCAATAAAATTCAGACATATACCATGGGGAAACTGGAAAATCCGAAATCAGGCACGGGTTCCGACTCAACAAAAAATGTGAGCAAGACCATGGTGAAACCGAAAGAGGTGCAGGACTATGAGAAGAAAAATGCGGGTAAGAAAAAGATAAAAGTCAGGGATGGAGCAACGAATTAATCTTCCTTTAATTCGGCCAGATTTACCTGTACCAGCACTTTATCTATGCGCTGTGCATCCATATCTACAATTTCAAATTTGAAGTCTTTCCACTCCATCCGTTCGCCGGTTCGGGGAATATGTTCCAGTTGGTGCAGAATGAATCCTGCCAGGGTGTCGAATTCGTGTTCGCCCTCATTCATCCATTCGGTCTTATCAAAGTGCGCAAGAAAGTCGTAAAAAGGAATCTGGGCATCTACCAGGAAAGAACCGTCATCACGTTTTACGATTTCATAGTCTGACATATCCGGTTGCGGGATATCGCCGATCAGGGCTTCCAGAATATCATTTAATGTGATCATCCCGAGCAGGCTTCCGTATTCATCAACGATACAGCAGCTATGGGTTTTTGTTTCCTTGAATTTTTCCAGTACCTGGTAGGCGGTGTTATTTTCGGGAACGAACAGCGCCTGTGTCATCATGTCTTTAAAAGGCGTTGAATCGTCTGCCACATACATATCCTTGATGGTAACCATGCCTTTGATGTTATCAATTTCTCCATCACAAACGGGGTATACGGAGTGCGGCTCACGGAGAATTTTTTCTTTAATCATTTCTTCCGTTTCATTCAGATCAAACCAGATAATATCACTTCGATGCGTCATGAGTGAAGTAATATTACGGTCACCCAGATGAAATACCCTTTCAATAATCTCCTGTTCTGCAACCTGAATGGTACCCTGTTCTGTGCCTTCATTGATAATCGCCTTGATTTCATCTTCTGTTACGTCGCCTTCAGGAGAAGGTTTTATCGAAAACAAAACAAAGAAAAGATTGCTCAGCCAGTTCAGCAGGGCAACAATAGGATAGCCGATCTGTGAAAATATTTTCATGGGCCTTGCCACAATCCTCGCTATACGTTCTGCTTTTAATAATCCAATACGTTTTGGAATCAGTTCTCCGAAAAGAATAGAGAGGAAGGTCACCATAATTACAATCAACCCGGTTGAAATACTATGTGCATACGGATGCAGGTAGCGTATTTTATCAATATAGGGCTGCAGGTCTTCACTGAATTTCTCTCCGGAATAATAGCCCGTAAGAATCGCGATCAGCGTAATGCCGATTTGGGCAGTGGAAAGAAAAAGTTCCGGATTTTCAGTTAGCCGAAGGGCGGCCTTGGCCTTTATGTCACCTTTTGATGCCATTTCTTCCAGCTTGGATTTCCTTGCCGATACCAGGGCAATCTCAGCCATTACGAATAAACCATTCAATAAGATTAAACAGAAAAGAATTAAAATAGCAACCATGCAGATCTTACTTTAAACTTAGGGTTCCAAACTGCTTTCGGAAAAAAATACTCATACCATAACCAATCGCAGTCCCCAGTATGGCCCCTCCTAAAATATCGAGAGGGTAATGAACCCCGACATACACCTGGGCATAACTGATTACGAAGGCCCAGGCAAATAACAACCAGCGCCAGGAACCCGTTTGATTTAAAGTTATAAAAATAAACCAAGCAGCGGCGAAATGATTACAGGCGTGAGAAGATGTGAAACTTGAACTTTGCGGACAGTAGTTCACCAACAGCCGCACCTGATCGGCCAGGTCGGGATCCCTGCAGGGTCTGAGCCGCCAAATCACCGATTTAACCAATGAACTGCTGAAAAGATCGCTAATGATACCGGTCATGATCAGGGTAACGGACCACCAGCATCCTTTGACGCCGAAGTTGTAAAGGCTAAAAACGAGTAAAAATAAATAAAAGAAATACCAGAATTCCTGTTGCCGGATAAACGGAAGTACCAAATCAAAAAAAGGATTTATCCAGATCTGGTTTATTTTGTGAAATAGCCAATGGTCCAACTGTAGTATGGGTTTCAAAATATCAAGGTAGTTCGCGGTATGGAGTAAAATCATGATTGCAGAATAATTGCTCTAATTTTAATCCCCATATTTAAGATTATGCTTGGAGTGCTAAAGGTACCTAAATTGATTCGTTGGATTTTTGTTGTGGGTATTATTTTTTTACTATGGATGGGCCTGCTGCGGCTCATTTTTTATTTTGCATTTAATCATGCAGGTAATCCGATCTCTACAGTAGGCAGCAGCTTCGTTCTCGGTTTCCGGTTCGATCTTAAAATGATATGTTTTTTACTTGAATTCATGCTGCTTTTGGGAGCGCTGAATATTTCGGATCCTTTTATTTCTTCGCGGTCCCGAAAAGGATATTTTTTACTGCTTGCCATTGTTTGTGTGGTCACCAGTTTTACCTATATCATCGACTTCGCGCACTATAGTTACCTCAATCTCAGATTGAGTGCAAGTGTTTTGAACTATTTGCAGGATGCGGGTATTTCGTTGACCCTTGTTTGGCAGAACTACCCGGTGATCCGCATGTTATTATCCATTCTGGTAGTCAGTTTTCTAGTCTGGTGGATACTCATAAAACTCTACCGTTCCATAGCCAGGTCTGCGGATCAAAGCAAAAAAAAACAGAAATGGATATGGGCGACCGCCGCATTCCTGTTGTTTGGCCTGGGCATATTTGGAAATTTTGGTCAGTACAATTTAAGATGGAGTGAAGCATTCAGCCTTGGCAACGATTACCGGGCCAATCTCGCACTCAATCCTTATCAGTCTTTTTTCAGCAGTCTGAAATTCAGGAATTCAACGTATAACCCCAACATGGTAAGAAAGGCATATCCGGTACTAAAACCATATTTTGGTTTTACGGGTGATTCCCTGAATTTGAATTATGAACGTGTTGTAAAGCGCCCCGTCGCTAACAATAAGCCGAATATTGTAGTGGTGATTTGTGAATCCTTCAGTGCATATAAAAGCTCGATGTGGGGAAATCCACTGAATACCACACCTTATTTTAAAAGCATCTGCGATCAGGGTATTTTCTTTGATCAATGTTTTACGCCTTCCTACGGAACTGCCCGCGGGGTTTGGGCTGTACTCACCGGAATCCCGGATGTCGGACAGGCCAATAGCACCACCAGCCGCAATCCCGGAGCCGTAAACCAGCATACGATCATAAATGATTTCAAGGGGTATGATAAATATTATTTCATCGGGGGAAGTGCCAGCTGGGCAAATATCCGGGGTCTGCTCAATAATAATATTGACAGCCTGCATCTGTACGAACAGGAGAATTATAAGGCGTCGAAATTAGATGTTTGGGGCATCAGTGATAAAAATCTGTTCCTTGAAGCTAACCAGGTATTGAAAAAACAACATACTCCGTTCTTTGCGGTTATTCAAACGGCAGATAATCACAGGCCATATACGATTCCAGCTGAGGATCTCGGAGAATTTCATAAACTGGAGATTCCGGCAGATTCATTAAAAGCGTATGGATTTGAATCTAATGACGAAATGAATGCTTTCCGGTATACCGATTTCTGTTTCCAGAAGTTCATGGAAGCTGCCGGAAAAACGGATTATTTCACAAACACTATTTTTATTTTCGTTGGGGATCATGGTATTGCGGGGGATGCGGGAAATATGTTTCCACGGTCATGGACAAACGAAAGACTGGATAATATGCATGTGCCCATGCTATTCTATTCACCTTCCCTGATACGGCCCAGACGCATACATGAATTTGTTTCACAGGTGGATTTATTGCCAACGGCTGCCGGACTTGCAGGAATCAGTTACCGGAATACGACACTGGGGCGTGACCTCCTGGACTCGAACTTGATTCCGGCAAAGGCATTTTCATTTTTATATGACCCTGATCAGGGGTATGTTGACTTGCTGATGGGTTCTTTTCTTTACCGCGCCAATTTGAATACGGGAAAGGAAGATGTATATTCAGTTATAGGAAATGATCCGGTGAACACAACAAACTTACCGGACAGTGTTCGAAAAATGTCAACGCTGACAAAGGCATTTTACGAAACGGCGAAATATATGTTGTTGAATAATAAAAAGAATCCATAGTCAAGCCCATGCAAATACAACCATTTTATTATTGCTTAAAGTACCTTCATCCGAAAAATAATTAACCGGATGAAAATGGCAAGGAATCTTGTGTTATATACAACGTTGATTGTTGTTTTCGGGGGACTGATCTTTTATCTGCTGCACACCGGGAAATCGCTCGAACATCCAATTTCTCCATTTGTTGAATCAGCTAAAACCAAACCAGATGGCGGAGGGTTTTTCTCCGGACTTTATAAGGTGAACCTCCAGGAAGCTTTACCCCGCCTTTTGTTGCAAATAATAATCATCATTATTTTAACACAATTGCTGGGATGGCTTTTTAAAAAAATCGGACAACCGGCAGTGATCGGTGAAACCGTCGCAGGAATCATACTGGGCCCTTCTTTGCTTGGTTTATTATTTCCGGATATTTTTCATTTTGTCTTTCCCGTTGAATCATTGCCAAACCTGCGTTTTCTCAGCCAGATCGGGCTCATTCTTTTCATGTTCATTATTGGTATGGAACTGGACACCCGTTTGTTGCGTAAACAGGCTTTTGAGGCGCTCATAATCAGTCACGCAAGTATTCTGATTCCGTTTACGATGGGTATATTTTTATCTTATTATTTGTACCATGTATATGGTCAAACGGACTTTATTTCCTTCGCTTTATTTATGGGCATTGCGATGAGTATTACGGCTTTCCCCGTGTTGGCGAGAATAATACGTGACCGGAAACTGACCGACACCAAACTGGGTAATCTGGCGATTAGTTGTGCGGCTTCTGACGACGTGACGGCCTGGTGCATTTTGGCCATGCTGATTGCCCTGATCCGATCGGGATCGGGAATGAATGGATTTTTTGTAGTGGCCATGGTGCTATTGTACGTATTCATCATGCTGGTCCCGGTAAGAAAAATTCTGAATAAAGTGCAGGCGGCTTATGAAAGAGGAAAAATTGCCCATAATGGCCTGATGGCAATCATGTATTCATTGATGTTATTATCGTCCTGGTGTACAGAAGTGATCGGTATACATGCGTTGTTCGGCGCTTTCCTGGCAGGTATCGTTATTCCCAAAAGAGACGGGTTGCAAATAAAAATAATTGACCGGATCAGTGACGTCAGTATGGTGATGCTGCTCCCATTGTTTTTTGTTTACACCGGGTTAAGGACCAACGCAGGTATTTTGAACAGCTCCGGTTTGTGGATCAGTTTCCTGTTGATCCTGATTTGCGCTGTTGCCGGAAAATTTGGAGGCAGTACGCTGATAGCGAAGGTATTGGGCCAGAACTGGAAAGATAGTTTGTCAATTGGTGCACTGATGAACACCAGGGGGCTCATGGAATTGATCGTTTTAAATATTGGCTATGATATGCATATCATAAGTGCGGATATATTTTCAATGATGGTTCTGATGGCATTGCTGACAACGATGATGACGAATCCGGTGCTGAACTGGATTGAAAGGAGAAAAGTCAAATCGCAAATTCAGGTAACAGGCTGAGTTGAAATTTCATGAAGACCTCTGAACCAGAGAAGATTCTGCCATTTGTAATAGTCGAATGAGATGACGGATGATATTTAATTTCGAGATGAATCAACGGATTGATTCGTGGATCGATCATACGAAGGAATTTGATCATGGGACCACCTGATATGCGAAACGAACTTTTCAGGTAAACGCCCGTGACTTCGGCTACCATCTCCATCATGCAAACGCCCGGTAATACAGGCTGACCTGGAAAATGTCCACTGAAAATGGCATGATCTGCCACGAGTTTTATCGTTGCTTCTATTTGATGATCAGACTCCGAGAGCGATTGGATCGTATACAGGTTATTGAGAAGCAAGAGGCGTTATTTTTTTTAAAGAAATCAAAAATTTAAAATTGAGATGTTGGATGGAAACACTGTCCGGTGATTTACCTGGTAGGTTATCAAAGAAAAGAGCCTCCATAATAGGTTTTTTATCAGAGGAACGTTGCATCTTGATCAGCCGGCCACATTGTTCGTCTGTAATATAATAATTTACACCTTTTTCCTGAGGATAAGCATGATATATGATTGGGCTGTCATTCAGGTTATAAGACTTATTAATGTCCATATTCCTGAACATGATGAGTTCGAAATCCTTTCTCAGCGTTTTAATCAGGGCGGGTTTATTCATCTGGGGAACGATTTGATAGACTGTAAATCCGCCATCCTGCGAGAATCCAAAATCAAAAAAACTAAATCCCATTTCATTTGTGAATACAATTCTTGTGCTACTGTCCGGCATATATTTAATCAATAATAATCCGCTGATATGCTTCCCGATCACATCGACCGATATTTTGTATTCTTCACGCCGGAATGCAGGTTTAAATTTTTCAATACAATTTTCTTCCGGCGGAGTTCTTTTCAGGTGCCGGTATTGATTGCAGGAGATATTCAAAGAGAACAAACTAAGGAATATTAAAAACCGAATCGGGAATGGGTGCATTTAATATTTTATTCTGAAAGCGGATCATGGTTTTATCTCCGGAAACTTCAATCATTTCGACAACCGTCGCCGTATATTCTTTCTTATCAATTACAATATTAATATTTTTATACAGCTCCTTCAGGTTTTTTGCCATTGGTTGGAATTCAATCAGGAAAGCCCCGGCGCTTTCAAATATCCGGGCCTGAAAATCGGGATTGTTTAACATGTTTCCGGAAACGCAATCTATCAGGATCCGGTTAACCTGCTGAAATATTTTACTTGAATTAGCGGAGAATTGGTTTTCTTTCTGTCCGTCTTTTACGAATATTTTTCCGCCATTCAGTATCATAAGATAAGGATAAGGATGAATGTATTCCATTCGCAGTTTATCTTTTTTCTTATACCAGAATTTTCCGGTTGAATTCATTTTTTCAGAAAGCATAGTCAGGGTTTTCTCCTGTGTAAAACCAGATTGAACAGATTCAATCGACGCTGTTGCTTCAGCGAACGATTTTCTAAATTCTTCCGGATGATTTGAGAGTGTATAGCCCGAATATTGGGCCAGACCGGGAAGGTTGAAAAGAATTAAAATAACCAGGGCAATTGTTTTAATCATAGGGATTTAAATTTGCCATTTTATCTAGTCTTACGATATGAAAACCCTTGTATCGGATGGCTTTTAGGAGTTCAGGTAATATGGCCACCGTAGTTTCGCTGGTATCGTGCAAAAGCAGGATGGCTCCCGGCTTTAGTTTAGCCAGTATTTTGTTTAGCAGACGGTGCCGGTTCTTAATGACAGTGTCATATGAACGGATCGACCATCCGATGGAGATAAATCCACCCGACATCACCGCTTTTTTCAAATTGGGGTTGGTTACACCATAAGGGGGCCTGAAAAACCTGGGTGAGAGACCGGTAATATCTTTTATCATCTGATTCATTTCTAACATATCACTCAGCATTTTCCCTGCACTAAAAAAATCGAACAATGGATGATGTGAGAAACTGTGGTTACCAATGATATGACCTTCCCGTATCATTCTTTTGATCAACTCTTCGTTTCCGGGAATTTTTTTACCAATGCAAAAAAAAGCAGCTTCCACCTCATTTTCCTTTAAGATATCCAGCACCTGGCTGGTGGATCCGGCCGGTCCGTCATCAAAACTAAGGGCAATCCATTGATCGGTTGTTTTTATAGAGCAAATGGATTTTAGAAAAAACCCCATACGTATAAAATAACTTCCACAAAATAAAACGGATACATAAATGAGCAGCAGCCAGCCATAGGAGGGGGCGCCAATAGACAGATATTTATCCGCCCATATCCAGACAAGGATCAGAATGATGCTAAAAATATTGAATGCCCGAATACTCATTATGAAGAAATTAAATAGAGGCTATGATGTAATCCGTCCTGCTGGTGTATGAATATATTTTTCAGAGGGAATTTTATTCCATGCATCCAGACGGGTACTCGTTGTTCCTTCAACAAAAGCGATGCAAACCACAGAGCAAAACCTGACGATGTTGGAAAATCGCCACACAGTGATTTGAATGCAAATTCCGGAGTGTCCGGAAAAGCAGTTTTCAACACCTGATGGTTTCGTTCTTTTGTCTTATCATGTCCCGTTTCAGCATGAAGGATCAATCCCGGTAGTTCATTATCCATTTCATGCGCAGTCAGAAATTGGCTGATATCCTCCTGCAAAATGGCTGGTTTGTAATATGTCTGTACCGCTTTTAATATAGCCTGGTACGCATTACCCGGTTCTTTCGACAATAGAAAAAAGGCTGCCCCTTCACCTGCAATATTACCTGAATCTCTTTTATAAAGTCCAAAACGACTCAGGATTGTATGACGGTCGTTGGTGATTTCGTCTATGGCCCCGACAAGGACCGGCGAAATGCCTTCTTCCAGGAGTAATCCGGCTTCCATCAGGGCATTTTCCAATGAAAAAGCACGATGCACAATCGTATTATTGTAATGATGACATTTGAGCAACAGGGCAATCTGTGCGCCGACTGTGTTATGGGTGGACTGTATGAAGGCTGTAGGACTTAGCATTTCTTCATCAAATTCAATCATTTTGCGGAGGAACGTGGCACTGTCTTCCAGGCAACCATAAGCGGTCGCCGTTAAGATGGCCGCGGGCATTTCCACGCCTGCATTCCGTAGACAGGTTGTCGAAGCAGCGACACCCATTTTTACTATGCGACTCATTCGACGAATCATTTTGCTATCAATAAACGTCGTATAGTCCGGCTCTAACGCGTTGAAAAAATTATTTGATGTTTCTTTTCGAGACTGAAAAAAAGCATCCATATCCATACTGTGCTGGGGAGATATATTTCCAGTGGAGATGATGTAAGCTCTCATGTTTTATATTAAACCGCAGAAAAGATAAGCGATGAACAATTGCCACCGAATCCAAATGAATTTGACATTACATTCTGAATGCGCTGGTTTCGGAGTAATT
>Ga0193753_10002422_pt1 | contig 14674 bp, 7 predicted proteins | sample H1c2metaG_FD_144925 | JGI IMG/M metagenome (GOLD analysis project Ga0193753, IMG submission 144925) | Soil microbial communities from a riparian zone of the East river system, Colorado, United States - H1c2 | ecosystem: Environmental > Terrestrial > Soil > Riparian zone | place: USA: East River... | reverse complement strand
AAACCGCCCCATAAGTAAGCAAGCGTTTGTGAATAAACCTGGGCACCCTGCCTTCCCTGGAACATGAAGCTTAGTGTAAAAGCCTTGTAACTGATATCATTGATAAAACCCCAGGAATATTTTGGCGTTGCATTACCAACAGGCACATAATCAGCCGCAGTATAAGCGTGGTCATTGTTTACATCCTGGTATTTGGCATCACCCGGTTTCATACCAAATGCGGTGGCTTCGGCCGCTTCACTGGTTTTCCATGTGCCCAGGAAATTATAGCCCACAAATTCTCCCAGCGGACGCCCAATTTTTAAAATGGAATTGAACGTATTATTACCGCCTATGAACAATTGATTGTCCAACCCACCAAGATCTACTACTTTATTTTTATTAAAGGAGATATTAAAGTTGGTAGTCCATTTAATAGTTGAGTTAACCACCGGCGTTCCGCCTATGGCAAACTCAATTCCTTTGTTGGAAACACTGCCTACGTTTGAAGCGTAACTTCCACCATTTAAGTATTGTGGGGCAGGCTGGTTGAACAACAGGTTGGTGATCTTACTGGTATATGCATCTACCACAAAGGTTAAACGGCCTTTCAAAAAAGCGGCATCAAAGCCGGCATCATAAGTAGCTTTTCTTTCCCATTGCAGGGAAGGTGACACAGGGGTTCCGGCATACACGGCTACACTGGGGGTACTGTTTCCACCATTGAAATAATAGGCAGGCTGGTTATTCTGATTCACCAAAAGGACTGGAATCGTTGAATAAGCAGCCACTGCCTGGTTACCGGTTACGCCATACGAAGCACGCAGTTTTAAATCAGCAAATAATCCTGATTTCTCCAGGAAACTTTCTTTTTTAATGTTCCATGCAAGCCCTACTGACGGGAACGTGCTGTATTTCTGCGTAAGGTGCGAAGAGCCATCTGTACGCACACTGGCAGACAATGTGTATTTGTCTTTATAGGTATAGTACAGCCGACCAAGATAAGAAACCAGCGCGTCTGCAGAATAACCGGAAGTAGTTTGCTGTGTTGCCCCAAGACCTAAATTATAATATCCGAGAGAATAGGTTGACAGGTTACGTGCTATGGCATTTACGCTCATATTCCGTCCTTCCTGGTATTCAAATAAACCTGTCAGGTTAATAGCGTGGTCACCAAAACGATGTTTATAGGTCAGGTAATTACTGGTTAACAGGCTGCGTCCTCTTCCAGTATTTACCTGTGCGTTGTCACTTTTATTGTCAAATGCACTTGTTCCCGGACCATTAACCTGCTGGCCATAGCCATTGCTGATCGAGTAAACATCGGTGGAGGTAAAAGTTAAATCATCTAAAATCCGGTAAGTAAATATTCCTGTTCCAGAAAGATTAGTGGTAATATTATCATGTACCTGGCTTTCAGCCTGTGCTATGGGGCTCCATTGAAGAGAAGCAAATTTGGATTTCCCGATATAGGCACCGGTTGTGGCGTTGCGTATAGGTGATGTAGGATCCCATTCAACCGCCTGGTTGAACGGATCGGTCAATCCTCCACCATAATCAGTATTGTGACTTTGTGGAACAGTTCCGGTCAAAAGGAACTTTACGTTCATCCGGTTATTTATTTTAACGTCTACATTCGCCCTGAATGAGGTTCTTTTATACCATTGATTAAGTATCATACCGGGCTGGTTCAGGTATCCCATAGAAAAATAATATTTGACTGCTTCACTGCCGCCTGACAGATCCAATTGATAGTTTTGTACCAGCGCCTTACGATGAAGTGAACGCTGCCAGTCGGTGCCCTGGACAGCACCTGATTTGAAGTCTTGTATTTGCTGATCAGTGAAACCCGGTGCACCTCCCTGTCCGGCGAATTGTGCATTTACGGAGCGGGCGAAATCATAAGCGCCCATTAAATTAAGTTCTTTGGGCATCTGGTCCCGTCTCAGCCAGCTACCGAATCCAAGTTTTGCTTTACCCGTTGAGCCCGATTTGGTAGTAATCAATACCACTCCGTTAGAGCCTCTTGATCCATATATTGCTGTAGAAGCTGCATCCTTTAAAACTTCAATGGATTCAACATCGTTTACATTTACGTCTGATCCACTTCCGATATTTCCATCAATTACATACAATGGTTCTGTAGTGCCTGTGATTGAATTGGCACCCCTGATTTTTACACGCAGGCCAGCTCCTGGTTGTCCATTGGGACTGATAACTGAAACGCCTGCAGTAGTGCCCTGTAAAGCTTGTTCCAGCCGGGTTAAAGGCCGCTTGGCGATCTCTTCTGCCCTGACGGTACTGCTTGCCCCGGTAATATCTTTTTTCCGCTGCGTTCCATAGCCTACAACGATTACATCTCCCAGTGTGCGCGGGTCTTGTTGTAATTTGAAACTAACATCAGTGCGGCCATTGACCCGAAACTCTGCATTAAGATAACCGACAAAGCTGATGACCAAAACTGGATTGGTTTGCGTACCTGTATTGATTTGAAAATTGCCTGAGCCGTCGGTGATTGTACTAACAGATGTGGCTTTTAAAATGACGGTGGCACCGGCGAGGGCTGTATTGTTTTCATCTGTTATCTTCCCTTTTACGGTCTGGCCCTGCGAAAAGGCACTGAGCACCGATGCAAATAGCAGAAACATTATAAGTACTTTTTTCATACGCAAGCAGTTTTTTCATTAAAATTGATTGCTCAAAGAACGCCGGCAGACGTTAAGAAACTCCTTAATAATTGCTTAATTGAAAAATTAATAGCATCTTTTTAAAAAATAAAAATTGAGAATTAAGAGTTAAGAGTTAAATGGCCGCCGCGCATGCACTTTTCATGGATGGCGCTACTTTTTCTGATTGAAGCGCACAACAGTTTGCATCGCCATTTTTAAGCTGCCATTCAGCTTTCAATTTGACTGGCATAAACAGTAAGACTTTTATTATAGGAATAATAAAGAATAATATAATCATGGGGATGTGGAGCAGGAAGATTTCCATTTGTGGATTGCCAGGGCTGTTGCAGTATCCGGAAAGATCGCTGCAATCAGGTTTTTGAAAGGAGGCAAGGCAGCAGGCTGATGTAATAAATGTCATTTACATTTTAATTTTATTTATGATTGCATATAATATAGCCGGCATAAAATAAATTCAGGAGGGGATCAAATAATTATTATTATTTTTAGTAAGTCTTAAGGGTGTTTATTTTTCCCGGCCATGTAAAATACCAGGACAAGCATTGCAATTATAACTGCCTAATGAAAGAAAACCCATCACAACAGGAATTGGATTTGCTTCATCGCATCCTGAAGAATGATGAACAGGCGCTTGCCTTGCTGATGCGGAAGTATTATACGGATCTGTATAATTATGCTGCCCGTTTTACACCAGATGATGCGTTGATAAAGGATTGTATACAGGAAGTTTTTATCAGTCTCTGGCAGCGGCGGCAAACAGTGGGCGTAATCCTGTCTCCTAAATTCTATTTTTTGCGGGCCATAAAAAACAAGGTGCTCAAATCGCTGGACAATGCCCATCGCAAGATTGGTAACCAGGTGCTGCCGGAAGACTACGATTTTTCTCATGAATTTTCTATTGAAAAATTGATTATTGCCAGGCAGGTATCAGAAGAAAACGCCATACGGTTAAAGGCGATTCTGGCCCTTTTATCAAAAAGAGAAAAAGAAGTTATTTACCTCAAATATTATCAATACCTCGATAACGGCCAGATAGCTGAACTGATGAATATCAGCCGTCAGTCTGTTTACAACCTGCTCCACGAATCCATCCGCAAACTCAAAGAGCTCTGGCACCAGGAATTTGTAACCCAATAATACGTCTAAGCCTTACCTCGTCCACCGGTGAGCCACCCAAAAGGGGGTGACCCACCGGTGGATAAAAAATAATTGGGAAAAACCCAGTAGAAAAACCGGTTGGGAGGAACTTGTACGTACAACACCTGGGTACATGAAAGATTTCAGCTTGTTCGAGATTGCGGATTTTGTAATGGATGAAGATTTTATCCGTTGGGTAAATAGCAAGAGCAGGGCTGATGAAACTTTTTGGGAAAACTGGCTCAAACGCAATCCAAACAAGCATTTGATAGTTGCCGAGGCAAGAAGGATATTGGAATCCATTGGTTCGGAGCAGGCTGTTGTGCCACCCGCCCTGGTTGATCTTGAAATTGAAAAATTGCTGCAGGCAATCAAACTTCCTGCTGAAACGCCTGTTGAATTAACACCTGTACACAAGCTATCCGTTGTTTGGAAATATACCGCCGCCGCAATTGTAATAATCACCCTGCTGGGTGTGTCTGCCTGGCTTTTTTCACATGAGAAAAAAACACCGGTGAAATTTACCTATGCAGCGGTTACCGCTTCGCGCCAGCTGATTGAAAATATAAACACCTCAAAAAATACCATAACGGTAGTATTGCCCGATGGAAGTACAGTAAAACTGGCTTCCAATAGCCGTATCAGTTATGAAGATAAGTTTGACAGCATGCTCACCAGGGATGTATTCTTGTCTGGGCAGGCTTTTTTTAGTGTCAAAAAAAACCCCCATCACCCGTTCCGCGTTTTTGCCAATGAAATTGTGGCCAAGGTATTGGGTACCAGTTTTACTATCCGCGCTTTTGAAAAAGATACAGTTATACAGGTAACAGTAAGTACAGGAAAAGTAAGCGTGTATTCGCAGGGCCCCACTACTGTTAAAGAATCCGCTGCACCCAATAAACTGAGTGGCATTATTGTAACGCCCAATCAGCAACTGGTGTATGAAAAGTCGAGACAGGAATTTCAAAAAATATTATTGGAAAACCCCGTTATGATAAATGCAGTATCTGTAAATAGATCAATGGCCTATGAAGATGCGCCGATTGATAAAGTATTTGATGACCTGGGCAGGGATTATGGAATCAATATCGTGTATGACAGTGATGTATTAAAGAAGTGCACTGTGACGGCAAATTTGTCGAATGAATCGTTTTACCACAAACTGGATCTTATTTGCCGTGCCATGGGAGCCAGGTATGAAGTGATGGATGCGCAGGTAGTAATCCAGTCAAACGGTTGCCACTGATGAAACAGTTAGCTAATTTATTACTAAATATAAAATCGAAATATGATTATAAAACCCAACTGATGTAAATAACAAAAAAGCCGGGATTGCTACGAACAACACCGACTTTAAATTTTGTCCCCAATCAAAGACGATGAGGGCCTGTTTTGATCAAAAAACATTGCATAACCAAAACATCGCTAAAGCTATGAAGAATTTTGAATTCTCCTATCAGTTAATTTATCGGTTTATGAGAATAGGATTGCTGCCAATACTGCTTATAACAACTTTTGCCGGAACACTTTATGCCAATCACAGCAAAGGCCAGGAAGTACTCAGCCGCAAAGTCAGCCTTGTTGCCGAACAAAAAGAGGTGAAGGCAATCCTGAATGAACTCAGCAAAATAGCCGATATAAAATTTGTGTACAGCGCCCAGCGCATTCCATGCAAACAAAAAGTTTCTTTACGCGCCAAAGATGAAAACCTGGGCGATGTGCTGGATGAACTGCTGGTGCCACTGGATATTTTTTACCAGGTCTCGGGTGAGCAAATTGTATTAATGCGAAAAACAAGCGATGATATGCCGGCGGGTTTTCCATCAAAAGAAGCGGATAAGATGGCCGGCGCCGATTTGTATGTTGCCAAAGTAATTACCGGAAGAGTAACCAATGAAGCCGGCGACCCGCTGGTAGGGGTGTCTGTGCTGGTAAAAGGAACATCAAGGGGAACGACGACCAACAACAATGGCGTTTTCAGCATTTCCGCAGACGCGGGCGAAACCCTGGAGTTTTCCATCATCGGGTACAGGCTTAACAGCATTAAAATTGGCGAAGCCAGCAATATTACCATACAGTTAGCGGCCGAAGTTGCCGGTCTTAATGAAATCGTGGTGGTGGGTTATGGTACCCAAAAACGCACCCTGGTTACGGGTGCTATTTCCAGTGTAAACAGCAAGACATTAAACGAAGTGCCGTCAGTGAGTATTTCGCAGGCATTGCAGGGCCGCGTTGCAGGCCTGACGGTTACCAATAATGGTAGCCCCGGCACACAGCCCATTGTACGCATCAGGGGTATCAGCTCTATTAGTTTTGCTTCTGATCCTTTGTATGTGGTGGATGGATTTCCTACCGGTGACCTGGCCACTATTGACACCAGGGATATTGAATCTGTTGACGTATTGAAAGACGCTTCTGCGGCAGCTATCTATGGTTCCAGGGCTACCAATGGTGTGGTGATGGTTACCACAAAAAAAGGCAGGCGGGATAGCAAAATGCGTGTAAGCCTTGATTCTTATTATGGCACACAAAAAATAACAAAACGTCTTGACTTACTGGACACTGAAGGCTTTAAAAAATATGCGATCGCATATACAGGTAGCCTGGTGCCACGATTAGCACCTCCTCTTGTCGACCAGCCTGTCTATACCGGTGCCACACAAACGTATGGCCAAACCAATACAGACTGGCAGGATGCTTATTTCAAGACAGGTTTCATGACACAGCATAATGTTGGGCTGAGTGGTGGAAACGGTATCTCCCGTTTTTACGCTTCCGGCGGTTATACAAACCAACAGGGTACAGCACCAAGTGTTGCTTACAAACGCTATAACTTTCGCATCAACTCAGATCATGTCATCAGTAAAATATTCACATTCGGCGAGAATTTGTATATAGCTGCCGGCGACCAGGCCTATGATAACAATGAAACTGGTTCAAGAACAAACCTGGTAAATGTTATCAGGATGATGCCGCATATCCCCGTTTATGATCCAACATCCATTGGTGGTTTCAGGGGTGTTGACGCTACCAAAGATGGTGGTGACCCAACAAATCCCGTAGAAGATGCCACCTTAAAAAACCCCGGCAAGAGAACAACAGCCAAAATATTTGGAACTGCCTACCTCGAAGTAAGTTTCACCAACTGGCTTAAATTCCGCTCCACATTTGGTGTTGATTATGCAAATGGACTTGATTACCGCTTCGCCCCCATCTTTAATGACAATGGGGCTATTGCAGGATCAAGTGCTACCCAGGCAACGATCACCAATAACCGCAGTCTGTCAACCATATTGCTGTATACTGAGCAGTTGTCGTTCGATAAAACCTTTGGTGATCATCATGTCAATGCAATTGCCGTATATGAGTTTCAGGGCCAGAAAACCAAAAACGAAAACGGCAGCGGCAATCAGCCATCCAATGACCTGAAAACGCTGAATAATGCTACGAATGTATCTGTGCAAACATTGATAGGTGAAAATAACCTGAACTCTTACCTGGGTCGTATTAGTTATGATTATAAAGGCAAATACTTGTTAAGCGGCGCTGTTCGCCGTGATGGTCTTTCGGTTTGGGCGCCGGGTAAGAAATGGGCGACTTTCCCATCTGGTTCTATCGGCTGGAGAATTGACCAGGAAGATTTCATGAAGGGTATGTCGAAAATTTCTGAACTGAAAGTAAGAGCGGGCTATGGTGTTACAGGTATCAACGGGGTATTATTGGGTAACACACCATGGCAGGTAAGCGTAAATTCTAACAGTGCCTATTATCCTTTTAATAATGCCATCACCGGAGGCCCGGCATCTTCCATTCAGCGCCTGGGCAATAAAGAGTTGGAGTGGGAAAAAACCAAACAATTTAATGTCGGACTAGACCTGGGATTGTTTAATAATGCATTCACTTTATCAGCAGAATACTATCGTCGCAAAACAGATAACCTTATCCTGAATGTGCCGCTTCCTCCATCTTTCGGTTTTATTACCAGCACTGTTGCACAAAATGTTGGTGCAATGAGGAACAATGGCTTTGAAGTACAATTGGGGTACAATGATCGCGTAGGTGAATTTAAATGGAATGCCAGCGCCAACATGAGCTTTGTAACCAACCAGGTAACAAGACTGGCAGAAGGCGTAACCAATATTGAAGCAGGTTTAGATGCAGACTATGGCGGTTACAATATTACCAATACAGCTGTTGGCCAATCCATCCAGTCGTTTTATGGCTGGCAGACCGAAGGTATTTTTCAAAGTGCCGCTGAAGTGACCAGTCATGCAACCCAGGTAGCAGCTACTGCACCAGGCGATATCAAATTCAAGGATCAAAATAAGGATGGTGTTATTGATGCTAGTGACCGGGTATTTTTAGGCAGTTTTATTCCCAAAATGACCTATGCATTAAACCTGGGCGCCAATTATAAGAATTTTGATTTATCCGTTTTCTTCCAGGGCGTACAGGGCAATAAAATTTACAATGCCACCCGCGTTATTACAGAAGGTATGATAAGGTTCTTTAATGCCGGCACACAGGTGCTGAATGCATGGACCCCAACCAATACAAACACCAATATACCACGTGCAATTTCTGCAGATCCCAATCAGAATGCCCGCACCTCTGACCGGTTCCTCGAAAATGGTTCTTACCTGCGTTTCAAAAATGTGATGCTCGGGTATAACCTTCCTGACAAATCCCTTCAAACTTTATCGAAGGGCGTTGTTAAGAACCTGCGTATCTACATTTCGGCACAAAATATTGCAACGATTACCAAATACAAAGGTTTTGATCCCGAAGTAGGCAACCGCACGCCTGGTTCATCGCAATTAACCAACGGAATAGATTTTGCGGTGTACCCTCAGCCAAAAGCCTTCCAGGTTGGTATCCAGGCTGGGTTTTAATATTAAAAATTAAGTCAACTTTCATAAAACATATCATTATGAAGCGAAATATAAGTATACTGGTTATTGCGGTTATAGTGGTTTTTACCGGTATCATTGCCTGCAATAAAAAGTTGGATATTACCGATCAGAATAACCCAACCACAGAAAGCTATTTTAAGTCCGCTACTGAATTGCAAAACGGTGTAAATGCCATTTACTCTGTTTTGCGTTCCGGAGAACTGGTGGGGCGTGAGTGGTTCTTTACACATGATATGAGAGGTGGTGAAACCAACGCTGGTGGTGCTCAACTGGAAGCGCCCCGTGCAGAATTATTAAAACAACCTTCACCAGCACCGTCTAATTCTGTGATTTCAAATGTATGGGCAGGCGCTTATCAAATGATTAACAGGGCAAACCTGATGATTTCTAAGGCGCCGGGCATTACTGACAACAGTGCACTCCGCGATCGGCTGGTAGGGGAGACCAAGTTTTTAAGGGCCTGGGCTTATTTTGAACTGGTAACGCAATGGGGCGATGTGCCGCTGTACACAGAACCCATTACTTCTTCAACTGGTTTTAAAGGCAAATCGCCTGTAGCAGAAATTTATACACTGATCATCGCTGATTTGATCGATGCGATAGCTAAACTACCCGTTAGCTACGGTTCGTCTGATAATGGACGGGCAACAAAAGGCGCTGCTTATGCGATGCTGGGTAAAGTACAAATGCAAAAAGGAGATTATGCTGCTGCCAAAACAGCGCTGTTGCAGATATATGGAAAGTATTCGCTGGTGGACAATTACCAGTGGAATTTTGATGGCGATATCAAAGACGACAATAACGTTGGTGTTGCTACCGGTCATGAGTTCAATGCAGAATCAATTTTTGAAGTAGTATTTGTTGATAAAGGAGACAATAATTTTAACTGGGGTTATAATGGAGAAGGTTCTACCAGTCCGTTAAGCACTGTACGCAACCAGGAATATGGTATTACCTGGGGAAACGTGATACCTTCGGACAGGTTCCTGAATGAATTTGAAGCAAATGATCCAAGGTATAAATTTACCATTTACGAAGAAGGAGATAATATTCTGACAAGTGTGCCTGCGGGACCATTGAAGCTTACAGCAGCAGCGATGAATATTGCTACCAGCGTAAAAGGCGGTGTAACCATCAAAAGGTTTTTCCGCAAATACAATATCTACGAGTATGTTAATTCAGGATTTCATCCCGGCGGGCTTAACCAGCGTGTCATCCGTTATGCAGACGTATTACTGATGCTGGCAGAATGTGAAGCAGAAGTGGGAACACCTGCACAGGCCGCCATCTATATTAACCAGGTACGCAGCCGGCCAAGTGTAAATATGCCCGCAGTTGCACCCGCAACAAAGAACGATGCTTTAAAAGCGGTTATGCATGAAAGATCTGTTGAGCTGGGCGCCGAAGAAGTTTCCAGTATTGATATTTTACGATGGAGGGCGAAAGGTTATTTTCCTTCATTGATTCCGGATCGCGTACCGGGACAGGTTGCTTTGTTCCCTATTCCGGCCAGTGAAACATCAACCAACCCATTGATAAAATAAAATGAGGTGATTTTCTTTAACAGAGGCTATGCAAATAGCCTCTGTTTTTTTGTTGGTTGATTAATGCGCAATGATTTATCATGCCACGGTTAATTGCTTCTGGGCTACAACTAACCGCCGTTGTTGGTTTTCACCAACAAGGAATGAATTTATTTAACGAATAACTTGCAAGCTGCATGAAAGAGAAATTCATTAGATATAATGCCATTGTTTTTTTTACAGTTGCTTTTTTTCTGGTATCATCATGTACGCATACAAATAAAAACACCTTATTTACGCCGCTTATTCCTGCAGCATCAGGCATTGACTTCAGCAACGATATTCATGAAAATGATTCATCGCATTCTTTCATCAATGAGTTTGGGTATATGGGCGGGGGAGTGGGCATCGGCGATTTTAATAACGATGGGTTGAAAGATATTTTTTTTACCGGCAACCAGGTAAGCAGCCGCCTGTATATAAACAAGGGAAATAATCATTTTGAAGATATTACACAACAGGCCGGCATTAGCACCCATGATTGGGCAACAGGTGTAAGCGTTGCCGATATCAATCACGATGGGTATGACGATATCTATGTTTGTGTTTTTGGGAAGAATCTTTCACAGCGTGCAAAAAACCTGCTGTTCATTAACCAGCACAACTTAAGTTTTCGCGAATCGGCCGCTGAATATGGGCTGGCAGATACTGGCTATTCAACACAGGCTGTATTCCTGGATTATGACAGGGATGGCGATCTTGACATGTACCTCAGCAATTACCGCCTCAATGGCCCCAATGCAAACAATCTTTTTCCCCGCGACAACAGCGGCCATTCTCAGGCAAACGATAAACTCTATCGTAACGATGGCTATGCGGCGTCTGTTGGCCATGATGTTTTTTCTGACGTAAGTATCCAGGCCGGCATAAAAGAAGATGGATATGGGCTGGGCCTTGTAGCCAGTGATTTTAACAATGATGGCTGGCCTGATATTTATGTGGCAAATGATTTTGTATCGAACGATGAGTTGTGGTTAAACAACCATAGGGGTGGTTTTTACAATGGTATCAGCAAAGCCATCCGGCACCAGGGTTACTCGTCTATGGGTGCAGATGCTGCGGATCTTAACAACGACGGGCTGGAGGATATCGTAACGCTTGACATGCTGCCCGAATACAATGAACGCAAAAAGCAGACTTTTTTCTTCATGAATTATGATCGTTACCAGTCTGAACGATCATTGGGCTATGAACCGGAATTTGCCAGGAACATGCTGCAACTCAACAATGGAATCAAAGACAGCATCCCGCTATTCAGTGAAATTGGCCAGCTGGCAGGCATCTCCGAAACAGACTGGAGCTGGAGTGTATTGCTGGCTGATTTTAATAATGATGGCTGGAAAGACATGCATGTTACCAATGGGATAGGAAGGGATTTTATCAATGGCGATTTCCTGGAGTTCAGCAATAACATATTCGCCGGTGCCGGCAACCAGGAGCAACAGCGAAAAGCCATCCGTGAGAAACTGGCAACACTGAAGCCTGTTACACTGGGTAATTATTTATTTCTCAATCAGCGTAACTATACTTTCAATGATATCTCTGCACAGGCCGGTGTTGATGCCGCTTCGCTTTCTAACGGTGCGGCTTACGTGGATTTGGACAACGACGGGGATCTTGATATTGTTACCAGCAATATTAACCAGCCGGCTTTTGTGCTGATTAATAATAGCCGGCAGGCTGATGCATTGAACAGTCATTTTATAAAACTGCAGATCAGGGGTGACAGCATGAATACACGGGGGTTTGGCACAAAAATTAAAGTATATGCCAATGGCATGCTGCAGTTGCAGGAACAAAATCCTGTGCGTGGTTATTTTTCGTCCGTTGACCCCGACCTGGTTTTTGGCCTGGAAAAGCAAACCAGGGTTGACTCACTTGTTATTACCTGGCCCGACCAAAAAATACAGGTATTGAGAGGCGTACCTGCCGATACTACGCTTGTCATTTCATGGAAGCAGGCCGGTTTTTCATCCCCGCCTGCAAGTGAAGCCCAGACTCCACTGATGACAGAGATTACCCGATCCGCAGGTATTGACTATGTGCACCACGAAAATATTTTTAATGATTTTGGAATGCAACGGTTGTTGCCACAGAAATATTCGCAAATGGGCCCTTTCATAAGCAGTGCAGATATTGATGGTGATGGAATAACGGATTTTTTTGTGGGCAATGGATTTAATTTTTCAGGCAAGTTGATTAAACAGCATAGCGATGGAACTTTTACCGCCATTAAACTAACAGACAGCATCAAGATGGAAGAAGACGAGGACTGTATTTTTTTTGATGCGGATGCAGATGGTGACCAGGATTTGCTGGTTACCGGGGGTGATGTGCAATACCAGGCAAATTCACCCTATTACCGTCCCCGTTTATATATCAACGATAGCAAGGGTAATTTTCACCCGGACAATACTGCCATTCCTGTTGGTATAACTACTATTGCCGGTTGTGTACGGGCCGCTGATTATGACAACGATGGTGATCTTGATCTTTTTATTGGTGGCAGGGTTGCTACAACCTATCCTGTTTCACCAAACAGTTATCTCCTGCAAAACAATAATGGGGTATTTACAGATGTAACAGCCAGTGCTTGTCCTGCCTTGCAAAAAGCAGGCATGGTAAGTGCTGCCGTATGGATAGACCTGGATAATGATAAGCAAACAGACCTCGTGATAGCCGGTGAATGGATGCCGGTACGTTTTTTTAAAAACAACAAGGGGCAGTTTCACGAGATAACAAACGCAACAAGCCTGGCAGATATGGATGGCATGTGGCGCAGTCTTATTGCAACCGATATAGACAATGATGGCGATATGGATTTGGTAGCAGGTAACCTGGGGTTGAATTGTATGTACAAAGCCGGCAGTACAACACCTATGCAATTATTTGCTTCAGATTTAGATGGCAATGGTACCATTGATCCGGTTTTGTTTTATTATATCAAAGACAAAGATGGCGTAAGAAGATCATATCCCGCCATTGGCCGCAGCCAGTTTGCGGAACAGGTACCGGCTATCAGGAAAAAATTTCTGCATTACCAGGATTACGCAAAGGCCAAGCTGGATGATATTTTTACAGGAACGGCAAAAGAAAATATGCACAGTTTTACCTGCAATGAAACACGCAGTTGCTGGCTGGAGAACCAGGGCAATGGAAAATTTGAAAAACATCCCCTGCCCGTTGAAGCGCAGTTTGCCCCGGTAAACGCAATTGTTGCAGAAGACCTTGATGCTGATGGTTATAAAGATCTGCTGCTGGCAGGTAACGAGTACCAGGCAGAAGTAATGATTGGAAGATACGATGCTTCTTATGGAACAGTATTGAAAGGAACAAAGGATAAGAAATTTATTCCGTTGTCTTCGTTGAAAAGCGGGTTTATAACGCAGGGAGATATTAAAAGTATGGCGCTTATCGCGGGTGCACATGGAGAAAAACTGCTGGTTGCAGCTGCCAATAATGATAGCTTGCGGATTTTCAGCATCAATAAACCACGGAAATAAATATGCTCAGCTTCCCGGGTATTGTTTTTAGTTTATTTTTTGAGGGACTGCTTTTTTGTTTTTGAATGGGCGTTTCGGTCTTAAAGATTTTTACTGTTTCCTGGTCTTGCATGTCTTGGTTCATATACCCCTAATTTACCACCTCCCGGTAAAGTCACATAGGTAAGAATTCCCCAACGTTGATTTTCCAGTGCCGTGCAAATGATCTTATGCCTGGCCATTTCTTCAAGGAATAAATGTATGTTGTCACATATAAGGTAAAATTCATGCAACCCGTTTTCTGTTGAAGGATGAATAGCGAGTTCTGCAGGAGGTAATTCAAAAATAAGCCATCCATGTCCAATATCAACATTGGGGAATTGCAGGACATTTTTAAAAAAGTCCCTGTCAGCATCGGGGTCTGAACTATAGATGATTGAATGTGCACCTGTAATCATTGACAGTATAATTTAAAATCTATGAATAATCCTGTTGCCGTTGGCACATAAGGCCAGGCTGTCTAAAAACCATCGGGTTCTGCGCGGCGTTTTTTAATCGTTATAAAACAAAGGTTTGGTTTTTTCCGGAATCACTAACTGGTTACTTAATGATGGAAAAACACTTTTCATTTGCGCCAGGGTCTTGCCTGAAGTGTCAATAAAATACCATGTTTTGCCTTTGTCTTTTGAAACAGACAATAAGTACGAAGTAGATACCAATCGTCCGTTCTTTGTCTTAAGTTCCAATATTTGCGGAACAACAGCTTCCAGGTCCGTAGTTGTATAGATGATTTTTGAAGGCTGGCCAATTGTCACATTTTTAAATGTAAAGCCTTCGTCTTCTGTTTGTTTTATAGATTGTTTAAGTGCATCTATCATTTTATCTTGTCC
>Ga0193753_10002421_pt1 | contig 14680 bp, 13 predicted proteins | sample H1c2metaG_FD_144925 | JGI IMG/M metagenome (GOLD analysis project Ga0193753, IMG submission 144925) | Soil microbial communities from a riparian zone of the East river system, Colorado, United States - H1c2 | ecosystem: Environmental > Terrestrial > Soil > Riparian zone | place: USA: East... | reverse complement strand
GGTTCATATCCTATCCCCCGATTGCTCTCATGAAATGTCGTTAACGTTTCGTGTGGTCCGATGCATGCAAGGTCTTTGTGTAAGACTTCGGGCAGGCCAACGGACCACAGATGTGAGGCTGACAATGACAATGCAACGCTTATGCCATCCGCGTACCGCCTTGGGACCCGTCTCCCTGCTCGCCCTGATCGGGCTGTGTGCCGCCGGCCTGGTCCGGGGCGATACGGCTGCCGGCCCGGCGAGCGATCCAGCTTCCAACCCAACCAACAACTACCCGACTATCGCCCGGGTCGAGTACGTGAATGACTGCATCGCGGCAAATGGCGGGAAGCTCGCGAGCCTGTACCAGTGCGCGTGCGCCATCGACCGCATCGCGGGGCGGCTGAGCTACGACGACTTCGTCCAGGCCGGCACCTTTGCCAAATACGCCACTCTGCCCGGGGAGGGCGGCGGCATCTTCCGCGATTCCGACCAGGCCAAGAAACTTGCCAGGCTGTACCGGCAGATCGAGGGCGAGTCGCGCCGCAGCTGCGGGCTGGAGAAATGAAGTCTGCGACGCGCTGGCCTTTGCCGGGGCCGGGCCGACAACTACGCCCCAGGGCGAGCGTCCCACTGCAATGCGGCTGATGACTTTCAGAGTCGTGGTGTCCACGACGCTAACGTCATCCGAGGGCCCGTTCGCTGTATATAGCAACTTACCGTCATGCGAAAGCGCGATGCCCCACGGGCGTTTCCCAACCTTCACTTCGGTGAGGAGCTGCGATTTCGCGAGGTCGATGATCGCAACCGTGCCGCCGCGCCCGGTGCTGGCGTAAAGGCGCTGGCGCTTTGCATCCAGGGCAAGGGCCATGGGCCGCGCTTCCTTGCGCAATTGAACCAGCCGTTCCACCGGTTCGCCGCCGGGCATGGCGATGCGGTAGATGGAGGCATCGAATTCGCCTGAAACATAGGCGGTACTGCCGTCCGCTGTGAACGCGATGTCCCGCGGGCGCTGGCCGACACGCACCGATTTCACGACCTTTAAGGTCTGTGAATCGATTACCGAGACCGAGCTGTCGGACTCATTCGTCACCAGTATCCAGCGGCCATTCGGCGCCGTGACCACGCCTTCGGGCTCGTTGCCGACAGGGATGCGATTGATCACCGCACCGCTGGCAATGTCGACGACCGTGGTCGATGCCGAGTCCTCGTTCGCCACGAACAGGCGTTTGCCATCGGTGCTCAGGGCAAACTGCTCGGGATCGGAGCCCGCCTGCAGCACCCGCAGGACCTTGCCCGATGAGGTATCAACAACTGCGATACCGTCGGCTTTCAGGTCGCGTTCGAGCTTGGCGCATTCTTCGTCCGGGACGCTCGGCGGACATTTTGCCAGCCCGCTGACGGCCACGAACAATTGCGAGCCATCGTGGCTGAGCTTCAGCCCCCGCGGACGCTTGCCGACCGCAATAGTGTCAACCACCGCTGCACTTTGTGTATCGATGACCGTAACACTGTGCCCGTCCTCATTGGACACATACAGGCGGTCCGCGTGTGCAGTGGCAGCGAAAATTCCACATGCACACGCGAGCCAGAGTGCGCCGCGCGAAGGGTTGCGGTCGAGGGGAGAAGCGCGCAGCGCCATGCCTGTTGAAGCCTTCCTGATGTAAATGAACCGATGATCAGAAAGACAGGTACGCACCGACGTTGAAATTGCTGCTGTCGTTCTTCAGGCCATTGTGCGCCTTCGCTTTCACGTCCGTGTATTCGCCGAGCAGCGTGAGATTCTTGGTCAGCGAGTGGTACACGCCGGCGGTGTACTTCTTGTTCGATTCGACCAGTGAGGAGATTGCTTCACCGGAGGCGAGGTCCAGGTTGCTCTCGCCATAGTTGACGCCGAGCTTGGTCTTGCCGAGCTTGTACGTGAACTGCGCGAGGAAGCCATCGGAATCGCGCTTCGCGCCCGCCGCTGTAGCGCCGTTGAGGTACAGGGCCGTTGTGCCCAGCCCGGAGCCGTTGTAGTACCAGCCCAGGATTTCAGCATCGCCGAAGGTGAACTTGCCGCCGACGTCGAATCCTGTTGCGGTGTAGTCGCCAACATTGGCGATACCTTCGTTCTTCTGGGTGATGAAGCTGGCCGACAGATACAGCGGCCCGTTCGTGTAGGCGACTTTACCGTGGTATCCAGGGCTCGTCTCCGGCGTGGCCCGGCCTTGCGTGATCGGCTCGATCGGATCGAATGCGCCGATGGTGAATTTCAGGCCGCTGATGTCGGGCGTGGTGTAATCGATCTGCGCGAGCCAGTCCGTGTAGATGTAACCCAGACCAATCGAGCCCAGCGAAGTGTTCGCCGGTGCTGCGTAGTTGCCATTGCCCGCGCCAACTCCTGGCAGCGTCATGTCATTCAGAATCGCATCCGCGCCAAACAGGCCGATATTGCGGCCGAGCAGGAAAGTACCCATGGTGGCATTGCCGAAGGTCAGGAAGACCTGCCGCATGTCGATGGCAGTAGTGCCCAGCGCCGTATTCAACAGGTCCGCACCCTGCTGCAGATTCGGACTGCCATCGTTGGTGCTGATGCCCGGATAAAAGCCGAAGACAACGGCCAGATCGTAGCCATCCTGTGTAGTGGAAACACCGAGTGCCAGCGCGGCCGGCAACAGACCATTGCTGATCGACGAGTTGTGATCGACGCCGTCGCTGCCATGGCAGGCCAGGCCACCGGCCACCGCCGGTGTCGTCTCGCTCTCGCAGCTTGAGTTGATGTAATGAACATTGACGTTACCGTTGGCGGTAAACTTCCAGTCGCCCGCGGTGAGTTCGACGCCCGCTGCCGGCCCGAATACGCCGATGCTGAGGCCAATTGTTGCGAGCGTTTGCCGCAACACGCGGCTCGGCCCATAGTTCCATTCGATGGTGCGCATGACGCTTCCCCCTTAGATTGTGTTGACCAGACAACAGCGACCGTCGCGACGTCGTCGCCACCAGCGTGCGATCAGGTCCCGAACGCGGCGCGGATCAAGCAAGGGTTATGCCACTATCGACCACTTGTCCGTTTTGAGCGGTTATCGCAGGAGCATGTCTTGCGCTGCGATCAGTCATTCGCGGCTTCGATTGACCGGGTTTACCGCGGCGAAAGCGCGCCGTGCGAACCGGTTGCCGGCCTCGAAAGCTGTATCAGTAAGAGACACTGTTACGGCGCAAACCGCACAGTGATACAGTCGCCAGTGCGTTCGGGGCGGCAGGGATGCAGGACGATTCGGCACTGGATTCGGCATTCGGGCGTTCGCCGCCGGCGAACACCTTGGCGGCAAAGCTGCCGCAGGAGATGAGCAAGTGATGGGGGATGTGACCGCAACGCAGCACGTTGCCGAGGTCCTGCAATTCGTGCGCTCCATGGGCGCTGAAGCGGCAGGGCAGAACAAAGTGCTGAATACCGCAATCGCCGGATCATGGCGGCGCTGTGCACTGGACTATTCGCTGGATCCGGCGCGCTCCTATGCGCCCACGATCATCGGCGGCCACCTGCTCGAAGAGCGCCGCAACCAGCACGAAGAGCTGGTGCAGATCGCTTCGGCGGAAATCGACTGGCTCTACGAATACATTGCCGAATCGGGCCACGCGCTCATGCTCACGGATGCCACTGGCATGGTGCTGTATGAGAAGACCGATGCGACGTTGTCCGACACCTTCCGTGCTGCCGGGCTGGTGAGCGGCGCAGACTGGAGCGAGCGGCAGGCCGGTACCAACGGTATCGGCACGTGCATTGCGGAGAACCAGTCAGTCATCGTGCATCGCGAGGAGCACTTCCGCGCCTCTCACATAGGCCTGTCCTGTGCGGGTTCGCCGATTCGCGATCCGTCGGGATCACTGGTTGCGGTGCTCGATGCCTCCACGCTCAATGCGCACGACAAATGCTCCGGTGTTTCGCACACCATGGCGCTGGTGAACCTGTCGGCACGGCTCATCGAAAAATGCCTGTTTTTGCGCCACTTCCGCCAGGCAATGATTTTCCGCTTTCACGCCCGTCCGGAGTTCGTGAACCTGCAGCACGACGGCGCGCTCGCGCTGGGTGCGGACGCAACGGTCATCGCCGTGGATGACACCGCGATGCGATTGCTCGGTGCGGCGCATCGCAACGAGCTGATCGGGCGCAGCATCGATGAGATATTCGATGTGAAGGCGGAAGAGCTGATCGATCCGCTGCATCCGGGACGGCTGGCGTTGCGGCCGGTGCGCGAGGTACAGCTCGGCCGACGGTTCTTTGCGAGCCTGGATCATGGAACGGCAGGCGCACGCCTTTCCCGGCCTTCGGCACCTGCGCAATCGCAATCGGTCATGCAGTTCGCACCCATGGTCAGCCGCCGCACGCCGCTGACGCTCGAGGAACTCGCGGGCGAGGATCCGCAGATGCTGCGCAACGTGCGCAGCGCGCATCGGATAGCAACCTCGCATGTGCCGGTGATGATTCAGGGCCCGACCGGCGCAGGCAAGGAGATGTTCGCACGGGCGCTGCACGCCGCCAGTGGCCGCGCCGCACAGCAATTTGTCGCGCTGAACTGCGCCGCGATCCCGGAGTCGCTGATCGAAAGCGAGCTGTTCGGCTATCGCTCCGGTGCTTTCACGGGCGCGCGCAAGGAAGGCATGAAAGGCAAGATACTGCAGTCATCGGGGGGAACCTTGTTCCTCGATGAGATCGGCGACATGCCACTGGTGCTGCAGACGCGCCTGCTCCGGGTGCTGGAAGAACAGGAGGTCGTGCCGTTGGGTGGCGAGGCGCCGGTCAAGGTCGACCTGCGTGTCGTGTGCGCCTCGCACCAGAACCTGCGAATCATGCTGACGCGTGGTCAGTTCCGGGAAGACCTCTATTATCGGCTCAACGGCATCACGCTGGAATTGCCGCCACTCGCACAGCGCACCGACAAGGAACGGCTCATTCGCGAGTTCGTCGCCGCCGAAACCACCGACGGCCGGCCGGCAGCCATCGAGATGGATGCATTCCAGCGGCTGCTCGCCTATGACTGGCCGGGAAATATCCGACAGCTGCGCAACGTGATTCGCACCGCGCTCGCGATCTGCGACGGCGGCGTGGTGCGGCTGCGGGACTTGCCGAGCGAGGTTCGCGATGGAAAGTTACAGGATGAGCGCACGGCCGAGGCAATTGCCGTGCATGACCATGCGCAGCCGCATCAGCAGGCCAGTGCATCGGATCGCATGGTGAGCGAACGTGAGGACTTGCTGAAAGCGATCCGTGACAACAAGGGCAATATGTCCAACGCGGCAAAATTCCTCGGCGTCAGCCGTACCACGCTGTACCGCCGCTGCCGTCACCTGGGGATCGCGGTGCACCGGACGAATGGAGTGCTGACCAGCGAATAGGGACCCGCCAGCTTCCATGGCACGCAATCTGCTTCTGTCTCGAGACGCGCGAGTGCGCACCGGTCTGGGGATAGCATCGGAACTGCGTCATGGCGACAGATCGCGGCCGGCGAATTTTCCGGAGCAAGCAACGTAGTCCTGTTCCAGCGTCTCGACTGGGCATGCTGCGACTTGCGTCCGGCGTGCAGCTCAAGGATCGCAAAGACGGGCGCGAAGCAGTGCTCGTGGGCCCGGCGGGAAAGGTGGAACTCAACAGCTCGGCCGTTACCATCCTGCGTCTGTGCGATGGCTCCCGCGATCGCGCAGAGGTCATCGCAGAGATGGTGCGCAGTGCGGATCAGCAGCTGCAAGTCTCCGACATCGCTGAGTTTCTGGATGCGGCGCAGGCGCGTGGATGGGTTGAAGAGGAAGTGGCTGGTGGCTAGTGGGCCACTTCTTTCACGGCGTCACGCGTTACTTGGCGGCCTGTGCCTATGCTGCATGCCTGGCCTGGTCCGCAATGCTCATGCGGACACTGCCTTCAGCACCACGCAAATCGCCCCCGGCATCCACATCCGCCGCGGCGTGGACGAGGATGTTACGCCGCACAATGACGATGCCATTGCCAACACAGGTTTCATTGTGGGTCGCGATGCGGTTGCGGTCACCGAATCCGGAGGCAGCTTGCGCGATGGCGAACGGCTGCGCGCGGCCATCCGGCAGGTAACCAAGCTGCCGATTCGGTACGTACTGATGTCGCACGTTCACCCCGATCATATCTTCGGCGCGGGTGCGTTCAGCCAGGATCGCCCGCAGTTTGTAGGACACAGCCTGCTGCCGCGTGCGCTGGCGCAGCGTGGTGAGTATTACCGTAAGCGGCTGGAGCAAGTGCTCGGTCCTGGAACGGCCGGACCTGTGATGCAACCTACGATGCTGGTTCAGGATCAGGCGCAGATCGATCTGGGCGGCCGCGTGCTGGAACTTGTGGCGCACGCGAAGGCTCACACTGATTGCGACCTCAGCATGTTCGACCGGGAAACGCAGACGTTGTTTCCGGCGGACCTGTTGTTCGTGCGGCGCGTGCCCTCGCTCGACGGCAGCCTCAAGGGATGGTTGCAGGAACTATCGCGCCTGAAGATGCGCAGCACGCAGCGAGCCGTGCCCGGCCATGGTCCGCCAAGCGTTGATTTCGCCGCAGCCGCGGCGGAGTTGGAGCACTATCTGGACAGTTTGCTGGTGGAGACGCGGCAGGCGATTGCACACGGAGCGGAAATCGACGCCGCGGTCAGGACCGTCGCACAATCGCAGCGCAATCACTGGACATTGTTCGACGACTATCACGGTCACAACGTGACCCAGGCTTTCAAGGAGCTCGAATGGGAATGACAACCGGAATTCGCCTCCCTGAGGTCATTGCCAGCTGTGCATTCGCATGGATCGCGTGCTTGCCGGCAGCGCGGGCTGACGATGAGGAAGCCGCAAGGATTGCGCGGTGGGTGCAAGTGCAGCGCGCCGTATTCGCGGATCGCCAGGTGCTGGATGGCGCGAGTGTCCTGCAGCTGGAAGCACCGCAACGGGCGCTCGACCCCGCACTGGTGCCACTGACGATCACCATGACCGGCGGCAAGCCGGTCAAAGGTGTGTATGTGATCATCGACAATAATCCCGCGCCGATGGCCGGCCATTTCGTCTTTGGGCCCGCCGCGGATCCGCGCACGCTGAAGATGCGGGTACGAGTCGATCAGTACACGGACATCCACGCTGTTGCGGAAGGAGCCGACGGCAGGCTCTACGGCGTAGCGAAGTTCGTCAAGGCATCCGGCGGTTGTTCGGCACCCGCGGGTTCCGAGGAAGGGACTGATCTGGGACAGATGAAGCTGCACCTGATCGATACGTTCACCGCCGGCAAGCCCATGCAGGCGCAACTGATGATCCGGCATCCGAACTTCAACGGCATGCAGATGGATCAGCTGACCCGCTATTACACGCCAGCGCATTTCATCCGCACCATCGACGTGAGCTACGGCGGCGGCCAGGTGCTGCACATCGACTCGGACATCTCCCTCAGCACCGATCCGGTGATCAGCTTCGGCTTCGTGCCGCGCGCCAAAGGAAAGTTGAAGGTCGCAGTTCGCGACAGCAAGGACCAGAGCTTCGAGCACAGCTTCAACGTACCGGCCACGGGACTGGTGCCGCAAGGAGCCTGACCATGGCGTCCTTCGTTCGCTCATCGCGATTCTGCTGGGTTGCGGCGTTGCTGTGCTTGTCCTGCCCCGCGTTGAGTGCGGACGTTGCAGAGCCCGAGGACTTCTGGACGGGCCCGATCAATTCGGATGTGCCGGCCACGATCAGCGGCGGCACGATCATTCACGCGCAGGAACTGGCTGTATTGCTCCAGCCGGGGAACGTGATCCTGATCGACGTTTCGAATGCGCCGGTGCGGCCAGCCGGCATGGCTCCCAATTCCGCGTGGCTACCGTTGCCCCACGATTCGATCACGGGAAGCCTTTGGGTCGCAGGCGCGGGGCAGGGAAAGATCGTACTGGCTGTGGAGCAGCTATTTGTCTCAAAACTGAAGCAGACATCCGGCGGTAACTTCGATGCGCCGATCGTGATCTATTGTCATGAACGCTGCTGGCTGAGCTGGAATGCCGCCAGACGCGCGATCCGTCTTGGCTATCGCCGCGTCTACTGGTTTCCGGAAGGGATCGAAGGCTGGCGCGCCGCGGGATTCAGGACGGCCGTTACCGAGCCGCAGGCGGACGAAATTTCTTCACCGCCAGCCAGCCCAGGACGATGAATATCAGCAGCACCAGCGCTTGCGCGATCTTGAAGGGAGTTTCGGTGCCGGTAGGCGCGAGTGTGTGCAGGGAGCCCACTTTGAGAAACGACTGAACCACGGCGACGAAGGTGTTCAGATAAAGAGCCAGCACGGCCGTCACGACATAGATCGCCCGCCACGCGCCCGCGAGATGTTTGACGTAGATGGCGATCAGCGCGATTGCCAGCACGACCAGCGAAATGATGCCGACGACGTGCGAGGGCAGCAGCTTCGTTGCGGGAAACAGAAAGCCGGTAACGCTGGTGGCTACCGTGGTGATCAGGAAGACCGCAGTCCACCCCGGCAGCCTTTTGGCGCTCAACAGCGCGAATACTACGACCAGGCCGCTGGCGATGCCGATCAGGCTGATGATGACGTGGAACAACGTGAAGGTCGGCAGCGACATCCCGAGCATCATGACGGTCACCTCTTTGCAATCAGGTTTTATTGATGTGCCATTGGCACTGGCCAGCGCGATGCATATTAGCCGCTCGCGGCAGCATCGGCATGGGATTCGTCTCGAATGTCGGCAGCGGCCCCTTTATAGTGCGGGTACTCGCCACAGATGAAGTTGAGCATCGATGAATGCACAGCCGCTGACCATCGTCGTCGATGAGCAGACCCCTGTCTCGGGTCTGTGGCTGTCGCCGGCAAATGCCCGTGCCTGCTTCGTGTTCGCGCACGGAGCGGGCGCGGGGATGCAGCACCCTTCCATGTCGGTCGTCGCGACGGAGTTGGTTGAACTGGGCATTGCAACGCTGCGTTATCAGTTCCCATATATGGAACGCGGTTCCAGGCGGCCGGATAAGCCCGAGCTGTGTCATGCCACGGTTCGGGCGGCCGTCGCCGAGGCCGGAAGGCTTGCACCCACGCTACCGCTCATCGCAGGAGGCAGATCGTTCGGCGGTCGCATGACGTCGCAGGCCCAGGCTCTCGCACCGTTGCCCGGCGTTGTTGGGCTGGCCTTTCTCGCGTTTCCACTTCATCCGGCTGGGCAACCCGCGATTACGCGGGCGGAGCATCTCTTCGACGTAACGGTTCCCATGCTGTTCCTGCAGGGAACGCGCGACGAACTGGCAAAGCTGGAGCTGCTGGAACCGCTCATCGAGCGGCTTGGCAAGCTCGCCGCCTTGCGGCTATTGCCGGACGCCGACCATTCATTCCACGTTCCCGCCCGCACCGGACGCAAGGATCCGGAAGTCAGGGCCCAGGCGCTGGGGGAATTTGCAGCGTGGGTAGAGGCGGTTCGGGTAGCATTCCCTCACCCCTTGCCCTCTCCCGCGAGCGGGAGAGGGGGAGTCGGCTGAGGCCGTTTTTTTATGGGAAGTCTATGCGCAAAGCCGACTGGTATTTCGATTTCATCTCCCCGTTTGCTTACCTTGCGTGGATGCGGCTGGGTGAGCTTCCCGACGATGTCCAGATTGAGTATCGCCCTGTGCTGTTTGCCGCGATGCTGAATCACTGGGGCCAGAAAGGGCCGGCGGAGATGCCGACCAAGCGCGCCTGGACTTATCGCTGGTGCACCTGGCTCGCGGCCCAGCACGGCATTGCGTTGCGTTTTCCGAGCGCCCATCCGTTCAACCCGCTTCCTTACCTGCGCCTCGCCATCGCGGCGAACTACTCGCAGCACGCCATTCATTCGATCTTCCAGGCCATCTGGACCACGGGTGCGGACCCGTCCGACGAAAGTGTTATGCGCGGACTAATGGAGTCGTTGCAGATCGATCCAGCCCAGCTCAGCATACCAGCGGTGAAGGACGCCTTGCGGCAAGGGACTGACAGCGCGGTTGCGCAAGGTGTCTTTGGCGTGCCGACACTGGCCATCGATGGCGAGCTTTTCTGGGGCGCCGATGCGATGGAATTCGCCAAAGCCTTTCTGGCCGACCCCTCGATCGTGCGAACTGCCGAGATGCAGCGGGTGGCAACGTTGCCCGTCGGCGTAGTGCGCAAGAACGCTTGAACGAATAGCGCCGACAATGGCAAAGAACACCGCACTGAGAACGGCTGCGCTGGTGGGTGTCTCGTTCATCGCCCTGGTGTTCGGCGTGATCGTGCTGCTGGGAAAGCACATCGTCACTTTTCAGATGGCGCTGTTGATGCTGGTCGCGCTGTTCGGGCTGTACCTGGGGTTCGGTGTGCTCATCGCCGTCTACCGTTTCACCGATAAATTGAAGTAGGCCCCGGCAAGCAGCCGATAACTCCATGAAGCGCTCGCTCGATCGCTACGCCGCCAAACGCACTTTTACGCGCACGCCGGAGCCCGGACCAGAACTGGTTACGGAGCGTCATGGTCCACTGCTGTTCATCGTGCAGAAGCATGCGGCAAGGCGCCTGCACTACGATTTCCGCCTCGAGCTCGATGGCGTCCTGAAATCCTGGGCGGTGCCCAAAGGCCCTTCGCTCGAAGCGGGCGAGAAGCGGCTCGCGGTGGAAGTGGAGGATCATCCGTTCGAATACGCCTCGTTCGAAGGCGTGATTCCGGAAAAGCAATACGGTGCCGGCAACGTGATCGTGTGGGATTGCGGTGTGTATTCGCCCGATGAAGGCCAGGAATATTCGTTCAGCGATCGCAAGCACGCTGAGGACCGCATTCGCGGGGAACTCGCCAGGGGCAAACTCAGTTTTTTCCTGCGCGGCGAAAAGCTCAAAGGTTCGTTTGCCCTGGTGCGCACTGCCACGGACAAGCAGTGGTTGTTGCTCAAGCACAAAGATCGCTTTGCTGGTGCGAGCGACGTACTCGCGCGCAAGCATTCCGTGGTCTCGGGAATGTCGCTCGATGACCCTTCACCGCCTGATGCGCCGATACGATTGGAAGCTGCGCGGCTTGCTCCGACTGGCCCAGCGGAGCAAATGCCCCAGAAGCTGCAACCCATGCTCGCGGACGCTGGTGGAGCGGTACGATCCGATCCGGACTGGCTGTATGAGCCCAAGGTCGATGGCTATCGCGTCATCGCGTTCGTACAGGATGGCGCCGTCTATCTGCAATCGCGGCGCGGGATCGACCTGACCTCGTTCTTCCCCGAAATCACTGCCGATCTCGCAGCTCAGGCGGTGGATCAGATGATTCTCGACGGTGAGGTAGTCGCACTCGGAGCGGATGGCCGGCCATCGTTCAACGCGCTGCAGAACCGGGCGCAGCTCAAGGCACCAAAGGAAATCGCAGCTGCGCAACGTGATGCACCTGCCGCACTGGTGTGCTTCGACCTGCTGCACTTTGCGGGAATCAATCTGCGTGGCGCGCCTTACGCCGATCGGCGGCGTTACCTCACTCAATGCCTGTTGACCTCCGCTCATATCCAACTCGTCCACGCTACCGACGATGCGGAGAAACTCTACGCAGCGGCGTTGAACAATGGATTCGAAGGCATCGTCGCAAAACGCAGGGACAGCCTTTATCAACCCGGGAAACGCTCGCCTGCATGGCTGAAGATCAAGGCGATCACTACTGCAGAGTTCGTAGTCGGCGGATATACGAAAGGGAAGGGTGCGCGCGAACCGATGGGAGCATTGCTGCTCGGGCACTGGACGGGAAATAAGCTCACCTACGCGGGACACGTCGGCTCGGGCCTCACGGAAGCTATCGTCAAGCAGCTTCTGGAGCGTTCGGCGCAGCTCAAAAGAAAGGACTCACCGTTTGTCGAAAAGCCGCCGCTGCATCGGCCTACAAACTGGCTGGATCCGCAGCTGGTTATCGAAGTCACTTTTTCCGACTGGACGCCGGATGGTCTGCTGCGCGCGCCGGTGTTCGTCAGGCTGCGGGAGGACATCGAGCCGCGGAGCGTCAAGCGTGACGCGACAGAGCCGTCCACCAAGCAGGGGCAACGCAGAAAAACTGCGAAGGTCAGCAAGGTCGCGACGCCGGCGAGCGAGATCGGAGCCATCCTGCAACAACTTGACAGCAAGGCGGCGCAGATCAATCTGGCCGTCGGTGCAGCACGCATCCGGCTTACCAACCTGGACAAGGAATACTGGCCGGCCGACAAGGCCATGAAACAACCGGCGATCACCAAGCGCGATCTCATCCGCTACCTGGCAGGCGTATCGCCGTTCATGCTGCCGCATCTGCGTGATCGGCCGCTGACCATGATCCGCATGCCCGAGGGCATCAACGGCGAACGCTTCTTCCAGAAGCACCACGATCGGCGGCTGCCGGACTTCGCGGAGACGGTCACCGTGTTTTCCGATCACAAGGACGAACAGCATGACTACGTGATGGGCAACAACCTGCCGACCTTGCTGTGGCTGGGCCAGATGGGAACGCTCGAGTTTCACATCTGGCACTCGCGGGCCGACGTGGCAGCGGATACCACCAGCAAGAGCACCGACTATTCGAGCTCACGCGCAGCGCTCGAAGCCTCCGTGCTCAACTACCCGGACTACCTGGTATTCGATATCGACCCGTACATCTACTCCGGCAAGGAGGCCAAAGGCGCCGAGCCCGAGCTCAACAAGAAGGGGTTTGCCGTGGGCCGGAAGGTGGCCTTCTGGATCCGTGCGCTGCTCAAGCAGATGTCACTGGAGGCCATCGTAAAGACCTCCGGCAAGACCGGCCTGCACGTGTTCGTACCCATCGAGCGCACCGTGACTTTCGACGGGGCACGGCAGATTACCGAAATGGTGGGCCGCCACGTCATGCGGGAGCACCCGCGGGAAGTCACCATGGAATGGGCCGTCGTGAAGCGAACCGGCAAGATCTTCATCGACTACAACATGAACGTTCGTGGCAAGACCCTGAACGTCGCCTACTCGCCGCGGGGGGTGCCGGGAGCTCCGGTATCCATGCCCTTGACCTGGGAGGAGCTGGAAGCGGCCGAACCAGGGCACTTCACCATGCGTAATGTGCTGGACCGCTTGGAAAAGACCGCCGACCGGTGGCATGATAGCCTCTTGACAAAACAGAGCCTTGCGAGGGCTTTCGGAAGTGGCGTTTGAAGTCGGTCGGTCGGGGATTGTCGGTTTCCGCCAGGCTGGATCGTCTGTTTAAGCGTTCCTAAATTAAGCTTCAGGGTCAAAACACAAAGGCACCCAGTCATGGCCGCACGCTCGATCGGTTCTCTGACCATCTCTTTCGGACTCGTGGCGATTCCGGTGAAGCTGTACACAGCCACCCAGTCCGCCAACGCGCTTTCCTTCAACCTGCTGCACAAGGGCTGCGGTTCGCGGCTCAAACAGCAGTACGTGTGCCTTAAGGACGGCTCGGTCGTCGAGCGCGACGACATGGTCAAGGGCTACGAGTTCGCCAAGGACCAGTACGTCTCCTTCGCTCCGGAGGAGATCAAGGCGCTCGAAGAGGCCGGCACCCACTCCATCGACATAGCCGAATTCGTGCCCATCGAGTCCATCGATCCCGTTTACTTCGACAAGACCTATTACCTGGCCCCCGACAAAGGCGCTGCCAAGCCCTACGGACTGCTGACGGAAGCGCTCAAGGAATCCAAGCGCTGCGCCGTCGGCCGCTGGGCCGCGAGAGGCAAGGCGTACATCGTGATCCTGCGGCCCATCGGCGACGTGCTCACCATGCAGCAGCTGCATTTCGCGGCCGACGTGCGTTCCTCCAATGAAATGGAAATTGCCAAGCCGGACGTGAAGGCGGCAGAGCTCAAGCTCGCCCGGCAACTCATCGATCAGCAGACCGCCGACAAGTTCGATCCTGCTGCGTACACGGATGAGTTGCGTGGCCGCATCGAGGCGGCGATCCAGAAGAAAGTCGACGGTCAGGAAATCTCAGTGTCCGAAATAGCACCGGAAGGCGGCGGCGGCAAGGTCATCGACCTGATGGAAGCCCTGCGCGCCAGCCTCGAGAAGACCGAATCGGCCAAGGCATCGGCCTCACAGCTCGGTGCCCGCAAAGGCCCGAAGCGCGTCGAGCAGCCATTAAGAGCGGCCCGCAAGGCCGGCAAGCGATAAGCCCTATACTTGGGCCTCATCTCATCGCCGGGAAGTTCCCAGAGTCGCAGATGCATTCCTACAGCGTGCGGGACGTGGAGCGAGTCCTGCGCCTGTCGCGCAGCACCGTTCGTGGGCTCATCAACGTCGGCTTCGTCAAGCCCAGCCGCGGCCCACGCCGCGAGTATCGGTTTTCCTTCCAGGATCTCATCGTCCTGCGCACGGCACGGGCGCTGATCGAAGCCAAAGTGTCGCGCCGCCGTATCAGCCGTTCTCTCGAGGACCTGCGCCGGCATCTGCCGGAAACCATGCCGTTGTCCGGACTCAGCATCAGCGCAGTGGGCGATCGTGTCGTGGTGCGCGATGGCCAGAGCCACTTCCAGGCGGACGATGGCCAGTACGTGCTCGGCTTCGACGTGAACATCGAAAACGGCAGCCTGCGGGTCGTCGAACGCAAAGAGGAAACCGTCGCTGATCCCGCGCCCGCACCGAAAGATGCGGACGCCTGGTTCAACGCAGGCCTCGAGCTGGAAAGTACCGATCCGCGTGCAGCAAAGGATGCTTACGAACAGGCCGCGAACGCCGATCCCGATAATGTCGCCGCATGGATCAACTGGGGACGCCTGCTCCACGAGCAGG
>Ga0193753_10002420_pt1 | contig 14683 bp, 13 predicted proteins | sample H1c2metaG_FD_144925 | JGI IMG/M metagenome (GOLD analysis project Ga0193753, IMG submission 144925) | Soil microbial communities from a riparian zone of the East river system, Colorado, United States - H1c2 | ecosystem: Environmental > Terrestrial > Soil > Riparian zone | place: USA: East... | reverse complement strand
CCGCTAATATGTGGTTGTTTGAAGACATGACAAAGAGAATATTATCAGACAAGCCGGAAGGCAATGCAATGATACATACAACCATTGTTCCTACCATCTTTGAAAGCGGTATAAAAGACAATGTAATCCCTGCTTCTGCCAGGGCAATCGTTAATAGCCGTATATTAACAGGTGAGACAGCAAAATCTGTAGAAGATTTTATTCGCCAAATCATCAATGATGATCGCATTCAAATTAAAAAACTGGGTAAGTTTGATTCGGATCCTTCACCGGCAACACCTGTAACAGCTGCAGCTTTCAAAAGAATTGAAAGCGCTGTTTATAAAAACATCCCCCATGTTATACCTGCACCTTACCTGATGATTGGTGCAACGGATTCAAGGCATTACCGGCGCATTGCCGATGGGGTAGTCAATTTTCTGCCTATAACAGACAGCAAAGGCTTTCACGGTGTCAATGAAAGATTACCCCTGCGTGATCTGCAGCGTGCCATTAATTTTATGATGACGGTTATAGAGGAGACTAATAAAGAATTTAAGTAATAAACATGTTTAAACATATAAAATCCGGGTAAATGGAAAACAGGCAGTGCCAAATTGATTACCCGCTTTTTACTTACTGTACTGGAAGATCAAATACTCCTTCTGTTATAGTTTTAAAAGCATTACCGCCTTGTAATGTATTGGTGAGTTTCCCAGAAAAACTGCCTTTTGCCCTGGTGGCAGTTACACTGGTAACAACAATTGTAAAGGCTGGGTTAGCAGGGAATATAGGAAGGTTGCTGCTGGTATTCCATATAGTAGTTGATAAATCTGCGTTTTTTACGGTATAGTCTACTTCTATGCGATAGCCAAGGGCTGTTGGACTGGTAGGAACATAATGTTTTTCATCGTAAGTGCCGGCACCCACGGCCGTTAGATCGTTATTAGAAATAAAAATCTGAAATTTACTATCGTGGTTTGAATCTTTATAACCATCTGTTGACAGGTTGGGATTGTTTGTGAGTGCTTCGATGGTTCCGGCTGCAGCCTGTTCAGTAAAAGTTGTAACAACGCCATCAATTTTACAGCTATAGGTGCCAGTTGGGATCGGTGCCGCCACTACAGAAATGCTAAAACTACAGGCAGAAGCGCCATCTGGTTTAAGAGTAGTAGTACCCGCTGCCAAAGGGGTTCCGGCCGCAACTAAGGTTACCGGTACATCTGTGCCTGTTGTTGTAAATACACCGGATGCTGAAAAACTGATTCCGTTTACAATATTGGTTACAATGTTATAGCTGCCGGCTGTTGTTACATTTACTTTGAGGATGACAGTATTAGCAGAAGAAAGTGCTGTATTGACTGAGTAAACGCCATTGATGCCAGGCAAGTCACATGCGCCGGGATTGCCTGACCATGTAAAGACTGCAGGTGGGGCCGCTGCGGCAAATGTTATATCAAAGCTGCAGGTACCGCCGCCGGTCATCGAAAATGTTTTTGCGCCAGCTGATGCAGGCGTGCCGCTGGCAGCAAGCGCAACGGTTTGCTCACCCGTTGTTGTAAAACTACCAGTGCCTGTGAAGCTAATGCCGTTCACTGATACGGTGCTAATGCTATAAGTGCCTGCCGTGGTAACGGTTACCTGTATTGTTGCTGTATTGGCTGCTGTCATAGCCATACCACTCATGTATGTTCCTGCCAATAGGGTGCCAGCACAAGTATTCCCAGCCCCACCCAATGTATATACAGACAGGGTTGAGCCATTGCCGTTGGATGGAACAGTACTGGTTTCAAAACTAAGTTCCTTCTGGCACGAGACAAAAAATATACAACTAAGGAAAATGGCTACGGATTGAAATGATTTCATGAATAGGGTAATTAGGGCGCAAAAGTAATATAAATATTCAAAAATCAAAATTTAGCTAATACCTAAGATTAAACGAAATAAGATTTAGTGGCAGAAAGTTAATAAACATAACATTGTTGCGCAATAGTGATCATTCCAGCCCTTATCAATGCTGCCGGCATGTTTATCAGGCAGACTGGCATGAATTGCATGTAAAACAGCATTTTTCCTTTTTCTTCAGGATGGATGGTAAATATTGATCAACATCATCTTTGTTTCAGTCCTGCCAGAAAATCTGAAGACAGCGTTTCCGGATAGCGGGCATCAATGAAAGGCTGCCTGTCCGTGATCTGCAACGGGTTATCAATTTTATGATGACAGTTGTAAAGGAGAGTGATAAGGAGTTTAAGTAATAAGATAGAAACTTACGCCGGCCGAATATAAAATTACAAATTTTCTGCAGTTCTTTTTACGGCATCAAGGGCAATATCCCAGCCTTCCGATGCTTGCTGGTATTCGGTGTCTGTCAGTTCAGCGGATAAGTCTTCCCTGGCATCAAGTATCATAAAACCATCGCTTTCTTTAAATGTATAAGTGATAACGGAGCTGACCGTTTTTTCGCCGGCAGAACTGAAAAGATTGTGCGCTATCAGTTGTTCATTTTCTATCCGTAGAATTGTTCCATTGGTATACATATTTCCGTCAAGCCCTTTCCAGCCAAAAGAACTGCCTTCTTTCCAGTCTGTAACATATTCTCCTCCCATTTTTCTTGTAACTGCAGGTTCGGTAAATACCCGCCAAACCTTGTTCAGCGATACATTAATTTTTATGGATTTTTCAATTAAGGAATTACGCATGGGTAATAAATAATTGCTTAAAATTATTCGATCTGCTTAATATATATACAATTTACAGGCAAGGGAAACGGCAGTACAGGGATACTATTTTTATACCAACGTTTATATTATCATACCGCAAAACGAAAATAAATACCGGATAATAGCTCCAGGGAAATTTTACATGGCAGCATGCGTAATGGTTTTGCCGGCCAAATATTGTTTCCAGGGATTCCAGTAGTAATCATGCCAGCCCTTATCAATGCTGCCGGCTTGTTTGTCGGGCAGGTTAGCGTGAATGGCATGTAAAACTACGTCTTTTCCTTTTGGCTCAAGATTGATAATAAAGGTAGCATCAATATCATTTTCATCCCAATCACTGGCCCTCCACGACTGTACAATGAGCCTGTTTTTTATCAGTTGAAGATTCTTGCCTTTGATATAATCTCCATGCGCCGCATATTTGCTTCCTTCTTTTGCGGTAATGCTGACTGCTGCACCAGTTACCATCGAATGTTTTTTTGCATTCATGTATAGTTCATACAGCACTCCGGGTTGCGTGTTTTTAAACAATACTTTTTGGATAATTGTCTTTGCCATGTTGTATGTTTTAGGTTGATGTGTCTGGTTTATGCTATAATGACGAATGAGGTTTACCAAACCGGACATTGGGCTATACCTGTTCAGGGGAATTATATGAGATGAATTTTAAAACAATCCTGGTGTTCTATTAAAAGTAATGAATAACATTGGAGCTATACAAGTGTGAGGTGCCTGCCTGACAGACAGACAAGATAACTCAACGGCCGGCCGTTACACCAGTAAAAATGAACTGTATACTTTAATAGATTTTGCTCTGGCAGGAGCATCCTGTTTATAGATAATAGTTCGATTATACAAAGCTCCGGCGGAGCCGGTCTATATAAATTTTACGTTCTATAAACAGGAAGGCCTGCCGGGCCTGGCTACCTCCCCGCAAACCTGTTGTAAAATATTTACCAGCAACATTTCTTTGAAAGGACATTACGGAGTACGATTATTTTGTCAGTGCGTGTCTTGTCATCCCTGACGAAGGAGGGATCTCAATAATGCCCCACAAGCGGATGATAAGCTTTAGAAGCAACTTATTGAGAAACCCAACGATTACATAAACGACAATTTGAATACAGTATGCGATACCGCTTTTTATTGAAATGACTTTCTCCGCTGGTAATTGCTTTTTATGCCAGTCGCTGAGATCCCTCCTTCGTCGGGATGACAAATCTCGTACTTATTTACAGCCATTACATCTATGATTTTCAAACGCCCGAAAATGAGCTGGTACGATGACCAATAGCACCAGGAAAGCCAGTGCCAAACCCATCTAAATCCCTGTTTAAAATTCCTTCGCAAACATGTACCTTTGCGCCCGATTATGAAGTACAGTAACGAGATCAGCAAACGACGCACATTCGCTATCATTTCTCACCCGGATGCGGGTAAAACAACACTTACAGAAAAACTGCTGTTGTTTGGTGGCGCCATACAAACCGCCGGGGCCGTTAAAAGCAATAAGATTAAGAAACATGCTACCAGCGACTTTATGGAGATTGAGCGCCAGCGTGGCATCTCCGTTGCCACCAGTGTAATGACCTTTGAATACAATAATACCCTTATCAACCTGCTGGATACACCCGGTCACAAAGATTTTGCAGAAGATACGTACCGGACATTAACCGCGGTTGATAGTGTTATTCTTGTTATTGACAGCGTGAACGGGGTAGAGGCCCAGACCCGCCGCCTGATGGAAGTATGCCGCATGCGTGATACGCCCGTGATTGTGTTTATCAATAAAATGGACAGGGACGGCAAAAACCGTTTTGATTTACTGGAAGAAATTGAAAAAGAACTGAACCTGCCGCTGCACCCGATGGCCTGGCCCATCAACAGCGGGAAAGATTTTAAAGGCGTGTACAACCTCGATAAAAAAAGCCTGGTATTGTTTGCCGCCAATACCAAAGCCAATGATGAAGATGTGATAGAAATAACTGACCTGCACACAGCACTGCTTGAGCAGAGATTGGGAGAAAAAGATGCTGCTACACTGCGTGATGATGTGGAACTGGTTGATGGTGTAAATGGTGAACTGAATGTGGCTGATTACCGGGCTGGTAAAATAGCGCCGGTTTTCTTTGGAAGTGCCATCAATAATTTTGGTGTAAAAGAAATGCTGGATACATTTATACGCATTGCACCCGAACCGCAATGCAGGCCTACTACAACAAGAGAAATTTGCCCTGATGACAGTAAATTAAGTGGCTTTATTTTTAAGATACATGCCAATCTTGATCCTAAGCACCGCGACAGGATTGCTTTTATGCGTATCTGTGCAGGCAAATTTGAAAGAAACAAATATTATCACCATGTGCGGCTGGATAAAGATATCCGCTTCAGCAACCCGTATAGCTTTTTAGCACGCAGCAAAGATGTAATTGAAGAAGCTTATCCCGGAGATGTAGTAGGTTTGTTTGATACCGGCAATTTTAAAATTGGGGATACGCTTACGGAAGGAGAAAATTTTTATTTTACCGGTATACCCTCTTTTTCGCCGGAGATTTTTAAAGAAGTGGTGAACAAAGATCCGATGAAAACAAAACAACTTGAAAAAGGATTGTTGCAATTAACAGACGAAGGCGTGGCACAATTATTTACACAATTTGGCGGCAATAAAAAAATAATCGGTTGTGTGGGAGAGTTGCAGTTTGAAGTAATTCAGTACAGGCTGCTGCATGAGTACACGGCATCAGTAGAGTTCAGACCGATGCCATTTTATAAAGCCTGCTGGCTTACCAGCAGTGATCCAAATAAACTACAGGATTTTGCAAGGTTTAAACAGGCCAATATTGCCGAAGACAAGGATGGCCATATGGTTTACCTGGCGCAAAGCGAATGGTTCCTGAATACCGAAAGAACCAATAACCCGGATATTACTTTTCATTTTACATCGGAGATACACAAAGAGATGAAGTGAGCAGCATTGCGCTATTGTTATACTGTAACGGAATGACCAGAAAATGACAAACAGGTAAAAGCCTTATTAGCATATCCGGAATTTTTTATGTTTAAAATCGATTACCTGCGGCCCGTCAGAGCAGCCTCCCACGTCTTTTGCATTTCTATCATTCGGAGAATGCCCTATAATCCACAGGCCGGTTCTGCCGTGCTTCATAATGATTCCCTGGTCAATAATGTCTCCGCTTTTGGTCTGGCTTAGTCTCGTCTTATTATTTGCTATCACTTTTATCGTGTCGCCCTTTATTATGACGTTAACGGTTGATCCCAACGATTTGTCATTCCATTCGGCAAAGGCAATTTGGTAGATGTAAATGCCATCAGCAGGTTTTTGCGCTTGTGCTGCAACAGACAGCAAAATAAGCAGGAGCGAAAAAAGAAAATTTTTCATATTGAACTTTCTATGAAATGCGCCGAAAAACACATGATTGCATGACAATTAAAGCATACAAAAATGCGATCTTACACACCCGTATAATTTTGTGGCGTTATTTTTTTCAGTTCTTTTTTAACGGTGGCGGCTACCTGCAGCCCGTCAACAAAATGATGGATGCTTTCTTTGTTAATAGTACCATTACCCCTGGTTAGATCTTTTAAGGCCTCATATGGATTGGGATAGTTCTCGCGGCGTAAAATGGTTTGGATGGCTTCTGCAACAACAGCCCAGTTGCTTTCCAAATCATCATTTAATTTTTTTTCATTCAATACCAGTTTGCCCAATCCTTTTTCAATGGATTTAACGGCGATAATGATGTGTGCAAACGGCACACCTATATTTCGTAAAACAGTAGAATCAGTCAGATCGCGCTGTAGCCTTGAAACCGGTAGTTTTGCTGAAAGATGCTCCAGCAAAGCATTGGCAACACCCAGGTTGCCTTCCGCATTTTCAAAATCAATGGGGTTTACTTTATGCGGCATAGCAGACGAACCTACTTCCCCTTTCTTGATTTTTTGTTTAAAATATTCCATCGATACATAGCTCCACACATCGCGGCTAAAATCTATCAGTATATTGTTAATGCGTTTCATGGCATCAAAATGCGCTGCCAGGTTATCGTAATGCTCAATCTGCGTGGTGAATTGCTGGCGTGCCAGGCCCAGTGATTTTTCAACAAACTGGTTGCCCAATGCTATCCAGTCTTTTTTGGGGAAAGCCACATGGTGTGCATTAAAATTACCGGTGGCGCCACCAAATTTTGCAGTAAAAGGTATGTTAATAAATTGCTCCACCTGGTTTTGCAGGCGTTCTACAAATACCATTATTTCTTTACCCAACCGGGTTGGGCTGGCAGGCTGACCATGTGTGCGGGCAAGCATGGGTATATTCATCCATTGCTCTGCTAAAATACCCAGCTCGCGGTTAAGGTTTAATATAGCAGGCAGGTATTCACATTCTACTGCATGCTTCCACAACAAAGGCACGGATGTATTATTGATATCCTGTGAAGTTAAACCAAAATGCACCCATTCTTTTTCATTATCCAGGCCCAGTGTATCTAATTTCGTTTTAATAAAATATTCTACCGCTTTTACATCATGGTTGGTCGTTTTCTCAATGGTTTTTATTTCAGCGGCATCTTCTATCGTAAAGTTGGCGGCAATATCACTTAGTAATTTTCTTGCCTTTGCAGTCAGTGGAAAGAATTTTTTGTCAGATAAGAACAAATAATACTCTATCTCTACAAGAACGCGGTATTTGATTAAGGCATATTCAGAAAAATAATCTGCCAGGTGCTGAACCTGCCTGCGGTAACGTCCGTCAACAGGTGATATAGCTGTAAGAGAATTGAGTTCCATGAGACTTAGTTAAGTATTCTGTTCAGGTAACTTATATTTGTGCCCAAAATTAAACCAATTCTGGTTAACAATAGTGATATTATATGGTGACAGACGTTAATCCTGCACATACAGGACAAGCAGCGTTTACCTGTAATACTGTTATAAGGCCGGTCAGACTAAAAAGATGAATAAAATAAAATGTGGTGCGGTAAGTTATCTTAATACAAAACCATTGGTATACGGTTTTCAGCAGGGTTTGATGAGCAATTCAGTGGAACTTACAGAAGATTATCCTTCGCGTATCGCCGCCATGCTGCTCAATGATGAGATTGATCTGGGCCTTGTTCCTGTGGCCATCATTCCTGCCTTAAAAGAACATTATATTATTGGCGATTATTGCATTGGTGCAGATGGCGAAGTAGCTTCTGTTTGCCTCTTTAGTGATGTGCCAATAACGGAAGTAAAGGAAGTGTTACTGGATTACCAGAGCCGTACTTCTGTTCGCCTTGCAAGAATATTGCTGAAAGAATACTGGAAAGTAACCCCGATGCTTACGGATGCAAAGGCAGATTTCAGGGAACATATAAATGGCACTACGGCAGGCCTTGTAATTGGCGACAGGGCTTTTGAACAAAGAAAAGTTTCTGCTTATGTGTATGATTTGGGAAAAGCATGGAAAGACCTGACAGGACTGCCTTTTGTTTTTGCTGCCTGGATAAGCAATAAAAAATTAACTGATGATTTTAAAATTGCTTTTAATGCAGCAACGGCTGCAGGCATGCAGGCAATAGATGAAATTGTTGCACAAAATCCATATCCCTTGTTCGATTTAAAAAAATATTTTACAAAGCATATCAGTTATACTTTAGACGATAAGAAAAGAGAAGGGCTGAATTTGTTTTTAGAAAAATTGAAGACGCTGGATAAGAATTGCTGATTGCTGATTTTGTGATTGCTGATTTCCTGTAGTAGAAAAGATTTGGAAATGTAAATGGCCGGTGAGAACACCGGCCATGGAATAACATAATCTATTTCTTGTCTCTATACTAAGTACTGCCAGTCTTAGTACTCTTTGCTATGGCAATTTGGTTTTCTCCGCTGGTTTTGTCTTCAGGTATTTGTCAAGAAATTCAAGGGTTCTTTTGGAAGTAGTTACCTGGTTTTCCTTTTTAACAAACCCATGCCCTTCATCGGGATAGAGCACATACTCTACCGGCACGCCATTCTTTTTAACGCCCTCCGTAATTTCATCGCTTTCTGCTTTTAGTACCCGTACATCATTGACGCCCTGGAAAACAATCAATGGTTTTTTTATCTTCTGGTAGTTGTACAGGGGAGAGATATTTTTTAAACGAACGCTGTCCGCAGTATTGGGATCGCCCATTTCATCGTACAGTGCTTTTTTAAATGATTCCCAGTAAGGCGGGATACTGCGCAGAGTACGCAGCCAGTTAGCTACACCAAATAAGTCTACACCCACTTTAAATTCATCGGGATGAAAGGCCAGTGCACCCAACACCATGCAACCACCGTAACTGCCGCCTTCTATACCAATGGCGGTACTGTCAATATAATCCTGTTTGGCCAGCCATTTCTTACCCCAGATACAATCGTTTAAATCTCCATTGCTGTGATCCCTGTTATCCAGCTTATAAAATGTTTTGCCGTAGCCACTGCTGCCCCGGTTGTTTACAGCCAGTATAGCATATCCATGATTTACGAGGTACTGAATAGAATTACTAAAGCCAATACGGCTTTGGCCGCCGGGGCCACCATGCACCCAAACCAGCGCTGCGGCCTTTTTTTCTTTGCTTGCCTGCAAGGGACGATAGTAAATGGCGGGTATTTCTTTGCCGTCAAAAGAAGCAAAATGAACTACTTCTGCCTTTACCAAATCATTTTGATCTATTGCTTTATTTAATGTGGAGGTAAGTTGTTTCAATTCCTTTTTTTCTATGTTATAGGCATACAGGTTGGGCGGGCTGGTACTGCTGCCAACACTCAGCAAAAGATTTTTTTCAGTGGACGAAATAATAATATTTAATACATCAGCATCTTTTATATCGGGAAAACTGATGGGCTGGTTGGTTGCATGATCAAACAATAACACTTTGTTCTTTCCGTCTTCATTAATAAAAACGGTATAATATTTTTCATTTTCGCTGAGGTTCATATTGGCCACATCCCATTTGTCTTCATATATTTTTTCTGTCTTGCCACTGTTGATATTATATTTAACCAGGTAGCTGAACTCATTACCATCGTTGGTGATATAATACAGGATGCTATCATTCTTTTCAAAAGCCGCCGTAAACCAGGTAGCTTCATTATCATTGCTTAGCCGCTTCATTTGTTTTGATACACGATCAAATAAAAACAAATCGTTTTTGTCTGTAGTATGGTCCTTTGTAAGGGCTACATACCGTTCCGTTCTGCTCATGCCGGAAATGCTATATCCGGAATCGTTCTGGTAGATCAGCACTGGCTTCCAGCTTGCTGTATCCAGCTTCCATATATCAAAAAATTTGGGGTTACGCTTGTTGCTGCTTACATACATCGCTTTTTTATCATCGCTCCAGCCGGCAAAATTATTGGCGCTTTTAGGCCATGGTGTAAGATCGCGGGCCGTTGTATCGCCCCGGCTCATCAGGTACACATGGGTGTTTTCATCGCCCCCTTTATCTGCCGCGTAAATAAATTTACTGCTGCCTGGTAAATAATCTACGGCAAAAAATGATTCTTTTTTTGATGTGGTCAGCGGCGTAGATACAGTATCCCCAATATTCAGTTCATACAGGTTATAAATGCCGGTCTTGTTGTTTTGAATAAGCACTTTGGATTCATCTGCGTTAAAACCGGCGGCTCCCACAGCCTGGTTATCGAACAATTGTTCTATCGTGTATTCTTTGGGAACACGGGCGGGTGCTTCAGCTTCTTTATCCGGCTGCCCGCAGGAAGACAATACATACATCATTAAGCAGGCATAAATAAATTTCTTACACATACTGAGAATTTTACAGGTGTTTGAATTGATAATAAAACCAATCTGAATTTATATACGGCAATTGGTTGAAGAGGTGAAGCAGATATCAAAGGGAACTGATGGTAATGAATGGCACCGTTTCAAAAGAACCTGGTGCTAAAGCTAAATATAAGCACAAATTACGTAATTGAGACAGCTTCCTGTTTCCAGGGGCAGGTTGCGCAATACTGAAATAAGTCTTTATCATTGCGATTACCTGTGCAGGAAGTAAAATTGGGTTTGCTATACCTGCCGGGTATTTGTTCTTAGTTGCATAACAAATCCCTTGTAGGCCAATTTTTCTCCATCCAGGTAAAGAATTTGTTCGTTTGTATATTCGGTTACCATGTCATATTTTTTGTGTAAGGTCTTCACAACCTGGTCATAATTAAGAAACCAGGCAGGGTAGGAGGCTTCATAATATACCGGGGGTACTTTTTGTATGGTTAGCCTGTTTGCCGGCCGGGAATTGAAATAAGTAGTATCAATGATTATATAAGGAATGTTTTTATCAGCCAGGGCACTAAGTAATTCATAGGGCTTTTCAATATAAGGCAGTACGCAGGACAGCAATAATACATCATGCGGACCGCGTTCTGCAACTGCATTGTCCATAGTGTCAAAAAAATAAAGTTGTTCTCCGGCAATTTCTTTTTTGCCGGCTGCCACAAAAGCGGGCTGTTCTATTATGCTCCATGTTACCTCTTTAAGCTGCGTTAAATAATGCCGGTTCTGGAAATAGCTGCTGCCCAGTGAACCACCAAAATCAATCACCGATAAACGATTGTCTTTTTTACCCGCAATCCAGAGCAGGTTTGCAAGCAGGGGCCAGGAATAGGCTATCTTGTCAAACAGCATGGCATCCCTTTCATAAACCGCCTTACCTGTTTTTACCTTCAGCGTGGCATCTTTTATTTTTTCCAGGATATTGTTTGCATAATAACCGCTGCATTGGTCTGCCGCTTCCTTCCATTGGGCATAATTGCCCCGCCAGCCGTAGCGGAAGTATTTAACCCTGAAATAAATCCGTTTTACGTATTGCACAAGCTTATCCATATAGTGGCTGGTTTCCCTGCAAAATATATTTTAAAATAATATTGAAAGATGTTTCAAGTCGCTATTGTAAAATGCGGTTCCACTGTAAAAATCATTTTCTCTTCAGCCTGCTTTTAACAATAGCAAGTATTTCAGGAAGATCCGGTGAAAGTTTCAGGTAATAGGCACCAGCCAGGAATATGGTAGAAAAGATAAGGGAGCGCAGCATCATGCCAATAAGCCCGTGAACATAATATGTTATGAAAAATGAAAGGGCATAGCCGGCCAGTGTTAAAAATACAGCGTATACCGTTTTTATTGAAAATGGCCACATATCGAAACGCTGTTTAATAAAAATCAGCCGGATGCTGTTGTAGATAGTAAAAGTGATGAATGTAGCGATAGCAACGCCTTCCATACCTTTCCATCTTGCCATAAAAATATTGAGTGGAATAGAAATGCCCAGCAACAAGAGCCCTGAGTAAAATTCAAAACGCCAGGCAGGCGAAGTAGAAATAACAGCTGCATTGATTCCTGTGCCAAGCTCCAGCATATTGTAAATACCAAGAATAAGAAAAACGGTTTTACCAGCCGCATATTTTTCTTCAATGTGCAGGAAGGTTAATCCATCATCATAATTGAGCCAGATATTGAAGAACAGGAACATACTGATTAAAAGCAGGTTGATGGCTGATCTCCTGTAAATTCTTTCAATCTCATTTTTATTTTTATTTTTCCAGTGTTGCGCAATCAGTGCTCCGCCTATTGCCTGCATACCCCTGTAGGGCACCTGTAATATGGCAGCTATGTATTGGTTAAGCGAATAAATACCCGTGTCGGTTAAACTTTTTGCGCCAGCCAGTGCCAGCGTATCTATTTGGCGGGCTATCCCATTAATAACGATGCCGGCATATATAAAACTAACATAGGTAGTTACCTTTTTTTTGAATCTGCGTGTAACATAACTAAACTCTAATGAAAGATGAAGTTGCTTCGTAACCAGTAAATAGCCAACAATAATTATAATAATCAGAAGATAGATGCAACAGAAGATGATAATAAATGTACCGAAATTTATTACCCTGAAAGCATACAGCCCTATTAATAACAAAACGCCTATCCTGTAAGCAGTTTCTTTCATAAAATTGGGTAATACAGTTCTTTTAAGGGTACCCAGGTAACTTTCCAGGATAAGAAAGCATAGATAAAAAAAAGAAAAAACCAGCATCCAGTAATAATATTCAACCACGAGCTCTGTACTTTTTTTGGCAAATTTTTGTACAACAAAGGGTTTAAATAAAATAGCACCGCTGAATACAAGCAGGGCACCGATTGCACTGAATATAACGGCAACTGTCAGTAAATCATTTTTTTTATTTTCCAGGTTTTCAAAATAATAGGGGAAGAACTTGTTCATGTAGGCAACCATTCCAAAAGAAGCCAGCGGCGCCAGGATTTGAGACATGCTTATGAAAACCTGCGTTAAACCGTATTGTTCCGGTGTAAACATGCCCTGCCTGGTAAAAAAATAGGTATTGATGGCGCCGACAAGAAAACCAATATAGGATAGAAAGGAAGACTGTATGGTTTGCTTTCGTATCTGTCCCATCTCGTTAAAATTTATTCATCACTTCTATAACCGTGGCAATATCCTGTTCAGTGTGAAAATAGGAGATTGGTAAACTAAGCGTTGTCTGGTGAATTTCTTCTGCAATGGGCGTTTCAATGCCATCCAGTATTCCTTTCATGGCCTTTTGCTTATTGGGAGCAACCGGGTAATGGATTTCCGTTTTTATTTCATTTTTTAATAAATACGCTTTAAGTTCATTTCTTTTTGGGTGCCGCACATTATAGATGTGGTATACATCGAAATATTCCGGGTGAATCACCGGCCTGATAAAATCGGCTTTCAACCCGGTAGTATAAAGGCTGGCGAGTTTTCTTTTGTGTTCATTGATGCCGTCAAGCTGTTTCAGTTTAACAGTAAGAAAAGCGGCCTGTATTTCGTCCAGCCGGGAATTATACCCCACCATTTCATTATAATATTTTACCGTAGAACCGTAATTACGAAGAAAAGCGATTTTATTTTTCAGTTCTTCATCATTACAGGTAAGAGCACCCGCATCTGCAATGGCGCCAAGGTTTTTAGTAGGATAAAAGCTATGCGCACCAAAATGTCCCCAGTTACCAGATTTTTTATTTTTATATGTTGCACCATGCGACTGTGCACAATCTTCAATAACTTTTAACTGGTATTTATCCGCAATGGCAGTCACTTTGTCCATTTCGCACATTTTACCGTACAGGTGTACTACCAGGATGCCCTTTGTTTTTGGCGTAATCTTTTCTTCAATTTTAGCGGCATCAATATTATAGGTAGTTATATCGGGCTCCACCAGCACGGGCTTCAGCTGGTTATGAACAATAGCCAGTATAGTGGCAATATAGGTGTTGGAAGGAACAATGATTTCAGCGCCGGCTTTAAAACCAAAGGCTTTTAATGAGAGAATAAGTGCATCCAGTCCATTGGCGACGCCTATACAATGGCGCGTTTCGCAATAAGAAGCATATTGTTGTTCAAAATCTTTTACCGCATTTCCGAGGATATACCAACCAGATTTTAATACGGTATCAAATGCTTTCCGGTATTCATCAAAGAAAGGCTGATTGACTTTGCCCAGGTTTTCGTACTCAATTACTGCCATAGGGTTCAAAGATATAATCGTTCTGGTCAAAATACTCAGATGCCAACACCATTAATATCGCATCTGTACTGAAATTCTCCATGGTATGCCAGTCGGTGGGTTCCAGTATCAGGCATTTGCCCGGGTTATCCAATATGAATTCAGCTTTTTTTGTACCGTCGTCGTTCTTTATTTGACAGGATCCCTGTATGCAAATAGCTGCCTGCACGGTTTTTTTATGACGATGTCCCCCGCGTGGAGAACTGTCTACGCCATAAATATAAAAGATGCGCTTAATATTGAAAGGAATGCTTTTTTCAATTACCGTCAGGTTGCCGCGTTTATCAGTAAATGTTTTCAGATCTATCAGGTACGCCATACTTTATTGAATGAATGTGATAGTGCCGGTTAAAGTTAAAATATTTCAGGTTGAATGGTGATAGTTTGCCATT
>Ga0193753_10002419_pt1 | contig 14684 bp, 13 predicted proteins | sample H1c2metaG_FD_144925 | JGI IMG/M metagenome (GOLD analysis project Ga0193753, IMG submission 144925) | Soil microbial communities from a riparian zone of the East river system, Colorado, United States - H1c2 | ecosystem: Environmental > Terrestrial > Soil > Riparian zone | place: USA: East... | reverse complement strand
AAGCCCGGCAGCGCGAGCACCCACGCGTGCAGGTCGGTGAAGCGCACCGCGAGCGGGTCCACCTCCGGGTGCGCCTCGACAAGCCGGTACGCGATCTCGTCGGTGTCGGTCCACTGCAGCGGCTTGGGCATCGCGTGCTTCCGTGAGTGCGGGCGGGGCATGTTAGCAGGCGTGCCACGCGGGGCGCGGCGCGCGGCGCGCGGCGAGGTTAGGCTGGCCGCGCGGCCGGAAGGTCGTTCGCGGAGGTTGGTGCGTGCGGGCAAGTGCGTGGTGGCTCGGCCTCGGCCTCGGCCTCGGCGTCGCGCTTCTCGTCGCGCTCGTGCTGCTGCGAGGGGAGCCGCGCGAGGAAGGCGCGACGGCGTTCGCAGCACCCGCGCCCCGCGGAGACGCGCGGGGGCCTGTGCACGCGGAGGAGCCAGCCGGGACGCAGCGCTCTGCGCTCGTGCCGCTCGTCCCGCCCGCCGCACCTGCGCCGCAGCCGCTGGACGTCGATCCGGAGCCGGAGGCGCATCGCGGCGTCGCGCGACTGAGGCTGCTCGACGAGGACGGCAGGCCGTGGCACGGCGGCCGGACGAAGCTCGCCGTCATGCCGGCGGATGCGGAGTCGCCGGCTCCCGCGCAGCTGCCGCTGGCCGCGCTCGACGAGGTCACCTGGTCCGACGCCTCGGTCGCGGGCGATGGCTGCGTGGTGCTCGCCATCCCGGCCGGCAGGAGCAGCCGCGTGCAGGCCTTCAGCGCGAGCTCGCGCAGCGCGCCGACCCTCGTGCCTCATGGTGCAGCGGTCACGGTGGCGATGCGGCCCGTCACGCAGCTGAGCGGCCGCGTGCTCGACGCGGGCGGACAGCCGCTGGCCGGCGCGTGGGTGCTGCTGCACGCCGCGACGCGCCGCGATCTGACCCGCCGCTGGTCCGTGGGCAAACCCGGCATCGACCGCCGGATGAGCGTGCCGCCGAGAGACCCGGCCATCGTCCTCACCGATGCGAACGGGCGCTTCCGGCTGCCGCACGCGCAGGGGCTGCTCGTCGCCGAGCATCCCGATGCGCTCACCGCGCTCGCCTGGGTCGGGCCGGAGGGCGCCGACATCACGCTCGGCGAGGGGCACGTGCTCGAGGCCGACATCGTCGACGCGGATGGCAGGCGCCCGGCGCCGGGCCGCGGGCTCGTGGTGAGCGTGAGCGAGGGCGGCGAGGGAGTCGATGTCCAGCAGCAGCCCTACCTCGTGCAGCTGCTCGATCCCGGCCCGCGCTTCCATGTCCGCGCCAGCGGCATGACCGCGCCGATGGCCTTCGCCGTGCTGGAGGATGCGCAGGGCACGCGGCTGGACACGCAGGGCGCGCGCTTCGACGCCACCGGCCACGGGCACGTCGTGCTGCACGCGCAGGCCGCGGCCTCCGTGGTCGTCCGCATCCCGGAGAGCCATGCGCTGCTCGCGCGCGTCGAGCTGCACCGCGTGAAGGAGCCCGCGCCCGGCGGCTCGTCGGAGAAGCAGCTGAGGCTCCAGCGCTCCACCGACATCGATGCCTGGCAGGGCGGCGTGCCGTGGACGGGCCCGACGGACGTGGTGATCGCGTCGGAGCAGGCGGGCACCTACGTGCTGACGCGCGTGGTCATCGACGAGGCGCACGAGAGCTTCGACCTGCGGCTGCCCGCCACGCGCCTCGTCGTCCGCGTGGTCGCGGGCGCCGATGCCTTCCCGGCGGATCTGATCGTGAGGCGGCCGGAGGTCACAGACATCAGCCGCCAGATCGTCTGCCAGTCGCGCGTGGAGCGATCCGGCCAGGACACGCTCATCGAGCACCTGCTGCCGGGCACCTTCCTCGTGCAGGCCGGCGCGTCGTCGGAGTCGGCCCGCGCCGACGGCAGCACCTTCGCGCTCGACACGGTGCTCGTCACGGAGGAGGTCGAGGCGCGGCTCATGCTGGAGGATCGCAGCCGGCTGCTGGAGGTGGCCGTGGTGGACGAGCAGCGCCGGCCCTGCGAGGCGATCGCGGTCTTCGTCGATTCGGATGCGTCCTCCGTCGATCTGCTGGCTGGCATCCGCACCGATGCCGCGGGCCGCGGCAGCCTGCGGCTCGCGGGTTCCGGACCGTTCAAGGTCTGGGCCTACGACCAGGACGGCGAGCGCGGGATCTCCGGCAGCCAGCACGGCATCCGCGCGGATGCCGGACCGCTGACGATCGTGCTGCACCGGGTGGCCACGGTCACGTTCCAACTCGGGCGCGTGGCGGACGGAGCGGCACCGACCGCCAGGCTGCGCGTCGCGAGCGCCGCAGGCCTCTCCGGTTTCGATGCGGAGGTGGAGGTCGAGGACGGCCGCTCCACCTGGCCGCTGCGCCTGCCCTCCGGCCGCTGGTCAGTGGATCTGCTCGATGCGGCCGGCCGTGTCCTCGCGCGGCGCGAGGCCGATATCGGCGACACGGCCGAACAGACCGTGCGCCTCGACGGCTGAGGGCCGCGGGTCCGGGCCGGCGTGCGCCGCCCCGGGGCATGTGCGCGCGTCCGTCAGCCCGGCGTCCGCTGCCCGCGGTTCAGCTCGGACTTGATCGCGGCGCCGATGACCTCGTCGGCCAGGACGTGCGTGCGCTCGCCGAAGGTGTCGCAGGCGACTTTCAGCTTCGGCACGTCGCCGGCGGCGGACAGCGCCTCGATCTCCGCGATGTCGCGCGTGAGCTCGGAGCGCTGCTCGTCGGTGAAGGGCATGTCCGGCATGCCGAGCACGCGCCGCGTGCCCTGCACGAGGTTGTGCGCCTTGTTGCGCAGCTCCACCAGCTCGCGCGCCGCGAAGTCCGACTGCGCGTTGACGATGGAGTCGCGGATGATGCCCTTGACCTGGTCGCGCGTGAGCCCGTGGCTCGGCACGACGTCGATGGACGCCTCCTGCCCGCTGCGCTGCTCGCGCGCGGAGACGGTGAGCACGCCGTCCGCGTCCACGAGGAATGTCACTTCCACGCGCGGCATGCCGGCCGGCATGCCCGGGATCCCGCGCAGCTTGAAGCGCCCCAGCTCGCGGCAGTCGCGCACCAGCTCGCGCTCGCCCTGGAACACGTTGATGTCGATGCTGGTCTGGTTGTCCACCGAGGTGGAGAACATCTCCGTGGCGCGCGCCGGGATGGTCACGTTGCGGTTCACGAGCTTCGCGAAGGCGCCGCCGACGGTCTCGATGCCGAGCGACAGCGGGATGACGTCCAGCAGCAGCAGGTCGCGCTGGCCGCCGGCGAGCACGTCCGCCTGGATGGCGGCGCCGAGCGCGACCACGCGGTCCGGGTCCAGCTCGGTGTGCGGCTTGCGCGAAAACTCCTGCTCGAGCAGTGCGCGCACCGCCGGGATGCGCGTGCTGCCGCCGACGCAGACGACCTCGTCCACGTCCTTGACGGCGAGGCGCGCGTCGGACAGCGCCGCGCGGCAGCAGTCCAGCGTTCGCGCAAGGAGCGCCGCGATCGCGGCCTCGAAGTCGGCGCGCGTCAGCGTGTAGCGGATCGGCTCCGCGGCGCCGAGGTCGATCTCGAGCGTCGCCACCTGCTTCTCGGACAGCTCGATCTTGAGCGCCTCCGCGGAGAGGCGGATCTGCTGCAGTGCCTGCGGGTGCACGTGCAGGTCCATGCCGGTGCGCGCCGCGACGAGGTCCATGACGCGGTTCATGATGAGCTGGTCGAAGTCGTCGCCGCCGAGGTGCGTGTCGCCGTTGGTCGAGACCACCTTGAATACGCCCTGCGTGATCTTGAGCACCGACACGTCGAAGGTGCCGCCGCCGAGGTCGTACACGACGATGGTGCCCTGCCTCCGCGTGTCCAGGCCGTACGCGAGCGCAGCCGCCGTCGGCTCGTTGACGATGCGCAGCGCGTGCAGGCCGGCGATCTTCGCGGCATCGCGCGTCGCCTGGCGCTGGCTGTCGTCGAAGTACGCGGGCACGGTGATCACGGCCCTGTCGACCGGCACGCCGAGCGCGGCCTCCGCGACCTCGCGCACCTTGCGCAGGATGAGCGCCGAGATCTCCTGCGGCGTCAGGCGCTTCCCGTCGATCTCCACGAGCACGAGGCGCGCCTGGTCCGACGGCACGATCGCGTACGGCAGCATGCTCCGCTCCGCCGCGAGGTCCTCGTAGCCGCGGCCCATGAGCCGCTTCACGGAGTACACGGTGCGGCGCGGGTTCAGGATGGCCATCTCGCGCGCCTTGCGCCCGACGACCGTCTGCCCGCCGTCGAGGAAGGACACGACGGACGGGATGAGCGGGTTGCCGTCCGCGTCGGGCAGCACGCGCGGTCCGTCCTTGCCCACGATGGCCGCGAGCGAGTTGGTGGTTCCGAGGTCGATGCCGATCACGGTGCCGGCGCCGGGCGCCGCGGGCAGGGGCCTCGCAGCCGGCGTGGCCTGCGGCGCCGGCGCGGCGGCCCGGGCCGGCGTGGCGGGCTTGTCGTCCGGCGCGGTCATGCGGCGCGCTCCGCGTCGCGCAGGATGCGGCGGAAGACGCGCAGCTCGTGCAGCAGCGTCGCGAGGCGGCGCGTGTCGGGCGAGACCCAGGCGGCCGGATCCGCGAGGCTCGCGAGGCGCGCGTCGATCTCCGCGCGGGCTTCGCGCCGGAGGCGCGCGAGTGCGTCGCCGTCATGGCTCAGCCCCGCCTGCTCCACGGCCTCCGACGTCTCCATCGCGGTCATCAGGAACTCCGAAGCGAGCTGCTTCCAGCGGTCCAGCGCCTGCGGGTCGTGCAGGCCCAGCAGGTACTCGGCGCGCGACTCGGGATCGCCGAGCGTGACGTACGCCTCGTTCAGCAGCGCGCTGTGGCGCAGCGCGAGATCGCGCAGCGACTCGTCGGAGGCGCCGTGGAAGTCCGGGTGCAGCAGGCGCGAGAGGCGCAGGTAGCTGCGCTCCAGCGCCGCGGCATCGGGCACGACGCCGACCGGCAGCCCGAGCCGCTGGAAGTGCGTGGCGCCGGGCGCCTCCTCCAGCAGCCGGCTGCAGTGCAGGCACGCGAGCGAACTCTGCGGATCGAGGCCGCACTGCGGGCAGGGAACGGGCGCGGGATCGGGATTCATCGGGCGTCCGCCACGCCTAGACCGAGAAGGACGTGCCGCAGCCGCAGGTGCCGCTCGCGGTGGGGTTCTTGAAGGTGAAGCCGCGGTCCATGAGGCCGTCGTTGAAGTCGATCACCGAGCCGTGCATGTAGAACTCGCTCTTCATGTCGACGCGCACGTCGATGCCGTGCCACTGCGAGACGATGTCGAACTCGTCGGCGGCATTGCGGTCCAGGTCGATCTGGTAGGCGAAGCCCGCGCAGCCGCCGCCCTTCACGGAGAGCCGCATCGCGGTCTCGGGCGGCAGGCCCTTCTCCTTGAGGATGTGCCGGAACTCCTTCGCGGCGCGCTCGGTCACCACGATGGGCGACTCGGTGCCGGTCAGCGTGTCGGTGTCGGTGCTCATGTCGGTGGTCTGGGTCATCACCTTGGGTCAGGCCGGCTTGGAGCCGGCGGGCTGGCTGTCCTTCACGTGCTTGGCGCGGTAATCGTTCAGCGCGGCGCGGATCGCGTCCTCGGCCAGCACCGAGCAGTGGATCTTCACCGGCGGCAGCGACAGCTCGTTCACGATGTCCGTGTTGCGGATCTGCAGCGCTTCGTCGATCGTCTTGCCCTTGACCCATTCCGTGGCGAGGCTGCTGCTGGCGATGGCGGAGCCGCAGCCGAAGGTCTTGAACTTGGCGTCCTCGATGACGCCCTTGTCGTTGACGCGGATCTGGAGCTTCATCACGTCGCCGCACTCGGGGGCGCCGACGACGCCCGTGCCGACGCTGGGGTCGTTCTTGTCGAGGCTGCCGACGTTGCGCGGATGCTCGTAGTGGTCAAGGACCTTGTCGCTGTAGGCCATGGTGGTGTTCCGGGGTCGGTGAAGAAGTGGGAGTGTGGAGGGCCGCCGCGCTCAGTGCGCCGCCGGGCCCCATTTCACGCTGGAGAGATCGATGCCTTCCTGGACCATCTCGTACAGCGGCGACATCGCGCGGAGGCGCGTCACCGTGCCGATGATCTCGTCGGCCGCCTGGTCCACCTCCTGCTCGGTGGTGGAGCGCCCGATGGAAAAGCGGATGGAGGAGTGGGCCAGCTCGTCGCCGACGCCGAGCGCGCGCAGCACGTAGCTGGGCTCCAGGCTCGCCGAGGTGCAGGCCGAGCCGGACGAGACCGCCACGTTGGGCACGCCCATGATGAGCGACTCGCCCTCGACGTAGGCGAAGGACAGGTTCACTGTCGTGGGCAGGCGCCATTCCGGATGGCCGTTGAGCTCCACGTGGTCGAGCTTCGCGCGGATGCGCGCCTCGAGCCGCTCGCGCAGCCGCTTGTAGTGCGCCTGGTCCTTCTCGAAATCCTGCTTCGCCAGCCGGCAGGCCTCGCCGAGGCCCACGATGCCCGGCACGTTGAGCGTGCCGCTGCGCATGCCGCGCTCGTGCCCGCCGCCGTGGATCTGGGGCGCCAGCCGCACGCGCGGGTTGCGGCGCCGCACGTACAGCGCGCCGACGCCCTTGGGGCCGTAGATCTTGTGCGCGGACATGCTCGCCATGTCCACCTTCATCGCGTCGACGTCGAAGGCGATCTTGGCCACGGCCTGCGTCGCATCCGTGTGGAACCAGATGCCCTTCTCCTTCGCGAGCGCGCCGATCTCCGCGATGGGGTGCAGCGTGCCGATCTCGTTGTTGGCGGCCATGAGCGTGATGAGGATCGTGTCGGGCCGCAGCGCCGCGCGCACCTGGTCGGCCGACACGCGCCCGAACTTGTCGGGCTGCAGGTACGTGACCTCGGCCCAGCCGCGGCTCTCGAGGTACTTGCACGTGTCGAGGATCGCCTTGTGCTCGGTGGTGCACGTGATGACGTGCTTCCCCTTGTCGGCCAGCATCTCCACGGTGCCCTTCACCGCGAGGTTGTCCGACTCCGTCGCGCCGCTGGTGAAGACGATCTCCTTGCCGCTCGCGCCGATGAGCGCGCCGACCTGGCCGCGCGCGCGCTCGACCGCCTCCTCGGCGTCCCAGCCGTAGTGATGGCTGCGGCTCGCGGCGTTGCCGTACTTCTCGGTGAGGTACGGCATCATCGCCTCGAGCACGCGCGGGTCGAGCTGCGTGGTGGCGTTGTTGTCGAGGTAGATCGAGTGCTTCGTCTGGGGCATCTGCGACATGGGAGCGGTCACTTCGCGACGGGGAGCGGTGGAGTGTCGGTGTGCATGAGCTGCTCGAGGCTGACGTCCTCGAGCAGGGCGATGATGCGGCGGTGCACGCTGCGCATCGGGCTGCGCGAGGGGCACACGTCCTCGTAGCCGCAGTTGCCGGTGGACAGGTCGTCCACCGCGCAGTCGATGAGCTGCACGGGGCCGTCGATCACGTTGAGCACGTCGAGCAGCGAGATGTCGGCAGGCGCGCGCGCGAGCTTGTAGCCCCCGTGCAGGCCACGCCGGGACTCCAGCAGCCCGGCCTTGCCGAACTCCTTGAGCAGGTTGGCCACGACGGTGCGCGGCATGTGATAGAGGTCTGCCAGATCCTTGCTGCTCGCGAGCGCCGTCTCGTGCCGGGCGAAGTGCCCCAGCAGGAGGACGCCGTAGTCGGCCATGCGTGAGAAGCGGATCATGGGAGAGAGCCTCGCGGGCCGCACGTTCCACCCTCCTGGTTCCAGAGGGCGGCCCGGCAGCGCTGACCGAAACAGAATAGGACGAGAACGGTGCTCTTTCCATCGGAAAAAGAGGAGTGGAACAGTACCGGTTCTCGGGGGAGCAGCCCCGCGCCGCCGGCGGATGCCCGCCCGGAGGCTCCTCTCGACCGCCCCCCGGGACTCCTCTCGAGCCTTTCGAGCGTGCGCACGCTCGCGTGGTCGCGCAGGAGCAGGAGGTGGTTCGCGGGGCGAGCGGCATCACTGCCCTTCAGCGGCCGGTTTTGCGAGACTCCCGCTCCCTCTTCCCGCAGCGCCACGGACACCGATGACTGACCGGAAAGCCCCCCGCAACCCGCACGGCCTCTTCGTGATCGAAGGGGACTGCCAGCGCCCGCAGGCCTTCGGTCCGCTGGATCTCGGCGAGGTCCACCCCAACTACCAGGTCAACGACCTGTCCACGGTGGACGAGCGGCTCTCGGGCAAGGGCGTGCGCCTGCGCAAGCTCATCGACGTGGTGGGACCGGGCTACGGCACCGCGTGGCTCACGATCGAGAGCCTCAACGGCTTCCGCGCCTGCCTGCCGCTGGCCGAAATCGCGCGCACCGGCATCGTGGTCTACGAGAAGGGCGGCAAGCCGCTGGGCGTGGAGGACGGAGGTCCGGCCCGGCTGATCGTGCCCTACCTCCCCGGCGAGGCCAGCGACGTGAAGGCCCTGTCGCGCCTGATGATCACCCGCGAGCCGACGCAGGCGCCCGCAGGGACGGCCCGCAAGGCGGGCGCTCGAAGCTGAAACGGCCGGGCGGCTGCTCAGGAAACCGCCGGAGAACCGGCCGTTCAGGGACGGCCGGGGGCTCGGGAACTCAGGAAAACAGGGCCTTCCAGCGCTCCTCGTGGAAGCCCACGACGAGCGTCCGCCCGACGCGCAGCGACGGCGCACGCAGGTTGCCCGTCGGCCCGAGCAGGACCTCGTAGAGGATCTTCTCCACGGGCGGATCGCGCTTGAGGTCGTAGTCCACGAAGGTCTTGCCCTTCGCGGCGACGACCTGGTTGGCGTGCCTCAGCAGGGCCGCGATTTGCGGCTTGCCCATCACCACCTTGCGCGCATCCACGACCTCGCGGGCGCTGAGTCCGCGCTGCTCGAGAAACGCGTCGGCACGGGCGCAGCTCACGCAGCCCGTGCGGTGGTAGTACCAGTCGATCTTCGCGGCCATGCCTCGCTCCGATGGAAACGAGGCCGAATTCTAGCACCTGCGAGCACCGGAGCGCTCACGCGAAGAGCGGCAGGCGCGGCGGCGAGCCGGGCACGACCTGCGCAGCGGGCATCCCGAGCCAGTCCAGCACGCTGGCGTAGACGCTGCGGAAGTCCACGCCGACGGGCACGTCCGTGTCGCGCTCGCCCGAGAGATCGGGGTCCGGGCCCAGCAGTCCGCCCTTCACGGGGCGGCCGAGCAGCAGGGCCGGGGCGCCGGCGCCGTGGTCGGTCCCGCCGGAGCCGTTCTCCTCGATGCGGCGGCCGAACTCCGAGAACACGAACGTGGTCACGCGGTGCTCGTCCCCCTGGCGCGCGAGCCGCGCCTGGAAGTCCGCCAGCGCGTCGCCGAGCGCGCGGAGGCAGCCCTCGTGCGCGCGCTCCTGGCGCGCGTGCGTGTCGAAGCCCTCGTGGGTCACGTAGACGACGCGCGTGCCGAGCTGCGCGCCGATGAGCTGGGCCGCGAGCGCGAGCGCGCCCGCCAGCGGGGTGCCCGGGCCACCGCGGGGCGAGGTGCGCGCGAGGTCGTGCAGGCGCTGCGTGCAGTCGAACGCGGCGCCGTCCGCGGCGGCCACGAAGGCCGCCTCGCCGGTCCGATCGAACGGGGCGCGGCACAGCTCCTGGAGCAGCGTCCGCGCGGCGCTGCCCCGACCTTCCGCCACCGGCGTCTCGAGCACGAGGTCCTTCAGCGCCGCGAGAGCCGGCACCTGCCGCGGCGCGCCCGCGAGCGCGAGCGGCAGGTCGCGCCCGCCGACGCGCACGAAGGGCAGCCCGGAGAGGCCGTCCGCCGACGCGTGCTCCGCGTGCAGGCCGGCCGCAAGGCCGAGCCAGCCGGCCGTCGGCGGCGCTTCGTCCGTGCGCGCGGTGTGCCAGATCTCCATGGAGCGGAAGTGGCTGCGGTTCTCGTCGGGGTAGCCGATGCCCTGCACGACAGACAGCGCGCCCTCGTCCCAGAACGGAAGCAGCGCGCCGAGGGCCGGGTGCAGCCCGAGGTGGTCGTTCAGGCGCACGACGCGCTCGGGCCGCAGCGCCAGCACGGGCCGCGCGCGGTGGTAGCGGTCGTCCAGGAACGGGACCACGGTGTTGAGGCCGTCGTTGCCGCCCGTGAGCTGCACGATGACGAGCACGCGTTGCCCCGGCTCCGTCGCGCGCGCCGCGCGCCAGGTGCGCGCCAGCCCGCCGGGCAGCAGCGCGAGAAGCTCGAGCGCCGCGCCCGCCTTGAGCACCTCGCGTCGCGAGAGCCCGGCCGCGGCAGCGCGCGGTTCCTTCCGATGGCGGTTCATGAAAGCTGCGCCTCCGGCAGCGAGAGCACCACGTGCACCAGTTGCGGCAGCGGCAGCGCGGACTCCGCGAGGCGCTTGCGCACCTCCTCGGGGACCTCGCCGTCCACCAGCAGGTCGAGCAGCGCATCCACGTCGGGCCGGCCGTCGCGGACCAGCGCGGGATCCACGGCCGGGAGCGCCGGAGCGGCGGTCGCGAGCCGCGAGGCGAGATTCATGCGCCCGACGAGCGTGGCCGCATTCAGCCACGCGTGCCCGCCGTCCCAGCCCTTGACGCTCGGCGGCTCGTAGAGCCCCTGCCCGAGGTCCGCGAGGCGGCCGCCCAGCTCGGTCGTGTCGGGACGCAGGCCGAGCGTGCGCGCGACGCCCACCGCGAGCGCGACCGGCGAGCGCACGAGGCGGCGCCGCGCCCGCGCACCGAAGCACTCGCGGCTGCCGAGCAGGAGCCGCAGCAGCGCGAGCGTGTCGTAGCCGCTCTCGCGGTAGCGCGCGCCGATGACGGCGAGCAGGGCCGGAGCCGGCGCGTCGTGCACGAAGGCGCGGAACAACCTGCCCCCGACGTGCTCGCCGCACGCGGGCTGCTCGAGGCACGCGGCGAGGACATCGTCGCCGTCCAGCGCGCCGGTGCGCCCGAGGACCTGCTTGTCGCCGCCGTCGTGCTCGCCCGCGTCGAAGCGGAAGTGCCCGTCCTGCTCGTGCCAGCCGCTGAAGGCGCGCGCGGCCTCGCGCACGTCGCGCTCCGCGTAGTGGCCCACGCCCAGCGTGAACAGCTCGAGCAGCTCGCGCGCGAAGTTCTCGTTGGGGTGCCGCGCGCGGTTGCCGTTGCCGTCGAGCCAGCGGATCATCGCCGGGTCGCGCGCGACGGCCGCGAGCAGGGCGCCGAAGGGTCCCGGCCCGAGCTCGCGCAGCGTGTCCACCTGCGCCGCCATGAGGTCGGGCCCGCGCGCCTTGGCGATCGAGGTCGCGAAGTGCCCGTGCCAGAACAGCGCGAGCTGCTCGCGCAGCGGGCGCGGGTCGCGCAGCATGCGCGTGAGCCAGATCGAGCGGAAGACGGGCAGGCTGTTCACGGAGACCAGCGGCGCCAGCGCGGCCAGCGTGCGCGCGTACTCGCCCTCGATCGCCGGGCAGGCGACGAGCTCCTCGACGGCGCGCGGCGGGCCCCAGGCGAGCACCTGCGCGCGCTCCTCGCGCGTGCCGCCGAAGGATGCGCGGCGCAGCAGGTGCGCCGCGGCGCGCGCATCCCAGGGCCCGTCGACGTCGGGCCGGAAGGGCTCCAGGGCCTCCTCGGCGGCGCGGGAGGCAGCGGTCATCGCGCGCGGGGCGTCGCGTCGTGCGGCTCTGCCGGCCTGCCCGCGGAGTTGCCGGGTGCGGCGTCCGGCGCCGGCGCGCCTCCCGCCAGCGACAGCGTGAACTCGAACAGCAGCCCGTGCGCGTCGCGCCGCAGATCGGCCCGCACGCGCGCGAGGCGCGCGGCGAGGCGCAGCAGGTTGTCCACGTCGCGGCCAGCGGACGGCGCGTCGGCGCCCTGCTCGAGCATGCGGTTGGCGACCAGCGCCGCGCGGTCCTCGCCCGCGAGCGCGAGTGCAGCCGGCACGTTCACGTCGAGTCCGAGCGAGCCGCCCACCGGCTGCGTGCGTCCCGCGTGCACCGCGCTGATGAGCTGCCGCACCTGCTCGGCCGACGAGCCGACGAGCAGCCAGTCGCCCGCGACGGCCACCGCAGGCGACCAGTTGGCCTCCATGCCGAGCGTCGCCTCGCTCTCGCCCGCGGGCGGGAGCAGGCGCGCCAGGCGCACGACGGCGCCCTCGTGCACCTGCACGTCGATGAGGAAGGGCGGGCGGCCGTCCTGCGCGCGGTCCGTGTTGAGGAAGCTCACGAAGGACTGGAAGGCCACGCCGAGCGTGCCGGCGAAATCGCTCTGGCCGCGCACCCGGCCGACGAGGCAGAAGGCCGGGAGGCGCACCTCGGGAGCCGCCGCGCCGTCGCCGAATGGCTGCCGGTCGATCACCAGCGCCAGCTCCGGCGCGACGCGGCCGAACACGTCCTCCTCGGGCGACGCGCCGGCGAACAGCACGCCGATGTTCTGGTCCGCCTGGGCGAGGCCCGGCTGGCTGTCCTCCGACATGAGCGTCTCGCGCTGCCGCCACCAGTCGGCCAGGTCGCGCCGCGCGCAGAGCACGGCGAGCGTCTGCCCGCTCGTCGGCACCGCGAAGCCCTCCGCTCCCGGCGGGAACCACGCGGCCGGCGCATCGGCCGGCGGGGCGGGAAGGTGCGCGCGCAGGACCAGCGCGTCCGCCCGGGAGAGCAGCGCGCCGTCGATGCGGCCGCCGCCGAGGGTCAGGCCGCCGAAGAGCAGGTTGGCCAGCGGGTTGGCCACGCGCTTGCCCAGCAGCCTGCGGCCCGGCTGCTGCACGGCGCGCAGCTCGGAGGACTGCAGGCGCTCGAGGTCGAAGGAGAACGTGGCGAGCGCCGTCTCGCCGGGCGCGCCGTCGGCCGCGACAGCGTCCGCGTCCGGGGGCGCCGTCGACGTCGACGTCGAGGGCGAAGGCCAATTCGCAGTCGCAGGCGCGGGCGAAGGCACCGTCGCCGTCGCAGGCGTGACCGCAGCCTGCGGTGCCGTGCCGTCCAGCAGGCGGTCCAGCGCGGACCGCAGCAGCTCGTCGTCGCTTGCCGCGACGAGCACGCCGTCCACGGCCGCGAGCAGCAGCTTGCGATCGATGCGCGCGTACTCGCGATCGCGGTAGCGCAGGGACTTGACGTCGTGCTCGCCCCGGGCCAGCGCGAGCAGGGCGCCGAGCGCGAGCCGGCAGCCCTCGGCGTCGGCCGTCCGCGAGAGCACGAGCACGGCCCGCGGACGGCGCGCGCCCGCCGGCCGCGCGTCCGATGGCTCCGTGTCGCTGGTCACCTCGTAAACGCCCGCGGCGAGCTCGCCTCCCAGCAGGAGGCGCAGCGTGTCGGCGGGATCCCTGCCCGTCGCGAGCAGGATCGCGCCGCGCACCTGCTCGAGCTCCGCCATCAGCCCGAGCTCCTCGGCGGCCTCGCGCGCCTCCCGCACGGCGGGACATTCCCACAGGTCCAGCCCGGCCGGCGCATGCACGCGCGCGAGTGCTTGCCCCGGTAGCAGTCCGGACAGCGTGTCCGCCGCCAGCCCCGCGACGCCCGCGGACGCATGTGCGGGCGCGAGTGCGAGCGCAGGTGCGAACGCGGGCGGCGCGGTCTCCGAGCTGCTGCGCGGGGCCATGAAGGCGCCCGCCGCGAGGAACAGGAACGCACTCAGCAGCCGTGCGGCAAGACGGAGCATGGCACCTCCTCCGAGTCGGAGCCTCGCGGCCCGCGCCGTGACGCGCCCTGCGTCCGGCCGCCGGCCCGCGCTCGGGCCGTGCCGCCGGGAGAGCGCGGCACGGTCATGGTTGGGCTTCGGCAGCCCGCGGTTTCACCCCCGGTCGAATGCCTTGTCGAGCTCCACGAGCTGCTTGACGATCTTCTCCTCGGTCTGCGCGTCGTTGAGCTGCCTTGCCACCAGGTACTGCTCCTGGAGCGCGTCGTGTGCGGGCTCGTACTGCTGCTGGAGCACCGCGGTCTCGAACTGGACCGCCAGGCCGTTCCACACCGCGTCGATGTCGCGGATCTCGCGCCCCAGCTTCACGGCCTCCCGCATCGTGGCGATGCACTCCGTGAAGAGCTTGTTGTCCGCCTGGATGCGGCCCATGAGCGTCAGCGCCATGGTCTGTCCCCACGTGTCGCCGAGCGCGCGTGCGTGCCCGAGCGACTGCTGGAGCGGGCTCAGCGCGTTGAGCGCCTCCTCCGGGCTGCGCGCCTCGCGCGCGATGCTCGCCGCCTGGCGGTAGAGCTTCTGGCCTTCGCGGAAGCGCTTCTGCTGCTCGTCGTTCCAGCCGTAGAAGTTGGTGACGTAGGTCACCAGGCGCGTGTCGCCCAGCGCCAGGTCGGCCATCGCCGCCAGCCTGCGGCCCTCGGCCTGCATGTCGTCCGCCTGCTTCTTCCCCTCCTCGGTCGCGAGCGCGCCGCCCTCCTTGAGCGCGAGCCAGCCCTCGCAGCGGCTGTCGATGTATCCCAGGATCTGCCAGCCCTCGTCGTGGAAGGCCTGCTTCAGCTTGCCGTCCTCGCCGGCCTTCAGCAGCGCGTCGTAGAGCTCCTTGCCCGTGAGCAGCGCGTACGGGTCCTTCTCCGCCGCGCGCGGATCCTCGCCCGTGCGCGGGTCCTCGCCGACGCGCGGATCCTCGCCGTCGCGGGGATCGCTGGAAGGGACCTGGGCCACGGCGCCCGCGGTCAGGAGGGCCAGCGCCGCGGCGCAGGCGAGGACGGTGCGGACGAGCGCGGGTCGGGCGGGGGACATGGCGAAGCGGCTCCGTGGATCAGGGAGGAGGGATCAGCGCGTCGTTGAGGCGCCCGGAGCGGAAACCGTCGGGCTCGATGCTCCAGCGCAGGAAGCCGGCCGCGTGCACGGGGGCGTCCAGCGCGCCCGCCGCGCCGAGCGCGGAGAGCTCGCTCACCCGGCCGGACTCCACCTCGAGGCGCACG
>Ga0193753_10002418_pt1 | contig 14685 bp, 14 predicted proteins | sample H1c2metaG_FD_144925 | JGI IMG/M metagenome (GOLD analysis project Ga0193753, IMG submission 144925) | Soil microbial communities from a riparian zone of the East river system, Colorado, United States - H1c2 | ecosystem: Environmental > Terrestrial > Soil > Riparian zone | place: USA: East... | reverse complement strand
AAAAAGAGAAGAGCTGGGGTGGTGGGGTGGGGGGGGGGGGGGGGGGGGGGGGGGGTACCCCTTGGAACCTTATGGAGCGCTCTTCTTGGCCGACGCCCGCCCGACTGCCTGCTTCGCGCTCTCATCCGCCTGCCCCTTCCGCATGTCGTCCGACAGGATAATAGCCTCGGCGATCTCGCGCATCGACTTGCGCCGCTGCCGGCTCTCGCGCTGCATCATCCGGTACGACTCGTCCTCATTCAGAGACAGATCGCGCTGCAGGATGCCCTTCGCCCTGTCGACTGCTTTCCGCGTCTCAAGCCTGTCGGCAAGCTGAACGTTTTCGCTCTCAAGCCGTGCCCGTTCGATCTCCGCTCCCACCAGGAAGCCAAGCATCGAGAGCAGCCGCACCTCGGAGGTCGTGTGCTGGTATGAAAGGCGGTGCTGCAGATTGATCACCCCGACCACCTTGCTCGAGCACAGGATCGGTATGCATAGCATGGCCTCGAAGTGGTCCTCCGGAAGATTTTTGAACAGCTGGAATCGAGGATCGTTCGAAGCATCGGACGCGATCGCAACCGGTTCGCGATGCTCCGCCACCCAGCCCGTGATTCCCTGCCCGATCTGTACTCCCAGATGGTCCACCACATCGGCATGTGGATTCTTTGAGGCGCGCATCACCAGCTTCTCATCCTCAAGAATGTAGATAAAGCAGGAGTCGCACGGAATCACCGTCGTAACAAACTCGACGATGCGGCCCAGCACCACGTGGAACGAATCCGCCGCCGCCGCAATGCGGCTGCTGATCTCGTGAAGGAAGTCGATCGGGGTCAACCCATCCCGAGATCCGGCCATCGTCGGTGTGGACGGCGCAACCCGGGGCAACCGCTCCACAGCCTGTGCGGTCTTGTCCTCCGCCGTGACCCTGGTGCGGGAAGCCAGCTTGGCCTCGTCGTGAGCCCCGCCGCTACGCTTCTGTTCGAGCACCTTACCAGCATACTGCGCCTGCCGGTTCGATCCAAGAGCGACTTCACCCATCGCAGGCACGACGAAAGGTTCTGTTCGCACAGAGCAGTTCGAACAGGCCAGTTTAGTAGCAGATTAACAAGCAATGTCCGCCCCGGGTCCCACCCGGGACAGTTTTAGCGGCTGGGGCGCTTGCTGAAGTGACGTCACGACACGATAATCATCAAGTCACCTTCGTGCCGTGAAAGAGTTCATGTCCATGCACCACGCTCTCTACCTCGCGCTCCTCACGGCTGCCCTTCTCGGCTTCCGCCACGGCTTCGACTACGACCACATTGCCGCCATCACCGACGTCGTCAGCGTACAATCTTCCCGGCGAGCAGGCATGAAACTTGGAATGATCTACGCTCTGGGCCATGCGCTCACCGTCGCGTTTCTTGGCTCGATGGTGATTCTTTTCGGAATTCATCTCCCGTCCGGGGTCGACCGCTGGGCCGAACGGCTTGTCGGCTTTACCCTGCTTTTGCTGGGGATTTATGTATTAAGCACCCTCATCCTGCGGCCTGGTGGGGGGGCTAAGAGCCGTTATATGGTTTTTCATGAGGTTTACCATCGCGCGCGGATTTCTCTAACCCGGCGGGGGTCCCAGGAGCGCTATGTTGCGCCGCAATCCTTTGATGGGCGCTCGGTCTTCGTCATTGGGATTGTGCATGGTTTGGGGGCGGAGACGCCCAGCCAGTTGATGATCTTTCTGCTGGCGGCCAACCTGGGCGGTGCGGCGCTGGGGATGGTTGGGCTGGGCATGTTTCTGGCTGGGCTGTTGATAATGAACGCGTTGATGACGGCTTCTGCTACGGGGGTCTTCGGAGTTTCGCGGCATCGGCCACAGGTTCTCCGGCTGGTTTCCGCGCTGACGGGGGTCTATAGCCTGGTGATGGGCATTCTGTTCCTCGCGGGGCGAAGCTCTTTGCTGCCTGTGCTGAACTAAGGGATTTTACGCGGATGTTTCGCGCAAAATTTCGCGTGGTGGAGTGGTGTTTTTACAGGGGTTTTTGCGTTTTCACCATGGTGAAACGTGGTCAAGTTGTGGTGGAATGCGTGGTAAAGCTGGTGTTCGGACTGTCACTTTTTCCCGAGCTAAAAATCGGCACTTTTTTTCAACTCAATTTTCGAGCCGCAGCCGGGTTGCCGCTGGAGTAGATTGACAGGCTGTCCTCACAGTTGAGGTATTCTGCCTTCAGAAACACCTTGTAAGATCTGGCAACCGAATCCTTCGAGGTCATACGCCTGTGCTATTCGCCGCCAAGCATCGCATTGCGACATGTTCCCGGCGAAGCGACCGTCTTTCGGTTCCAAAGGTACTGTGCGGCCTGTTTCTGTCTACCGGAACGGCTTTTGCGAAGTCCCCCACCAGCATCTTCGACCCGGCGGCGACTCCGGCCCGCTCCGCGTTCGGGCTTTCCATGCTGGTTCTCTCGGTCACCCTGGGAATCTTTCTCCTTGTCGCGGGCCTGCTGCTCTATGCTCTGATCCGGTTCCGCCATCGCTCTACGGACTCGGACCGGGAGCCGCCCCAGATCTACGGCAGCAACCAGATTGAGCTCTCGTGGACGGTCATTCCGATCCTCATTGTCGTGATGCTGTTTCTCTCGACGACCCGGGTGATCCTGGAGACGGAGGCCGCCCCCAAGCCTACGGGCGCGATGGATGTGACAGTCATCGGCCACCAGTTCTGGTGGGAGTATCGCTACCCCAGGCTGGGAGTCGTCACGGCAAACGAGCTGCACATTCCCATCAGCGATCCGGCACATCCGACGCCGACCTATCTCGAGATGTCGTCGGCCGATGTGTCCCACAGCTTCTGGGTGCCCCGGCTCGCAGGCAAGATGGATTTAATTCCGAACCGGGTGAATACGATGTGGATCGATCCACCGGAGCCCGGCCTGTACCTTGGCCAATGTGCGCAGTACTGTGGAACGCAGCACGCGAAGATGCTGCTGCGCGTGGTGGCCCAGACGCCGGAGGACTTCGCCGCGTGGGTGAAGGAGCAGCAGAAGCCCGCGGTGCAGAGCCTTTCGGAGAACCCGGCCGCGGCGGAGGGCCAGACCGTGTTTATGCACAATGCCTGCATTAACTGCCACACGGTTGCGGGAACGGTGGCGACGGGGCGCTTCGGGCCTGATCTGACGCACCTGGCCAGCCGGGATACGATCGCCTCCGGGCCGATCCAGAATACGCCGGAGAACCTGAGGCAATGGATCGCCGACCCGAACTCGATGAAGCCGGGCGTGCTGATGCCTGCGATGCATTTGAACGATCACGACCTGGACGTCATCACGGCCTATCTCACCACGCTCCACTAAACGCTGTACCGGAAAGAAGCGCACCATGGCGAACGCGACACCTGTACTGGAAGCCATCGATCAGACGCTGGAGCAGCATCGGCGGCCACCGATGGAGGTAGTGTATGAGTGGGTCTCGACGGTGGACCACAAGAAGATCGGGCTGATGTATATCGCGTACGCCCTGATCTTCCTGGTGATTGCGGGGCTTGAGGCAATCCTGATCCGGATTCAGCTTGCGGTTCCCAACAATCATTTTGTCTCGCCCCAGGTCTTCAACCGGCTGTTTACGATGCACGGCACGACGATGGTCTTCTTCGTCGGGATGCCGATCCTGTTCGGCTTTGGCAACTACCTTGTGCCGCTGATGATCGGCGCGCGCGATATGGCGTTTCCGCGGCTGAATGCATTCAGCTTCTGGATCTCGGCGTTCGGCGGCCTGCTGCTGTACTTCAGCTATCTGGGCGGCGACGGGCTGTACGGTGCGGGTTCTGCGCCGGATGTGGGCTGGTTTGCCTACGCTCCGCTGACAGCCAAGGTTTTTTCGCCGGGACACAGCACGGACTACTGGACGCTGGCGATTCTGCTGAGCGGCATTGGGACGACGGGCACGGCGGTGAACATCGTAACGACGGCAATCTGCATGCGCTGCAAGGGGATGAAGATGTCGCGCATGCCGCTATTCGTGTGGCTGATGCTGGTGACGAGCTGCATGGTGTTCGTGGCGGTGAGTCCGCTGACGGCGGCGCAGATCATGCTGACGCTGGACCGCTACATCGGCTCCCACTTCTTCGACACGCAGGCGGGCGGATCTGCGGTGCTGTGGATGCACTTCTTCTGGATCTTCGGCCATCCGGAGGTCTACATCCTGGTGCTGCCCGCGTTCGGATTCGTCAACGAGATTATTCCGGTGTTCTCGCGCAAGGCGATCTTCGGCTATCCGGCGATGGTGGCTGCCTCGGTGGGGATCGGCTTCATCAGCCTGAGCGTATGGGCGCACCACATGTTCACGGTGGGCATGGGCCCGGCGGGCAACACGCTCTTCGTTTTTTCGACGATGGTGATCTCCGTGCCGACGGGCATCAAGATCTTCAACTGGCTGGCGACGTTGTGGGGCGGCAAGATTCTGTTCACCGTGCCGATGATGTTCTGCATTGCGTTCCTGTTCCAGTTCCTCATCGCAGGGTTGACGGGCATCATGCTCTCGGCTGCGCCGTTCAACTGGCAGTTGAGCGCCTCGTACTTTGTCATTGCCCACTTCCACTATGTTCTGGTCGGCGCGATTGTCACGGCGCTCTTCGGCGCCTTCTATTACTGGTACCCGAAGGTGACAGGCCGGATGATGAGCGACACCCTGGGCAAGTGGCACTTCTGGCTATTCATCATCGGCTTCCATCTGACCTTCGACTTCATGCACATCCCCGGCCTGATGGGCATGCCGCGGCGCGTGTACACGTACGAGGCCGGGCGTGGCTGGGAGTCGTGGAACCTGATCGTCGGCATCGGCGCGCTCTTCCAGGCGGCCGGGGTGCTGATCTTCGTCTACAACCTGGTGAGGTCGTACTACCGGGGGGAGATTGCCGGGCACGATCCGTGGGATGCGTGGACGCTGGAGTGGGCCACGCCATCGCCGCCGCCGAGCTATAACTTCGCCGTGGAGCCAACTGTCGGCAGCCGCCGGCCACTATGGGATCTGAAACATCCTGAAGACCCGGACTCGAGCTACGAATGACGCAGATGACCAGTACGATTCCTATCAGTGAGCAGACCGAAGCCCCATGGGTATTGCCGAATCGCGGCATCATCGGAATGGTGTGCCTGATTGTGGCCGAGTCCGCGATCTTCATCATCTTCGTCGTCGCGTATATCTATTACATGGGCAAGAGCCTGAGCGGGCCGCTGCCGGGGCAGGTGCTGGAGCTGCCGATCCTCGGCACGATCTGCCTGCTGTCGAGCAGCTTCACGGTACATGACGCGGTGAGCGCGCTGCGCAAAGGCAATATCCGGCGATGCACGCTCGCGCTGGCGGCGACGATTCTGCTGGGCGCGATCTTTCTTATGACGACGGCGCAGGAGTGGTATCACCTGATCCATGATGTAGGGCTGACGATTCGCACCAACCTGTTTGGGACGACGTTCTACTCGCTGGTGGGCCTGCATGCGACGCACGTCGTGATCGGGCTGATGATGCTGATGATCGCGCTTGGGCTTACGCTGGGCGGGCGGGTGACCGAAGCCCATTCGGAGCGGCTGGAGGTGTTGTCGCTGTACTGGCACTTTGTCGATGGGGTGTGGGTGGTTGTGTTCCTGGTGGTGTACGTTCTGGGCAGGTAAAACGCGGGCGCGAGGTGTTCGAGAAGGGAGGAGATTCGATGGAAGAGGCAGACGCAAGAAAGCACGGCGGAGCGGCGAGCGACCTTGGGCAGCGGAGCGGGCCTGTCCAGCTTCCGGCGCCGACGGCGTGGCCGATGGTGCTCGGCCTGGGGATCGCGCTGATGCTCGCCGGAATGGTGACCCATTGGGTAATCAGCCTGCTGGGACTTGTGATGGCGCTGCCCGCGGCTGTGGGATGGTTCCTCGAGGTGCTGCCGCATGAGCATCACGTGTATGTCGACGTGAGCGCGGAGGTGCTGGAGATTGCGAGCACGCGCGCGACACGCTCCTACTTGCCCGTCGGGGAGAACCACCGCAAGCTGCTGCCGCTTGAGACGTTCAGCGTGGTGGCGGGGCTGAAGGGCGGGATTGCGGGTGGGCTGGCGATGATTGTGCCCGCCGCGCTGTTTGGCCTGATCCGCTACCACAGCGTGTGGTACGCGGTGAACCTGCTGGCGGCGGGTGGCTTCATTCACTGGGCAGGGCAGAGCGACGCATTTCTGGCGCAGTTCCATATGGACGGCCTGCTGGCGGCGACGGCGATTCACGGACTGACCTCCGTGCTGATCGGCCTGCTCTACGGCGCGATGCTGCCGATGTATCCGCGAAAGCCGATTCTTACGGCTGGCTTTCTGGCGCCGTTTCTGTGGACAGGTATCCTTTACTCGGCGCTTGGCGTCATCAGCCCGATCCTGAATCAGCGAATCGATTGGGGATGGTTTGTGGTGTCGCAGATCGCGTTCGGACTGGTTGCCGGATTCGTCGTCAATCTGCAGGTGAAGGTGCGGACGCCGCAGTTTCGAGCGCTGCCATTTTCTGTTCGCGCCGGAATTCATGCCTCGGCGGAAGACGAGAAAGACGAGGCTCCATGAGACGCTCCACGAGACTGGGACGGTTACAATTTACGGCGCTGAATGCCCTTGTGCTGGTGGCGGCAGGGCTTGCGTTGGTTGGATGCAGCCGCATTCCAGGGCGTCCAGGGCCGGGGCCGGAGGTGGTGAGGCCGGAGGAGGTGCTCGATTTCTCTACTCTGTACAAGGCGAACTGCACGGCGTGCCATGGGGAGAACGGCAGGAATGGAGCGGCGATTTCGCTGGCGAATCCGGTGTACCTGGCTGTCGCCGGGGAGGATACTGTGCGCCAGACCATCACGAAGGGCGTGCCCGGCAAGCTGATGCCGGCCTTCGCGAAGAGCTCCGGCGGCATGTTGACCGATCAGCAGGTGAGCGCGCTGGCGCATGGAATGACGATGCAATGGGGCAAGGCAGATGTGCTTGCGGGGCTGAGTGCTCCGCCTTACGCTGCTATGTCGACGGGCGATGCGGCGCGGGGTCAGCAGGCCTTCGGCACGTTCTGCGCGCGATGCCATGGGGCGAGCGGCGAAGGAGTCGCGGGCGATGCCAAGGACGGGCCGGGTAAGGACGGGGCGGGTAAGGTTGGGGCGGGTAAGGTTGGCTCCATCGTCGATGGGTCTTATCTTGCGCTGATCAGCGATCAATCGCTGCGCAGCATTACGATTGCAGGGCGGCCGGACGAGGGTATGCCGGATTGGCGCTTCGATGCCGCGCAGCCGATGACCGATCAGCAGATCACCGACATCGTTGCGTGGCTGGCATCGAAGCGCTCGGTCAACCCCGGCCAGCCGTATCCCACGCACCCATGAAGCACTGTGCCGCACAACGACGAGAGCACTCGCAGGAGCAGACGCGATGAATCCGAATGAACCGAATACGCAGGATGAGCAGGCCGTGGTACAGACCGAGGCGCAGAGGGTGCGGAGTGCGGGGCACTCGCGAAGAGCGTTCCTGTTCAAGCTCGCCCTACTGGCCAACGGTGCCATTGGCGCGGTGCTGGCGGTGCCGATCCTCGGCTTTCTTCTGGGGCCTAGTCTGAAGAAGAGCTCAAGCGGCAACTCGTGGGTTTCACTAGGGGCCCTGAGCGACTTCCCCGAGGGGGAGACGCGGCTGGTCAACTTTCGCAATCCCGTGACGACCGCGTGGGATGGGGAGACGGGCGATGTTCCGTGCTGGGTGCGGCGCGTCTCCGGCACCACGTTCCAGGTGTTTGCGATCAACTGTGCGCATCTGGGTTGCCCGGTGCGCTGGTTCGCACAGTCCAAACTTTTTATGTGCCCCTGCCATGGAGGCGCCTACTACGCCGACGGAACGCGCGCCTCCGGCCCACCCGAACGCGGGCTGTTCGAGTATGAGCACAAGATCGCCGGCGGCGCGCTGATGATCAGCGCAGGCAAGATGCCGACGCTGGCCACGAACGCAAGTGTTGAACCACCGCTGACGCAGCTGACCGGGGCATCGTCTTCAGAGCGACTCTCTGCGTTAGAGCAACCGGAACCGAGGTGCGGATCATGCCAGGGCTAAAGCAAAAGGGCATCGATGTCTATAACTGGTTCGAGCAGCGGCTCGGCCTGGGAACTCCCATCATCGAAGCCGCGGAGCATGAGGTTCCCGAGAACACCGCAAGCTGGTGGTATGTCTTCGGCAGCGCGGCGACCGTGCTTCTGGTGCTGCAGGTGATGACAGGAATCCTCCTCGCGCTCGTCTATACGCCTTCGGCCGGCCACGCCTGGAACAGCCTCGAGTTCCTCGATCACAACGTCAAACTGGGCTGGTTCCTGCGCGCCATGCACGGCTGGGGCTCCGACTTCATGATCGCCATCGTACTGATCCACATGGCGCAGGTCTTCCTCTTCGGGGCGTACAAGTTCCCGCGCGAACTGACCTGGATCATCGGTGTCTTCCTTCTTCTGCTCACGCTCGGCATGGCGTTCACCGGGCAGGTCCTGCGCTTCGATCAGGACTCCTACTGGGGCCTTGGAATCGGTGCCTCCATCGTCAGCCGCGTGCCCTACATCGGCGGCCCTCTAGTCGACCTGATGCTGGGCGGGCCGATCATCGCCGGGCCAACGCTCACGCGCTTCTTCGCCCTGCACGTGTTTGTCATCCCCGGACTTCTGCTGGCGATGGTGGGCCTGCACATCTGGATGGTGCTGCGGCTCGGCATCAACGACTGGCCGATGCCGGGGCGCGTCGTGCGCAAGAGTACCTACGTCCGCGACTATCACCAGCTCACCAAGGAAACCGGCATCGCCTTCGTGCCGGACGCTGCCTGGAAGGATGCCATCTTCGCGGCGGCGATCATGCTGGCCGTCATGGCCTGCGCCCTCTTCTTCGGCCCCTTCGGTCCTACGGGGCAGCCGGACCCGACGATCATCCAGACCGCGCCCAAGCCGGACTTCGCGTTTCTCTGGATCTATGCCGTCCTTGCCTACCTGCCGCCGAGCCTCGAGACTCCGGTCATGTTCATCGCTCCTGTTCTTGCCATCGGCGCAATGCTGTTGCTTCCTCTCGTAGCGGGCGAAGGCGAGAAACACTGGTCACGGCGCCCGGTCGCGGTCCTGATGGTGGCGGTCATCGCCGTGACCCTCGGCATCTTCACGCGCCTCGGCACCTACACTCCGTGGAGTCCGATCATGGATGCATGGACGCGCGATCCCATTCCGGTGGCTTACCTGCACGACCGCACCCCTCTGGAAAGGCAGGGCGCGCTCGTCCTGCAAAATAAACAGTGCCGCAACTGCCACTCCATCGGCGGCTCCGGCGGCCTTCGCGGCCCAGCCCTGGATGCCATCGCAAGCCGCATGACGGAGGATCAGATCATCCGCCAGGTGCTGCAGGGGGGCGGAAACATGCCGGCCTATGGCAACGCGCTGAACCCATCGGAGACGACCGCGCTGGTACGCTTCCTCACCACGCTGCGGATCGACAATCTTCCCGCCGCCATCGATGCCTCGCGGCAAAGAGTCCTCTCCAGCGATACCCCCACCGCAGCTTCACCCAGCCCACAATAATCCTGCATTTACCCTGTATCTATGCCGCCTGAGTATCGCGCCATCTTTGAGGAGTGGACGCCACCGCTGCTCCTTACCGGAGCGCTGATCGTCTTCGCCATCGTCTATACGCGAGGCTGGTTCGCCATCCGCAGGACGCGCCCGTCGCAGTTTCCCGCGTGGCGGCTGGGATCTTTCCTGCTTGGCCTTGCCACCATATGGATTGCCATTGCCTCGCCGCTCGATGGGTTTGCCGATACCCTGCTGAGCGCCCACATGGTGGAGCATCTTCTCCTCATGTCCTTCGCGCCTCCGCTTCTTCTTCTCGGCTATCCCGTGGTGCCGCTGTTGCGCGGCCTTCCGCGCGGAGTCCGAGTCCATCTCTTCGGCCCCCTGATCCGCATCAGGACGCTTCGAAGCCTGGGCCACCTCCTCATCACGCCGCTGGTGGCGTGGCTTGCGATGAACCTGACCTTTCTGGGCTGGCATGTGCCCGCCGCCTATGACTTCGCGCTCGAAAACGAGCACTGGCACGAGTTCGAGCACATGTGTTTTCTCGCGACGTCCATCCTGTTCTGGTGGCCGCTGCTGCGCCCGTGGCCGACCCGCGCGCACTATGCCGGTTGGCTGATGCTGCTGTACCTGGTGATGGCAGACATTGTGAATACAGTGCTCAGCGCGTTTCTCGCCTTCTGCGACAGGCCGGTCTACGGTTACTACCTGAAGGAGCCGAACGCCTTCGCCATCTCGCCCCTCTCCGACCAGAGAGCCGGTGCGGTGGTGATGTGGGTGGTCGGGTCGCTGGTCTTTCTTGTACCGGCGATATTCATCACGGTCAAACTGCTGCAATCCAACGAGCGGTCTCGCGCGTAATTTTTCCCGCATCATCTACATCTCTGCCACAAGGAATAGAACCCTCAGGCAGAGTGTGTCGGCTCGCCCTCGACCCGCAGATGTTGCCGCAGAAGGTCGTCGACGTCTCCAAGCTTGTCGGAGAGGAGGTGCAGTTTGCTGGAGAGAGCCTGAATCTCGGATTCGGCGCGAACATTCACGTCGTAGTCCAGTTCGCCGCGTACACGGTCCTTGGTGTCCTGCCGGTTCTGGCTCATCATGATGACGGGCGCCTGGATGGCGGCAAGCATGGACAAAAATAAATTCAGCAGGATGAAGGGATACGGGTCCCAGGCCTTGTGCGACAGCAGCACGTTGATCGACGTGTAAACCACGAGCACGAAACCGAAGCTGATGATGAACGTCCACGACCCGCCAAAACGCGCCACCGCGTCCGCGATGCGGTCGCCAAAGCTCATCTCCTCGTCGATGACCTCGTTGGCATTGCGGTTCGCCCGCAGCCGTACCAGCTTTTGCGACGCATGAAACTGGCGGCCGAGGACGGTTAGCATATCCATGCCCGCCATCGGCTTGCGCTGCAACAGAACGGCGATGTCGTCGCGGCCCACCTCCAGGCAGACCGTCTCCTCCAGGGCGAGCGCGTTGGTCTGGTGTGGCGTCTCCTCCAGCATCGAGGCGAAGCCAAAGAACTCCCCATGCTTCGGCTCATCGACCAGTACCTCTTGATGGTCCTCGTCCACCATTGTGACCTGCACGTTGCCCGACATCACGACGTAGGCATTCTTGCCAGGCTCGCCAATCTTGTAGATGCGCTGCCGCGCGGCAAACCGCTTCAGCTCCACCTGCGCGGCCAGCACGGCGACCTCTTCGTCGTCGAGCAAGGCAAAGAGCGGAACATGCTTCAGCTCCATCGGGTCACACGCCATCATCCACCTCATACACTCAGCTTAAGTTAGTTGTGCGCCCCCATTCGCGCGCCCGGATGCAACGGAAGGCGAACTCCGCGATTTTTCCAAAGCCTATTCTGAAAATCGCGGCTGGGGACCGTTGTTGAGCATACCCCATCCCCGCTTCCGCAACGTTAACCAGATGCGCTTAAGTTATCCTGCGAGCGGAAGTCTCAGATCCGCCCTGCACCCGGCTTGCCCATCGGCCCGGTTCGCGAGCTGCACCGACCCCCGGTGGGCCTGCGCGATCTGTTGCGCGAGCACCAATCCGATCCCCGTGCCGCTCGGCTTGGTGGTGTAGAACGGCACAAAAAGATTCCCCTTGTTCGTCAATCCGGGTCCATTATCGAGGATTGCGATGACCACCTCCCCCGCCGCGCTCTCCCAGGCAATGCGCACCTGCGGAGCATCGGGACCAGCTGCATCCGGGCTGAGCGCAGCCTCCGCCGCATTGCGCACCAGGTTGATTAGCGCCTGTTGAATCTGGTCCGCGTCGATCAAGAGCGTTATGTCGGTTGTACTGTCAATGGCGACGCGGAGGCGCGTTTCGAGATGAGCTACCCGCTCGACCAGCGCCGCCAGTGACACCGGATGCAGCTTCGGCGCAGGCAGGCCCATCAACTGGCGATACGCCTGCAGGAAGCGATTCAGCGACTCGGCCCGGTTCTCGATAACCTCCAGACCTCGCTCAAAATCAGCGCCCTCGCCGGCCCCGTACTTCAATGAAGCAAGCCGGCCACGCAGGCTGCCGGCGATCGACTTGATCGGCGTCAATGAGTTGTTGATCTCGTGTCCAAGCACGCGGATCAGTCTCTCCCACGCGAGCCGCTCCTCCTCCCGCAACGCCGCGCTCACGTCGGAGAGTACAAGCAGCGTATGCGGAACGCCGCGCAGCCGGAAGTTCGTCCGCTTGACCACCCAGCGCCCCGCCTGCTGAACGCCTCCCAGAGACACTACGTCCTCGTCCCCCATGTCGAGCAGTACCTCCAGCTTTAGCTGCGCCGCAGACCTGCCCAGCGCCGTCTGTCCTCGCAGGCCAAACGCCCGCTCCCCCGCCGCATTCAACAGCTTCAGCCTGCCCTCGGGATCGAACGCGAGCACGGGCGACTCCATCGAGCCCATCACGCGCTCCACCAGCGCCATCGCCTCCAATGCCCCGGCGCGTTGGCCCTGCAGCATCGCCGCCAGCGCGTTTACCTCGAGCGCCAGGTCGCCCACGGCATCGTATCTGCGCGCGCCGCGAGCGCGAAACGAGTAGTCATCCTCACGAAGCGCCGCGACGACATTCGCTAAAGTCTGCAACGGGCGCACAACCTGTTCCGTCAGCAGGGAGACCGCGAATGCCCACCCGCCAAAGAATACAAGCAGGGTAATCACCTGCGCCGTCAGATCGACGGAATGCTGCTGCAACAAGACCCAGCACAATACCAGCCCCGGCAGCCCCAATAGGTACAGGAATAACCGAAGCCGCCGCTCGAAGCTCAACCGCCGCCCCGACTTGCCCAGAGGCAGGCGCTTCAGTTGCGGCGAGTTCACGGATTCCTTGCCGGGCAGATCTTCAGAGTCCATATTTTTCAATGCGCCGGTACAGCGCTCCGCGGCTCAGTCCAAGCGCGTCCGCGGCGTGGCTCACATTGCCGTTCGCCCGCGCCAGGGCCTTACGAATCAGAATCGCCTCAACCGTCTCCAGGCTCATCTCGTCCAGGCTGGGCGCTGCGCTCCGTTGCGCATGCAGGCCCAGGTCTGCCGACTCGATGCGCTCGCCTCGCGCCATCAGGACGGCGCGCTCAATCGTGTGATCCAGCTCTCGCACATTGCCCGGCCAGCCATAGTGCAGCATCATCTGCAGCGCCGCCGGCTCCAGCCCCTGAATCGGCCTGCGATAGCGTGTGGCGTACCGCGCCAGAAAGTGCCCGGCCAGCGCGGGAATGTCCTCGCGACGATCGCGCAGCGGCGGAAGGCTGATCTCCACGGTGTTCAGCCGGAAGAGCAGATCTTCGCGGAAGCGGCCCGCCGCGCACTCAGCTCGCAGATCCGAATTCGTCGCAGAGAGCATGCGCACATTTACCGTCTGCGTCTTCGACGAACCGACACGCTCCAGCTCCCCGGTCTCGAGCACGCGCAACAACTTCGACTGCTGCCGCACCGGAATATTGGCGATCTCATCCAGGAACAGCGTTCCGCCGCTCGCCAGTTCGAAGCGCCCGATGCGGTCGGCGCGTGCGTCGGTAAACGCTCCCTTCACGTGGCCGAACAGCTCGCTCTCGAACGTTCCCTCCGGCAGCGCGCCCGTATTCACCGCCACCAGCGTGCGCTCTGCGCGCGACGACAGACGGTGCAGCGTCTGCGCCACGACCTCCTTCCCCGTGCCATGTTCGCCGGTGATCAGCACATTCGCATCGGAAGGACCTACCCGCGACATTGTCTCCAAAACCGTCCGCATCGACGGAGCCGACGCAATAAAGTCCGGCGCACCGTGCGCGCGCAGAATGCGATTCTCCGCCTCCAGCCACTGCGTCCTCTTCTGGCTGCGGTGCAGCTCCATCTGGGTACGAAGAATGCTCAGCAGCCGCGCATTCTCCCAGGGCTTCTGGATAAAGTCCCCCGCACCGCGCCGCATCGCCTCCACCGCCAGGTCGATGTTGCCCCAGGCCGTCATCACCACCACGGGTAACTGTGCGTCGAGCTCCTTCACCTGCGTCACCAGGTCCAGCCCCTCCTGCCCAGAGGTCGTGTCCCGCGTGTAGTTCAAATCGACGAGCACCCCGTCAAAGCTCTCATGCCCCAACGCCTCCAGCACCAGGGCTGGCGTCCGCACCATCTCCAGCTCATAGCCCTCAGGCTTCAGCAGCAGGCGAAGCGCCTCAAGAATATGTGGCTGATCATCAGCAATCAGAAGCCTGCAAGGTGCCTCTACCGCTGCTGCTGTCGCCTTCTCATCCGTGCTCATACGATCGACTACCATCCAATCCAACTCCCGCTTCGTTACTGACCACCTGGCGCTATACCCGTCTTCGCTGATTCTATCGAAATCGAGTTCGCCTCCAATGTCGAGCCCACTGAGCGGTCCAGCTCAATCTTCGCCTTCTGGTAGGCAGTCATCGCCGAAACCAGCGTGGACTCCGCCGTCGCGAGGTCGCGCCTCGCGGTCAATGTCTGGTAGTTCGAGCCCGCCCCCAGCTCCTGCTCCTTCGCTGTAATGTCGAACGTCTTCTGCGCCAGGTCACGGGCCTTGCGGGCCGACACGACACGTGCCTCGCTCTGCTCCAACGCATACTGCGCGTTCCGTACCTCGATGCGGATCTGCTTCTTCAACTGCTGCAGCCGCAGCTCAGACTGCCGGGTCTCGAGCTCCGACCGATACTGGTCAGATTTTGCC
>Ga0193753_10002417_pt1 | contig 14686 bp, 22 predicted proteins | sample H1c2metaG_FD_144925 | JGI IMG/M metagenome (GOLD analysis project Ga0193753, IMG submission 144925) | Soil microbial communities from a riparian zone of the East river system, Colorado, United States - H1c2 | ecosystem: Environmental > Terrestrial > Soil > Riparian zone | place: USA: East... | reverse complement strand
AACTCGATGCGCATACCGTAGGAGCATAGCCCATGCGGAAAATTTCCGCTCGGGGTTGCCTAATGTTCGAGTAAAGTTCTACCTTACAAGTACAACAAAGTCGGGGGATTATGCGCCACGTAATGGTTTTGAATGCGAAGGGCGGATGCGGCAAGAGCACGCTCAGCACCAACATCGCTGTGTTCTTCGCCCGCGACGGGCACAAGGTCTGCCTCGCGGACTATGACCCGCAGCGTTCCAGCCTCGACTGGCTGGCCATGCGGCCGGCCGACCTGCCGGCGATCAGCGGCGCCGCCGCATTCGACGAGGGTCTGCGCAACGTGCCGCGCAACACCGAGATTCTGGTGATCGATGCACCGGCCCGCGTGCATGGCACCGAATTGAATGAACTGGTGCGGCGCGCCGAAACCATCATCGTGCCGGTGCTGCCCTCGAGCATCGACATGAAGGCCTGCGGGCATTTCATGGCCGAACTTCTGGAAATCGGCAAGGTGTCGCGCAAGCAGGCGCGCCTCGCGGTCATTGCCAATCGAGTGCGCGAGTACACCCTGGTGTACGAGGAACTGGATCAGTACTTGAGCAAGCTCAAGGTGCCATACCTCGGGCACCTGCGCGAAGCGCAAAACTACGTGCGGGCCTACTCCCGCGGCATGGGAGTGCTCGAGCTGCCTGAATATCTCGGCTGGCCCGATTGGAAGCAGTGGGAACCGATCCACGAGTGGCTCGACAGCAAGCGCAGTCAGCCGAGCGCATGAAATAGTCATCACCGTCGCCAACTCAGGCCGCCGCTTCGAGGCCGCAGCGGATCAGCCGCTGCTCGATGCGGCACAAGGCGCCGCCCTGAACCTGCCGCACAGCTGCAAAGGCGGGAATTGCGGCGCCTGCAAGGCGCGCCTCGTGCGCGGCGAGATCCACTATCCGAATGGCCCGCCGTTGGGCCTGTCGACGGCCGAGGTCGCCGACGGCCTGATCCTGCTCTGCCAGGCGCGGGCACGCAGCGACCTGGTCGTGGAAACCTTCGAGCTGCAGGCCGCCGATAGCGCGACACGTAAGCGTCTGCCGTGCCGCATCGAGCGCGCGGTCCCGCTGTCGCACGACGTCATGGGATTGTTCCTGCGCCTGCCGCTCGCCGAAGCGTTCACATTCGAGGCCGGCCAATACATCGACATCCTGTTGTCGGGCGGACGGCGCCGCAGCTTCTCGATCGCATCCCCGCCGCATGATGCGCGTCCGCTCGAGTTGCATATCAGGCGCGTCGCCGGCGGAGAGTTCAGCGACCGTTTGTTCCACGACGACCAGCTCAACGCGTTGTTGACCATTGAAGGCCCGTTGGGCAGCTTCACCTACCGTCCCGCGGAGAGCGAGGCACGGCCCATGCTGCTGATCGGCGGCGGCACCGGCATCGCACCGCTCTTGAGTATTCTCCGGCATCTGATCGAGAACGACATACCACGCGACATGCGGCTGTTTTGGGGCGTGAGCAGCGAGCAGGACCTGTATGCCCAGGCGAGGCTTGAAGCCTTGAGCCGCCGCGCGACAACGTTGAGCTACACCCCGGTACTGTCGGAACCCAAGTCCGCGTGGCCGGGACTCACAGGTTGGGTGCACGAAGCGGCAATGAAAGCCATCGGCGATCTCGAAGCGGTCGATGTGTACGCCGCCGGGCCGCCGGCGATGATCGCGGCCATTCAGCGCGAGTATGCCGCGCGCGGCAGCGCCACGACCAATCTGTTCTTTGATTCCTTCGACTATGCGCCGGACACGCTCGAGCGCCAGCGGACGAGCGCCGCGACCAAGTCCTGATCCTCAGCCGAATCCGCCACAAGCTGCGGCGCTTGCAACCCCAGCGCGCGCAAGCCCGCCGCGACGCGCTCGCCGGGCACGAGCCAGTGCACGCGTTCGAACTCGGCACGCAACGCAGGGCCGGCCAATTTCAGCAGGGATTCGCCGATGTCCAGACTGGTCGCCGTGATGACGTGGACTTCGCCGGCCGCGAATCGCTCCTGCACCACCGCCAGTGCGGTCTCGTCAGGGATGGCCGCCACGCGTTCATACACGTCGGCGCACATCACGGCAGCACCGCGCTGCGTGAGTTCCTGCTGGAGCAGTTGCCGTCCATCGCGTCCCTTGATCATCAAGATGCGGTGCCCCGCGACATGTTCGAGCCGCGGATCTTTAAGCAGACCTTCCGTATCCGAGGAATCACGAGGTTGTATGGCCACGCGGTAGCCCGCTTGGTTGAGGGCGCGCGCGGTCGCCGATCCAACGGCCGCGAGCTTGAGATCGCGTTTTTGATCGAGAATGGAAACCCCGAAACGGACTGCGTTGGCGCTGGTGAAAATGATGACGTCGAAATTCTCGAGCGGCCCCAGTTTCTCCGCCAACCCGCGCCGCTCCTTCAGCGCTTTGATTTCGAGCGCCGGCAGGCGCAGGGTCGTCGCACCCTGAATCTCCAACAGCCGGCATAGCGGCATCGCCTGCAGTTCGGGTCTGGTGACGAGGACGCCGACGCCGTGAAGAGGCGGCATCGTTAGGAGCCTGGCTCCAAGCTTGCGCGCAAGCGCTCGAGCAAGGGTCCTGCGCCGGCGGCCAACATGCGCTCGGCCAACTGCCGTCCCAGCGCCGCCCCGGTTTCCGCGCGACCCGACATCGTATCGTGCAGCAACAGGGAGCCGTCAGGTTCGGCAACCAGCCCGCGCAGCGTGATTTGATCCGCGTCGAGCTCGGCATAGGCCGCGATGGGCGATTGGCAGCTGCCCCCGAGGCGCGCCGCAAATGCGCGCTCCGCGTTCATCACCAAGCGCGTCGGCGGATCCTCGAGCGCTTTGAGAAAGTCGAGCGTACGTGAATCGCCCTGGCGGCACTCGATGCCGATCACGCCCTGCGTGACCGCCGGCAGACACACTTTGGGATCAAGGCGCGCGGTAATGCGCGACTCCAGTCCTAGGCGAATCAAGCCCGCGCAGGCCAGGACGATGGCGTCCATGCGCGCGCCGCCTGAGCCCGCTGTGCCGGCGCCCGCCGTGTCAGCGCCCGCGGCAGTAGCGCCCGCCGCGTCGAGCTTGCGTAGTCGCGTGTCGACGTTGCCGCGCATCGCTTCGATGCGCAGATCCGCCCGCAACGCACGGAGCTGCGCCTGGCGCCGCAGGCTGGAGGTTCCGACCACGGCATTGCGCGGCAGGTCCTCGAGACGCGAAATACCCGACGTCGTCACCAGCGCGTCGCGCGGATCGGCGCGCTTCAGCACCGCAGCGATGACCAGTCCGTTGGGAAGATCCGCCGGCACGTCCTTCATGGAGTGCACGGCGATGTCGGCGCGCAGCTCTTCGATCGCGACCTCCAGTTCCTTGATGAACAGGCCCTTGCCGCCGATGGCGGCCAGGCTGCGGTCTTGAATGCGATCGCCCTGCGTCAGCAGCGGAACCAGCTGTATTTCAAGTCCCGGATGCGCCGCGCGCAGCAAGCTCGCCACATGCTCCGCCTGCCATAGCGCCAATTGACTCTTGCGCGTGGCGATGCGTAGCGGTGCGGTCACTTCGACTCAGGCTTTTCGGGGAACAGCTTGGACTTCAGCCGATAGATCGCGGAGATGTCCTCATCGCCATGCCCCTGGGCGATCAGCTGCGCGTATTGATCGATGGTGGATTCAACCACGGGCAGAACGCCGCCGTGCTTCGCCGCCATCTCGCGGCAGATGCGCAAGTCCTTGTCATGCAGCCGCACCCGAAACCCGGCTGGAAAGCTGTTGTTCGCCATGAAGGGCGCGCGATTCACGAAGTACCAGCTCGAGCCCGCGCCCTTGCCCAACACCTCGATGACTTTTCGCAGGTCGACGCCCTCCTCGTGCGCAAAAGCCATGGCTTCGCCCACGGCTTGAATGATCCCCGCACACATGATCTGGTTGGTGGCCTTGGTCGCCTGACCCGAGCCGCTGCCGCCCATGTAGGCCACCGCCTTGCCCATTTTTTCCAAGATGGGCAGCGCGCGGTTGAAAACCGGTTCATCGCCGCCGCACATGATGGCGAGCGAGGCCGTTCTCGCGCCTTCGACGCCGCCGCTGACCGGACAGTCGAGAAAACCCACGCCCAGCGCGTGCAACTGCGCGTAAATTTCGCGCACGGTGTCTTTGCCCACGGTGGAGCAGTCCATGACAATCATGTTCGGGCTCAAGCCGGGTTCCAAGCCGGCGACGACCTCGCGCAGGTCCTTGTCCGCCGACACGCAGATCACCACTGCTTCGCAATTGCCCGCAAGCTCGGTGAGATTCGCAAACGCGTGAACTTTCAGTTCCGCGGCGAGCGCCTGGGACTTTTCGGTGGTGCGATTCCAAACACCTGTGAGCAATCCCGCGCGGTGAAGGTTGCGCGCCATGTTCGCTCCCATGGCGCCCAATCCAACGAAACCTGTTTGCATGTGCAGTCCTTAGAGTTAGGCCAAAGGACGTTAGCCTAAGGCTTTGCGCGTTCCGCGGCAAAGCAGACGGCGGCGGGCAGCCGGCGCCTTGCGAACGATGGCGCCTTGCGAACTATACGGAATGGCGTGCTTAGCGCCTGGCGGTTACGTCGAGCTGTTGCAGGTGTTGTCGACGTCGCGCTTGGCGTTGAGCCGCTCAGTGTCGATTTCTTCGGAATTCATGAACTGACGTTCGCCGTCAGGCCCGGTCTTGTATAGCCTGCGGCCCTCGATCAGCTTTTTGTAGCGCTCCTGCGCGTCGGTGCATTGCTTGTCCCGAGTTTGCGCGACATCCTGTGCCACCGCTTTCTTGTCGTCAGCATCCTTGCTTGTCGGATTGGCAGGGGCGCCTCGGGCGCTCGGCGAAGCTTGCGCAGCGGGTGCGGGCGCGGAGCGAGCGGCGCCGGAATGCGCGACCAGAAGTTCGACGACTTCGGCGTGCACGCCATCGGGCGGCCGATCGCCGTATTGGACCTTACCCTGCGCGTCGACCCACTTATAGACGACGGCAGAGGCCATGCCCGACCAGACGATCAGTGCGGCGAACAACAACAGGCGTTTCATCGTCCAATCCTCGCTTAATTGTTACAAGGCACGCGAGCCAGCCTCGCCGGTGCGTATGCGCACCGCTTGGCCGAGATCGGAAACGAAAATCTTGCCGTCACCGATTTTGCCCGTGCGTGCTGTTTCAATAATGGCTTCCACAACCCGGTCGACCTGATCGTCATCGACGGCCAGCTCCAGCTTAACTTTGGGCAGAAAATCAACGACGTACTCCGCCCCCCGATAAAGCTCAGTGTGGCCCTTTTGACGTCCAAAGCCTTTGACCTCTGTCACGGTAATGCCCTGAATTCCGACTTCGGCCAGGGCGGCGCGCACATCGTCAAGCTTGAAGGGTTTGATGATGGCGATAACCATTTTCATGCAGCAGGCTCCAGGTTCTGTCAAACACAGTTTAGCAGCGGAAACCAAAAGAAAATTGCTGCAACACAGCATAGATCGCTGAATCCCATGGAGTATTGAAATCCAGTGGCGTATAAACGGCCCAGCGTCTCGCGTCGGGCGCGTGGATAAAAAACGGCACGGATCCTTTCAAGGACCCGCGCCGCCGGGATATCGCACCGACGGGGGAGTTGGCTGGATTGCCGGCGCGAGATGCTCCTAAATCGTCAATAAAACGGGCCTTGCTCGCCACCGGGCGAGGCCCCTATAAGTCCCAATCAACTCGATATCCGATCAAATGGCTTCCGGACCGATTTCGCCGGTCCGAACCCGCAATGCCTGTTCCAATTCGAATACCCATACCTTTCCATCGCTTGCGCCGCCCGTGCGGGCCACATTGCAGAGCGCTTCTATCACTTGCTCGGCGATCGAATCATCGACGGCGATTTCGATCTTCGTCTTCGGAAAAAAGTCGATCTGATAGTCAGCGCCTCGATACGTCTCCACGCGTCCCGGCAGTTGGCCGTAGCCGTGCACCTCTGTCACCGTCACGCCTTGAATACCGATGTCCGTGATCGCCTGCCGAACCTCATCCAGCTTGAAGGGTTTGACGATCGCGGTGATCAGCTTCATGCATTTATCCCCGCTTTCACCGGTAATTCAGACCGCCTCCAACCCCACTTCCGCGTACTATGGATTCAAGAGTTTGCAGGTTCCGTGCCACGGCGGTCGCACGGCGAATCAATGGGTTATGCGGCAATCGACCCAGGCGATGCACTCATGTGGCGCGCCGCGAATTCAGCCGTGCGTTAAGCAAGTGCGATGGATGGGATAGAGGACGCGGGAGGTTTGAGCAGCTATGAGTTTCATCAATACGAACGGTTTGGACGATCTCGCCAAGCGCTTGGCGGATTCCGTGCCCGAATCCCTGCGTGCCTTCGGCAGAGACCTGGAAAGCAATTTCAAAGCCGTGCTGCAAGCCCAGTTGGCCAGGCTCGATTTGGTCACGCGCCAGGATTTCGATGTGCAGGCCGCGATCTTGGAACGCACCCAGGCAAAACTCACGGACCTTGAAGCGCGCTTGAAAGAGCTCGAAGCCAAGCTTTCCGCTCAGTAGGGCAACCGCCGTAAAAGCCAACCGCCGTAGTACCAACGCTCCAGCCGTGGCCGCCTTTGCATGGGCAATCACCAGGAAGCGACCACCGCTTACAGCCGTGCTCCCGCAGGATTACAAGCCCCGTTGGTTCGCGTCGAGGTGCACCTAAGCAACGGTCTGCCGGGTTTTGCGCTGGTGGGTCTCCCCGAAGCCGTGGTTCGAGAAAGCAAGGAGCGCGTGCGCGTGGCGCTGCTCACCGCCGGCTATGAATTCCCGCAGCGGCGCATCACTGTCAATTTGGCTCCCGCGGATTTGCCGAAAGAGGGCGGGCGCTTCGACCTGCCGATAGCCGTCGCGATCCTCGCAGCGGATCGCAAGATCGACCCGCGTACGCTCGAACGGCGCGAGTTTTATGGAGAACTCTCCCTGAGCGGCGAGCTGCGCGAAACACGCAAGCTGCTGCCATCGCTGATTGCCGGCGTGAACGTGGGCAGCGAAATAATTTTGCCCGCCGCGAACGCGCTCGAAGCCAGCCTGCTGCGCGGCGCAAAACTGCGCTTATTGAGCCGGCTGGATGAGGTCGTTGCCGCTCTTCGCGGTAAGACAAATGGGCATGCCGGCTCTTTGCAGGCCGGTTTCGTGCCGAGCAACCCGGAGGGTTCGCAAAAGCCCATTCCGGATCTCGCCGACGTCCGCGGCCAGTACGCCGCCAAGCGCGCCTTGGAAATTGCCGCCGCCGGCGAACATGGTTTGCTGATGATCGGACCGCCTGGCGCCGGCAAGACATTGCTCGCACAACGCTTGCCCGGCTTGCTGCCGCCCTTGTCGGAATCGGAAAGCCTCGAGGTTGCAAGCGTCGAATCAGCCGCCGGGCGCAGGCCGAGCGCCGGCGGCCGCAGGCCGTTCCGCAGTCCGCAGCACACCGCATCAATGGCCGCCTTGATCGGCGGGGGCGCTTTGCGGCCCGGCGAGTTGTCGCTCGCTCATCTGGGAGTGCTGTTCCTGGACGAGCTGCCCGAATTCCCGCGCAACGCACTCGAGGCGTTGCGCGAACCGTTGGAAACCGGCTCGGTGCTCATCTCTCGCCTCAAGCACACGTGCGAGTTCCCGGCGAAATTTCAGCTGGTCGCCGCCATGAATCCCTGTCCCTGCGGTTACGCCGGTGATCCGCGCGGACGCTGTCACTGCACCGCGGAGCAAATCCTGCGCTACCGCAACCGCCTCTCCGGTCCGCTCATCGACCGCATCGACATTCACATTGAGCTGGCAGGGCTGTCGGTGGAGCATTTGATGAGCAACGCGCGCGACAGCGCCGAATCCACGGCAGAGGTTGCTATGCGCGTGGCCGCGGCACGAAGCCTGCAGCTGAAGCGCCAAGGAAAGCTCAATGCACGCCTCACGCCCGCCGAGGTGGGATCCTCGTGCGGGCTCGACAAGGAATCCCGGGCGCTGCTCGGCACCGTGATGGCAAGGCTAGGATTGTCCGCTCGCGCCTTTCATCGCGTGCTCAAGGTTGCCCGCACCTGTGCGGACTTGAGCAGCGTGCCGGATATTCGCCCGATCGATGTGGCGGAGGCCGTGAAACTTCGCGCGCTGGACCGGCCTACTTGTTGAGCGAAACCATGTAGTCCACGGTCATGCGAATGGTCGCGTCCGGCCAATTCGTGCCACCTTTGGGCGGCATATTGCCCTTGCCGGCGATTGCAGTCTTGTAGAGCATGTCCTTTCCCTGAGCGATGCGCGGCGCCCACGCCGCATGATCCCCAACCTTGGGTGCACCATTCACACCGGTCGCGTGACAGGCAGAACACACCTGCGTAAACGCCTGCTCGCCCGTGGTCGGAACATTGACCGCCGGCGCCGCACCCGCGTGGGAGCTCAACGCCGCCAGGGCCGAATTGTCCTTTCCTGCAATGGCCACTTGCGCAAAGGGCGCAATGTTTTTTTGCACCGCTGCGAGGTGCAGGGGCTCCAAAAGCACCGCGGCTCCCTGGCTGTCCGCACCCATGGTGCGAGCCACTGCGAAGAGAACGATGGCAAAGGCGATGAGTACACCGAGGACCAAACTGAAGGAATTGAAGAACTGGGTATCTGACGATTCTGACTTGGACACGGTAACTCGCTGGTATCAATGGGAAAAAGTGCAACGCGGGCGACAGTATAGCGGCAGCGCGCGATTCCCGGAATAGCGGGCCCACCCGACTCTCGAACCAATTGGTCATGGGGCCGGGGGCGCTTCACGCATCCGGTCCAGGGGGCTCTTGACCCCCATCGCGCCCTTGCCAAGAACGTGCGTGTAAAGCATGGTCGTGCGGACGTCAGCGTGCCCCAGCAACTCCTGAACCGTGCGTATATCGCAGCCCGCCTCCAGGAGGTGGGTGGCAAAACAATGGCGAAACGTATGACAGGTCGCGGGTCGAGCAATGCCCGCTCTCCGGACTGCCGACTGTACGGCGCGTTGGATGGTTTTTTCATGGACGTGGTGGTGAACCGGCCTTCCGGTATAGGGGTCCTCACAAAGCGATGCCGCCGGAAACACGAACTGCCATCCCCATTGCTTGGCGTAGTGAGGAAATTTATGTGCAAGTGCGGTGGGCAACGAGACGCCCGGATCGCTCGATGCGCGCTGTTGGTTGAAGCGCAAGTGCAGTTTCGCAAGATGCACCCGCAATGGATCGACAATCGACTTCGGCAACACTGTCACGCGATCCCTGCCGCCTTTGGCATCGCGAACGATGAGCTCTGTGCGCTCCATCACCACATCCTTGACCCTAAGCTGCAGCGCCTCCATCAATCGCAGGCCGCTACCGTAAAGCAAGTTGGCGACCAACCATGGCGTGCCATCGAGTTGAGCCAGTACGGCATGCACTTCGGCAACAGACAAGATGACCGGAAGACGCATTGGGCGTCGCGCCCGAGTGATATTTCGAAGCCAAGGAAGATCGGCTTCCAAAACACAGCGATAGAGGAACAGGAGAGCCTGCAGGGCCTGATTCTGGGTGGACGCACTTACATGGGCGTCCACAGCCAGGTGGGTAAGAAACGCCTCCACCTCGGGAGCGCCCATTTCCCGCGGATGCCGGCGATTATGAAAGTTAACGTAACGCCGAATCCAGTGCAGATAGGCCCGCTCTGTGCGAAACGCCAAATGCAAAGTGCGCATTTTCTTCTGCGACACCTCGAACAACCCCCGCACTGCGGGCATGTATAATTCCCCTCAGCGTACTACCGGACAGATCGCCACTCGCATTCCAAGGAAATCAGGAACATGCCAAATCGTCCAACGCGATATCTACCATCTTCGACTAATTTGATCGCTCGAATTTGTCCGCTAAGTCATTTAGCCAAACAAATGCATACGATATCTGCGTCAGATAAATAATCGTTAGACGCAGAATGTCCCCTAGGGTGCGGCGCAAGGGCAGTAGTGGTGTGCGAATGATCGAGAACAGCGCACGTGGCGCCGGCAACCGCGCAACGCGCAGAATTAGGAGCGCCCTCCCAGCGGCACCGCGCTGATCAATTCTCTCCCTGCATTCCTGCATCGCACTGAACGAACTGTCTGCGCTTCGCTCACCATCGCGGCCCCTCCAGAGATGGGATGACGTGGGTTTCGGCGACAACCCCAAACGCCCTTGCGCCGGCCAGGTGCTGCAGGGAGAAGTCATATTGTTAAGGAGCAAGGTTCACTTTTGCTAGCGCGGTGACTTCGCTTTATGCTTCTCGTTGTTCTGGCCTCGCGCAGTGTCGATACGGCGTGGAATGCGCGTCTAACTTGCGGTTCGAGCGATCGCGGAGGTTGCATCTTCGGTGAGCCAAGGAGGGGAGTCGATGATTGGGATAAATCAGCTTCGTTGTGCGATTGCGCATCCCCGCGTCGCTCAACCTGATCGTTAGCTGACGCGACACGTCACCGTGGAAACCGTCGGAATCGCTCTTGCGCTCGCCGGTGGCCTTCTGGCCGCACCGATTTTCTGTCTCATTCTGTCGAAGGTAGTCCGCCGCCTTCCACTTGTGGCGTCGGTTGCATTTTGCGTTGCGGTTCCGCTGGTCTTGCTCTATGCCTCGGAAGTACTGCTGGTGTTGAGTCGCGGCGTGCTCTCTACGCGCGCACTAATCGGGCCATCCTATTTTCTGATTCATGTCCTTCTAACGTTTTCGGCTGCACCCGCGCTCGCGTGTGTGCTTATTCTGGGCCGCCGTAATCTTGCCGCTTGGTGGCCTCTGGTCGCCGCAATATGTTGGGTTGTCGGGGCAGCTTCCATCTTTTATCAGTACGATGTGGCCGAGACGCTGTATGGAATTGACTTTCAGGCTGGCCCCTATCAATGGCCCTGGTAGCGTCTGCTAACAATCGGTTCGAGCGATCGCGGGGTCGCAGCTTCGTCGAGTTCAGGAGGGAGTGGATGGTTGGAATAAAGTGCCTTCGTTTGACGCCGGTGAAGCCCCGCGTCGCTCAACCTCATCGTTAGCTTCCAAACATGAGCGATGATTCAACGAATCAGTTCTTTCGGGTCATGCAGGAGCGGCACTTTCTCGGCCTCTGTCGTAAGCTCGCTCTCTCCGGCGAAACTCTTGTATCCAACGCCCAATTTGGCGTGGCGTCGGCCGCGGCGGGAAACGTCAGGGTATTCTTTGAGCACGAACGTGGTCTGTGTTTGTTTGGAATAGGCGCCACAACCGACGCCAACGCCCTATGCAGTGTCGAAGAATTCGCCGAGCGATTCCCACGTATCCGTTTGATGTCAGAGGGGTACCAGCGCCTTAGCCTTGAGGAGCAGCGATCTTTTATTGAGTTGCATTGGCCGGATTTGCAGATCATGTTTTCGCCTGAGCATATCGGCGAAACTCGCAAATGGCGGGCGGCGGCTGTCACCGAAATGACGTTGGGGTATTCACGTGGAAGCTAACAATCGGTTCGAGCGATCGCGGGAGTATCATCTCCGATAAGCCAAGGAGGGAAAGTCGATGATTGGAATAAAGAGGCTCCGTTTGTCGGCAACGCACCCTCGCGTCGCTCAACCTCATCGTTAGGCGAAATGCAGGTCACCTACAAATTCACTATTGACGCGGCTTACTATCGCACCCTTATTGAGCGGTACTATCGGCAGCGACCCCTTTTGTTTCATTTGCGGGTCCAATTTGGAATCCTGGCGTTGATCGTCAGCGGTGTATTTGTCGCAGGCATCGATTCACCGTTTGAGATTAAGGGACCTGTCGCGCTCGCTCTGGGCGCCCTAGCATTCTTTGGCGGCATCGCCGCTACGAGGTGGGGCATATTCCAACGATTTAGATATCGGGCCGATTTCGGAACTGATGTGACGGTTACCATGTCGGCAGACGGATTGGTTGGTAGTGGAGGCCACGTCGAGGGCAAGTGGGCCTGGGCCGCATACCCGCGCGCGGTGCGCTACCCCGATGGAATAATGTTGTTGCGCACTGGAGTGATACGTTGGTTGCCGGATTCTGCGCTTACGGTGGGAAATCCGGCAGATGCTACGAGTCTGGCGCGGTCCAATTCCGCTTTGCGTGAACTCGCCTAACAATCGGTTCGAGCGATCGCGGGGTATCATCTTCGGTGAGCCAAGGAGGGAATCGATGATTGGGATAAAGTACCTTCGTTTGACGCTGGTGAAGCCCCGCGTCGCTCAACCTCATCGTTAGACGCGTGAAGTGTCGCTCCACAGTGACTGGCGTCTGCTTCAGCGATCGCCCTTGTTGGGGTCGCCGTTGGGTGTACGGTGTATGTATAACAGTGCGTTGTTGAGCCATGGAGGGAAGTCGATGATTGGGATAAGTCAGCTTCGTTTTCGATTGGCGCATCTCCGCATCGCAACCTCATCGTTAGACGCAAAATGAAACGTCCGCGTTCTGTTTTTAGGACCGTTGTAGCTCCGATTGTGGTGGTGGTAGTTTTTATTCCGACCTTGGCGATCTCGATATGGAAAGTGCTTCATGGCCGGGGTGCAGAGTCTTACTTAAATGTTTACGGGTTGGCGATCCATCATACGTCGGTCCTCATTCTTGCGGCTGTGGTGGTTTTGATCTTGGGCGGCGCCTACGTCGCGCGGGTTATCCATCTTCGGCGGTACGGTGAGGCGAGCGCGATTCGGGAGCAGACGCCATATACTGATCCTCGAGATAGTAAATGAGGTTGTGCTGCGCAGGGTTCGAAACGTCTAACAATCGGTTCGAGCGATCGCGGGGCGGCGTGTTAGATAAGCCAAGGAGGGGGTCGATGATTGCGATAAATCAGCCTCGTTTTGCGCCTGCGCAACCCCGCGTCGCTCAACCTCATCGTTAGGTGTCGCCTCAGCCTCGCGCGATGATTGCCGCTAGCTCTCTGTTTGAGGTCCCGAGCGCCAGTATCGACTTGACCAGTAAATCGAGTGAAACCGTGGGATCTCCTGCTTCCATTTTGGCTACGCGTGATTGGCTAGATTTTATTGTCTGCGCCAGTTCAACTTGGGTGACCCCATTTGCTTGTCGGCGCGCCTTGAGGCCCTCCGCGAGCTTTAGTCGCAATGCTATATACATCTCCTCCTGGTCTGACAGCCCGAGCAGCTCCTTCGCGCTGCCGAGTTTCCAGCCCTTGGATTCAAGTTTTTTGCGCTTACTTTCCCGCATCTTCGTACTCCTTCAGACGGTTCCGGCAAGTTGCTATGACGCCTTTGGGCGTCTTGCCGGTTTTCTTGGCGAACACTTCAAGAATCACTATCGCGTCCTTATTAATCCTATACAGGACACGCCAGGTGCCACTCGAGTCATTGATACGCAGCTCATGGCAGCGTGGCCCAATACTTGGCATCGGCCTGGACTGAGGCATAGACAGGGTTTCACCGCGCTGCAGTTGCCGCAGCAGGAACCCCGCTTCGAGTCTCGCTGCCTGCGACATCGGTGGAGTTTTGATCTCTCCGTGAAGCCAGGCGAGCGGCTTGTCTTTTGGACTCACACGAAGTAGTATATGTCAGGTATGACATATTGGCAAGCGACCCCTAACCATCGGTTCGAGCGATCGCGGGGTCGCGTCTTCGGTGGGCCAAGGAGGGGATCGATGATTAGGATAAAGAAGCTTCGATTGATGGCGCCGCATTCCCGCGCCGCTCAACCTCATCGTTAGGTGCCTCGTTCGCACGGAATCGGCAGTTGTGGCAGCATTAGGGGTTCTTGGAGGGCTCCATTATGTCTAGTGCCAAAGATGATCTGGCTCTGCTGATACAACAACAGCCGGACGACAGCTCGGACGACGAGATCGTGCGGGAGCTTGCGTTCCATGTAATGGTGAAGCGCGGACTTGTGGATTCGGATGCCAAGCGAATCGTATCGAACGAGGATATGCAACGGCGCATCCGCTCGTGGCAGCGATAACTTGGACGGCCGAAGCGGAGCGATGGCTTTCCGATATTTTCGAGTATATCGCCGCGGAAAATCCAACCGCGGCGTTGAAGACGGTTCAAGGAATTTACGATCGTGCCCAAGTTCTTCGAGAGTTTCCTCAAATTGGACAACGCTATAGCCATTCGACCCGACATGTGAGGGTTCTGATTTACGGGCACTATCGTATCGCCTACTTAGTTAAGGAAGACGGTAACGTCGAGATTCTCGGCGTATTTCACGGAGCGCTTGATTTAGGCAAATATCAATTGTGAGCGGCACCTAACCAACGGTTCGAGCGATCGCGGGGGTTGTCGTCTTCGGCGAGCCAAGGAGGGAGTCGATGATTGGGATAAAACAGCTTCGTTTGAGGGCGGCGCAGGCGCGCGTCGCTCAACCTCATCGTTAGAAGCCGATGCCACCCTTTCTGTATCGCGGGGTATCTCCGGAAATGCACGAGCGTTTACGGGGCGAGCTTCGCCCGAAGGACACTAGGCCGTTTGTTCGAGCACCTGAGTTCGGTCGTGCCGAATTTGGGAATTCCTTTTGGGGCGAAAATGAGGCAAACGCTGTAGTCGAGCATCAGCAACATCAAGCGGGGTTTCCCACGTGCGGTGTTTCAACCACGCCTCACAAAGAGAGAGCAGCGTACTACGCCACGAATGGCAGAACGATCCCCCGAGGCTTCATTTATACTATCGACACGTCGTTGCTGGCGGATCGGCACGTAACGGCGTACACAGTCAATGACATCGTGCCAATGCCGAGCGTGCCCAGTGACGACGAGGTTATTCTTGTCGCGGCGGATTTTGGATGTCTACC
>Ga0193753_10002415_pt1 | contig 14709 bp, 10 predicted proteins | sample H1c2metaG_FD_144925 | JGI IMG/M metagenome (GOLD analysis project Ga0193753, IMG submission 144925) | Soil microbial communities from a riparian zone of the East river system, Colorado, United States - H1c2 | ecosystem: Environmental > Terrestrial > Soil > Riparian zone | place: USA: East... | reverse complement strand
CCGGGTCGCCACCCAGGGCGGCGAGGAGGCGCGGCGCCAGGATCGCGCCTGCCGCCCCGAGCGCGACGGCGACCGCGGCGGCCAGCCCGAGGACCTGCACCGCGGCGCGCGCCGCCCCGTCCGGATCCTTCTCGCCGATCCGGCGCGCCACCACCGCGGTGGCCGCCATGCCGAGCCCGAGGGCGACCGCGTAGAGGACCGCCATCATCGACTCGGTGAGCCCGACGATCGCGACCGCGTCGGCGCCGCGGTGAGAGACCCAGAAGATGTCGACCACGACGAAGATCGACTCCATCAGCATCTCGATCACCATCGGGACGGCGAGGAGGAGGATGGCCCGCCCGAGCCGCTCCTCGGTGAGATCGTGGGTGCGCCCGGCCAGCGCCGCGCGGACCACGCGCCAGAACGGCCGGCCGCGCCCGTTCGCCGCCGCGGTCATGCGGCCGGATCGGCGCCGAGGCCGAGGGCGGCCAGCCGCGCGCGCAGCCGCAGCCGCTCGCCGAAGAAGTCCCCCCGCCGCCAGGTCGCGATCTGGTCGTCGCTGGTGCTCCAGCACTGGAGGACCGGCCCGACGTCGTGGATGCGCGCCGGGGCGCGCCCGGACCGGCTCATGACCAGGTCCTCGCCGTTGCCGAAGCCAGCCAGCTCGGTGATGCCGAGGCGGCGAGTCGTGTCCAGGCACGTCCGCGCCTGATCGGCAGTCAGGAAATAGCCACCGGTCAGGGTGTCCACGACTGTATCGGTTCCAGTGACACCTGTATCGAACGGGTAGTCGCCGGGGCGGGACCGGATCTCCGGGCGTTGCACCTTCTCTCCTTCGAAGCCGTGCGGGGCGGTGGGATCCCCATGCACTTCCTCGACCAGCCGCCGGATCTGCTCCGGGAACAGGAACCGGTCGTCGTCGACCGTCACCGCGATCGCGCAGCCGAGCTCGGCCAGGAGCTGGAGCCGGATCCCCTGGCGGGTCGGCGCCAGCTGATCGATCAGCACCAGGCGGGGATCCCGGATGGCGATCCAGTCGCGCAGCCGCACCGACGGGTCATTGTTGCTGATCACGACCCGCTCGACGAAGGCGCACTTGAGGAACGAGCGCGCGACCATCTCCATGTTGGGGGCGCGCGCGTAGCTGAGGAGGACCACGCCGCAGGTGAGCGGGGTCGCGGCGTGGACGGTGGGGCCGCGGGTGACCGCCATCATCCAGCGCGCCGCGTGGGCCAGGCGGCGCGGCACCTCGGGCAGGTGGGGCAGCATCGCGCGCCAGCCGCGCGCCCGCGCGCCGGCCGCGAAGCAGTGATACACCTGTTTCACCTGAAACAGCATCCAGCGGGCAGCGAGTTTGTTCATTGCCAATCTCCGGCTCGACCGATATGCACAGACTACGATGCAGAGCGAGCCAATCTACTTCGCGCATCCTCTCGCGGCCAGTCGGTTCGCCTGATGTGCGGGATCGCCGGCGTCTTCCGCCCGGGCGGCGGCGCTCGCGCCGAGGAGGAGCTCGTCCGTGCGATGACGCGCTCGCTGGCCCACCGCGGCCCCGACGACGAGGGTTTCTTCACCGACCCGGCGATCGCGCTCGGCCACCGCCGCCTCCGCGTGATCGACCTCTCGCCGCGCGGCCGCCAGCCGTTCTTCAGCGAGGACGGCGGCGTCGTGCTCGCCTTCAACGGCGAGATCTACAACCATCGCGCGCTGCGGGCGCGCCTCGCGGCCCGCGGCCACCGCTTCGCCAGCGACTCGGACGGCGAGGTCATCGTCCACCTGTACGAGGACGAGGGCGACGGGTGCGCGGCCTGGCTGGAGGGGATGTTCGCGTTCGCCCTGTACGACCGGGCCCGCCGGCGCCTGCTCCTGACCCGCGACCGCACCGGCGAGAAGCCGCTCTACTACGCGGTGGCCGACGGTGGCCTCTACTTCGCGTCCGAGTCGCGCGCGCTCCTGGCCGCGCCCGGGCTGCGCCCCTCGCTCGACCCGGCCGCGCTGCTCGGCTACTTCGCATACACCGCGCCGCCCGCGCCGTACTCGATGTTCACCGGGGTGCGCCGCGTGCTCCAGGGCCACACGCTGGTCGTCTCCGACGTCGCGGCGCTCGAGGAGCGGCCGTACTGGCGGATCGACTACACCCGGAAGACCGAGGAGTCGTTCGACCAGGCGACCGACCACCTCGACGACCTCCTCGGCCAGGTGGTCGAAGAGACCGTGGTGAGCGACGTGCCGGTCGGCGTGACCCTGTCCGGCGGGGTCGACTCGTCGCTCGTCCTGGCCCGCATGGCGGCGATCGGCGGCCGCTCGTACGACAGCTTCACCCTGGGCAGCGCCGACCCGGACGCCCGCGACGAGGAGCTCGAGCGCGCCGCGGCGGTGGCCGACGCCTTCCGCACCCGCCACCACGTCCTGCCGTACCAGCGCACGTCGTTCGTCGACCTCGAGCGCGCGATGGCGGCCTTCCAGGAGCCGGTCGGCCTGTTTGACTCGATCCACCTGACGTACCTCTACGACTTCATTCGCGGCCACTCGACAGTGGTGCTGGCCGGGAACGGCGGCGACGAGGTGTTCGCCGGCTACCCGACCTACCCGGGGCGGATGGCCGAGGCGGCGCCGCTCCAGGCCGAGCTCGACGCCACCCGGGACCGCCAGGCCTACCTCATCGACTGGGTGGCCGGACGGCACGCCGAGCTGGTCCGCGACGCGGCCAGCCGGCTGTTCGGCCCCGAGCTCGAGGCGGTCGCCGCCGCCCACGACCCGCGCGAGGATCTGACTCGCCTGGCCGGGCTGGCCCGGTTCGACCGCTTCCTCGACGCCGAGCTCTTCTTCGAGCTGATGGCGGTCCTCAACCACACCGCCTGGCTGTGCGACGTCACCTCGATGGCGAGCTCGGTCGAGACGCGAGCCCCGCTCCTCCACCACCGGATCCTCGAGTACGCGGCGTCGCTGCCGGACGATTACAAGGTCGGCCGGGTCGACCGTCCGGGCCAGGACAAGCGGATCCTGAAGGAGGTCGCGGCCCGCTACCTCCCGCGCGAGGCGGTGTTCGCGCCCAAGCTGGTGTGCGGCCAGTTCGTCGACTGGCTCGGCACCATGCGCACCGCGTGGGCCCGCCCGATCCGCGAGCTGCTGTTCGAGGACGCGCGCGCCCTCGGATGGTTCTCGATGCCGCGGATCGAGCGGCTGTGGAGCGGGTTCCTCGCCGACCGGGCCGACCCGGCCGACACCGCCGCCCTGCGCAAGCTGATCCTGTTCCTGGCCTGGCACCGGTCGCTGGCATGAGCGGCCGGGTCCGGATCCGGCGCGCGGCGCTCGCCGCGTTCGTGATCGCCGCGCCGCTCGCCGTGACCGCCGCGGCCGCCGCCGGGCTGGACGGCGCGGCCGGCTCGCCGGCGATCGCGATCCAGCTGGCCGCCGCGGCGCTCGCGCTGGTACCGCTGGCGCTCGCGTGTGGGGAGCGGCTGCTCGGCGCCTGGGTGATCGCGACCGGCGGCGATCCGGTCGCGCGGCGCGCGTCCGACCCGGCCGCGGCGGCGCCGGGCGACGCTCCGCCGCTCACCGTGCCGCTCACCGTGATCGTCATCCCGGTCTGCCACGAGGATCCTCGCGCGGTGTTCGCGGGCCTGCGCGCCATGGTCGGCGACCTGGCCGGGCGAGGCGCGCTGGCCGGGTTCGAGGTGTTCGTCCTCAGCGACTCGACCGATCCGGCGGTGGCGGCCGAGGAGCGCCGGCAGTGGCGGGCCGCGCGCCGCGACCTCGGCCCCGCCGTTCGCGTCCACTACCGCCGGCGCGGCCAGCCGAGCGGGCGCAAGCCGGGCAACGTGGCCGACTTTTGCCGCCGGTGGGGCGCGCGTTACCGCTACATGATCCTGCTCGACGCCGACAGCCTGATGGGCGGCGAGGTGATGATCGAGCTGGTCCGCCGCATGGAGGCGAGCCCGCGCACGGGCCTCCTCCAGGTGCCGGTCCACTTCGTCGGCGGCCAGACCCTGTTCGCCCGCCTCCTCCAGTTCCGCGCCGGAGTCGAGGCCGATGTCTACATCGCGGGGGCCGGCGCGTGGCAGGCGAGCGGCTACCACTACCTCGGCCACAACGCGATCGTGCGGCTGGCCGACTTCGCCCGGCTGTGCCGGCTGCCCCACCTGCCCGGCCGCGAGCCGCTCGGCGGCGAGATCTTCAGCCACGACCTGGTCGAGAGCGGGCTGCTCCGCCGGGCCCGGCTCGAGGTGTGGCAGGCGGCCGGGCTGCGCAGCTACGAGGAGCTGCCGCCCACGCTCATCGACTACGTGAAGCGCGACCGGCGCTGGTGCCAGGGCAACCTCCAGCACCTCCGCCTGCTGGTCGCGCCCGGGTTCGACGCAATGAGCCGGATCCTGTTCCTGAAGAGCGCGGCCACCTTCCTGACCGGGCCGATCTGGGCGCTCCTCGCGCTGGCCACCGCGGTGGTCCTGGCCCGCGATCCCGGCGCGGCCGACGCGGCGCTCGCGGTGCAGGCGCCGGCCGCGCTCGCGCTGTGGCTGGTGCCGCGCGCGGTCGCGGTCGCGCTCTCGGCTGGCCGACCGCGCGCCTCGGCGGCCGGGCTCGCCGCCGGCCTGGTCGTCGAGCTGGCCGCCGCGCTGGTGATCGCGCCGGTGCTGGCCGCCGCGTTCACCGGGTTCCTGATCGGCACCGCGCTGCGCCGTCCGGTCGGGTGGCCGGCCCAGGCCCGCGTCGGCCACGAGGTCTCGCTGGGCGAGGCGGTGAGGGTGCACGGCTGGCACGCGCTGGTCGGGCTCGGCTGCGCCGGGTTCGCGCTCGCCCGCGGTCCGTCGCTGACCGCCGCCGCGCTGCTCGTGTTCGTCGCCGCGCCGCTCCTGGCCGCGATCCCGTTCACGGTGCTGACCAGCCGGACCCGGCCGGCCCGGGCGGCGCGGCGCGCCGGCCTGTTCGTCACCGCCGAGGAGCTCGCCACCCCGGTGATCGTGTCGCGCCGCGAGCGCGAGCTCGCCCGCTGCGCGGCGGCCGACGAGCCCGGCGGGCCCGGCGACCCCGGACCGGACCCCGAGGCCGCCGCGCCGCCGCCGGCGCCGCTCGCCATGCCGATCGCGTCGCTGACCCGATGGTCCCGGTAGTGCTCGGCGCTGGCGCGTCGTCTCGCCGGCCGACCGCCGCGGTCCTCTTCGCCCTCGCGGCGGCGGGGCCGGGCCGCGCGCGGGCCGAGCCCGGCCGTCCGACGGTGCGCGCGGCGCCCGCGACCGGCACGATCGCGATCGACGGCGAGCTGTCGGAGCCGGCCTGGGCCCGGGCCGCGGAGATCGCCGGGCTGACCGAGCGAGTCCCGGTCCCCGGTCGGGCGGCCGCCGGCGAGACTCACATCCGCGTCCTCTACGACCGCCGCTACCTCTACGTCGGCGCGACCCTGCGCGCGGCGCCGGGCGGCAACCTGGACGCCTTCGAGATGCAGCGGGACAGCTTCGGCACCTTCGACGACGAGCACCTCGGCGTGTACGTCGGCGCCGGCGACGGCCGCAGCGCGCGCTACTTCGGGGTCAACAGCAACGGGACTCAGTACGACGGCGCCGCGGTGAACCGCGGTGAGCGGCTCTACCGCGAGTTCGACGCCGTGTGGTGGGCGGCGGTCGAGCGGCGCGGCGACCGCTGGTCGGTGGAGATGCGCATCCCGCTCCACGCGCTCGACCTCCGCCTGACCGGGCCGCACCCGCTGGTCCCGCTCCAGCTGATCCACCGCCACGCGATCGGCGGGCAGCAGCACATCGACGACTGGTCGCTCACGCCGGCCGGGGTCGCCCAGGACACCCCCGAGGTCTTCGGCCACCTCGAAGGGCTGACCGGCGCGACCGGCGGGCGCGTGGTCAGCCTCCTGCCCTACGTGCTCGGCTCGTCGCGCGGCAACGGCGAGCCCGCCCGGGCGCGCGCCGGCGGCGACGCCCGCTTCACCCTCGGGCGCGAGACGTGGGTCCACCTCAGCCTGTTCACCGATCTCCAGTCCGGCGTCGACCTCGATGACCCCCACGTCAACCTGAACCGGTTCGGCTACTACCTGCCGGAGCGGCGCCCGTTCTTCCTCGGCGGCCTCGACGTCTTCGAGCGGACCCGGGCCGACACCTTCTCGCTGTCGACCTTCTGGCTCGGCTCGCCGTTCACCATCCTGCCGTTCTTCTCGCGCGCGATCGGCTACGCGCCCGACGGCGAGCCGGTCGACGTGTGGGGCGGCGCCAGGGTGTACGGCCACGCCGGCGGGACCGGGTTCGGCCTGCTCGAGATGGTCACCCAGGCGCCCGACACCGCCCACACGGTCGCCCGCGTGATCCAGAAGGTCGGCGACGGCGGCGTGGTCGGCGCCATCGTCACCGCGCGCAGCCGGACCGGGGCCGGCGACTACCTGGTCGGGCTCGACTACAACCAGAGCGCGTCGCGCGGGCGGCTGCGCCTGTCGGCCTCGGCCGACAGCGTCGCCCCGGAGGCCGGCCAGGCGTGGCGCCCCGCCGAGCACGGCGCCGGGTCGGCCGCGATCGCCTGGCAGGCCGAGCCGTTCCGCCCCAGCCTGACGCTCACCTGGATCGGCGAGCGCTTCCGCCCGCCGCTCGGCTTCACCGAGCGCACCGGCGTGGCCGGCGCGCGCGCCGCGTTCCCGCTGGTGTGGCGCAACCTCGGCCCGCTCGCCGAGCTCCGGCTCGAGGGGGGCACCCAGGTCCTCGCGCCCACCGACGATCTCACCCGGATCACGACCGCCATGAGCGCGGCGCGGCTCTCCGCCCTGCTCGCCTCACCGGCCCTGTTCTTCCAGGAGGCCGCGGTGCAGGTCGGAGAGGTGTACGAGCTGGTCACCGACCCGTTCGAGCTGTTCCCCGGCCACGTGGTGCCGGCCGGCGATCACGGCGGGCCCGCGATCGTGGTCTCGCTCGGGCGGCCGCGCTTCAACGCCCCCGGCGTCAACCTGAGCGCCACCTGCAGCGACGCGTACCTCGGCGGCCGGCTGCGCCAGGCCTCGATGTCGCTCGACTGGCCGCTGTCGCGCCACCTGCGCCTGCGCGGCGTGGCCGAGCCGGGGCGCGCCATCTTCGGCGACCAGGTGTTCGACTTCGCGGCCGCCTCGGGCACCGCCGTCGCCGCGCTGTCGCCCGACCTGACCTTCGACGCCACGCTGCAGTACTCCAGCCTGACCCGGGCGTACACCGGCCTGGCCCGCCTGCGGGTGCGGCCGTCGCCGGCCTGGGAAGTGCTGGTGCAGTACGACGCGACCGGGCCGGCCGGCGCCGTCGCCCACGAGGCGCTGCTCAAGGTCTCGGCCTGGCACGACCTCTTGCTGTGAACCCCAACCCGGAGCTGCAGATGAACTGGATCGCAGGCAGTGACCACGCGGGCTTTGCCATGAAGCAGCACCTCGTCGCCCTCCTCCGCGCCCTCGGCGACGACGTCGAGGATCTCGGCCCCCACTCGGAGGCGGCGGTCGACTACCCGGCCTACGGCGCCGCGGTGGCTCGCGCCGCGGTCGCCCGCGGGGCGCGCGGGCTCCTGGTGTGCGGCACCGGGATCGGCATCGCGATCGCCGCGAACAAGATCGCCGGGGCGCGCTGCGCCGTCGTCACCGACGAGTACACCGCGCGGATGGCGCGCAGCCACAACGACGCCAACCTGATCGCGCTGGGCGCCCGCGTGGTCGGGATCGGCGTGGCCGAGCGGGCGGTCCAGGTGTTCCGCGAGCAGACCTTCCTGGCCGCCAAGCACGGCCGCCGGGTCGACCAGCTCGCCGCGCTGGAGCGGGACGGAGGGACTGACGCTCTCACCGCCGAGCGTAACCACCCTGCGACGTGACAGTGATACAGGTGCAACCGAGTCAACTGCCAGTCTCGTCGACGAGCCTTGTCGCCGCCCCGGCTGCTGCCCATGATGCATCGATGAGCCCGCGCCCGATCGCCCCCCACCCCGTGAAGGCCCCCGCGGCCAGAAAGTTGGCCTCGCGATGATCACGCAGCGCACCGCCGAGTGGTCCCGTTCCCCCGGCGACGTGCCGGTCGCCGAGCGCGGCGTCTACGTCGCCGTGTCCGGCAACACCGGGGCGGGCAAGTCCTCGCTCATCGCGGCGGCGGTCGAGCTGGGCGCCCGCCGCGGCCTGCCGATCGTCGGGGTCAGCGAGCGGACGTTCCACCACCCCCTCCTGCCGCTCATGTTCAGCGACCCCGGCACCTACGCCTTCTCGGTCCAGCTCAACTTCATGCTGCAGCGGCACATGTTCCTGCTCCGCCACCTCGGCCTCGGCCACACGATCTTCATGGAGCGCTCGCACCTGGACGACGAGATGTTCGTCCGCGAGCACGAGCTGGGCGGCCACATCGATCAGGCCCAGCGGGCCGTCTACGACGCGCTGGCGGCGGTGCTGCACGCGGAGCTGCCCGCGCCGGACGCGCTCCTCTTGCTCGACGTCTCGCCGGAGACGTCGATCGAGCGGGTGAAACAGAGCGAGGACGCCGGCCAGCGCCCGCGCGAGTTCCCCGACGAGGAGTCCAAGCGGGCCTGGATCCACCGCTGGTACCGCCTGTACGGCGCTCTGCACGCCCAGCTGCACCGCCGCGCCGACGGCGACGCCCGCCTGGCCGGCACCCGGCTCCTCGACCGCGACGCGGCCACCCCGACCCAGATCCTGGCCGCCGAGGTGGTCGACCTCGTCGCGGCGCTGCGCCGGTAGGAGCCGTGCCGACCGTGAAGACGCGCACGCCGCTCGACCGTCGCCACCGTGCCGCCGCGCTCCCCTGCCCGGCGCGGCCGTTCCTCGATCGCCTGGTCCGGGCCGGCTCCGACCTGGGCCGGCAGCTGGCCGGCAACCTCGACCTGTCGGTCCGCGACTACGTCGCCTCGCTCCTGCCGGCCGCGCCGCCGCCGCGCAACCCGCACCGCGAGGTGGTCGCCCAGGCGCTGGCCGAGGTCCTCGACGTGGCCGGGATCGACGACCTCGACGACGTCTGCGAGCACCTCCTCCGGGTGCCGGTCATCCAGCAGGCCGATCACGCCAACCTGCTCCTCGACCCCGAGACGTTCGCCAACAACTACCTCTTTCACCTCGGCTGCCGCGAGCGCGGCGTGGGCCTCATGGTGGTCTCGCAGTGCAACACGGTGAGCTGCCTGTCGCGGCGCGACCCGGTGTGGGGGCCCGTGTTCCTGCGCACCCGCGGCGGCCTGTACCAGGTCTTTCCCCACTCGAAGCGGCAGCTCAAGGACTCGACCTTCTGCGCCCTGCCGGCGCCGACCCGGCTGTCGTTCGACCGGCTCGAGGGCGACCGCGACCTCGCCCGCGACCCGCTGGCCTGGCGCCTGGTCGGCCGCGAGGTGGTCGATCCCAGCGCGGCGTACCGGGTCGCCAACGACGAGATCTGGGACCTCTTGCCGATCGAGCGCAAGACCCGGCGGGTCCAGGTCGACGAGTCGCTGGCGTCGCACGCCGCCGCGCTCGAGATCTCGAACCCGCACGGCGCGATCACCCGCCTCCTGTTCGACCCGGCGGTGCGCGACCGCTTCCACCGGGTCAAGCGCGAGCTGGTCGCCTCGCGCGCCAACCTGACCGTGAACCGCGCCGAGCCGGATCACCTGTGGCTGCGGCGCGAGTCGCGCCTGGTGCCGGTGGTCCAGCGCCGCTCGGGCGTGCGGGCCGAGATGACCCTCGAGGACGGCTCGTCGCTGCCGGTGCCGTTCCGCCCGGCCGAGGTGGCCGCCGCGCTCCGCGACGGCACCCTGTTCTGCGACCGCGTGCTGGCGTACCTGGTCCGCTGCCTGTTCCCCGCCATCACCGCGGTGGGCGGCACCAGCCAGCAGGACTACGTCGCCCTCTACCGCGCGATGGTGCTCGAGACCCACCGGCTGGTCCCGTTCCTCGACGAGGACGAGCTGCGCGCGGTGTCCGACCCGGGCGCCTCGCGCCTGGGCGGGGCCCCGCTGGTCGAGCTCGGGCCGCGCCAGCACCGGATCGTGCAGGAGCTCGGCGCCGGCGCCGACCTGGGCGAGCTCGAGGAGTCCTTTCTGGACCGGCCGCTCGCCGAGACGATCGGGTCGCTCTCGTGCGCCGGCTACTTCCACGGCCTCCTGGCCAGACGAGGCGAACCGTGACCTTCCTCGGCCTCAACAGCTTCTTCGAGCATCCCGCGGCCGCGCTGATTCGCGACGGCGAGCTGGTCTTCGCGGCCGAGGACGAGCGCTTCACCGGGATCAAGCACGGCCGGCGCTACACCCCGTTCAAGAGCTACATGCCGCTCGACGCGATCTACCACGCGCTGTCGTTCGCGGGGCTGACCACCGCGGATCTGGCCGGGGTCGGCTACTCGTACAGCAGCGCGCTCCACCTGAAGAGCCTGGGCGGCTGCCTGACCGGTCAGCGGATCTCGTCGCTGCGCGAGGAGCTCGAGGCGTTCCGCTCGTGCCGCAACAACCGCCTGGTGCTGACGTCGGGCTACGAGCTGCTCGAGAAGCACCGCCGCGTCATCGACCCGGCCGACTTCGGCCGCGCCCGCTACCAGGAGTGGGACCACCACCTCTGCCACGCCGCCTCGGCCTTCTTCGGCTCTGGCTTCGAGCGCGCGCTGGTGATCGTCGCCGACGGCAGCGGCGAGGCCAGCTCGACCAGCGTCTACCTGGGCTCCGGCCGCACCCTCGAGCCGGTCGACCGCTACCCGATCCCGCACTCGCTCGGGATCTTCTACTCCATGGTCACCCGCCACCTCGGCTTCGAGCCGTTCTCCGACGAGTTCAAGGTGATGGGCCTGGCCGCCTACGGCGAGCCGCGCTTCGTCGGCGAGCTGGAGCAGGTGCTGGTGCTTGGCTCCGACGGCGGCTACCGGGTCGCGCTCGACCGGCTGCAGGCGCTCGAGCGGCTGCTGGGCGAGCGCCGCCGCCCGTGGGAGCCGCTCCTCGACGTCCACCGCGACATCGCGCGGTCGGCGCAGGTCCTGCTCGAGCGCGCCATCGAGGGGCTGGTCCGCCGCCACGTCCGCCAGACCGGCGCCGATCGGCTGTGCCTCGCCGGCGGCGTCTTCCTAAACTGCGTGTCGAACGGGCGCCTGGCCGAGAACGGCCTCGTGTCGGACATCTTCGTCCACCCGGCCGCGCACGACGCCGGCACCGCGGTCGGCGCCGCCACCCTCAGCTGGATCGCCGCCGGCGGCGACGGCCGGCTCCGCTTCGACTCGATGGCGCTCGGCACCCGGGCCAGCCCGGCGGAGGTGACCGCCGTGCTCGACCGCGGCGGCATCCCGTACACCCGGCTGGGCGAGGACGACATGACGGCGCGGCTGGCCGGCCTGCTCGCGCGCGGCGCGATCGGTGCGCTGTTCCGCGGCCGCATGGAGTTCGGCCCGCGCGCGCTCGGCATGCGCAGCCTGGTCGCCAGCCCGGTCCTGGCCGAGACCCGCACCCGGCTGAACGACATCAAGCAGCGGGAGCAGTTCCGCCCGATCTCGCCGATGGTGACCGAGGAGGCCTTCTCCGACTTCTTCGACGGCTTCCGGAGCCGCTACATGCTCTTCACCGTGAAGGTGCGGCCGGGGGTCGCGCACCGGATCGCCGCGGTCGCCCACGTCGACGGCACCGCGCGCGCCCAGGTGATCCGCCGCGCCGACGATCCGTTTCTGCATCAGCTGCTGACCCGGTTCGGCGAGCGCTCCGGCGTCCCGATCCTGGTCAACACGTCGTTCAACGTGCGCGGCAAGCCGATCGTCGAGAACGTGTCCGAGGCGCTCGGCTGCTTCTACGCCTCGGGGCTCGACTTCCTGCTCCTGGACGACGTCCTGGTCGAGCGCGCGCCGGATGGGTCGCGGCGATAGCCGACCCGGGGCGGTCAGCCGACCGAGGCTACCGCTCGAGCGGCCGGCGCGCCCTCACCCCGTACATGTACGGGGCCACCGCCTGCCCGTCGCCGCGCTCCCAGCGGCCGTCGCGCTCGCGGTCGAGCTCGGGGAACAGCGGATACGAGCAGTACGGGTACTCGGCGAGGACCTCGATGACCAGGCCGGCCGCGGCCAGCGCGCTCACCACCTCGCCGACCGGGTGCTGCCAGAGGTACTCGGTGACCTCGAACGAGGCCGCGGGCGCCGCGTAGCTGCCCCGCTCGCGGCTCTCGAACGGCCCCGCCGGGAAGTAGGACGCCCGCCCGGTCAGCTTGCCCGGGTGGATGAGGTCCATGAGCGGGTGGAACTCGACCAGCGCGAAGCGGCCGCCCGGGCGGAGCGCGCGCGCGATCCCGCGGGCCCAGCGGCCCAGATCCGACAGCCAGCAGAGCACGCCGTACGAGGTCACGACCGCGTCGAAGGCCGCGTCCCACGCCGGATCGAGATCCTGGGCGTCGCCGCGGACGAAGGTCGCCGCGAGACCGGTCGTCTCGGCCAGCTCGCGGGCCAGGTCGATCGACCGGTCCGACAGATCGACGCCGGTGACCCGCGCCCCCAGCCGCGCCCACGACAGGGTGTCGAGCCCGAAGTGACACTGGAGGTGGAGGAGCGCCTGGTCGCGCACCTCGCCGACCAGCTCGCGCTCGGGTGGGCGCAGGGTCAGCGCGTCGGCCCGGCCGCGGAAGCCGTTCACGTCGTAGAAGCCGGACCCGAAGTGATCGTCCGCCTTCTGGTTCCACGCCGCGCGGTTCGCCTCGGTCCGCGCCTCGAGCCCCCGGGGGTCACGCATGATCATCCCTCTTCCTCTCGGACATCGCCCCACGCCGCTCGAGCCGCTCGTCGCGCTCGGCGACGCGCTCGGCATCGAGCTCTACCTCAAGCGCGAGGACCGCATCGACGACCTCGGCTGCGGCAGCAAGGTGCGCAAGGTCGCCCACGAGCTGGCCGCGGCGCGCGCGCTCGGCGCCGGGGTGATCGTGACCAGCGGCAGCGCGCAGTCCAACCAGTGCAAGGCGGTGGCCGCGTACGCGCCGCGCGCCGGCATGCGGGCCCACCTGGTCTACGGCGGCGACCAGCAGCGCCGCCCCGAGGTCCCGACCGGCAACTACCTCGTCACCGCGATCATGCGGCCCGCGATCACCTGGTTCGAGCGCTGGCCGTGGGACCGCATGGAAGAGAAGGTGGCCGAGGTGGCAGAGGCCCACGCGCGCGCCGGCGAGCGGCCGTACGTGATCGGCCCGGGCGGCTCGAGCTGGCCGTCGCTGCTCGGCCCGGTCGACCTCGGGCGCGAGCTGGTCGACCAGATGGCCGGGCGCGGCCGGCGCCGCGGCCACATCGTCGCGGTGGCCGGGACCGGCGAGACCTGCGTCGGCCTGGCCCTGGCCAGCGCGATGAGCGCGGCGACCTGGACCGTGCACGGGATCGTGATCGCGGGCGACGCGGCGGCGCGCGAGCGGACCGAGGCCGCCCTCCTGGCGGTGTGGCGCGAGCGCAGCCGGATCCCGATCGCGACCGACCCGGTCCGCTTCCACGACTTCGCGGCCGGGGGCGGCTACGACCGCCACGCGCCCGACGAGCTCGACTTCGCGGCCGGCCTGGCCCGCGACCACGGCCTCCTGTTCGACCCCAACTACATGGCCAAGGCGGCGCGCGGGCTGGTCGGGCTGGTCGACCGCGGCGCGATCGCGCGCGGCGAGGCGGTGGTCCTGCTCCACAGCGGCGGCAGTCACGGCCTGTTCGGCGACACCCCCGACCTGCGCCGGTGGGCCGCCGCTCACCCGTAGTACCTCGCCGCAGTGGTCTTGACCGGTCGCGTTGACGTGGTGGTGGTCGTGGACTCTGACGGCGCCGGCGCCGTGGACGTGAGCGCCACCGTTGTCAAGGCGCGCTCCTGCGCCCGGCTCTGGCAGGACGTCACCCATGGACCTGGTCTACTTCGTCACCCATTTACCTGGTCTGCACCGACAACACATCGAGTCAACGACCATGGTGGCGCTCACGTCCACGGCGCCGTCTTCGTCGACGACCAGGTCAACGTCGTCGTCACCGTCAACGAGGGCCGCCGCTCACCCGTAGAACGCCGTCTGGCACACGCACCGCTGACAGGCCGCGTCGTTCTTCACGTCGAGCTCGGCGCGCATCCGCACCGCCGCCGGCGAGTTGAGGACATCGCTCAGGGAGCCGTCCCGGCCCACGACGCCGTAGGCGTCGAGCGGGAAGCACGGCCGCACCGCCCCGGAGTACTCGACGATGGCCGAGGTCCACGGCGAGTTGCACGGTCGGTCGGGGAACGGGACCTGGCCGGCCAGGGCGCGGTAGTAGCGCAGGACGTTGCGGTCGAGGTCCTCGGGGGTGTCGCTGATGTAGCCGGACGCGAACTCCTCGCCGCACTCGGCCCGCATGCGGGCGAGCTCGTCCTCGAGGACGCCGAGGTCGTCGCCGGCGATCCCGAGCGCCTCGACGTAGTCGCCGTCGATCCGGTCGTGGCGCTGGAACGCCTCCTCGTTGAAGAGGTCAGTGCCGGAGAAGCTGATGCTGCTGAGGCCCAGGTCGCGCGCCGCCCGCACCGTCTCGGGCAGGTGGCGGAAGTTCTTGCGGTGGATCGCGCAGCGGCCGCTGATCTCGTAGGACGGGTCCAGCGCGCGCACCGTGGCGATCCCGTTGCGCAGCATGCCGAACGCGTTGCGCACGCCGCGGGTCGCGTCGTGGATCTCCTGCGGGCCGTCGAGGCTGGCCCGCCACACCTCGCAGTGCTCGAGCAGGCTGGCGGCGTGCTTCGGCACCAGGTAGCCGTTGCTGAGCAGCTCGACCGCGATCCCCTCGTCCCGGATGATCTGGCACATCTCCCACACGTCGG
>Ga0193753_10002414_pt1 | contig 14715 bp, 10 predicted proteins | sample H1c2metaG_FD_144925 | JGI IMG/M metagenome (GOLD analysis project Ga0193753, IMG submission 144925) | Soil microbial communities from a riparian zone of the East river system, Colorado, United States - H1c2 | ecosystem: Environmental > Terrestrial > Soil > Riparian zone | place: USA: East... | reverse complement strand
CTGGCCGACGATGCTCGGGGCACCGCCGAACTTCGTCATCCAGTAGGAGTAGCTGAGGAGCAGTACGGCGTTGGCGCCACGGACGTCGTCGGCAGGGACGAACGCGCGGCCCAGCATCGGCTCGATGCCGAGCACCGAAAAGAAGTCGTGCGACACGACGCCCACGTTCACGCGATCGGGCGCACCGCGGCGCAAGAGGTCGAAGAACATCTGGTGGTACTCGACCAGCGCGTCGAAGGACTGTGCCTGGTCGCGATAGTCGTAGAACTCCCGCACCGACACGCCGGCGTTGCCGACACCGAGACTGGGCGCCGCCTGGCGGACCAGCACCAGGCGCGCGCCGTTGGTGTAGGGCAGCGGCTTGAGCACCACGCCGTTGAGGACACTGAAAATGGCCGCGTTCGCGCCGATCCCGAGCCCCAGCGTGAGGATGGCCGCGAGCGCGAAGCCGGGATTCTTCACGAGCGTGCGGGCGGCGAAGCGCAGGTCCTGGAGCAGCTGATCGAGCCAGCGCCAGCCCCAGGCGTCGACGCCGTCCTCGCGCAGCTTCAGCGTGCTGCCGAAGCGCCGCCGCGCGGCCTGCTGCGACTCCACCGCCGAAAGGCCCTCCTGCTGCAGCCGCGCCGCCCGCAGCTCCAGGTGCAGGCGCATCTCTTCCTCGAGATCGCTGTCGATCTGCGGCCGCGTGAAGAGGGCGCGGAGGCGGCGAAGCAGGGTCAGGGCGGCCATGGCCATGGAGGGGAGAGGCCTATGCCGTCTGCAGGACCCGGGCGATGGCGTCGCTGACGCGCGAGAAGGTCTCGAACTCGGTTTCGAGCTGCTTTCGCCCCGCCTTGGTGAGCTCGTAATAGCGCGCACGGCGGTTGCCGGCGGTCGTGCCCCACTCCGCCGTGACCCATCCGTTGGCGAGGAGCCGTTGCAAGGCGGGGTAGAGCGAGCCCTCTTCCACGGTCAGGACGTCGTTCGACAGGCGCTGGATCGAGTCGGCAATCTCGAACCCGTGCATCTCGCCGTCGCGGGCGAGCGTGCGCAGGATCAGCAGCTGCAGGGTTCCCGACGGTATGGCGTCTCGTGACACAACGACTCCCCCCATTGCAGGCCTTGCAGGCCTTGCAAGCCGCTGGCATAGGTGATCTATGCCAGCGAGGCCAAACATAGGCGATCTATGTCAGCGTGTCAAACGGGGACGGAGGACCGGCGAAACATACCCGCCTGATGGCGCCGGTGGCCGGGCCCGGTGAATAATGGCGGCACCACAGAGCACCACAGATCAGGGGGGAGGGTCGCGACATGCGTCGTCTCGTGATTGCGTTCGCGGTGACCATCGCTTGCGGAACCGCGTCCGGACTGGCGCTGCGTGCCCAGGCACAAGCGCCCGCGCTGCCCGCTGGCGTGACCCGCGTCGCCTCGGTCGAGGGCATCACCGAGTACCGGCTCGCCAACGGGCTGCGCGCCCTGCTGTTTCCCGATCCGTCCAAGCCGATCATCACCGTCAACATCGTCTACGAGGTGGGGTCGCGCCACGAGGACTACGGCGAGACCGGCATGGCGCACCTCATCGAGCACCTGATGTCGTACGGGTCGACGCGGCATCCGGACGCCAAGCGCGAGCAGTCCGACCGCGGCGCCCAGCGCAACGCGAGCACCGACTTCGATCGCACGAACTACTACGAAGTGTTCCCGGCCAGCGACGCCAATCTCGACTGGGCGCTCGATCTCGAGGCGGATCGCATGCTGAACGCCTCGGTCAGAAAAGACATCCTCGACACGCAGATGAGCGTCGTCCGCAACGAGCTCGAGATCGGCGAGAACAACCCGGCGTCGATTCTCCGCGAGCGTCTCTTCTCGACGGCATATCTGTGGCACAACTACGGGAAGACCGTGATCGGCGTCACGTCGGACGTGGAGCGGGTGCCGATCGAGCGGCTGCAATCGTTCTATCGCCGGTACTACCGGCCCGACAACGCCGTGCTGATCGTCGCAGGCCGTTTCGATGAGGCCAGCGCCCTGCGGCTCGTGGCCGCCAAGTTCGGCCCACTGCGGGCGCCGATCGCGCCGCTGCCGAAGACCTACACCGAGGAGCCCGTCCAGGACGGCGAGCGCGCGGTTACGCTCCGGCGGGTCGGTGACGTGCAGCAGGTGGCGGTGGGCTATCACACGCCGGCGGCGGCGCATCCCGATTCATCCCTCATGGATTTGATCGCGCAGATGCTGACCAGCGGCCCCTCCGGCCGCTTGTACCGGGCGCTCGTCGACACGCGGCAAGCCACCGGCCTCAACGGCGGCGTGAGCTCGATGCGTGAAGGCGGCATGCTGTACCTTGCAGCGACGCTCAGGAAGGACATGCCGCTCGAGACGGCGCGTACCACGATGCTCGCGCAGCTCGATCGCCTGACCAGCGAGCCGTTCACCGCCGACGAGCTCGAACGGGCGCGGGGCGTGCTGCTCAGGAACATCGACCTGGCGCTGGCGGCGTCCGACCGCCTGGCGATGGCGCTGACCGACGCGACCGCGGCGGGCGACTGGCGCCTGCTCTTCCTCGATCGCGATCGCATTCGCCGCGCCTCGCTCGACGATGTGCGCCGCGCCGCTGCCGCCTATCTCAAGCCGTCGAACCGTACGTTGGCGCTCTTCGTCCCCGAGGACCGGCCGTCGCGCGCCGACATTCCGGCGCCCCCGCCGATCGCGACCCTCGTCAGCGACTACAAGGGGGATGCGCCGCCGGTCCTGGGCGAAGCCTTCGATCCGTATCCCGAGCGCGTCGAGGCCCGCGCCGTGCGGCGCACGTTTCCTGGTGGGCTCCAGCTCCTCATCGTGCCGAAGAAAACCCGCGGAGCGGCGCTGACGGCGGTACTGAGGCTCGACTACGGCGACGAGCGCTCGCTCACGGGAGAGGCGGCGGCAGCCGACGCCGTCCGCCAGTTGTTGACGCGCGGCACGGCACGGCGCTCCCGCCAGCAAATCCAGGACGACCTCGCGCGGCTCAAGTCCAACGTGACCGTCAGCGGCAGTCCGAGCCGCACGCAAGTGGTCATCCAGACGACCGTCGCGAACTTTCCCGACGTGTTGAAGCTCGCCGCGGAGATGCTGCGCGAGCCATCCTTTCCCGCGGCGGAGTTCGACGCCGTCCGCCAGGCCGCGCTCGCGCGCGCCGCATCGCAGCGCAGCGATCCGCAAACGCTGGCGCAGATCGCCGTGCAGCGCGCCGTGCATCCACTCGAGACCGGCGACCCGCGGGGCGTCCGCACGATCGAGGAAGAAACCGCGGACGTGGAGGCGCTGACGCTGGATCGGGTGAAGGCGTTCCACGCGCGCTTCTACGGGCTCTCCCGCGCGACGCTGTCGGTCGCCGGCGACGCCAGCCTCGACCAGGTGCAGTCGCTGGCCGCCGAGGCCTTCGGCGGCTGGACCGGCGGCGAGACGCATCGGCCGCTGGTGCGGCCCTATCGTGCCACGGCGCCGCTGACGCGCACCATCGAGACGCCAGACAAGGCCAACGCGGTCCTGACCGCGGGGCTCCTCTTCGACGGCGGCGACGTGGGCAACGACTACCCGGCCCTGCTCCTGGCGAACTACATGCTCGGCGGCCACTCGAAGTCGCGGCTGTATGAGCGGATTCGTGCCCAGGAAGGGCTCAGCTACGCGGTGCAGTCGCAGCTCACTGCCGTCTCCGACGAGCCGCTCGTCACCTGGACCTTCATTGCGCTGACCAATCCCGTAAACATCGCCAAGGCCGAGGCCGCGTTTCGCGAGGAGGTCCAGAAGGCCGTGAGCGGCGGCTTTGCGGCCGCGGAAGTGGACGCCTCGAAGCAAGGCTTCCTCTCGACCCGCCAGGTCCAGCGCAGCGACGACGTCGCGCTGACGCAGCGGTTGGCCGTGCTCTCCTACAACGGACGGACGATGCAGTTCGATCAGTCGCTCGAGGAGAAGATCGCCGCGCTGACGCCGTCGCTCGTCAACGAGGCCGTCAAGCGTCACCTCGACCCGGCGCGCCTGGTCGTGGTCCGCGCCGGCGATTTCAGCAAAAAGCAGTAGAGCGTAGCGGCCGCTACCAGACGCGCTGCGCCAGCAGGCTCAGAAGCGCATTCACGTCCACCGGCTTGGTGAAGTGATGGTCAAAGCCTGCCTCGGCCGCCCGCTCCTTGTCCTCGGCCTGACCCAGGCCTGAGAGGGCGACGAGGAATGGGCGGCCGCTCCCCTCCCCGTTGCGCAGCAGCCGTGCGACATCGTAGCCGTTGAGCCCGGGCATCCCGATGTCGAGAATCGCCACATCGGGGTCGAAGCGGGCGATGGCGTCGAGCGCCTGCTGGCCGTCTTCCGCCATGAGCGTCGTGTGTCCCTCGTGGTCGAGCAGATATCTCAGCAGCTCTCGCCCGTCCTGATTGTCGTCGGCGACGAGGATGCGGAGCGCCGTCGAGGCGCGCGCCGGCGCCCCGCCCGCGGCCGGGGCCGGCACGGCCTGAGGCGACGGTTCGATCGGCAGCCGCACGGAGAACTCTGCGCCACGGCCGGCGCCCTCGCTCCACACGTCGACGCTGCCGCCGTGCAGGACCACCAGGTTGCGCACGAGCGTGAGGCCGACGCCAAGCCCCGCGCGCGTGCGCTCGAGCGATCGATCGCCCTGCATGAACATGTCGAAGACTTTGTCGCGGAATTCCGGCGGGATACCGATCCCGGTGTCGCGCACGCGGATCCGAACCTGATCGGGATGCCCGGCCTCGTCGCCCACGGTCTCGGCAATCAACCAGATGTGTCCGGCCGGCGGGGTGAACTTCACGGCGTTGTTCAGCAGGTTGACCAGCACCTGCGTGAGACGCACCGAATCGCCGTTGATGATGACGTCTTCGTCGGGCAGCGACACCGTGAGCACGTGCCCGGCTGCGTCGACGGCCGGTCGCGAGAGCTCGACGGCCGAGTGGACGATCTCGGCGAGCCGCAACAACTCCCGGCGGAGCTCGACCTTGCCCTGGGTGATGCGCGAGACGTCGAGCAGATCGTCGACGATGCGGACCATGTGGGCGACGTGGCGCTCCAGCACTTGCCGTGAGCGGACGGTGGCCGCGCGATCGCCTTCGGAGCGACGCATCACTTCCAGCGCAAAACGCATCGGCGCCAGGGGATTGCGCAGCTCGTGCGCCAGGATGCCGAGAAACTCGTCCTTCCGTCGATCGACCAGGCGGAGCGTTTCGGTGTCGATACGCAGCCGCTCGGCCAGCCGGGCATCGGTGACGTCGTCGACCGAGAGCAGGAGCAAGCCTGGACGGCCCGCGCGCGAGATCGGGCGCGCGTTCAGAACGAGGGTGCGGATACCGCGTGACGGGACAGCGCGCTGAATTTCCAGATCGACGATGGTGTCCTTGCCCTCACAGGCAGCCTGGAGGACTCGCCGCAGCGCGGCGTCGCTCCACACCCCTCGGCCAGTCTCCCAGATAAGCCGTCCTTCCATCTGGGGCGCGGTTTCATCGAACAGGTGATAGAAGGCCTCGTTTGCGAGACCGACATGGCAATTGGTGTCGAGCACCACCAGCGGCTCGCGCACGGTCTGCAACACCGCCATGGCGTAGTCGCGCGACTCGATCAAATCGTAACTGTGTCTGACCGAATCGACGTCGATCGCCACGAGCGTGGCCCCGTCGATGCGGCCGTCCGCGGTCAGATAGGGTCGCACGCGCAGGATCCACCACTGGCCGATGCGGTCGGCCAGCTCGTGCTCCCAGGGTTCCGTGGACGCGATGACCGACTCGATGATCGCCCCGATTTGCTCGACCTCGAGCGCGAACTTGATGTGCTCGATCGAGCGTCCGACGTCGGTGGGCAACACGTTGAACGCCCGCTGCGCCGCCGGCGTGATCCGGCGGATGGCGAGATCGCGGCCGACCGTCACCATCGGGACATCGGCGCTGCCGATGAAATTCGACAAGTCGTCCGCCAGCGCGTCGAGCTCGCGGTTGCGATTCTGGAACTGTTCGTTGACCGTCGTGAGCTCTTCGTTGGTCGACTGGAGCTCTTCCTTCGTGGTCTCGAGCTCCTCGTTCGTGCTCTGCAGCTCCTCGTTGCTCGACAACACCTCTTCGTGGGCGGCGCGCAGCTCCTGATTCGCGGAGTCCTGCGCGTCCAGAATCGACTGCAGGTAGTTCTTGCTGGAGGCGAGCTCCTGCCGCAGCCAGGCGACATCGCGATCAGCGGGCACGCCCTGGGCCGGCAGCGTCACCGGTGACCACACCGGCCAGTCGCGCGTTTCGAAGAGGACCAGCAGACAGGGTTCCTGCGATGGCGCCGCCGTCACCGGCAGAATGCGAAGCGTGAATTCGAGATCGCGGCCGCCGTCTGAGACGTGCAGCTGCTCGCGCGTCACCGGCACCCGCGCGGCCTTGGCTTCGGTCAGCGCGCTGCGCAGCTCCAGGGCGAGGCCTTCCCGCGCCATGCGCAGGATGTTGGCGGTCGGCTGGCCGGGCGGCACCTCCAGGAACGGCGCGGTCCGGCCGCGGAATTGTTGCACCTCGAAATCGGCGTTCACCAGTACCGACGGCGGCGCGTAGCGGCCCAGCGTCAGACGATCCGCTTCGCGCTGGACGTCGGGCGGATGGCCGGCGCCGCCCGAAGGCCGCACCGCAGCTCCAGCGAGCCATTCGTCCGCCATGAACGCCAGCTGAGGACGATGCGGGCTCTCCTTGCGGCGGTAGATCTTGTGGGTGCGATCGACGAGCTCGAACAGGCCGCCAAAGGGGCCGACGGTCTCGGCCACGCCCAGCACGAGGAAGCCCTGCGGGTTCAGGGCGAAATGAAACACGGGCAGGAGCCGCTCCTGCAGCGCGGGGGACATGTAGATGAGGACATTTCGGCAGCTCACCAGATCCACGCGTGAGAACGGCGGATCGACCGTGATGTTCTGCCGCGCGAACACACACAGGTCCCGTACGCTCTTCTGGATCCGGTAGGCGCGGTCCTCCTTGGTGAAGAACCGGCGGAGCCGCTCCGGGCTGACCTCGGATTCGATGCTCTCCGGATACACGCCGGCCCGTGCCCGATCGAGCGCGGCGGGATCACCGAGATCGGTGGCGAAGATCTGCATGCTGCGGTTGGCGTCGACGCTGTCGAGGAACTCGAGCAGCACAATCGCCAGCGAGTAGGCCTCCTGGCCCGTGGAGCAACCGGGCACCCAGATGCGAATCGGTCGCGACGCGGTGGCGTACTTCAGGATTTCCGGAAACACCTGCCGCTTGAGCTCCTCGAACATCTCGGGCTCGCGGAAGAAGCTCGTGACGTTGATGAGCACGTCGCGATAGAGCGCCTCCGCCTCCGCCGGGTCCCGTTCGATGAACTTCGCGTATTCGGCCGGCGACTTGAACCCGCGCAACAGCATCCGCCGGGCCGTCCGGCGCTTGATCGTCGTGTCGCGATACTGGCTGAAGTCGACACCGCTGCTGCTCTTGAGCGCCTTGATCACGCGATGGAATTCCTCGTCGCGTTGATCCAGGGCGCGCTCGTTGCCGTTCGAGGCCTGCAAGTACGGGTGGGCGGGCAAGGCCACCAGTCGCGCCGCGATCTCTTCCGGCGGCAAGACCAGATCGACCGATCCGCTGGCCACCGCGCTCTGCGGCATGCCCGCATGCTGCGCCGTGCGCTCGTCCTGCGCGAAGGTCACCCCGCCGACAGCCTTGATCTCGGACACGCCGAGCGTCCCGTCCGAACCGGTGCCCGAGAGGATGACGCCCACTGAATGCGGCCCCTGCACGGCGGCAAGCGAGCGCAGGAAATGATCGACGGGATAGTGCGGGCGTCGATCGTCCGGGCGAGGCGTCACCGACAGCACGCCGTCGGCGAGGGCGACGTTGGTGTTCGGCTGCATCACGTAGGCGTGATTGGGCTGCACCTTCATGCCATGGGCGGCATCCAGGACCTCGATGGCGGACTGTCCACGCAGAATGGTCGAGAGCTGGCTGTGATAGTGCGGGTCGAGGTGCTGGACGATGACCAACGCCAGCTCGGGGCGGGCTGGCAGCGAGCTGATCAGACGCGTCAGCGCGTCGAGCCCGCCAGCCGAGGCACCTACACCGACAATCGGAAATGGGTTCTCGGCGACCCCCTGAGTCACCCCGGGAGTATATGGCGCCTCAACTGTTCCAGAGCGCCACCCTATCTCATGGGCGCCTCATGAGCTAGGGCTCACTCCTTGGCCTGGCGGCGCCGCCGCGCCGCTGATCGCGCCTGCTTCGACAGCGCCGTGCGCGATGCCACGCGTGTTGACTCGCCCTTGAGCTTTCGGGTCATGGCGCGCGAGCGCCGCGCCGACGGCTGCTTATGTGTGCCGCTCTGACCACGGCGATACGCTCGCGCGGCGCTCTTGCGCGTACGCTCCGAGGTTTCGCCCTTTGCCGGCGGCGGCAGCTTCACGCCAGCCCGGCGTGCCTTCGACAGCCCGATGGCGATGACCTGTTTGGTCGAGCGCGCACCGTGCTTGCCCTCGCGGACGTGCTCGATCTCTTCGCGCACGAACTCGCCGGCCTGCGTCGACGGCGCCTTGCCCTCGCGTTTTGCCTTCCGCGCGCGCTCCAAGGTCTTCTGTTCCGGCATGGCTGACCTCCTCGACCGCACGTCAGCGGTCCGAGGGGCCGAGATGCACACCGCCTGCCATAATCGGCCGCGTGAACAACGACGAGCTTTCCATCCTCGCGACGGCCGCCGTCCCGTCCCCCACCGACGTCTCCGCGATCGCCGCAATTCCGAACCGCGTGATTCGCAACCTGCAGATCACCGAGTGCTATGCGCGGTTGTCGGAGGCGATGCGCGAACGCGTCGGAGGTGCGGCCGACTGGTGCACGTTTGCCACGTGGGCGTCGCGGCAGGCTGGAAGCACCATTCGCGGCGAGGATCTGGTCGCTCGCTGGCGCCGTCGACTAGGCCGCAGCGGACGAATCCTCGAGCCGATCCAATCGCTCAACCGCTGGCTGCTGCGAAAGGGACTCTTCGAGCCCGGCTCCAGGCTCGGGCGCGCGGTCGCCATCATTCACACGCCGTTCGATGCCTTCGAACGCGCCAGTGAAGCCGTGGCCGAAGGCAACCGCAAGGTCTTCGCGGAGATCGGGCTGGAGTTCGCACGATTTGTGGCGACCGTCCCCGCCGAGGCCACCCAGGAGTCCGACGCCTTCCGGGCCTTCGCGGCGCGACTCCGCCCAGGTTCGCCGCCCGAAGGTCAGGACTATTTGAAACACGCCTTCGAGTGCTATCAGCGCCAGCGCCACGAGACCGCGGCGCCGGCCCGGGCAGCGTTGACGCTGCTCGCAAACCTGCAGATCGGCCTGCACGAGCAGACCCGCTTGCAACCAGAGATTGCGGCCGCGATGGACGCGCCGCTGGCGACCGCCCACGACCTCGGCGAGCGCGTGCTTCACGTGCTGATTCCCAGCTCGCGCCGCTGGCCGCGAGTCATCCACGGACCCGCGGTGACGGCGGTCGGCTGGCTCGCCGCCTCGCTCCAGCGCGCCTCGATTGCCGTGAGCCGCCAGGTGGTGACCGAATCGATGATGGTGCTGGCGCTGCCCGGCGCGATCCTCTCGCTCGGCCGTCACCTCGACGCGCCGATTCCACCCGCCTTGAGTGGAGCCCTGCATCCCGAACTGGAGCGGTTCGTCACCGAGTACGACCCCTGCACCACGGACCGGAGCGACTGCGGCGCCCGCGACTGGTCCGATCTCCACCAGCGCATGCACTACATCCTGCACCTGTTCAGGGCCTACGCGGGTGAGCGCTCGCTCTTCGCGCCGCCGTTCACGACGGAGCAAGTCGCCCGCCTGCGCGCCGGCGTCATTCCGGACGGTGATCTCTGACGGGCGTGCGGGCGTGCGCGCGCTACTCGACGTGGACGGGCCAGGACACCTCGGTCTTCCAGTCCTTGGGATCGGGATGTTCGCCCGGGTCCGTGATGTACGACTCCCACGGCGGCCCGGCCGGGGGCACGCCCTCCGACGCCATCCAGGTTTCGAGCGCCGCGTAGGCGTCCGGAAGCGTCTCGTAGGTGCCGGCGTGCACGGTGGTCGCGGCTGGTCCCCCTGGCAACGTGTCTTCGACGACAACCGCATCAGGCGCGGCGGCGCTCCCGCCGGGTGGAGGCGGCGCAGCTCCGACCACGCGCATCCCTGGCTCGATGGTCAGCAACCCCGCCCCGATCTCGACATACCGCGTGAATGGGTGACCGGCGAGGGCGATGCCGCGCTGCTGTGCGTACTGGAAGATGTGCGGCAACGCCTCGGTGATCGCCCCGGCGATGTCCGACCGTTTGACGCGCCGCCGCACCACGAGCACGGGTTGCGGGGCCAGGTCTTTCTTGACGATGGAATAGCTCATCTCGCTCCTCTGCGGCGATCCATCCGGACGCACGTGATACAAGCCCACGCACGGACCGATGCGGTTGACGATGTCGGCATGGGAGGCGACGTCGGCGACGCCAGCCCCCGGTGTGAGTCCTCGCGCGCGATAGGCCCGTGGCGTGAGGCCGAACCGGCGCCGGAACGCGCGCGTGAACGCTTCGTGGCTCTCGAAGCCACACGACAACGCGATCTCCAGCACCGACGCGTCGCCGGCCACCAGCATGGCCGCCCCCCGGCTGACGCGCAGGCGCAAGGTGTACTGCTTGGGAGTTTCGCCGGCGACGGCCGAGAAGAGCCGGTGCAGGTGGAACGGGGACATGCCCGCGTGGGCGGCGAGCGCCCCCAGCGGCACGCCTTCGTCCAAGCGCGCGGCGGCCAGCGCCAGCGCGGGTTGTACGCGTTTGAACGGCGGGGTCATGTCGGCTCGGATTCTAGCCGTGCCGCCATGTGGCGTCTTGACGATTCTTGCGCTTTGGCCAGGGCCGAGGGAAGGACGGGCTCTCTTACAAAATCCCGGCGCATAAACTGCACAGCCGCCGGCCGCTCGAGTTCGCCGATCGGAAGGCATAGACCCGGAGGTTCGCGACAAGGAGCTGACAAGGAGCTTGAGTGGCTTGACTACGGAGGGCAATGGTTGAGCCGCCTCGAGCTGCCCTTCGAGGTACGGATGTTGCTCAACCACGAGCATGCGTAACGGCGCACGGCCCGGCGTTTGTGGATCGATTCTCCTGTTCACGTTGCTCCTGGCGTCTTGCGCCGGCCGCGTGGCCCCAAAGGCGACCACCGTGGACCCATCGCGAGACAACCTCGCGCAGCTGTGGATGGAACCCGGTGATTTGGAATCGCGCGATTTGTTCTACGGCGCGGGCGGCCGTGCGCTCGCACCGGATCCTGCAACTCCCTTCGCGCTCATCGCAACCGACACCAAGGGCTACAGCCCCGGCTATGACGTACGGGACGCGCAAGGCGTTCACTGGAGCGTCAAGCTCGGGAAAGAGGCGCAACCGGAAATCGTCGTGTCGAGGGTCCTCTGGGCCATCGGGTATCACCAGCCGGCCACGTATCTGCTGTCTGATTGGCAGCTCCAGGGCGGCACCACTCCCAATCCCGGCCTGGCTCGCTTTCGTCGCGACGCGGTGGACGAGAAGGTCGTCGGGGACTGGTCGTGGTACGAGAACCCCTTCGTCGAGACGCAGCCCTTCAGGGGACTGATTGTTGCGAACCTCATCGTCAACAACTGGGACTGGAAGACATCGAACAACAAGTTGTACGACACCGCCGGTAGCACGACGGGCGGCGGCCGCCTCTATGTCGTTCGTGACATCGGGGCGTCGTTGGGCCAGACGTCGTTTCCGGCGCTGCTCAACGTCAAGCCCTTGAGCAACTTGCCTCAGGGCTCGCGCAATGACGTGGACGACTTCGAGAAGCAGGACTTCATCAAGGGGGTAGACGGACAGAAGGTAAAGTTCGACTACCGCGGTGTCAACGGCGGACTGGTGGATCGGGTCAGGGTCAATGACGTCGTCTGGACGTGCCGGCTGATGGCGCGCATTTCAGACCAGCAGTGGGAGGACGCGTTCCGCGCCGCCGGTTATGACGGCGCGGCCCGGCAGCGCTACATCGCGAAGCTGAAGGCAAAGATCAGTGAAGGCCTCGCCCTTCAGTGAACCGGCTTGGCTTCGATGTTGTTGAGCATCACCGGCGAGGTCGCGAAATTCTCCAGCTCGATGACGTTTCCCTTCGCCGCGATCTTGGTGGCGTATGACAGCGTGCCCCGTCCCTTCCCGTCGCGGTCGATCTGCATCTGAATGACGGTGAACGGATAGGTGCTGATGCGCGGCTGATTGCGCGCCTCCCAAAAGCTCACCGGCCGATCGGTCGCGATTACGATGCGACGTCCCCCGTCTTCCCCAGGAACCTGGTGCGCGTAGCGCAGGTCATAGGCGAGCGAATCCGGGGTGCGAATCGTTCCGGCGGATTTGTTGCCGCTCAGCACGTCCAGGAGCTTCTCGGGCCCCTTCTCCAGCAGCGTGTTCACCAGACGAGTGCGCTCGGCATCAGAAGACCAGCGGTTCACACGGATGATGACTCTCCCCGCCCCGCTGCCGAGATTGTTGTTCACGATGGCGATGGCGTTGAACTCCTCCTTGGCGCCGCTGGACTGCGCCAGAACCCACGAGCTTGCCGTCACGGCCAGGATGAAAACCACGGACGCGATCTGCTTTCGCATTTGAGCCTCCCGAGTGGGAGGGTGCAGAATCGATGCCGGCCGGCAAGCTCAGGCGGCCTTGCGTGAGACGGCATCTTTACTCGGCAGATGCCGCAAGATCGCCAGCACGGTGGCTTCGTCAGCGCGCAATCCCGCCGTGCCCTTGCCGCCTGCTTTCGAGCGGCGGCTCAAAAGCTTCGCCATCGTGCCGTCCGTGTAGCACTCGATCACTCCGGGATGGACGTACGACTTGCGGCAGACCGCACGCGTGTTGCCGAGCACGGCGGCCACGGCTTCGATAGCCAGCACGACGTTCTTCTCCATCTGCGCCTGCGTGTCCGGCGGCGTGAAGTCGCGAAGCGCTGTGACCGCGAGCACAGTGCCCGACCACGTCCGGAAGTCCTTCGCGGTGAACTCCTCGCCTGTGACCTCTTTCAGGTAGCCGTTGATGTGGCCGGAGGCGATGCGCTGCCGCTTTCCCGCGTCGTCGAGATACTGAAACAGCTCCTGCCCTGGCAGGTCGCGACACTGCTTCACGACGCGCGCCAGGCGGCGATCATTGACGTCCACCGAGTGACGGATGCCGCTCTTCCCGCGGAACTGGAAGCGCAGCCTGTCGCCCCGCACCTGCACGTGGCGATCGCGAAACGTGGTCAATCCGAAGGACTGATTCTGTTTCGCGTACTCCTCATTGCCGACGCGGATCAGGCTCTTTTCGAGGAGCTGGACGAGGGCGGCCAGCACTCGGTTGCGCGCCAGCCCCGGCTGCGCCAGGTCTGCCTTCGTGCGGCGGCGGATGAGGGGAAGAGCGGCAGCAAACGCCTGCATCCGATCGAACTTGGTCTCGCCGCGACCAGTTTGCCAGGCGGCGTGATAGCGATACTGTTTTCGACCCTTCGCATCGCGACCGGTCGCTTGCACGTGCCCGCGCGGATGCGGGCAGATCCAGACGTCGGTCCATGCCGGGGGGACCGCCAGCTTGCGAATGCGCTCGAGGTCCGTTGCGCGGCGAATGACCTTGCCGTCCGTTCCGAGGTAGGTAAAGCCGGACGGTGTCTTGCGACGCCGAATCCCGTGACTGTGATCACTGACGTAGCGGAGCCCCGCCGTTGTCGCAGCAGTGACGGAGGGCGCCGGTGTGGGCCGCGGCATGAGCCGTATTCTGCAAGACGCCAGCCGTCTTCGCCACGGAAGCTCATCCACTCGCGATCTGTGGGCTGGTTCTATGCCGCGTGGGCTTGGCTGGCAGCCGAGCGCCGCGAGGAATAGGCACGTTCGAGCCATCCACCAGCCCAGCATTGCGGAATCGCAAAGAGCACCAGGGACAGGGGATACCATCGCGGACCGAGCCCCAGATTCCAGGTCGCCACGGCGCCGGCACCGGCCAGGACCACCCCGACGAGCCCGAGGGCCAGGGCGTGTTTCATGGGCGATTGCGGTGCGAGACGCGCCGTCAGCCAGGCCCCGGCCACGCTGATCACGATGCGGTACGAGAGCGCGAGCGCCGCGTCCGCGTCGTCGAGCGGCTCAGCCCACGGCCGAAAGGTCCCCGTGGCATGAAGGATGAGATCCACCCCGGTCGTCACGCCCACGACGACCAGCACCCCCGCAACCACCGCCCACACAGATCGTTTCATGACCGCTCCTCCCGTCCTCGCTGATGCCCAAACCGGGCGTTCATGGGTAAGTCGGAGCCGGTCCTGGATTCTCGACATCAGCCGGCACCGACTGCCAGATATGCCTTGGCAATTCTTTGATCGTAGACTGGCGGTTGTGGCTATCTTGCCAAGGTCAGTGGTGTCCAGGCTGACGCCGCCCGGGCCCGCGCTGTCGCCATCGGCGGCGCTGGCGCAGTACCGGCGGAACCGGGCGCGGTCCCGGCAGCTGTTCGATCTGCTGTCACCCGAGGCCTATTACAGCCGGCCGATCGCCCTTCGTCACCCGATCGTGTTCTACGAGGGCCATTTGCCCGCCTTCAGCTTCAACACGCTCATGAAAAAGGCGCTCGGCAGGCCGAGCATCGACGCACGTCTCGAACGACTGTTTGCCAGAGGCATCGACCCCCACGAGTCCGACGGCCCGGCGCCGGCGGACCCGGCGCACGACGCCGCGCGGTGGCCGGCACGAGCTGAAGTCCTG
>Ga0193753_10002413_pt1 | contig 14715 bp, 18 predicted proteins | sample H1c2metaG_FD_144925 | JGI IMG/M metagenome (GOLD analysis project Ga0193753, IMG submission 144925) | Soil microbial communities from a riparian zone of the East river system, Colorado, United States - H1c2 | ecosystem: Environmental > Terrestrial > Soil > Riparian zone | place: USA: East... | reverse complement strand
AAGTCCACCACCACCATCGAAGACGGCGCGTTCATCGGGTCCGGCAACATGCTCGTGGCGCCGGTGCGCATCGGCAAGGACGCCACCACCGGTGCGGGCAGCACCATCAGCAAGGACGCGCCCGCCGGGAAGTTGACGCTGTCGCGCGGCAAGCAGGTCACTCTCGAAGGCTGGAAGCGCCCGGAGAAGAAGCCGAAATAGCATGAGCCTGGTACGCATCCTGAACCCACGCACGGCGTCGGAAGCGGCGGTGGTGGTTGCGATGCTCCAGGCTCACGAGATTCCCGCTTTCCTGCACAACGGCCACATTGCCAGCGTCCTCCCGGGTGTGATGATCGGCGGCTACAACACCCAGAGCGTCATGGTGCCGGACGAATGCGCCGCGGATGCTCTCGAGCTCATCGTGAATTTCCGCGTCGCGCCTTCACCCGCCGGCGACAGCTCGGCGGTGCGCAATGCGCTCGAGCTACTGCTCTTCGGCTGGTTCGTGCCGGCGCATCACACTCCGCGACGCGGCCGGCGAACGCTCGCGCGCTTTGTCACCTTGCACGACATCCCGGAAATGGAATGCACGTCGATCGGCGAGCCTTTCTTCGCGGTCGTCCTGGCGCGCAGCACGACCGGGGTGGTGCTGGTGTTCAATCGCTACCGCAAGGTGTGGGAATTGCCGGGTGGGCTCATCGATCCCGGTGAATCCGCACGCGACAGCGCAGCGCGCGAGCTCGCCGAGGAAGCGGGTTGCACCGCGCGAAATCTCCGCTGGCTCGGACTCGTGGAAGTCGCCGACGGCGCCACGCATTTTGGCGCCGTATTCACCTGCGACGTGGACGCCGTGCCCGCGAGTTTCTCGAGCGATGAGATCGGCGCCGTAGACACGTGGCGGCCCGACCACCGCCCGCGGCCGCTGGGCGAATGCGATGCCGCGTTGCTGAACAGATTTGGCTGAGGGTGGCACAATGCCGCCCATGCATCCGATCACCCTGGCCGCGCTGGAAGCATTTCCGCGTGAGCTCGAAAAACACTACGCGGCCATCCCCGCAGACTTCGTGCACTGGGCGCCGGCGTCGTGGGAAGGCGTGCCGAGCGAGCCGTTCACGGCCATCGAGCAGATCTGCCACGTACGCGACATCGAGATCGAAGGCTACCAGGTGCGGTTCCGCCGAACGCTCGAAGAACCCTCGCCGCTGCTGCCATCCATAGACAGCGAGACCGTCGCGAAGCAACGCGACTACGGCAGCGCCGACGCCGCCAATGTGTTCGCCGAATTTCGCGCCGCGCGCGCCAAGACGCTGGCATTGCTTCGCCGACTCACCGAGTCCGAGCTCGACCGTCCCGCCGAGTTCGAGGGCTATGGCCCCGTCACGATGCGCGGGCTCATTCATTTCCTGTGCAGCCACGATCAGCAGCACCTGGCGGGCCTGCAATGGCTGTCGGGAAAGATCGACGCGGCGAGGTTGCGTACATGAAGCGGCTTCTCCTCGCGGCCTGCGCCGCCTTGCTCGCCGCTGCGGCCGCAGCCTCCCCAAGCTGGTGCCTGGGGATGGGCGGGCTCGGGCCCATCCGCGCCGGCATGACGGTGGAACAGGTGATGCGGCTCGCCGACTTCTCGGGGCTCGAGCGCAAGAGCGCCGCCGGCGAATGCTGGTACCTGCACTATGGTGGCGGCGGTTCGACCTTCGATCTCATGATCATCGGCGGCAGCGTCGTACGCCTGGAATTGAAAGGCGAGAGCCAGCTTCATACCTTCGCAGGCGCCCGCATCGGCACCACCGAAGAGGAACTGAAAGCGATGTACGGTTCGAGCCTCGACATCCAGCCGCACAAGTACGATGCGAACGGCCACACCATCACCGTCAGGTCATCGGGCGGCGATCATGGTCTGCGCTTCGAAACCTCGGGCGGCAAGGTCACCGCGATACAGGCTGGCCCCTGGGAACATCTCAATTACGTGGAAGGCTGCGGCTGAGCACCGGGAGGAACACATGCTCCAACTTCGACCCAACTGCGAGTGTTGCAATACCGACCTCGCCGGAGATGCGGCCGACGCTTACATCTGCTCTTTCGAGTGCACGTTCTGCGAGCGATGCACGCGCGAGACACTGCAGGGCAAATGCCCGAACTGCGGTGGCGAACTGCTGCGACGGCCGCCGCGCGCGGCCGACGCGCTCTTGAAATATCCGGCCTCGACCGAGCGCGTCTACAAGCCCGAAGGCTGCGGTAAGCGCGTTGCCTGAAACGGCGCTCATCTGCCGCGTGCCGGAGGCGGAGCGCTACATCGCGCACCACCGCCAGCGGTTCGACCCTTCCGCGCGGCGCAATGTGCCGGCGCACGTCACCATCCTCTACCCCTTCATGGCGCCTCCGCTGGTCGACGAGGAGGTGGTCGCGAGGGTCGCGGGTATCGCGCGTTCGGTGCCGTGCTTCAACTATCGTCTGGCGCGAACCGAACGCTTTCCGGTCGCGCTGTACCTGGCGCCGGACCCGGGCGAACCGTTCATGACGCTCATGAACGGCCTCTTTCGCGCCTTTCCCGACTACCCGCCCTTCGAAGGCAAGTTCGAAACGGTGGTTCCGCACGTCACGGTTGCGCACGGCGATGAACCGCTGCTGTGCGAGATCGAAGTGGAGCTGCGCATTGCACTGCCCGGAGCGGGCGTGCAGGCGCGCTGTTCGGAACTGGTGCTCATCGAGAATTCGAGCGGACGCTGGGAGCAGATGCAGGTGTTCGCACTCGGCGAGTCATGAAATCCGACAGCACCCGGCGATGCCAACTGGCTGGGCGCGCCCGTGCGGCATGCAACACTTAGGACATGATCAGGAAACTCGCCAGCGGCAAGTTCCGGCTCTACTCGCGCAAGCTCGACCGCAAGACCGGCAAGCGCCGCAACCTCGGCACTTTCGGTACGCGCGCCGCCGCGGAGCGCCACGAACGCGCCGTGCAATACTTCAAGCACCACTGACTCCCGCACGGCTGGCTAACAAACCTTCGGCGTGTAAACTCATCGAGTGCGAATTGAAATCACCGAGCGGCAGCCGGTTCGCGTTGCCTACCTTCGGTACACCGGTCCGTTGGGCGATCCGCTGGCCCGCTTCTGGCGCGCCACCGTTTCGCCGTGGCTGGCGGAGCTGGGGCTGCTCGACTGCCCGCGCTACGGCGTGACGCTCGACAATCCCATGAACACGCCTCCGGAGAAATGCCGGTACGACGCCTGCGTCGAACTGCCGCGGGGCGTGACGCTGCCCAACGCCGGTGAGACCACGATTCCTGGCGGGCGCTATGCCGTCACGCGCTTCAAGGGCACCGGAGCCGACATCGGCGCGGCCTGGGGCGCATTCGTCGGCGCCGCGCTCGCAAGCCCGGCGAATCGCCTGGATCCCGCGCGCCTGCCGTTCGAATGCTATCCGCGAGGCGCGCTCTACGATCCCAAGACACGCGTGTTCTCGTGTGAGCTCTGCCTGCCCCTGAGTAGTTAGCGCCGATGGCCGGCAGCCCATCGGAAGAGGTACATTCCGAGGCGGTCACGCTGATTCACCTGGAGAAGACGCCATGAGCGTGCGCATCGTGCGGCTCGGTTCACCCCGCGCAACCAATGAAGGTACGCGGCTCGGCACCGTGCGCCGGCCACCGCGCGGCGTACCGAAGAAGGACTTCGCGCGCCTCGACTGGTACGACGTCTGGTTTCCCGTGCTCGCGCCCAGCGTCGCCACGATGAAACTCGGTCTGGCGGCGGAATCCGCGAAGCAGTGGAAGAGCTTTGCCCGGAAATATCGTGCCGAGATGGCCGCGCCCGCCGCCAGCCAGTCACTCGACGTGCTGGCCGCGCTCTCGCATCACGCCAGCTTCTCGGCAGGGTGCTACTGCGAAAACCAGGCCCGCTGCCATCGTTCGCTGCTGCGCGAGCTGCTGGTTGAAAGAGGCGCGAAACTGGAGTAGTTAGCAAGCATGAGCAAGTTCCTGGCGGGCATCGTCCTCGGCGGCCTGATCCTGTTCGTTTACCAACGTGCGACCCGGGCGTCAAGATGGATGGCGAGGGCGATGGCGTCCCCTGTGAAAAGCAGTGGTGCGGCCGCCAGTGAACCCAGGTGCTAGAGTCCAGCCCATGAAAACGTCATGGGCCATTCCCGTGGGGCTGCTGATGCTGCCATTCACGGCATCCGCCGACGAAAAATTCCGCTGCGGGAACTGGATCGCCTCCAGCGACATGTCCGTCGACGAGCTCCTCCAGAAATGCGGCGAGCCCGCCTTGCGTACTGCCGAAGTCCGGGACGTGACCACGCGCAACCGCAACAACGGCCTCATGGTGAAGGTGGGCGAGACGCAGATCGACACGTGGACCTACGAGCGCGGTACGCGTGCCGCGCCCATGGTCGTCACCATCGTCGACGGCCGCATCAAGAGCATCGTGCGGCAAGAATGATCCCTCGATGACACTCAAAGTCCTCGGCAGAAAGTCGTCCATCAACGTGCGCAAGGTGCTGTGGACCTGTGCCGAAGCCGACCTGCACTTCGAACATGTCGAGTCGGATGCCGCGCTGCTGGCCCGCAATCCCAATGCCATGGTGCCGGTCATCCAGGATGGAGACTTCGTGCTGTGGGAATCGAATGCCATCTGCCGCTACCTGGCGGGCTCACAACCCAGGTCCACGCTGCTGCCCGATGACCCGCAGGAGCGCGCGCGCGTGGAACAGTGGATGGACTGGCAGGCCACGGAGCTCAACACGGCGTGGCGTTACGCGTTCCTCGGGCTTGCACGCAAGAGCGCCGCGCATGCGGATCCGAAAGCCATTGCGGCCAGCGTCGAGAGCTGGAATCAGCACATGCGTGTGCTGGATCAACATTTCACGAAAGGCGGGCAGTTCGTCACCGGCGAGTTCTTCACGCTCGCGGATGTCGTGCTCGGGCTATCTACCCAGCGCTGGCTGCTCACGCCCATGGATCGCCCGCATCTCGACGCGCTGCACGGCTACTACCAGCGACTGTCCGTGCGGCCGGCATTCCGCGCGCAGATCGATCCGAATGTTCCCTGACACCGCGCAAACGTCACCGCCCGACACCCAGCCGCTGTGGTTTGCGAGTTTCATCGCCGGTGTTTCGGCGCCGATTGCCTGCTGGATGGTGCTCGCCGTCATTGAAACGGTGAGCCGGGGCCCTTCCCTGGGTGAAAGAGTCATGCAGCCTCTCGCCATGCTGATGATGGTTGGCGTTCCGATGTGTCTCGCTGTCGCGTTGGTCTTCGGATATCCGTTCGCGCTGATACTTCGGAAACTGGGCAGACTGTCGGCGCTCAATCTTTGCGCTGGCGCTGTTGCCATTGGCGCCACGATGGCGACGGTCCTGGCGAAACTCGTTTTCCGGCCCGATACGGTTCACATCGCGGTTCCGGCTGTCGGCGCGGCCACGGCGCTCTTCTCAGGCATCGTGTTCTGCCTGGTCGCGGGCATTTCTTTCCGGCGCCATCACGGGGCTTCAGGCCCATGATGGTCGGTGCGCTGATATGCATCGCCGGCACGATCTACGGTTTGTTAGGCGCGCTGCACGCGCTGTACACGTTTCTCGACATGCGCAATCCGCGGCGCATCGTTCCGGACGACCCGGCGGTCATCACCGCCATGCAGAACTCGACGATCCGCCTGACGCGCGGTGAATCCACCATGTGGCAGGGATGGGTGGGCTTCAACCTGAGCCACAGCCTGGGCGCGCTGATGTTCGCGGCCGCCTGTTTCATCGTCACCGCCTGCTTCCGGATTTTCGCCTTTTCGCCGTGGGCGCTTTTCGCGCTGGCCGCGGTCAGCGCGCTTTACCTCGCTGATGGCAGCCCAGTATTGGTTTCGCATCCCGATTCTCGGCACCGCCGTGGCGACCGCCTGTCTGACAGCCGCCTGGCTTCTCTACCTGCTCTGAGAGCCGCCTAAGGTGTTGATTTGTAATACCGATCGGCCTGCCTGGCGACCGTATGTGAACGAGCCGTCAGAAGTCCCTTTAAGGGGAGGTTTACTACTGCGCTCTGCAAGCCGGGTCAGGCACACTAACGCCCCCCTGAAGCCTCGTGAGCACTGTTAAATGTGCGGAATCGTCGGAGCCATCGCTGAGCGCAACATCGTTCCCATCCTCATGGAGGGACTGCGCCGGCTCGAATACAGGGGCTACGACTCCGCCGGCATTGCCGTGTTGAATGGCACCGCGAAGCTCAAGCGGATTCGCACCGTCGGCAAGGTCAAGGTGCTCGAGGACGCCATCAAGGCGGACCCCACGTACGGCCAGGTCGGCATCGCGCACACGCGCTGGGCCACGCATGGCGTGCCTTCCGAGCGCAACGCCCATCCGCACATCTCGCACGACGGCCTCGCCATCGTCCACAACGGCATCATCGAGAATCACGAGGAACTGCGTGAGGAACTGAAGAAGGCCGGTTACACGTTCACTTCGGAAACCGACACCGAAGTCATCGCGCACCGCGTGCACTTCCATCTCGCCGCGCAGAAAGACCTGTTCAAGGCCGTGCGCGCCACCGTGTCCGAGCTCGAAGGCGCCTATGCGCTGGCGGTAGTTAGCGAGGCGGAACCGGAGCGCATCATCCTGGCGCGCGAAGGCTGCCCGGTGGTCGTGGGCCTTGGCGTCGGTGAAAATTTCGTCGCCTCGGATGTCGCGGCACTGCTGCCGGTGACGCGCCGCTTCATGTTCCTCGAAGAAGGGGATGTCGCCGACATCCACCGCACCTCCATCAGGGTGCTCGACAAGAACGGCGACACCGCCGATCGGCCCGTGCGCGAGAGCGAACTGTCGGCCGATGCGGCCGAGAAAGGCCAGTACCGCCACTTCATGCTCAAGGAGATCCACGAGCAGCCGCGCGCCGTCGCCGACACGCTGGCCGAACGCGTGGCCAATGGCCGGTTGCTCGAGGCCGCGTTCGGCCCCGACGCTACGGAAATCTTCAAACGCACCGAGCACGTGCACATCATCGCCTGCGGCACCAGCTATCACTCCGGTGTCGTGGCGCGTTACTTCATCGAGCAGATCTGCAAGATTCCCTGCACCGTGGAAATCGCGAGCGAGTACCGCTACCGCAATCCAGTGGTGCCGAAGAATTCGCTGTTCGTCACCATCTCGCAGTCGGGGGAGACCGCCGACACGCTGGCCGCGCTGCGGCTCGCGAAGCAAGCGGGGTACCTGTCGTCGCTGGCCATCTGTAACGTGCCCGAGAGCTCGCTGGTGCGCGAATCCGAGCTGGTCATGCTCACGCGCGCGGGTCCCGAAATCGGCGTGGCGTCGACCAAGGCGTTCACCACGCAGCTGACCGCCCTCAGCATGCTGGTGATCGCACTGGCCAAGCATCGCAACGCCGACGCCGAACGCGAACGCAGCCTCGTGCAGCGGCTCATCGAAATCCCCTCGATCATCGAAAAGACGCTGGCGCTCGACCCGGTCATCTACGAACTCGCCAAGCGTTTCGCCGACAAGCAGCACGCGCTGTTCCTCGGTCGCGGGGCGTTGCATCCCATCGCGATGGAAGGCGCGCTCAAGCTCAAGGAAATTTCCTACATCCACGCCGAGGCGTATCCCGCCGGCGAGCTCAAGCACGGCCCGCTGGCGCTCGTGGACGCGGAGATGCCGGTCATCACCGTGGCGCCTAACAACGACCTCCTCGAGAAGCTCAAGAGCAATCTCATGGAAGTGCGTGCCCGCGGCGGCGAGCTCATCGTGTTCGCCGATCCGGATTCGGGTTTCGTCTCCTCGGACGGCGTGACGGTCATTCTCATGCCCAAGCACGTGAGCTATTTCCAGGCGCCGGCGGTGTACACCGTGCCGCTGCAGCTGCTGGCGTATCACGTCGCCATCCTCAAGGGGACGGACGTGGATCAACCGCGCAACCTCGCGAAGTCCGTCACCGTCGAATAACAATGGAACGCAAGATAGCCGAGGAGATCGTGGCGCTCGTCAACGGCACCATCGATCAGCTGATCGCCACGCTGGAACCGGTTGAAGCGGCCGTATCGCCCGAAGAATTCGTGGCGTACAAGCGTGGCATCGCCAAGGTCATCGCGGCTTTCGACACCGGAGTCATCGATCTCGTGGCGCGCGAGCATCCGGACCTCAAGCCGGCCGACGATGACCCCGGCCACGCCGACACCGCCGAGCCTCGCCCTTCGCGCAATTGACCGGCGCCCGGTTCGCTAGATAGTCCCCGGGCAGGGCTGCCACGTGGATTGAGTATTTCCCCGGGCTTCGTGCGCGGGCCGATATCTGGTAGAAAGGCTGTGTGCGGTGACGGGCGCGGAAACCCGCCGCAACACATCTACATAATCTCGCTCAGACGAGTACATCAGTTCAGTTGGGGGAACAAAACATGAATCTCAGGCTTCGCCTGGCAGCCGTCGTGCTGCCGGTCCTTCTCTTGGTCGGCTGCTTATATCCCTATTACCCGACGGCCGACGCCGGCGCGGATCAGACCGTGCCCGAAGGCAGCGTCGTGACGTTGAAGGGCACGGGCACCGACGTCGACGGCAAGATCAAGGGCTACGAATGGACCCAGGTCGCAGGGCCCAAAGTGAAGTTGACGGGCGCCAGGACAAAAACCCTGAAATTCACCGCGCCTGGCGTCGATGTGCAGACCAGGCTCGAATTCTCGCTCGTCGTCACCGACAACTACGACGCCCCGAGCACGCCGGACCTGGTCACGGTAACGATCGACCAGATCAGGTTCTTCGGTACCGCCCCGGGCGGCCCGGAAGACTACGAACATCTGCTTACCTACTTCGACCAGATCACGCCCGAGAATGCCGGTAAATGGGGCAGTGTCGAGGCGACGCGCGACGTCATGAACTGGACCGCGCTCGATACGGCGTATCAGACCGCCGTCAACAACGGCCTGGTCTTCAAGTTCCACACGCTGTTGTGGGGCCAGCAGCAGCCGGGCTGGATCACCGCCCTGCCGGCGGCCGAACAGCTCGAGGAAATCGAGGAGTGGATGGCCGCGGTCGCGGCACGTTATCCCGACCTCAAGCTCGTGGAAGTGCTCAACGAGCCGCTCAATGCCCCGCCGCCATACCGGGAAGCGCTCGGTGGCGCCGGCACCACCGGATTCGACTGGGTCATCAAATCCTTCGAGCTGGCACGCAAGCATTTCCCGAAGGCGCAGCTGATCCTCAACGAGTACAACGTGATCGTCGAGAACGGCATCACGACGAACTACCTCGCCATCATCAACCTGCTGAAGGATCGCAAGCTCATCGACGCCATCGGCGAGCAGGCGCACTTCTACGAGCGCGCCAGTCCCGCGGTGCTCGCGGCAAACCTCGACCGGCTCGGCGCGGTCGGCCTGCCTATCTACATCTCCGAGTTCGACCTGAACCTGGCCAACGACGCCGACCAGGCCAACGTCATGAGCACGCTGTTTCCGATCTTCTGGAAGCACCCGCAGGTCGCCGGTGTGACGCACTGGGGTCACCAGCAGGGCAGCATGTGGCGCGCGAATGCCTACCTGGTCCGTACCGACGGCACGACGCGGCCGGCGCTCGACTGGCTCAACTGCTACATCGGTGGCGGGGGCAATGCGTGCACGGTGCCCGCGTACGTGCCGCCAGGCTGGCGCGGCGATCAATACGGGCTCACGCTCGAAGCGATCAACCACGACGTGGGCCAGGGCGTGGTCTCCGGCGGCACCATCGCGTATACGGATGACGGCGACTGGATTGCGTTCAAGGGCGTGGAGTTCCGCAGCGACTGGAACAAGGTCTGGGTGAACTACGCCAAGGGCAACACCACGCCGGGCAGTGTTTCCGTCCATCTCGACAGTGTGGACAGTCCCGCGGTGGTGACGGTCAACCTGCCGCCGACTTCGGGCTGGGGCAGTTCGGCCACGCTCGAGGAGGCCCTGTCGTCGATCAGCGGCACGCACGATGTTTATATCCGCTTCAACGGAACTTCGGGCGTCGGCAACTTGAACAGTGTGCGTTTCGGCAAGCCGATTCCGCAGTCGAACACCAATCTTCTTGCGGACGGAGGCTTCGAGGCAGGCATTTCCGGTTGGGCAAACTGGGGCAACGGCACGTTGAGCGCCAGCACTCTGCAAGCCCACGGCGGTGTACAGAGCCTGAAATCGACGGCACGCAGCGGCACCGGAGGCTTCGCGGCCTACTCACTGACCAGTGCGGTTCAGCGCGGTACCACCTACGCCGTCAGTGCGTGGCTGTTGCACACGGGTGCAGCGGCCAACACCGGGCGCCTGGCGGCCAAAGTGGAATGCACCGCGGCCACGGCGCCTGCGGGACACAACACCTATCCGTGGATCCAGAACAATGGCGCGGTTGCACCGAACACCTGGACGCAGTTGTCGGGCAACCTCGTCATCCCGAACTGCGACCTCGTGGATGTGGCTATCTACTTCGAGGGCACCGCCACCGGCGTCGACGTGTTCCTGGATGACGTGCGCGTCGTTCCGCCAAACAACAACCTCGTGACGGACGGCGGCTTCGAGACGGGCATCGCCGGATGGGCTTCCTGGAACGGATCGACTTTGAGCGCCAGCACGGCGCAGAAGCACGCCGGCGTACAGAGCCTGCTCGCGACTGCCCGGCCGAACGCCAACCAGTTCGCCGTCTACAACATCACCGGCCGCGTCTCGGCCGGCATCACGTACGCGGTCAGCGCGTGGGTGTTCCACACCGGCGCGGCAAATGACACGGTGCGCCTCGCCTCCAAGGTGGGATGCTCGAGCGGCGACACGTATCCCTGGCTGCAGAACAACACGGCCGTCGTTCCCAACACGTGGACACAGCTTTCGGGAAATCTGGCAATTCCCGCGGGCTGCACGGTGACCGACGTCGCCATCTTCCTCGAGGGCACGCCGGTCGGAGCGGATGTCTACGTGGATGACGTTTCGGTGACCGCGCCGTAATCGGCTTCGAGCTGTTGACGATCAGGAGGGGCTGCATCGCAGCCCCTTCTTTTTTGGTGGCATGACACCGGTGGCAAATCTGGCTATCGTGCGCGGCATGAAAAAAAGCACGCGGCGCGATGCACTGAAGTCATTACTGGTCGGCGGCGCAGTTGCAGCGCCTCCCGCGGCGGAAGCGAAATCCGGAACGACGAAACAGCCTGACGCCTGCGCCGCGACCCTGCGCACCGACTGGTCGGACCTGCGCTGGGGAAAGGGCTTCGAGGGTCAACGCATCGCCGATCTTGGCGACGGCACGTTCCTCAATCCGGTGTTCTCGGGCGACCGTCCCGATCCCACCATCCTCAAGGATGGCGACGACTACTGGATGACGTTTTCGTCGTTCGATTCGTACCCGGGCATCGTCGTGTGGCATTCACGCGATCTCGTGAACTGGAATCCGATCGGCCCGGCTTTACGCAAGCCCGTGGGTTCGGTCTGGGCCTGCGACATCGCGAAGCACGGCGGCCGCTACTTCATCTACTTCCCGGCGCGCACCGCGGCCCGGCGCTCTAACTACGTGGTGCACGCCGAATCGATGCGCGGCCCCTGGAGCGAGCCCATCGACCTCGAGCTGCCCGCGCATATCGACCCGGGGCACGTCGTCGGCGAGGACGGCAGGCGATACCTGTTCCTGTCGGGCGGCGACCGCGTGAAGCTCGAGGACGACGGCCTCGCGACCGATGGCGCGGTGGAACACGTGTATGACCCCTGGCGCTATCCCGACGACTGGGTTGTCGAAAGCTTTTCGCCCGAAGGCCCGAAGGTTGTCAGGCACGGCAAGTATTACTACATGGTGACCGCGGTCGGCGGTACGGCGGGCCCACCCACGGGCCACATGGTGATCGCCGCGCGTTCGAAATCGATCAACGGCCCCTGGGAAAACTGCCCTGGCAATCCGCTGGTGCGCACCACCGATGCGCGCGAGAAATGGTGGTCGCGCGGCCACGCCTCGTTGGTGGAAGGTCCGGGCGGCGACTGGTGGAGCGTCTACCACGGCTACGAGAACGCGTACTGGACGCTCGGCCGGCAGACACTGCTCGATCGCATCGAGTGGACGGACGATGGCTGGTTCCGCTTTCTCGGCAAGGATCTGTCGCAACCGGTTCGCAAGCCCGCGAAACTCGAGAACCAGACTCATGGCATTGCGCTGTCGGATGACTTCAGCAAGGACAAGTTCGGCATCCAGTGGGCGTTCTACGCGCCCGGCGACAACGAGCGCGCGCGCGTGGCTTACGACAACGGCGCGCTGGTGCTGACCGGCAAGGGCGACAGTCCGTCCAACTGCTCGCCGATCACCTGCATCACCGGGGACCAGGCCTACCGTTGCGAGGTCGAGATCGAAGTGGGGGGTGCCGCCACGGGCGGTGTGCTCTTCTTCTACAACAAGCGCATGTACTGCGGGCTCGGATTCAACGACCGCCAGATGGTGCGTCATCGCACGGCCATCGACGCGGCGCGCGCCAAGCCCAAGGGCATCGATCGGCGGCTGTTCATCCGCTTCGAGAACAACAGGCACATCGTGACTTTTCACACCTCGCCCGATGGCGCGGCATGGACCAAGTACGACGTGCAGATGGAAGTGTCCGGCTATCACCACAACGTCGCGTATGACTTCCTGAGCCTGCGGCCCGGTCTCTATGCATCCGGCGAAGGCAAGGTTCGCTTCCGCAACTTCAAATACCAGGCGATTTAATGGGGACATTCGTCGTTTCCTGGCAAAAGGGGACGCGCCTCAACTTGTGACTACCACCTACCTGCCATTCATCCTGCTGCTCGCCGCCGTCATCGGCTTGTGGATCCATCGCACCGTCTGGATCGCCGCGTTGATCGCCGCCATTGTCGCCGGCATCGCAACCGGAGCGCTGCACTGGCTCGCGGCCGTCTGGATCACGTTGCTCGTGGTGCTCGCGATCGCCTACGCGGACGCGCGTGATTCCACCCTGCCTAACAAGCGCGCCTGGCACACGCTCACCGGCCTCGCCTTCTTCTCCTACGCGCTCGCGATGGGTCTTGCGCTGTTGCCGGGATTCCATCGTGTGGTCCTGGCGCAGCCCGTGGTGTTGTCCGCCGGCGCCGTGCCGCAAGGCATCTCCGTCGGTTTCCCCAAGGTCGCTGTTGGCATCATCATCCTCGGGCTCATCAACCCCTTGCTCGTGCGTTCATGGCGCGAGCTCGGCCGCGTGCTGGCGCGCGCGTTGCCCGTGTTTGCCATCACCGCGACAGTGGGCATGGCCGTGGTGCTGCTCATGGGCTCCACCTCCTTCGCGCCCAAGTGGACGGCGATGTTCCTGCTCTTCGCGCCGGTCAATCTGTTCTTCACGTGCCTGTCGGAAGAAGCGTTCTTCCGTGGCTTCGTGCAGCACGAGATTTCGCGAATGGGCTCTCGACCGGCGCTGGCCGCGGGAATTGGCCTTGCCGTCGGCGCCATCCTGTTCGGCCTCGCGCACTTCGGCGGCGGGCCCAACTATGCCATCGCGGCCGCAGTCGCCGGACTGGGCTACGGCTGGGCGTTCCTGCGTACCCAGCGCATCGAAGCCGCCATGGCCGTGCATTTCGGCGTGAACGCCGTGCACTTCCTGCTGTTCGCTTATCCGCGGCTGGCGTAAGTCGCCATGAAATGGGGCTGCCCCCATTTCATGGCAAAAGGGGCCGGACCTCAATGCGCTTTGGCGACCTTTGCTTCGAGGTCGTGCTCGCCCGAGCCCGTGATCTCGACTTCCACGAACTCACCCACGGGCAGCTTTGCGCCCCTGGCAATACGAACCACGCCGTCGATCTCCGGCGCATCGCCTTCGCTGCGCGCGATGGCCTTCGTGCCATCGATCGAATCCACGAGCACGCGCATCGACCTGCCCACCTTCACCGCCAGCTTCGCGGCGCTGATCGTCGCGGACTTCTGCATGAATCTTGCGAGCCGCTCTTCCTGAATCTCGGGCGCCACGTGAGGCGCCACGTCGTTCGCGGCCGCGCCTTCCACGGGCGAATACTTGAATGCGCCCACGCGATCGAGCTGAGCCTCGTCGAGCCAGGCTAACAACTCTTCGAACTCGGCTTCCGTTTCGCCCGGGAAGCCCACGATGAACGTCGAACGAATGGTCAGATCCGGACAGACCTCACGCCACGCCTTGATGCGCGACAGCGTTTTCTCCACCTGGCCCGGGCGCTTCATGCGCTTCAGCACCGTCGGGCTGCCGTGCTGGAACGGGATGTCTAGGTAGGGCAGGACCTTGCGCTCCGCCATCAGCGGGATCACGTCGTCGACATGCGGATACGGGTACACGTAGTGCATGCGCACCCAGATGCCGAGCTCGCCCAATCCGCGCGCGAGATCGAGGAATCGGGTTTCGTACTTCTGCCCGCGCCACTCGGCTTCACGATAGCGGATGTCCACGCCATAGGCCGACGTGTCCTGCGAGATCACCAGCAACTCGCGAACGCCGGCGCGCGCCAGCTTCTCGCCTTCGCGCAGTACTTCATCGATGGGCCGGCTGGCTAACAACCCGCGCATCGACGGGATGATGCAGAAGCTGCACTTGTTGTTGCAGCCCTCGGAGATCTTGAGATACGCGTAGTGCCGCGGCGTCAGGCGGATGCCCTGCGGCGGCACCAGGTCGATGAACGGATCGTGCTTCGGCGGCAGGTGCTCGTGCACCGCGTTCATAACATCTTCATAGGCCTGGGGCCCCGTGACCTTCAGAACCCGCGGATGCCGGTCGAGAATTTTCTCCGGCCGCGCACCGAGACAGCCGGTGACGATGACCTTGCCGTTCTTCTCCAG
>Ga0193753_10002412_pt1 | contig 14720 bp, 12 predicted proteins | sample H1c2metaG_FD_144925 | JGI IMG/M metagenome (GOLD analysis project Ga0193753, IMG submission 144925) | Soil microbial communities from a riparian zone of the East river system, Colorado, United States - H1c2 | ecosystem: Environmental > Terrestrial > Soil > Riparian zone | place: USA: East... | reverse complement strand
TAAAATCGTCTTTCTAAAAGGTTTAGAGCGTAAACGACAGCAGCCCCGGTTTTAGCCGAGGCTGCTTTTGACTCTGAATCAAGTATACCGGATTGAGTGAAACTCCCACGCAAACTATATTCGCTTTGTTTTGTTTAGGTTAAGCCGTTTGGGGGCTTGACAAGAAAATATGAGAGGCGAGAGGACGCCCGGTGAGCTTCTGGGTCTGTATCTTTCCTTTGAAGTGCTGTGCCATGACGATGAATTTATTCGGAGAGATGAGCAGGGAAGAGCCTGAGGGGGTGGCGACGGGGGCCGTCCTTCTGCGCGGGTTCGCCCTGGCGGAAGAGACGGCTCTGCTGGATGCCTTGCGTGATGTTACCGGGGCGGCTCCGTTTCGGCATATGGTTACGCCGGGAGGTCATCGCATGTCTGTGGCGATGACTAACTGTGGGGTGCTGGGCTGGGTGACGGACAGGACGGGGTATCGGTATGACGTCATCGATCCGGAGAGTGGGAAGAGATGGCCGCCGATGCCTGCCTCATTTCTGAGGCTGGCGACGAGTGCGGCGGCGATGGGGGGCTTTCCGGAGTTTCTGCCGGACGCGTGCCTGATCAATCGTTATGAACCTGGGGCAAAGCTGTCGCTGCATCAGGATAAGAACGAGCGGGACTTCGATGCGCCGATCGTATCGGTTTCGCTCGGGCTTCCGGCGATGTTTTTGTTTGGCGGAATGGAGCGCGGAGATAAGACGCGCCGTATACAGGTGACGCATGGGGACGTTGTGGTGTGGGGAGGGCCGTCGCGGTTGCGGTACCACGGCGTGATGCCGCTGAAGCAGGGGCACCATAATGTGTTGGGCACGAACCGCGTGAACATAACGTTTCGTAAGGCGGGTTAGCCGATTTCAAACGAGTTGGACGATGCGATGGCTAGATGCGGACCAGCTCGTTCTGGATGCGGCCGGTGACATCGGCGCGGCCGGGGCGGGTGATCATGTTGACCTCGTTGCGGACGCCGAAGGCTTCAGAATGGCCGTCGGCGCTGGAGAAGTAGAGGCCGGGTTCGACGGAGAAGCAGGTGTTGGGGAGAATGAGGCGGGTGTCGTGGGTCTCGAGGTTGTCGAGATGGGCGCCATTGCCGTGGAGCTCGGTCGCAATATTGTGGCCGGTCCGGTGGGTGAAGAAGTCGGCGAAGCCTGCAGAGCGGATGATGGCGCGGGAGGCGTCGTCGGCCTGCCAGCCGGCGATGGGGGTGTTGGCGGCGAAGGCTTGCTGGATGACGGCGATGGAGGCGTCGCGGGCATCGCGGACAGTGTTGAAGATGAGGTGCTCGCGGTCGGTGGGTTCGCGGTCGACGACGCCGGTCCAGGTGATGTCGTACCAGATGGCCTGGGGGTTGTTGGCGAGCTTGGCCCAGATGTCGATGAGGACGAAGTCGCCGCGGCGGATGGGTTTGGAGGAGGCGCGGGTGGGCTCGTAGTGGGAGTCGGCGGAGTTGGGGCCGACGGAGACGTTGGGGCCGTGCTCGGTGATCATGCCAGCTTGTGCGATAGCGCGTTGGAGGAATTCGACGATGGTGAATTCGTCAGTGCTGCCGTTGGCGCGGACGCGGGTGCCGATCTCGCGCCAGCCTTCGGCGAGGATGTCGTCGAGGCGGCGCTGGGCTTCGTAGTGGGTGGCGATCTGGGCTTCGGTGAGGACGGCTTCGAAGTGGCTGACCAGGTCGGCGGACGAGACGATGTCTTTTTTGAAGGAGCGGAGGAGTTCTACTGTGCCCGCGTCGACGAGCGAGATGTACATGATGGCGTTGCGCGGGGAGTACTGCATGGCGATCTTTGTCGCGCCGGTGAGCATGGACTCGAGTTTGGATTCGAGCTCCTGCCAGGAGGAGTATTCGGTTTTGGGGCCGGGGAGGAGGTCGAGTTTGTGGGACTCGATGCGGTGGACGAGTTTCTTCGGCTCGCCTTGGGCGGGGATGAAGTAGTACCAGCGGCGGGTGATGTGGCCGCCGGGGATTCCCAGGATGCGGTAGGCGAGGTGGTCGCGGTTGTGGTGGTCGTAGAAGAGCCAGCCGTCGAGATTATTTTCGCGGAGGGCGGATTGGATGGCGGCGAGGTCCATGGTGGTGGCGCTTCCGGCCTCGGTGATGGTGTTCTGCATGGTGCCCTCCCCCTCCTGGTGAAAAGTGCGCAAAGTATTCAAAGTAGAAGACATGAGTTCGTACTTGATGGTCAAGTCTTCTGGGGTTAAATGCGAAGGCCCGGCTGGTGGCCGGGCTTCTTCTCTGATTTGAGGTTATCAGGCATGTCAAGGATTTGGCTGTGGAAGAATGTCGAGCACGAGGGTCATGGTTCGAAAATCTAAGAACATCATTTGTACTCCTCCACATAAAAGTGAGGGCAGCGCTTTGAGGCAGCAGGCCCTCTCCGAGGCTGACAGCAAGAGAGGTAAATACAAAGACAAAAGCAGATCCCCTTTGAGGATGACAATCAAAAAGGCAAGGACAAGAGCGACGGCGGCAATCGTAGAAAAAGAAGAGGCCGGGAGCGATCCCGGCCTCTTTGTTCATAGTGATTGGTGTGGATTATGCGTTGACTGAGTTCTCGGCGGCTGCAGCGGCTGCTTCCTTTTCCTTGGCTTCCTTGGCGGCTTTCTCGGCCTTGCGTGCGGCGGCTGAGTTTTGGCCGAGTTCGGCGGCGAGGGTTTCGGTGGTGAAGGATTCGATGACGTCGCCTACGCGGATGTCCTTGTAGCCGGCGAGATCGATACCGCATTCGACGCCCTGGCGAACCTCAGAGACATCGTCCTTGAAGCGCTTGAGGGAGCCGATTTTGCCTCTCCAAATCTCGTTGCCTTCGCGGAGCAGGCGGACCTGCTGATCGCGTTTGATGAGGCCGTCTGTGACGACGCAGCCGGCGATCTGGCCGACCTTGGTGATCTTGAAGACATTCCGGACCTCGGCGCGTCCGGCGTAGTTCTCCTTGAAGACTGGTTCGAGGAGGCCGTACATCGCCTTGGTGATCTCGTCCTGCAGCTCGTAGATGATGGAGTGCAGACGGATCTCGACGTTTTCGCGCTCGGCGATCTCGGCGGACTTTCTGTCGGGCCGCACGTTGAAGCCGATGACGACGGCGTTCGACGCGGAGGCGAGCAGGATGTCGGACTCGGTGATGGCACCGACGCCGGAGTGGAGGACGCGGACGCGAACCTTTTCGGTGGACATGCGCTGGAGGGAGTCGGCGAGGACTTCGACTGAGCCCTGCACGTCGCCCTTGAGGATGAGGTTGAGATCCTTCATGCCGGCCTGTTTGATCTGTTCGGCTAGGCCTTCGAGCGAGACGCGGGAGCTCTTGGCGAGCTGTGCCTCGCGCTCCTTCATCTTGCGGTACTGGGCGATGCCCTTGGCCTTGTCGCGGTCTGCCATGACGAGGAAGGTGTCGCCTGCGTCGGGCATGCCTTCGAGACCGAGGATCTCGACCGGGGTTGAAGGACCGGCTTCGGTGATGGGACGGCCACGGTCATCGAACATGGCGCGGATCTTGCCAAAGGTGTTTCCGACGATATAGCTGTCGCCGTTGCGGAGAGTGCCGTTCTGGACGAGGATCGAGGCAACGGCGCCGCGGCCACGATCGAGCTTGGCTTCGATGACGGTGCCGACGGCGGGACGCTCGGGGACGGCCTTCTGCTGATTGGTGTCGGCGATGTAGCAGATCATCTCCTCGAGACCGTCGAGGTTGATGCGCTGCTTGGCGGAGACTTCGACGAACTCGGTGTCGCCGCCCATGGAGGTGGCTTGCACGCCGCGAGCTGCAAGCTGCTGCATAACGCGCTGCGGGTTGGCCTCGGGTTTGTCGATCTTGTTGACGGCGACAATGATCGGTACCTTGGCGGCGCGGGCGTGGTCGATGGCCTCGATGGTCTGGGGCATGACGCCGTCGTCTGCTGCGACGACGATGACGACGATGTCGGTAACCTTGGCGCCGCGTGCACGCATGCGGGTAAAGGCCTCGTGACCGGGGGTATCGAGGAAGACGATCTCGCGACCGAATGCGGGCGAGTCGGGCTTGGTGATCTTCACCTTGTAGGCGCCGATGTGCTGGGTGATGCCTCCGGCTTCGCCTGCTGCAACGTCGGTGGAGCGGATGGCGTCGAGCAGGGAGGTCTTACCGTGGTCGACGTGGCCCATGACGGTGACGACAGGCGAGCGAACGATCTCGGCCATGCCGGTGGTGTCTTCAAGGAAGCCTTCGATGGCCTCGTTCTCAAGCTGTTCTTCGACCGTGATGATCTGGGCGTCGGCGCCGAACTGACGGGCGACGTCCTTGACCAGCTCGCCTTCGAGGGACTGGTTGACAGTGACGAAGACGCCCTTCATCAGGAGGGTGGCGATGAGGTCCTTGCCGCGTACGTCGAGCTTTTCGGCGAGGTCCTTGACGCTGATGCCTTCGGTGACCGTGATGGTCTTTGTGATCGGCAGAGGCTCGCGCGAGATCTGCTGGCCGCCGTAACGTGGTGGCGGCTGGAAGCCCTTCATCGGGCCTTCTTTGGTCTTCTCGTAGCGCTGACCGCCGCGGCGCTGGCCGGGGCGTGCCGCGGGACGCATACCGCCGGGAGTTTCACCGGGGCCGGGCAACATACCGCCCGGAGCTCCGCCTGGGGCTCCGGGACGTGCGCCGAAGCCGGGACGGGCTCCAAAGCCGGGACGTGCGCCGCCTGGAGTGAAGCCTGGACGGCCGGGGGCTCCGCCGGGGCCGCCTGGACCGCCGGGGAAGGTACGGGTGGGGTGCATGGGACGGCGTGCGCCGGGAGCCATGCTGGTGGGACGTGAGCCGGGTGCGCCGGGGGCTTGAGGCCGTGGGCGCTCGAAGATGGGACGGCCACGCTGCGGTACACCTGGGACAGGGGGCGGGGCGGTGTAGATGGGGCGCGGACCCGTCTGCGGCATGATGACGCGCCGTGGCGGGGGACCGGCGGGAACGACAGGTGCTGCCGGGGCTTCGGGCTGAGCCGAGACGACTGCCGGTGCTGGCTCGGTGCTTGCGGAAACCGGTTCAACAGGAGGTGCTGCTGCGACAGGAGGCGGGGTTGCTGCTGGCTGTTCTAAGACTGGAGCCGGAGACGGTACAGTGGCAGGCTTTGCAGGAGCAGGGGCGACCGGAGAGGATGCGACCACAGGACGGTCTGCGGGACGGTCGGGCGAATGAGATGCTGCAGCAGACGGATGCGCCGGCGCCACAACGACCGGAGGCCGCGCAATGACGGGGCCAACGGGAGGCCTGGTGGCAATGGCCGGGGCTGGTGGCGGCGCGACGATATTGGCTCCCTGCCGGGGCAGAGGAACGATACGGCGGGGTGCGACCTGCGTGGCCTGTGCAGGAGCAGAGGATGCTGCAACAGGCGGTACTGCTGCAACGCGCGGAGGTGTACCAGCTGCGGGAACGGTAGACGGAGGTGCGACAACTGCTGCAGGACGCGGTGGGGCGGCCTTGATGGCTGCCTCAGCCTGCTTGCGCTCGAGGATCGCTTTGAGCGCGTCGCCCGGCTTCGATACCTTCGAGAGGTCGAACTTGGGCTTGTTGTCAGGGGCCGGCCTGTTTGCGCTGGCGCTGCGGCTTCCGCCGTTGAAATAGGCGCGGACCTTCTCGGCCTGGTCGGCCTCGATGGAGCTGGAGTGCGTTTTGCCGGTAATGCCTATTGCTTCGAGGGCATCCAGAATCGGCCTGCTTTTTACTTCCAGTTCTCGTGCCAGATCGTTGATTCGAACTTTGCTCATCCGTCCCTTTTCGCTTCCTTGCGCCCTTAGCTGTTCATATCAGCCTCATCGAGGTAGGAATCTCTATTGTAAGTATTATCCCTGAAATCGCGGTGATTGCGCTTCAGGGATGTTTGTCCAGCGTGGCTTTGGAAGCTAGCCACGATCGTTTCCGTCGTCAATGCCCTCGTCGGAGTTCTCCTGGGCTTCGTCGACCAGGGTGTCTACGGCGTCATTATCCAGCTCAATGCGTTCCTCGCGTGCGTCGGCGTCGCTGAAGGCGTCGCTGGACGAGAGGGAATCTTCGGCGTCCACGATATCTTCGGTGGACAGATTGTGAACTTCTTCGGCGCGGCCGGAGCCTGCTTCTTCTGCGAGAATTGCTTCGGGTGTCTTATCCATAGATGACTCTCCTGTCTCTTCAGATGCGGGCTCCGCAGCTGCAGTGACCGCAACGGCAGGGCGCTCTTCGCCTTCTTCGTACTGACCGAAGTAGTGGCGGACGGCGACGGAGATCTTCTCTACGGTCTTTTCGCCGATGCCGGGGACTTCTTCAAGCTGCTCGGGAGTCATGTCGGCGAGCGCTTCGACGGTGGTGATGCCGGCGGCGATGAGTTTTTCGAGGACGGAGTCGCCGAGTTCGGTGACCTGCTCGATGGCAGTGGCCGGGCCGCCGGACATGGCCTGCATCTGCTGCTCGACCTCCTGACGCTTCTCCTCTTCGCTCTTGATGTCGATCTTCCACTGGAGGAGCTTGGCGGCGAGGCGGACGTTCTGGCCCTTCTTGCCGATGGCGAGGGAGAGCTGGGTGTCGTCGACGATGACCTCGATCTGCTTGTCGTTGAGGTCGGTGATGGAGACACGGCTGACTTTGGCGGGCTGGAGGGCCTTTTCGGCGAAGGTGGTGATCTCGTCGGAGAACTCGATGATGTCGATCTTTTCGCCGCGCAGCTCGCGGATGATGGACTGGACGCGCATGCCCTTCATGCCGACGCAGGCGCCGACGGGGTCGACATCCTTGTCGCGGGACATGACGGCGATCTTGGTGCGCTCACCGGCCTCGCGGGCGATGGCGCGGATGGTGACGGTGCCGTCGTAGATCTCGGGAACTTCGGACTGGAAGAGATTCTGGACGAGACCCGGGGCGGCGCGAGAGACGATAACCTGTGGGCCCTTGGCGGCGCGATCGACGCGGAGAAGGACGACGCGGACGCGCTCGCCGACGGCGAACTGCTCGAGGCGAGACTGCTCACGCTTGGGCATGCGGGCTTCGGCTTTGCCGAGGTCGAAGATGACGTCCATGGGCTCGAGGCGCTTGACGGTGGCGTTGAGGACCTCGCCGGCACGGTGGTTGTACTCGTTGAAGACGGTGTCGCGCTCGGCTTCGCGGACCTTCTGGAAGATGACCTGCTTGGCCATCTGGGCGGCGATGCGGCCGAGTGGGGTGGTGTCCTTGTAGAAGCGAAGTTCGCCGCCGACTTCGACCTCGGGAGCGAGCTCGCGGGCCTGATCGAGGGTCATCTGGTTGACGTCGTCTTCGATCTGCTCGGGGGTTTCGACGACGGTTTTGTAGACGTAGGCGCGGATCTCGCCGGTCTCGCGATCCATCTCGGCGCGCATGTTTTCCTGGGTTTTGTAATACTTGCGAGTCGCCAGGGCGATGGCGTCCTCAACGGCGCCGACTACAACTTCCGGCTCAATTCCCTTGTCGCGGCTTAACGTCTCAATCGATTGATACAGAACACTTGCCATCGCTTCACTCGTCCTTCATGGTTGGCCAGAAACGGCCGGTTTTGTTGCTGTCGCGTTGTTCGTACGGTGTTTGCGGAGGGCGACTATATTTCCGCTACCAGATTTGCTTTTTCGACGTTGGCCAGGGGAATCTCGACTAGCTGTTCGGTTACGGTTTTCCTGGCCTTGCCCTTTTGTTTTACGGCAGAGAGGTCGATCGTCAGTACGCCGTCAGCGAATCGGGTGAGACGGCCTTGCCACTGGCGGTTCTTGTTGATCGCCGTGAAAGTCTGAAGTTTGATGAGGCTTCCCTGAAAGCGGGTGAAGTCATCTGGTTTCTGTAGCTTGCGCTCGAGGCCGGGAGAAGAGACTTCGAGAGTGTATTCGGCGCCGGGGATGAGATCTTCAACATCGAGGACGGTGCCGAAGTCCTGAGCGAAAGTGACACAATCTTCATGGGTTACGCCGGATAGCAGCTCTGGTGGGACGCCCTTTGGAAGAGCTGTCTCTTCTGCTTCGGAGGCGGTTTCGGCTAGTTTGGCTCGCTCTAAAGCATTCTTTTCTACGAAGATACGGAGCGTGCGATGCTTGGCGCCGCCCTGAAATTCAATGTCGACGAGGTCGAGGTTGTGCGAAGCGGCAACGCGCTGGGCAGTAGCTCGGATTTCGTCTAACTGAAGTGCCATAGTGTAAGTGACTCATTCTGCTGCTTTTGAAAAAGGCCCTTTAGAGCAAATAAAAAGTGGGCTTTAGCCCACTCCTCTCTTCCGTCAATTTACCGGTGCGGTCACGGCACGTGCGAACGACGGAACAAACTCGTTGCAATTCTGATGATACAGCTTGTTGGTTTTGATTTCAATGGGGGTTATTTAAAGGCCGGCCGAAGTGTGGGTTTTACAGGGGGTTTTGGGGATTTTGGGTGTTTGGTTGTGGTGAATTTGTGGTGAAGCGCTGGTGGAGTGTATGGGTAAGCTGGTTTGTGGGCGGCTTGTTTTTCAAGGGTGTGGATTTTGCAGATTTTTGAAGTTTGTTTGGGCTACCTCAGAATGTTGAGATGGAGGGGTAAAGATTCTGGTTCGGGTGGCAATCAATGGGTTTACTATCGGGGCATCTTCTCCTTCGAACGCTGATTCACCTAACTAACTGATCCAAATGACTAAGGGATATTCGATGAGAAGCAGCGCTTTGTATTCGTGTCTGTTGCTGGCCGGGTCTACCGCAGGGGTCGGCTTGTGGGGAACGCCGACGCATGAGTCTTCCAAGGCTCCTTCTGCGCCGTCCAAGGGCTGGAATGCAGTGGCGGCGGCGGATTATCTGGATAGTCGTGAGATTTGGTGGCAGAGTTGGCCGCGCGCGCAGAAGGATCACGGAACGCTCTGTATCTCCTGCCATACAACGGTGCCGTATGCGATGGCGCGGTCTGGAATGCGTCAGGAGTTGCATGAGACGCGGATGGCCGCACCCGAGAAGATCATGTTGGACAGCGTAGAAAAACGTGTGAGCCATTGGTCGGAGATGACACCGTTTTACTCCGATGCGGTTCACGGTCCTGGCAAGACGTCCGAGGCGCATGCGACCGAAGCAGTGTTGAATGCCGTGATTCTGACAAGCTATGACGTGCGGCAGGGACACCTTCGTCCGATTACCCGGATGGCCCTTGATGCAGCGTGGGCGTTGCAGGAGGAGTCGGGTGAAAATGCCGGCGGATGGAAGTGGCAGGACTTCCACCTGGGCCCATGGGAAGCGGGAGAGTCCAGCTATCAGGGTGCGGCGTTGCTGATGGTGGAGGTTGGAGATGCTCCAGATGGGTATGCCAGTGAGCCGGGGGCTCGCGAGCATGTAGAGAGATTGAGTCAGTACCTGCGGCGGAAGTATTCGGCTCAGCCTCTGATGAACCAAATCTATGTTTTATGGGCGTCGGGCAAAGTGCCGGATCTACTGACAGCGGATGAGCGGAAGACGTTGGTCGCGTCGCTTGAGAGTCTGCAACAGGAGGACGGTGGTTGGAGGCTCTCGTCGATGGACAAGAAGAAACGGCTGGATGATTCCCCGGAGCCGGTGGAAAGCGATGGGATGGCGACGGGTCTGGCCGTGCTGGCGATAGAGAATTCGGGCGGCGGTGAGGACGCGATGCGGAAGCGTGGATTGAAGTGGCTGAAAGACCATCAGAGTAAGGATGGCGATTGGAGCGCTTCATCGTTGAACAAAAAACGTGATCCGAAGAGCGATATTGGGCGCTTTATGAGCGATGCTGCTACTGGGTATGCTGTGCTGGCGTTGGAAGAGGCACGGTAGGGTCAAGGTTGGTTCTTAAGCCGCTCAATCATGCGATAAGACCGCATGATTGGGGCGCCCGTTACCCGACGTACAGGATGGGTATTCCGATGTTTTCGGGTGAATTTTGGTGGTGGGGATTTGCTCTAGGAGGGAAGCAACTCTACAATCTATCAAACCCCGTGGCAATCATGCCTCGCATGGACACCTCCTCAAGATCGACACCTACTTATGATCGAAATTCCTGTACCTGAAGCTCTTACGTTTGATGATGTTCTTCTCGTTCCCGCCTATAGCGAGGTTGTTCCAACCCAGGTGAGCACACAGACTCAACTGACGAAGCGGATTATTTTGAACACGCCGCTGATGTCGGCTGCGATGGATACCGTGACGGAGTCGAGGCTGGCGATTGCCATGGCACAGCAGGGTGGGCTGGGCGTGGTGCATCGGAACCTGACGATTGAACAGCAGGCGGGGGAGATCGATAAGGTGAAGCGGTCGGAGAGCGGGATGATCGTGGATCCGGTGACGATTGCGCCGGAGCAGTCGATTGCCGATGCGCTGGAGGTGATGCGGCGTTACAAGATCTCGGGCGTGCCGGTGACGAAGAATCGGAAGCTTGTGGGGATTTTGACGAATCGGGACCTGCGGTTTGTGTCGCGGACCGATCTGCCGATTGATTCGGTGATGACGAAGACGAATCTGATTACGGTTCCGGTGGGGACGACGCTGGAGCAGGCAGAACAGATTCTGCATCAGCACAGGGTGGAGAAGCTGCTGGTCGTCAACGACGAGTACGAGCTGAAGGGCTTGATTACGGTCAAGGACATTCAGAAGAAGCTGAAGTACCCGAATGCTTCTAAGGATAGCCAGGGGCGGCTGCGGGTGGCGGGCGCGATTGGGGCGACGGGCGACTTTCTGGAACGGGCTGAGGAACTAGTAAAAGCGAGGGTGGATGCGTTGGCGATTGATTCGGCGCATGGACACTCGTCACGGGTGCTGGAAGCCGTGGCCGAAGTGAAGCGAAAGTTTCCGGAGATTGATGTGCTGGCGGGAAATATCGCTACCTATGAGGGTGCGGTGGCGTTGATTAAGGCCGGTGCAGATGCGATCAAGGTGGGGATTGGGCCGGGCTCGATCTGCACGACACGCATGGTGACGGGTGCGGGTATGCCGCAGATTACGGCTATCTCCGAGGCTTATAAGGCCGGCAAGGAATATGGGATTCCGATTATTGCGGATGGCGGGATCAAGTACTCGGGCGACGTGACGAAGGCGATTGCCGCGGGCGCGAGTGTGGTGATGATGGGGTCGCTGTTTGCCGGGGTGGATGAGAGCCCGGGCGAGACGATTCTGTACCAGGGGCGCAGCTTCAAGGCATATCGCGGGATGGGTTCGTTGTCGGCGATGGCGCAGGGCTCGGGCGAACGGTACTTCCAGGGCAAGGAAGATATGAACGATGCGGCGAGCACGGAGCGGCCTTCGTTGACGGCTCGGGAGAGCGGGACATCGAACCGGCTGGCGAAGTTTGTGCCGGAGGGCATCGAGGGGCGTGTGCCTCATCGGGGGCCTCTGGAGGGGATGGTTTATCAGCTAGTGGGTGGATTGAGGTCTGGCATGGGGTATCTGGGATGCTCGACGATTGCGGAGCTGCAGACGAAGGCCCGGTTTATCCGGATCTCGAATGCGGGACTGAGAGAGAGCCATGTGCATGATGTGATCATCACGCGAGAGGCTCCTAATTATCACGTGGAATAGATGTTTTTGCTGCTGGGCACCCGGGATTTGTGTCTAAAGACAGGTTGCGGCGTCTAACTGACAGGTGGGTAGATGCCGATAAATGAGTTGAGAATGTCTATGACGAAGACGCGACGGATGACTGCGCCGATCAACTGGGTTCCTGTGTTCCTTGGGCTCAGTGTGATCTGGGTGGAGTCGACTGTGACGATGGGCGCGGCTAATACGAGCCGATGGCTGCTGGATATTTGTCATGCGTTGTGGGGACAGACGGATACGGCGTCGTTTGAGATGGTGCATGCGATTCTAAGGAAGCTGGGCCACTTTAGCGGGTATGGGATCTTGAGCGTTCTGTTCTACCGGGCGTGGTATGCAAGCGTGGGCCTGTTCTGGAAGGGGTCGAGGTCGGGGCTTCGTTCTGAGGCTGCAGGGCTGGCTGTGTTCTGTACGTTCCTGGTTGCTTCGATGGATGAGTGGCATCAGAGCTTTCTTGAGGGACGGACGAGCAGCTTTCATGACGTGATGATCGATACTTGCGGGGCGCTGGTGTTTACGGCGGTGGTGATGCTGTTGTTGGCGCGCCGGAGGCGGGGATTGTTGGAGATGGTGGAGAGCGAATAGGTTGTGAACCCATGTCCTAGAATCCGGACATGGGTCTCTGGTTTTGTGGTGGGGAAGAGAGGACATACCTCAGGGGCTAAAGCCCCTTTTTGTTGCGCCTTTGGTGCCTGGGCTAAAGCTCAGGCCTACCTCAGAGGCAAAAGCGAATGCAAAAAAGCAAAATATAGGGATTCTTCGCTTGGCTCAGAATGACGATGTAAGGAACAGCATTGACGACATAAGAGACGCAGGATGGCATAAGAAAAAGGCAATAGTTAGTGGGGGTGGTTCATTGCGTCGTTGAATTGTTTGAAGAAGGCTTCGTATTTTTCTGTGCCGTTGAGTTCGGCGAAGCGTAGGGGCTTGACGCGTTCGACGAGGATTTCGGTGGCGTTGGGTTGGGTTTTGATGAGGTTGATGACCTCGTCGAGGAATTCTTTGAGGGGCATGGCGCGGGGGTCGGCGGCCTGTGCGCTGCCCATGAGCTCGGTTTGGACGTAGGGTGGGACGATCTCGATGACTTCGATGTTGGTGGATTGGAGCTGGTAGCGGAGGGACTGGCTCCAGGAATGGATGGCGGCCTTGGTGGCGTTGTAGGTGGGGACGATTGCCATGGGGATGAAGGCGAGGCCGGAGGAGATGGTGAAGATAGTGGCGTGGGGCTGTTTTTGAAGCTGGGGAAGCAGAGCCGCGGTGAGGCGGATGGGGCCGAGAAGGTTGGTGGTGATGGTGGCCTCGGCGTCGGCGAGGGCTGTGGTCTGATCTGCGGGCTGCGCGAGCAGGTTTTCGGGGCGCATGATGCCGGCGTTGTGGATGACGGCGTTGAGGGTGGGGTGATCGGCGGAGAGCCGCGCGGCGACTTTGCGGACGTCGGCGGGGTCTTCGATGTTGAGGACGATGGAGGCCATGCCGGGGTTGGCGGCGGTGGTGTCGTCGAGGACCTGTTTGCGGCGGCCGGCGATGATCACTTTGTTTCCGAGCTTGTGGAAGGCTTCTGCGAGGGCGCGGCCGATTCCGGAGCCGCCGCCGGTGATGAGGATTGTGTTTCCAGTGATGTTCATTGGGTCTGATCTCCTGCAAGAATAGTAGGATCGTTTGTATCCAATGGGAAGTAGGCACCCAAAATATTCATACTTACCCGAAAGAGAGTGAAGAAATTATGGGGAAATCGATGGGTTTGAAGAAAACACGGATTCAAAAGGCGGCAGTAGCAGATGCTCCTCCCGCTGCGACGGACCCGAAGTTAGATGCGCTGGTACGGGAGATTATTGAACGGGTGGCGGATAAATGGACGATGCTCGTGCTGGAGGTGCTGGAGGAGCATGGCGTGGTGCGGTTCACGCGGCTGGGAGAGCTGGTGGGCGGGGTGAGCCAGAAGATGCTGACCAAGACGGTGCGCCAGATGGAACGCGATGGCCTAGTGACGCGGACGGTGCATCCGGTGATTCCGCCGAGGGTGGAGTATCAGCTGACCGAGTTGGGGCACAGCCTGGGGGCGGCGTTTTGCGGGGTTTGGATTTGGGCGGAGAAGCATGGGGAGGAGATTGAACGCGCGCGGAGGGATTTTGATGGAGGGAAGGTGGGGCGAATGCTGCCGTAATGCTAGAGGACAGCGACTTGCTACGTTCTGGCATACTTTCGGGATGGCACGCTCCGGCGGTTTCGGGTTTAGTGGGGATTTCGTCGCGCGAGATATGAAGTTTTTGTTTTGCCTGGTGGGTGTCTGGACGGTATTGAGTGGGGCTGCAGGTGTTGCGCAGAACGGGGCGACGCCAGAAGACGAACCGATAAAGACCTTGCATGTTTATACGAATCTGCTGCAGGTACCGACGGTGGTGGTGGGACCTCATGGCGAACAGATCAAAAAGCCGATTGAGGAGAAAAGATTTTCGGTCAGTATCGATAGTGGACCGTGGTTTCGTGCGACCCATGTTCGCCTGGAGGGTGACGATCCGATCTCGCTTTCGATTCTGCTGGATGTCGGTGGGGATGCTGCGGAGTTGATGCCGAGGATTGGGGATGCGATCGCGGGGCTTGCGCCGTTATCGCTGCATCCGAAGGATCGGGTTTCGATCTACGCTCTGGACTGTTCTCTGGTGCGGTCCTGGAATAATCTTCCCGCGGAGAAGGCGGGGTTGAAGACAGCGGTTGATCATGCGCTGCAAACGTGGACGGACCGCAGGTGGAACTTGCATGAACCGAAGTGCCGGGAACCGGTGCATCTTTGGGACGCGTTGGGATTCATCGCCGGAGAGTTGTATAAGCTGCCGGGCCGACGTGTGATTCTGGTGGTATCGGATGGGCAGGACAAGGGTAGTAAACGATCGTGGAACGAAGTCAGGACTTATGCCCAGTCCACGGGAGTGGCGGTTTTTGGGCTGACTTACTCTCTTGTTTATAAGGCGGGTGGGGTTCTCGACTTCCGGCACTGGGGCACGGAGGATCCCTTTCAGTCGATGTGTCAACTGAGCGGGGGCCTGGTGATGACTAGCAATACCGAATCGCTGGCGGAGGCGTTGGAACGCTTTACGACGATTCTGCGGGAACGCTACATCGTTGAGTTTCCACGGCCGGCCAATTCGACTGCGGGCGAACATGATATGCAGGTCAGGGTCGAGAAGAGCGGCCATGACATTGTCAGATC
>Ga0193753_10002410_pt1 | contig 14722 bp, 10 predicted proteins | sample H1c2metaG_FD_144925 | JGI IMG/M metagenome (GOLD analysis project Ga0193753, IMG submission 144925) | Soil microbial communities from a riparian zone of the East river system, Colorado, United States - H1c2 | ecosystem: Environmental > Terrestrial > Soil > Riparian zone | place: USA: East... | reverse complement strand
CACGCGAAGCTCGCGATGCGGCTGCGCCAGCTCGAGGCGGATCATCGGGTTGCCGAAGGCATCCAGCTCGTTCACGCGGCGATGGCTCGCCGGGTCGATCTGGATTTCATGCTCCAGGCACTCCTGGTAGGGCGTCGGACGTGGCACCAGGTGCAGCAGGTGATGCGAGTGCATCACGTCGGCGGCGTACTTATACGTGGTCTCGTGGAGCACGCGGTATTTTCTGCTCATGACAGGCTCACGGGGCGCGGGCTCATGTGGCAAGCGCCTGCGCGTCGGATTCGATGAGCGCGAAATAGCGCCGCGAGAGCCGGTCGGAGAGTTCTCCCGAGCGCGCCGAGAGGTCGGCGAGCTCTTCGGCGAGTCCGGCACGCGCCGCATCGCCCTCTTCGCCCAGCGCATCCAGCAGTTCGGCGGAACCTTGCGGCAGCAGCGGCACATCGGGCACGCCACGCTCGCGCTCGCCGCCCAGGCTGCGCGCCAGGTCGTCGAGGTCGCGGTCGATGGAGCGCCGGTGGAAAGCCAGCGCCATCGGATGCCCGTCGTCGTACAGCAGCAGGTTCAGCATCTGCGAGAGACGCGTGACGCCGAGATAGCGCGCGCGGTAGATAGGCGTGCTGTCGCAGACGTCGAGCAGCCATTCGACGGCCTCGGGCCGCGTGGCGTGCGCGCTCTCGAGCTGGCGCACGAGGATGTTGGCGACGAACTGCATGCGTTCGATGCGCCGGCCGAGGCGCATCACGCGCCAGCCTTCGTCGTGCATCATGTCTTCTTCGGAAAATCCGGTGAGCGCGGCCAGCGACAACAGGATGCGCTCGTAAACCTCGCGGCTGCTGCCGCGCGTCGCCATGGCTTCCTGCATCTGTCTTTGCAGCCCGACGACGCCGCGCCAGTAACGCGCCGACAGCCGGTTGCGCACCTGCGAGGCACACCAGGCGAGATGTTTGACGTCGGCCTGCACACCCTGGGTTTCGCGCGTGCGCAGCGCGTCGAAGACCTCCGTCTCGGCGGAGACGGCGCCCAGGTCGCGGCAGATCTGCCGCGCGTGCGCCCAGACGCGCGCGTCGGCGCGCGCACCCAGCGTGCGCAGCAACAGTCGCGACGTGTTCTCGCAGCGCACCGCGTAGCGGCCCAGCCAGAAGAGATTCTCGACGAGGCGCGATGGAATGTAGTCCTGCCGCTGCAGGTTGGCCCATTTTCCGGATTGCACGGACGTGAGCGTCTCGTCGTGCGGGTTGTTGCTCAGCACCCAGATGTCCTTGGCGCCGCCGCCGCGCTGCGTGGACACCACGTCGGCCGCCGCCTCGTTGGCGACCCGCGCGAGGCCACCGGGCATCACGCGTACTCCATCGGGCGTCACCACGGCATAGACGCGGATCGTGAGCGCGCGTGCGCCGAGCTCAGGCGACGCGGCCGACTTCCACACCGGCGCCTGCGAGAGCCGCACGTGTTCCTGCGCTACGTAGGCGTAAGGACGGTTGCGAAGTCGCTCGATGAGCAGATCGCGCGCCTTGCCTTCGAATTCGCGGCCGAACATGGGCTCGAAGCGCTGGTTCGGGTAGGTAGGCTTGATGACCAGGCGGTCGAGATTGGCGAGCACGTATTCGAGCGCCGGCTTCTCACCCAGCCACCAGGTGGCGATCTCGGGCAACAGCAGTTTTTCGCCGATGAGGCGTTCGGCGATCGGCGGCAGGAAGCCCAGCCACGCCGCGGACTCGAGCACGCCGGTGCCGAGCGCATTGGACAGCATCACGCGGCCGGCGCGCAGCGCGCCGAGGAGGCCAGGCACGCCGAGCGCCGAATCGCCGCGCAGTTCGAGCGGATCGCAGAAATCGTCGTCGAGGCGGCGAAGGATGGAATGCACGCGGCGCAGCCCGCCGAGCGTCTTGAGATACACCGTGTCGCCGCGCACGGTGAGGTCACTGCCTTCGACGAGCGGCATGCCCATCTGGCGCGCGAGATAGGCGTGCTCGAAATAGGTCTCGTTGTACGGGCCGGGCGTGAGGATGACCGCGAGCGGCGATTCGTCGCCGGCGGCGTCGAGCATGCGCTCGCGCAGGTGGCCAAAGAATCCGCGCACGCGCCGGACGGCCATGTCGGGGATGGCCTCGGCATGTACCTGCTCGAGGATCTCGCGATTCTCGAGCGCGTATCCCGCGCCGGACGGCGCCTGCGTGCGGTCGGCGAGCAGCCACCAGCGGCCGTCGGGCGCGCGCGCGAGATCCGCGGCGTACACATGCAGCCAGGTGCCGTCGGCGGGCTTCAGGTCGTGGCAGGGCCAGAGGTAGTTAGGATGGCCGAACGGCAGCTCGGCAGGTATGTGCCCTTCGGCCAGCAGGCGCTGCGGACCGTAGAGATCGGACAGCAGCGCATTGAGCATCCGCGCGCGCTGCGCGACCCCGGCTTCGATGGTCTGCCATTCGGCGGCGGGCAACACGAAGGGCAGCGGATCCAGCGCCCAGGGCCGATCCGTGCCCTGCGGGTCGGCATAAACGTTGTAGGTAACGCCGTTCTCGACGACGAGCCGGCGCGTGAGTTCGAGCGAGCGGCGCACGGCGTCGGGCGAATCGTCGGCGCGCAGCCGGTCGATGAGCGGCCGCCAGTGCGCGCGCATCGCGCCCTGGGGATCGTTCAGTTCGTCGTATCGCCGAAGGTCCGCCGGTTCGAGAACCGCACGCATGTCATTTACCACCACGCATCAAACTGTACGCAGATCGAGAGTGAACGGGTACTCGATGTTTGGCGTATCCGGCGCCGGTGAGACTTTCTGCGGCGTGTGACCCATTCTGACAAATCGCGCCAGCCGCCGGCTTTCGGACTCGAACGCGTTCACCGGGAAGGTGTCGTAGCTGAGGCCGCCGGGATGCGCCACGTGATATTGCGCGCCACCCATCGATCGATTCATCCAGGTGTCGACCAGGTCGAAGATGAGCGGTGAATGTGCCGGGATTAGCGGATGCAGCGCGGATGGCGGCGCCCAGGCCTTGTAACGCACGCCCGCGACGAACTCACCCACCGTACCCGTGGACCGCAACGGGATTCGTCGTCCATTGCAGGTGAGCACGTAGCGATCGGGCGCAAGACCCGTCACCAGCACCTGCAACCTTTCGACCGACGAATCCACGTAGCGCACGGCGCCGCCGGCCGCGCCCTGTTCGCCCATGACATGCCAGGGCTCGAGCGCCTGGCGCAGCTCCACTTCCGTGCCCAGCGTGGCGAAGTCGCCGTACCTGGGGAAACGGAACTCGAGATGCGGCGCGAACCACTCGGTCTTGAGCGGAAAGCCCGCGGCGTTCTGCTCGGCAATCACGTCCTCGAGGTCCTGATGGATGAAATACGGCAGCATGAAACGGTCGTGCAGCTCGGTGCCCCAGCGCGCGAGGCGCGGTGGGGAGTAAGGATCCCGCCAGAACCGCGCGACCAGTGAGCGCAGCATGAGCTGCTGCGTGAGGCTCATGCGTTCGTGCGGCGGCATTTCGAACGCGCGCATCTCGAGCAAACCCAGCCGGCCGGTGTTGCCGTCGGGCGAGAACATCTTGTCGATGCAGAACTCGGAACGATGCGTGTTGCCCGTGGAATCGATGAGCAGGTTGCGGAACAGGCGATCCACGAACCAGGGCGCCACGGGCTCGCCCAGCGGAGGTAACTGTTTGAACGCGAGCTCGAGCTCGTACAGCGAATCGTTGCGTGCCTCGTCGATGCGGGGCGCCTGCGAGGTGGGGCCGACGAACAGCCCGCTGAATAGATAGGACAGCGCGGGATGGTTGTGCCAGTAGGCCAGCAGGCTGCGCAACAGATCCGGACGGCGCAGGAACGGGGAATCCGCCGGCGTGGCGCCGCCCAATACGAAGTGATTGCCGCCGCCGGTGCCGGTGTGGCGCCCGTCGACCATGAATTTCTCGGTAGTGAGTCTGCTCTCGCGCGCGGCGCCGTAGAGGTGCGTGGTGCGGTCCACCAGCTCATCCCAGCTTCCCGACGGATGGACGTTCACCTCGATGACACCGGGGTCCGGCGTCACGCTGAAACGGTTGAGCCGCGGATCCTTGGGCGGTTCGTATCCTTCGAGCACGACTGGCGTATCGAGCGCTTCAGCGGTCGCTTCGACCGCCGCGACGAGCTCCAGGTAGTCCTCGAGCTCGTCGGTGGGCGGCATGAATACATAGAGCACGCCGTTGCGCGGCTCGGCGCACATCGCGGTGCGCGTGATTTCCGTCGCGGAAGCTTGGGCGACGGGAGCCACGGCGGGAGAGACCACGCCATCGCGCGCCTTGCCGCTGGTGCGGGTCGCCGCCGCTTTCGCGTCGCGGATTTCCGTCTCGCGCAGCTGGCGGCGGATTTCTGCTGGCGTGGCAATCGGGCTCGGCGCCGCCATCGGATCCGGCGGGCTGGTGTAGGGATAGTCCTCTTTCTTGACCCACGGCATGGAGTCGAGCGGCAATCTCAAGCCGAGCGGCGAATCCCCGGGAACCAGGTAACAGCGCTCGCGCTGCAAGTACCAGTCGCCGGTCTGCCAGCGATCGCCGGACACGTGCCGGGAGACCGGCAAGACATGGCCGACCACGGCGTCGAGTCCCTGCTCGAACACTTTCGCCAGGCGGGCGCGCTCGACCTTGTCGTCGAGCTTCGACTTGAAAGGATCGACGTTGGAAGGCAACCGGCGTTCGCGCCACATGTAATAGAACGCGTCCTCGAACGCGGCGAACACGTATTCCGGCGGCAGCCCCAGGCGTTCGGCGACGCCCGCGAGAAATACGCCCGCAATCTCGGCGGTGATGCCGCGATCTTCTTTTTCGTCATCGAGCAGCGCCGGGTTTTGCCAGATGGGCTCGCCATCGCGGCGCCAGAAGCAATTCAGCGACCAGCGCGGCAATTGCTCGCCCGGGTACCACTTGCCCTGGCCGAAGTGCGACAGACCCTGCGGCGCGTACTTCTGCTTGAGACGGCTGTACACCTCGATGGCGAGCCGCCGTTTGTCAGGCCCCATCGCCGTGGTGTTCCACTCGTCGCCGTCCGGGTCGTCCACCGACACGAACGTGGGCTCGCCGCCCATGGTCAGGCGAACGTCGCCCGCGAGCAGTTGCGCGTCGATGGCGTGGCCCAGTGATTCAATTTCCGTCCACTGCGCTTCGGTGTATGGCTTGGTGACGCGCGGCGCTTCCCAGATACGCTCCACCTTCATGCGATGTTCGAATTCGACTTCGGCCTTGTCGACCGCGCCGGTCACGGGCGCGGCGGCGCCCGGCTCCGGCGTGCACGCCAGCGGAATGTGGCCCTCGCCCGCGAGCAGGCCCGAGGTGGGATCGAGGCCGATCCAGCCCGCGCCGGGTAGATAGACCTCGCACCAGGCATGCAGATCGGTGAAATCCTTCTCGGGGCCCGACGGGCCATCGAGCGACTTCATGTCGGCGGTGAGCTGGATCAGGTAGCCGGAGACGAAACGCGCCGCCAGACCCATGTGCCGCAGCAGCTGCACCAGCAGCCAGGCCGAGTCACGGCAGGATCCCGAGCATTTCGTCAGCGTGAGCTCGGGCGTCTGCACGCCGGGCTCCATGCGGATGAGGTACTTGATGTCACTCGCGAGCTTCGCGTTGAGCTCGACCAGGAAGTCGATGGTGCGCTTGCGGTCGCGCGGGATGGTGCCGAGGTAGGCCTTGAACGCGGGCTCGCCGCGGAACATCACCAGGTACGGAGCGAGGTCGCGCTTCTCCGCGCCCTGGTAGGCGAACGGGAAAGTCTCGGCGTACGGCTCGAGGAAGAAGTCGAAGGGGTTCAGCACCGCCATCTCGGCGACCAGGTCCACCTCGATGCGCAGCTCCTTCGTCTTCTCGGCGAAGACGTAGCGCGCGAGGTAGTTAGCCTCCGGGTCCTGCTGCCAGTTGATGAAGTGCTTGGCCGGCGTGACCTTCAGCGAATAGGAAATGATCCGCGTGCGGCAGTGGGGGGCGGGCCGCAGGCGCACGACCTGTGGGCCGAGTGCCACGAGCCGGTCATAGCGATAGTGCGTTACGTGATTGAGTGCGACATGTATGGACACGAGGGCATTCTACACAGGAGGCCTGTTAGTCATGCCGCACCAATATGGCCAGAAATCAGGCCTGCGGCACCATCGGGATGCGCGCACACTGCGGCCACGCACTTTTTTGAACACGGCCATTTGGCTCTGGTATTTTTGGGTGGAGCCACACGCCAACAATGAAAACCGACTGGACGTCATACCCTTCCCCTGGATTCCACGACGAGCTCGTGGGCCCGGGCGGCGGCGCACGCGCAGCCGGGCGCCAGCTGATGCGCTACCTGACGGATATGGACGGCGACGAGATCGCGGTCCGCCAGCAGGCCGCCGAGCTCGCCATCAAGGCCATGGGCATAACGTTCACGGTCTACCACGAGCAGGACGGGTCCATCGACCGCGCCTGGCCGCTCGACATCATTCCCCGGACCATCACGCGCAAGGAATGGCAGAAGATCGAGGCGGGCCTCATCCAGCGCGCCGCCGCGCTGAATCTCTTCATCAACGACGTCTACCACGAGCAGAAATTCATCAAGGACGGCCTCATGCCGGCCTCGATCATCGCCACGTCGAAGAACTTCCGCGCCAGCGCGCGCGGCATCAAGCCACCGCTCGGCACGTGGGCGCACATCTGCGGCTCGGATCTCATCCGCGACAAGGACGGCACGGTCTACGTGCTCGAGGACAACCTGCGTGTCCCTTCCGGCGTGTCCTACATGCTCGAGAACCGCCAGGTGGTCAAACGCGTGTTCCCGGAGCTGTTCGAGAGCGCCGCCATCCTGCCCGTGGACGACTACCCCTCGCAGCTCTACGACATGCTTGCCGCACTCTCCCCGCGCAAGGAAACGCGGCCCGAGGTCGTGGTGCTCACGCCTGGCATCTACAACTCGGCGTACTTCGAACACGCCTATCTCGCGCGCCAGATGGGCTGCGAGCTGGTCGAGGGACGTGACCTCGCGGTAGATAGCGACGACTGCGTGTACATGCAGACAGTGCGTGGCTGGACGCGCGTCGACGTCATCTATCGCCGCATCGACGACGACTTCCTCGACCAGGAAGTATTCCGCAAAGACTCCTCGCTCGGCGTTCCGGGCCTCATGCGCGCGTGGGCCGCGGGCAAAGTGGCGCTCGCCAATGCACCCGGCGCGGGTGTCGCCGACGACAAGCTCGTCTATACGTACGTGCCCGACATGATCAAGTATTACCTCGGCGAAGACGCCATCCTGCCCAACGTGCCTTCGTATCGCTGTGGCGAGGCCAAACAACTGGAACACGTGCTCGCCAATCTCGACCAGCTGGTCGTGAAGCCGGTCGATGGTTCGGGCGGCTACGGAATGCTCATGGGCCCCATGTCGACGAAAGCCGAGCGCGCCAAGTTCGCCGATTCGCTGAAGGCGGATCCGCGCAGCTTCATCGCACAGCCCATCGTCACCCTGTCTACCGTGCCCACGCTGGTGAACGACAAGCTCGAGCCGCGGCACGTGGACCTGCGGCCGTTCATCCTGTCCGGCCCGCAAACCGCCGTGACCACCGGCGGCCTCACGCGCGTGGCCCTGCGCAAGGGCTCGCTGGTGGTGAACTCCTCGCAGGGCGGCGGCAGCAAGGACACCTGGATCGTGGATACGGAGGGATGATGGTGCCGGGCCGGGAAACCGGGAAAACTTCGTTTGTGGCAGCAGTGTTCGAGAAACTCGGTGGGAAAGTTTTCCCGGTTTCCCGGCCCGGCACCATTCGATGTTAGCTCGCGTCGTCGAAAACGTTTACTGGCTCTCGCGCTATCTCGAACGCGCCGAGAACACCGCGCGCATCATCGGCGTGAACACCAACCTGCTGCTCGATCTTCCGGGCGGCATCGCGCCAGGCTGGCTGCCGCTGGTGGATATCTCCGGCAACCGCGCGGAGTTCGATGCCAAGGCCACGAAAGGCGAAGAACGCGACGTGGTGAACTTCCTGATCGCCGACAAGGAAAATCCCGGCTCGATCTGCAGCTCGCTGGCCGCGGCGCGCGAAAACGCGCGCACGCTGCGCGAAATCCTGCCCACCGAAGCCTGGGAGCTGCTCAACGAGTTCTTCGCCGAGTTCAACAAGGATCTCTCCGCCGGCATCAACAAGCGCACGCGCTTCGACTTCCTGAAGCGTGTCGTCGTCACGCTGCAGACCTTGTCGGGCATGCTCGATGGCACCATGAATCGCAACGACGCGCACACGTTCAGCACGCTCGGCCGCAATCTCGAACGCGCCGACATGACCAGCCGCATCGTCGACGTCCGCTCCGCCCAACTACTCCCGGCGGAAACGCCCGAGCTGCGGCCATTCGAGACCGTGCAGTGGATGAGCGTGCTCAAGTCGTTGTCCGGCTACCAGATGTACCGGCTGAAGATGCGCACGCGCGTCAAGCGCACCGACGTGCTCCAGTTCCTGCTGCGCGACGACCAGTTCCCGCGCTCCTGCCAGTACTGCCTCCTGCAGCTCGAGAACTCGCTGACGCCGCTGCCGCGCAGCGAAGGCGTGCTCGAGGTCCTCGAGGGCGCGGCCAAGTTCATCCAGCGCGCGCCGCTGGCGACGCTCGACCAACCCGGCCTGCACGAGCTCATCGACAACATCCAGCTGCACATCTCCAACGTGCACTCGCGGCTCGCGGAGATCTACTTCCCGTCCGGCGAGATCAGCGGCATGCAGCGCATGTCGGGCCAGAGCCAGTCGCAAGGCCAATCGCAACGGCAAACATCTCTGTCGTTCGGCGAGACGGCAAAGGCCTGAAGCCCACCCGGGCCGTCGTTGCGGCCCGCGTCGCCCGCGTGTTATGCACGCGGCATGGAGCCTGAATTCAGCGCGTGGGTCCTGCCCGAAGCGGCCTCGGCCATCCTGGTCGCACTCGGCGCCGGTCTCATGATCGGCATAGAACGCGAGCGGCGCATGAAGGCGGACAACATCGCCGCGGCCGCCGGCGTGCGCACTTTCGCCATCACCGCGTTGTCAGGCGTCCTGGCCGCGCTCAGCGGGTCACAGATCATGCTCGGCGCCATGGCGCTCGGAGTCGTCGTGCTGACGGCGCTTTCGTATCGCAAGACGCGCGATGGCGATCCGGGCCTGACTTCCGAAATGGCGCTGCTGGCCACTTTCCTGGTGGGCGTACTCGCCGCCTCGCAGCTCGTGCTCGCGGCCGCCGCCGGCGTGTTGATCATGGTGCTGCTGGTGTCGCGCGCACCTTTGCATGCGTTCGCGCCGGCAAAGCTCTCCGACCAGGAATTGCGTGACGCGGTGTTGCTGGCCGCCGCCGCCATACTGGTGCTGCCCATCCTGCCCGACCACGCCATCGATCCCTGGAAGGTCGTCAACCCCCGCCTGGTATGGAAGCTCACCGTGCTCATCATGCTGGTGGATGCCGTGGGCTACGTGGCGCAACGCCTGGTCGGCGCGCGGGCGGGGCTGCCGATCTCCGGGTTGTTAGGCGGGTTCGTCTCGAGCACCGCGGTGGTGGCCACCATGGGCAAGCGTGCGCAAGCGACGCCTGCGGTGTTGTCATCCGCCGTGGCTGGCGCCGCGCTGTCGCAGATCGCAACCGTCGTGCAACTCGCCCTGGTGCTCGCCATCAGCGATGCGGTATTGCTGGGCCAGCTCCGCTGGGTGCTGTTGGCCATGGGCATCGTCATGGCCGTGTATGGAGCGCTGATGATCCGCGCCACCCGCGGCGAAGCAGCGCCACCGCCGCCGTCGGGCCGCGCGTTCCGGCTGCGCACGGCGTTGTTGTTTGCGGCGGCGTTCGTCGCGGTCATGCTGCTGGTGGCGTGGCTGCAGAACTCGTTCGGACCGGCGTTTGCACTCGGCGGCGTCATCGTCGGCGGGTTCGCCGACGCACATTCAACGGCTGCGTCCATCGGTTCGCTGGCGGCGCAGCAGCAACTGCCGCGCGAGCTCGCCGCGATCGCCGTCGGGCTCGTCATCACCACCAATACGGTTTCGAAACTCGGATTCGCGTGGGCCGGCGGGAAGGCCTATTTCTGGCGTCTGGCGCCGGGACTATTGCTGTTGATCGCGGCGTTCTGGGTCACGTGGTGGCTGACACTGCACTGAGCTACGAGAACTGTTTGCATGCGCCGCGGTGATCACGACGGCTCCAGCAGACACCACGTCTTTTAAAGACAGAAATGCCGGTATCTTTCCCGGGTGCGCACCAAAATCGTCATCCTCTCCGGGTCCGGGCTGTCCGCCGAGAGCGGCCTGCCCACCTTTCGCGACGCAGCGGGACTGTGGCGCCAGCGCTCCTGGCAAGAGCTCGCCAGCCCCGAAGGCTGGCGAAAGAACCCTGCGCTCGTGCTCGAGTTCTACAACGAGCGCCGGGCGAAAGCTTGGGCAGCGCAACCCAATGCGGCGCACCGGGCCATCGCGGCGCTCGAGACGAAATTCGACGTGGCCGTCGTCACCCAGAACGTCGACGCGCTACATGAGCGTGCGGGCTCGACCAACGTGCTCCACGTGCACGGCGAACTGGCATTCGCGCGCGGCACGGGACCGTCGCGCCGGCGCTATCGCCTGGACGGTGCGCATATCGAGATGGGTCAGCGCTGCGATGAAGGTACACAGCTACGACCCGACATCGTGTGGTTTGGCGAAGAGACGCAGTACATGGCCGAGGCCCGCGATCGCGTCGCCGCCGCGGACAAGGTATTGGTAGTTGGGACATCACTCAGCGTCTATCCAGCCGCCTCTCTCGTCGATGCGGCACGTGCCGATGCGGACAAAGTTCTGAACTCGCTGGAGATGGACGAGGTGCCGCGAGATTTTGCATTTCAGCCCGGCCCCGCGACTATCGTGTTGCCCCGCATCATCGCGGCGTGGCTCGGCTAGACGAACTCGCCGTCCCGGCATATATAAAGATGCATGCGTAAGGCACTCGTCGCGCTGTCGATGACCACCGTGGCATTCGCGATGTCCACCGCGTATCTCGCGCGCGGACTGCAACTCGAACGCACCCGTCCCGTTGCGCCCCAATCCATTCCCCAGGTTGTCGAGGTCGCGCCCGTCCCGGCGCCCGACGCGCATCGCGCGCAGGACGAAGTCCTGGTGTCGGCGCGTCGACAGTTTCGCCAGAACTAGCAGTACACCGCGGTCAGTACTGCCGTATCGCAGTGAATCCGTCGAGCCGCCCGGGCCGCAGAAGACCCGAAGAACGGGATTTCAGTTCTTCGAGGCTTTTCGGCCGCCGCGCTCGATGCTGGCACAGGCTATCTCGCGTTCGAGCAGCGCATGCGCCATGTCCGCGCTGCGTTTCACCAGCTCGCGCGCGCCGGCGCGCAATCCCTCGCTGGCCCGTACGAAATCCATGTTGCGCTCCATCTCCTCGGCCTCCCAGCCGAGCGAGTGCGCGATGAACGGGAACTGCGGCAGTAGATAGCCGATCTCGGTGAAGAATCCCATCATCTGCCCCGCCACGGCCTGGATGCCGTCCTGCCCGCCCGTGATGATGAAACACACCACCTTGTTGCGGATGAGTACCTTGTTGTTGAGCGTGATCTGGTTCTGGATGCAGTTCATGCGCTCGACCATCTTGTAGTACAGCGAGCTGGCCGCACCCCAGCGAATGGGCGTGGCTACCACCAGGATGTCGGCCCAATGAACGGCCATCTCGTACACCTGGTCGAGCTGGTCGGTCTTGTCCATGGACGTGACCGAACAAGGCCACGTGCAGGCTTTCGCCGCCTTGGAGTAGTAGCCCTCGCAATTGCGGAAATTCAGGTCGTTGAGCCGGATCAGCTTCGTCTCCGCACCGAGCGCCGTGCCTGCGTGCTCGAGCGCCACACCCAGCAGGTGCTCTGACGTCGAGAAACGCGGATTTTTCGCGTCCATGGCCGTGGTGGAGATGCCGCCAACGCGTAGCCCTCCGGGCGCGCGCTCGGTCGACCTCGTCAGCGGGTGCGGTTCGTGCGGCAGGTGCCCGCGCTTGCTGGTGGGTTTCGCGGTGACTAACAACCGTCCGTTTTCTTCCCTCACTCCATAGCCGGGAACCTTGTCGGCTTCGTACCCCGGCTCACCGTCGCCCGTGCAGCGATCGAACTTGTACTGGTGCCAGGGACAGACCACGAACTCGCCGTCGAGCCGGCCTTTGCCCAAGGGCCCGCCGACGTGATTGCAGACATTGGAGATGACACCGAACCTGCCGTCCTTGAACGAGACGGCCACGAGTCGCTCGCCCAGCTTCGCCTCACGCAAGGCTTCACGCTTGAAGTCTTCGGCGGCGCCGACGTCGATCCACTCCCCGGGGTCCATGAGTATTCCCTCGCTATCCTGACGCTGGCCGCAATCATATCCCCTACACTCCGGCGATGACCGAACTCGAACGCTCGACCATGGCGCGCGTGACCTGGCGCCTGCTGCCCTTTCTCCTGCTGCTGTACATCGTGTCGTGGCTGGACCGCGTCAACGTCGGGTTCGCCAAGCTGCAGATGAACAGTGATCTGGGCATGAGCGACACGGCCTATGGCTTCGGCGCCGGCATCTTCTTCCTCGCGTACGCAGCGTGCGAAATTCCCAGCAATCTGCTGCTGGTGCGCTTCGGTGCCCGACGCTGGATTGCGCGCATCATGATCACCTGGGGCCTGATCTCCGCCGGCATGATGTTCGTGCAGGGCGAACGGAGCTTTTACGTGATGCGCCTGCTGCTTGGCGCCGCCGAGGCGGGCTTCCTCCCCGGCATCGTCTACTACCTGAGCCAGTGGTTTCCACGCGCCGAACGTGCGCGCGCCGTGTCCTGGTTCATGATCGGCATTCCGCTGTCCATCGTGTTCGGCGGGCCGCTGTCGGGATGGTTGTTAGGCTTCGAAGGCCATCTCGGCCTGCACGGCTGGCAATGGATGTTCCTTGCCGAAGGGCTTCCCGCGGTTGTCCTCGGCTTCGTGGTGCTTGGATATCTCACCGAGAAGCCTCATGAAGCAAAGTGGCTCCCACCGGAACAGCGCGACTGGTTGAGCCGCACCATCGAAGCGGAACATGCCGCCGCGCAGGACCGTCACCGCGTCGGTGTGCGCGAGGTGCTCAGGCATCCGACGGTGTGGCTGCTCGCCATCATCATGTTCTGCTGCCAGACCGGTAGTTATGGGCTCACGCTCTGGGTGCCGACGATCGTGAAGGGATTGTCCGGCTTCACGAATGTCGAGGTGGGCCTGATCTCCGCGCTGCCCTACATCGCGGCCGCGGCGGGCATGGTGCTGATCGGACGCAGCTCCGATCGCACGGGTGAACGATTCATGCACGTCGCGATCCCCACCGCCATCGGCGCCGTCGGCTTCGTCTTCACCGCGCTGCTGAAGTCGCCGATCCCCGCGATGATCGCGCTGACGGTGGCGGCGGTGGGCGACTACGGAACGCGCGGTCCCTTCTGGGCCCTGCCTGGAAAATTCCTGACCGGCAGCGCAGCAGCCGCGGGCATCGCACTCATCAACGCGATGGGCGCGGTCGGCGGCTTCATCGGTCCTTACGCGGTGGGTTATCTCAAGGACAAGTCCGGCAACTTCGAGAGCGGGTTGTTCCTGCTCGCGGGAATCCTGTTGGCCGGTTCGATACTCACGCTTTTCCTGCGCCATTCACCCGCAGTCAATGACCGTAGTCAGACGTAACTCAGCCACCACGCAGTCTTGACGGCCGCGACCCAGCGGCAGAGCGGATACAGCAGCACGATGACCAGCGCCCAGATGGCGTACACCATGGGCAGCGGAACGCCGTAGTTCTTCGGGTAGAACGGCGGGAAGGTCAGAAGCTCCGCGACTGGAATCCCCTGCATCGCCCCCAGCAGCAGGCTGAGCACATGCAGCAGATAGAAGTGCGCGATATAGAACGCGAACGGCACGCGCCCGAACATCACGAACGTGTCCTTGAAGAACCCACGCAGGCGATCGGCAAACGCGCAGAAGATGGCCGCGGGCCCGAGCGTCATGGCCAGGAACAGCAGGCTCGGCGGATATTTCGTGGTGTTCAGGAAATCGATGAGCGTCGCCACCCCGCGAGCGTGCGGCTGCCAGTGGTTAGGCTCGCCGTAGCCATCGATGAAGCGCAGCACGATGAACGCGGCGGTGATGCCCAGCCCCCAGTAAAGCAGCGCGCGGTTGCGCGCGGCCGGCTCGCGTTCGAACAACACCGACGCACCGAAGCCCAGCAACATGACGCCGAGCCAGGGCGCGAGCGGATACAGGAACAGGAAGTGGAAAGGCCCCACGACCTTCGACATGGAGACGTGCAGCGCGGCCCACAGCGGCGGGCTCGTGTCGAGGATGCTGGCGCTCGCCGGCCAGTGGCCATCGAGCGCGTTGTGCCCGAGCACGATGACCACGCCGAGCGCGAGACAGGCCTTGCGGCCCAGGAACTGCAGCCCCGCGAGCAACACCATGCTGGCGCCGATGGCCCAGAGCACCTGCATGAACGCCAGCGTCTTGCCGCCGAGCTGCTCGATGCCGCCAGGCGCAAAGGTGGCCGCGGTGGAGAGGATGAAGATTTCGACGAAAACGAGCCAGAGCCCGCGCGTGAGCAGGAACCTGCCAAGATCGGCCCCGCTCTTGCGCGTCGCCATGAGTCCGGCGCTCACGCCCGAGAGCAGCACGAACACCGGTGCGCAGAAGTGCGTGATCCACCGCGTGAGCGCCAGCGGCAGGCCCACGTTGGGGTCGTTCATCGGGTCGATCGACATCGACGTGCTGAAGAAGTCACGCGTGTGATCGATGG
>Ga0193753_10002408_pt1 | contig 14725 bp, 19 predicted proteins | sample H1c2metaG_FD_144925 | JGI IMG/M metagenome (GOLD analysis project Ga0193753, IMG submission 144925) | Soil microbial communities from a riparian zone of the East river system, Colorado, United States - H1c2 | ecosystem: Environmental > Terrestrial > Soil > Riparian zone | place: USA: East... | reverse complement strand
GTCGCTGTCGTGGTGCAGATGAAAATCCGTCGCGGTACCGGGCGGCGCCGTCTCTTCAAACAGCATCACGCTCTCGGCGGTCTGCCCGCCCAGCAGAGTGCCGCCGATCTGCCCGGCTCCATATCCCACACAGCGCCGCCTCCCGGCGGAACGACAAAGCCCTTCGCTTCCATGTTCTTTTCTCTCTGGTTGAGTTCACCAACTCGTACTGACGTGAGAAACACCAGCTGAGGGCGCCCGGAGTGCAAACGGTGGGTTGGCCTGGTAGCAGATAGAAACGTGCGCTCGAGTCTGGGACTTAGCAACCTCTGATAGTCGGAACGGCAGTACAAGTTCACGCCGCTAGACGGCTATCAGGTCAGGCCGATTGTAGTTGTCGGACTGTCTGGATGAGATGGCGCGCCAAGGGCGAGCGCCGCCGCTTGCTGGGCCTCCTCGTCGGTAATGCCGAGATACCGAACTTGTGGGGTCGTGCCTGTTGCCGCCGGGGTGAGCGGGCGCATGTAAGGGGACGACACACTTTCGCTTCAAGCCGTTCGCGACGGCCGCCGCCATGCTAGCAGCCATGCTCATGACAGCCTGCGTTTCCACAGGTACGCCCCAAGATAGCCGACACCAGACCCGTGGGGGCGGTATGGACAACTTCCGCGCTGAGGCGCCGAAAGTTCCCGAGCCTTCACGGCTTTCGTAACCGACCTCCGACTTGTGCCGGAGCGTCATCTGCCCAGCTCGGATAAGAGCCGCCTCGTTCTGGCGCCTCAACCAGAACTTCGGAAAATGATGGGTGCCGGGTTCGATTCCGGCTCGGACCTAGCCTTCAGGCGTGGCGGCACTAAATCTTCAGCAGCCAAGCTTCGACGAGCGGATTGGCATGCTGACCGCAATGCTTCGTATCGTTCAGAACGACCGGAGCATGATATGTGTGACCCCGCCCTCTCGCTTCGTGCTCATGGGCCAGATCGGTCGGCGACTGAGCCTCGGCACCAGCGACATCGAGCTGCCGCTCACGAAAGTCGACGATGCCCATGACCAGCGCGTGCGCTCAGCGAGATTGCAGACATTCGACTATGACTGCGTAGTTCGGGCTTTAGTAAGCCTTAATGGCATTGAGCAGTTTGTTCCTGGCGGCATTGCGACGTTCTCCGTGGCCATCGGCACGTTCGTCGAGTTTGAGGCCATTCCGGTTGCCGACGCGCTCGCAATGATGACAAGAAGCATCCACTCCATTTTCTCTCTCCGCGTCAGGGGAAAGTCGACGTAGTGCTGCGAAAAAGTGACCAGAACGGGAGCGCTCAGCGCCAGCTCATGAAAATGCCGACATCGCCCGGCATGCCGCCCGGATAGTCGATGATCTCGTAGCGGATGTGATAGCCGCGCGGCTTGAGCTGGCGCTTCCAGAATTCAAAGATCTCCTTGGGAACACCAGTCAGTGTCTGCTCCCAGCCGTCCTCGACCTGGTTGATGGCGCGTCTGTTGTCGGTGCAGATGTGATTGGGAAAGCGGAACACCCGGACCGACGTCATGCCGTTCTCGACCGCTCGGTTGACGATGAGGCAAGCGCGCCCTGTATCAGGCCGCGGTGCAGGCGCTCCGTCCGTTCGGTGAGCCTCCCCGCGACGCGAAGATCGTGCTTATCGAAATACCAACAACAAATGTCGGTTTCCGCGGCGGTAAGGCCGCCTGCGACATCGACCTTGGCTATACGGTCGAAGTCTAAGTCTCTCGCCTAGAGGGCCAGCTAGAGCCGCATGGCTAGCGTTCTTCTACTTCGCACTTGCGACGACGCTATGTGAAATTAGGCTTTCGCTCCGCGCCTTTACCGAGCGACTGGCGCGGACGATGCGAGGTGACTTTGCGGAACGAGCCATGCAGCAGCTGGCGAAATCGCTCCGTTTTCCGGCGCAGGGTTGGCTGGTCCACCAGCTACGCTCGGAAGCCATTGAGTAAGGTCGAGGCGATCTTCTCCTCCTCCTTTATGCCGGACAGTCCGCATCCTGTTTCGTCAGCATCATGCAGCGGAGCTATTCACTCACTTGTAGTAGAAACCGACGAGGCATTCAGAGAGGCAAAGTTGCGCGTACGCCCATCAAGGCATTCATGATTCGTAAGGCAACTATTGCTGACAGTAGCCAAGTGCCCTCAAGACGTCGCGTAAGCTTTCTAAAACCTGCGGCACGCAGGCCAGTCTGTTGTCTTTCGCGAGAATGTTCGGTACATTACAGCATACTGAGGGCTCTTCGAAATGGATCAGCGCTAACACCACGACCCCCATCTTCCGCCGCCTGAGCGGGGGAGCACGGCATCGCCGTGTATGCGCACGCTGATTCCCGGAGCCATTCCTGTCCCATTCTCTTCTGACCGCCCCGATCGGGCGCAGCCTGCTGCGCCTGGCTGGCCCCACGACCGCGCTGATGGTCGTGCAGATTTTCGTCGCTGTCGCCGAGACCTGGTTCGTGGGCCGCCTCGGCCGCGATGCGCTGGCGGGTTTCGCGCTGGTCTTTCCTTTCCTTGCATTGATGCTGAACGTCGCCAACGGCGGCATGGGCGGCGGCGTCGCCTCGGCGATGGCGCGCGCGCTAGGCGCCGGGCGAACCGAGGACGCGCGCGCGCTCGTGCTGCATGCGGTGGTCATCGGCATCGCAATAGGGCTTGGTTTCACGGCCTTCGCCTGGATCGTGGCGCCATCGGTCTATAGGCTGATGGGCGGCAGCGGCAACGCACTCGGACAGGCGCTAGCCTTCAGCAATCTCTGGTTTGCCGGCGCAGCGCTCGCGTGGCTCAGCAGCTTCTTCTCCGCGCTGCTACGGGGCAGCGGCGATTCCGCGACGCCGGCACGCTATGGACTGTTTGCCTCGATGGTCTACGTGCCGCTCTCGGGATTGTTGGCCCTCGGTATCGCCGGCTGGTCCGGCTGCGGCATCGAAGGGCTTGGGATTGCGTCGATCATTGCCACAGGCGTGGCCCTGCTTCTGCAGGCGCGCGCGCTATGGCGCGGGCGGCTCGGCTTCACGCCGAGCTTCACCGGCGTCCCCCTGCAACGCCGGCTGTTCGGCGAGATCCTCAAGGTCGGCCTCATGGGCTCGGCGACCAGCCTCACCGGCAATCTCACCGCCGTACTGGTGACGGGGCTTATCGGCAGCTTCGGCACGGCGGCACTCGCCGGCTACGGCATCGGCGTGCGCCTAGAATACATGGTGGCGCCGCTGGCCTTCGGCATCGGTACAGGCCTCACGACCCTGGTCGGCGTGGCGGTGGGCGCCGAGGAATGGCGACGCGCCAACCGACTTGCATGGATCGGCGCCTTCGTCGGCTTCGCGAGCGTCGGCAGCATCGGCTGGACGGCGGCGCTTTTGCCGCAGACCTGGGCGCGCATTTTCATCGACGACCCACAGGTGATTGCCGCGAGCGTCGCCTATCTCACGCGCGTGGCGCCGTTCTATTGCCTGTTTGGACTGGGCCTCACGCTCTACTTCGCGAGCCAGGGCGCGGGCCGCATGACGACTCCGCTGGTCGCGAGCCTCGTCCGCCAGGGACTCGTCTCTGCCGGCGGCTGGGTTGCCGTCGAACGATTGGAGCTGGGACTGAACGGCGTGTTCGCCGTTCTGGCGGCGGGCATGATAGTCTATGGCTGCCTGATTGCAGGGCCGCTACTGATCAGGCCATGGGGATCGCGGAGCCCTCTACGTGAGAGGGCGATGCCCACGTCAACATGATCCGGCAGGTCTGAGGCCAAAGTCCCGTGGCTCGGCGGCGCTCAGTTCTACGACTAAACTGCAATGTTGTTTACGTCAGGATCGCGGAATCGCTTCTGCAATATGACCGCGATCGGCACGATTTCGATCAAGAACTCGGGCAACACGAGCCCGGGGACCAGGATCAGGATGCTGGCGGGTGCTGTAGCAGTTCTAAAATGGCTCGCGCGCACATTCTGAATGACGGGGAGACTTTCGCGGTTGGTGAAGTACACGGTAAGCGACACAATGTCGTCGAGCTCCCCGCCGACCTCCGCTAAAACTCGCCGCGTGTTCTCGATACACTTCTCGAATTGAGCGCCCACGTCGCCAACCCCGACGATGTGACTGTTGGCGTCCCACGCAACCTGACCAGTGATGTGCAATATTCGGCCATCACCCTGCACAACGCCTTGCGAAAAGGCGCGGCCGTTGGGCTCCCACATGCCCTTTGGATTAAACCGGACCGACATTTGATGCTCCCGTTTAGTTGATATATGACGGGAAGACGTTGAGCATAACAACGCCGGGTTGCGTTGCAGCTGAAAAGCGAAACGAGCACTTGGTGTAGAAGCGCTCATTTCCACTGAGTTGGCTCAGCCGATCGAAAAGCCAATGCGACTTTCGACTCCCGTCCTGTCCGCTAGTGATGATAAAGGATGCCAGTTAGGCGTGTCTTCTAGGAGATGGCAGACTATCCATTTCAAAAAAGCATCGCCGAAAAGATGATGCCAGTTGAGAAGGAGGACAGATGCCAACGAATGAACACTCTATTTGCCGTGGGCCCCCTCGAATCGAAAATCACAGATCGAATGACCTTCCATGATAGTCTTCGTGCGGCTCAATGAAATATCGGACCCAAACCCGCGTATCATCGAGAAATCTCGACTGCAGTGAAACAACAGCCCGAGATTCACGAGCCCCCACTCCTTGTAGAGTTCCGCATATCCGCATTTCGTTACGTTGAAGTTCAACTGATTGGCAGTGCCCGGGACAGGTTCGATTTCCATGGCACCGCCTTCAGACTCACATCGCCAACTTTCTTGAGCCCATCCAAGGTGTTACCAAACTGGTGAGCCCACCGCTTTCCGTCGCGGCGGCCGAGTTCGGCGATCACTTCCAGAACGATCTCGCTGGTGCGTTCCTTTCCGATTGCCCGCGCAGCGCTTGCACCATTGGTGTGAGTACGGCGCCTTCGATCTTTCGTCGCTCAAGATGTGTTAGTGCGGCAGGTCATTTTGAGAATCCTCGATTGGTTCGGCTCGTCAATGTCTAGGTATGGAAGCAGCCGGTGAAGTCAGGATTTTTCCTTCGAGCGCCCAGAAAATCTGCGTCGTGTATTCGCAGCGGTCTGGCAGATTAGGAAGAATTGGAGTGCCGATGACACATCTACTGCCCCCGCTGAAGATTCTCAGGGCCTTCGAAGCGACGGCTCGCCACTTGAACTTCAGGTTGGCAGCACACGAGCTCCATGTGACAGCGGGAGCGGTCGGCCAACAGATGGCGTCTACCCTTCACTGACGAACTCCAGAGCGAGGCCGTGCGCGGACGATACCGGCACCAGCTCGGTCGCGGCATGGTCGGCCACCGCCAGCCGCACGGCGCAAAAGCGGGGCGCACCGTCCGCAGGTGGTCCGCCGAACCGCCGAGTGGCCGCCGCGGACTCCAGCACGGTGAGACGACCGTCGGCGGTCGCGATGGCAAAGCCGCCGGCAACCCGTTCGGCGACGCCGTCGCTGACCTGCTCGAGGAAGCGGCGATGCCGTTCTGGTTCGGCCGAGGACATGACGATCTCGACGATCCGCCGCGTCCCATTTGCATGCCGCTGGTACTGCGGCCGCCGCCAGAACAGATCCGGGGCATGGCGTTGCTGGCAGGTGAAGAAGGCGAGCCCCGGCATCGCCGCGTCGGTGGCGAAGGCAAGCGAGAAGTCGAAACGCACCGTCTCGCCCGAGGGCAAGAGCGCATCGCGACCGAAATCGAGCGGCGCATAGGCGCCGCAACCGCTCTCCTGAAATCGCTGCGCATCGGTGCGGGCATCCGTGCCGTGCCAAGCCAGCATCGACATGCCCTCGCCGCGGGTGAGGAACGCCCGGTTGTGGGCGCCGAAGCTGAACTGTCCAGGCGCCGGCGCCGAGATCGCGGCAGGATCGGCGATGGCCAGGAGCTCAAGATAATTGTCGCCGAACAACGCCAGCCGATTGCGGACGCCGAATGGAAGCTGGGCGACTGGCGTCAGGGTAAAACCCAGTGCCTCGAAGGTGGCGGAGGCACGTTCGAGATCATGAACGCAAAGGACGCAGTGGTCGAAACGGCGGGGCATCGATCACTCCCTATTGGATGCGGCAAATCTAGACGACCGTGGCGACCTCCGGCAAAGCAGGGTTGCTGGAGTTAAACCGCAGAAAATCTATTGCAAGCCGCTCGCGGCTCGGTGTCACACTGCCGGCCATGACCTACGTCCTGCCGCCGCTCAACGCGCTCCGGGCCTTCGAGGCCGCCGCGCGCCATCTCAGCTTCAAATTGGCCGCCCAGGAGCTGCACGTGTCCCCCGGCGCTATTGGTCAGCAGGTCAAGGCGCTGGAAAACCGTCTGGGCGTCCAACTGTTTGAGCGCCTGCACAAGCAGCTGGTACTGACCGAGGCAGCTCTGGCCTTCCTGCCGGAGGTGTGCGCCGGCTTCCGCCGCCTCGCTGACGCTACGGCGCAACTTCGCCCTTCAGACGCCCTAACGCTGCTCACCCTCGGCGTGCATGTCCGCCTTGAGCTGCGCCAGCTCGCGCTCGACCGCTTCCGCGCCGCCAACCCGGGCATCGGCCTCAAGGTGCTGCAGCCGGCCGGGCTGCATGAGCTCAGCGAAGGCAAGGTCGACCTGCTGATCGACCGCAGCCTCGGCCACCATCCGCCTTATCGCTGCGATCCGCTCAGCAACCGGCCGGGCCTCGGTGACTGGCTGATCGCGCCGGTTGGCACGGCGGACTGCCCGGAAGTGGCGAGCTTACGCGCCTGGCTGCGGCGGCAGCCGCCCCTGTCTAGTGCTCACCGGCCATCGCGCCTGGCCGTGATCACATAAGCGACCTTCGCGCCCTGACCTATTCAGACCGCTTGCAAAGCACGAATTTTATACTGAGTTGTCTTTAGAATCGCACTCGTTCTACTTCACTCAGTTCTGCAAAGCCGCGACCGAGCAGACGATTGTGATGAGCGATGATGCGCTCGGCCGGAAGTTCCGGCGTGTCGAATGTCGTGTACGCGTCACTACCCGATCGTGCAGGTGGTTGTTTGAGGATACCGAAGAAGTCGTCGATGCGTGGGTGCAAGAACGCCAGGACCGCTTGATCGGGCACCGGGGTGAATGCGCGTTGATACCGATAGGTCGCCATGTATCCTGTCAATTTGTGATTGTCCCAAAAGAGCCAGCGCAAAATCTCGAAGCGCTCATCCTCGTTTGTGCTGCCAAATCGGCCGTACCGTTCGGATAGACGCGCTCACGTTCCGTCCATGACGACAGCACCGGTTGGTCGCGCCACTCGCTTTATGATCGTTAGTGTTGTGCAACAGCGTACGCTCGTAGAGTTGTCCTGCGCAAGGAGGAGAGCAGCAATGAAGCTAATAGGCCGTTACGACTCGCCCTATGTGCGACGAGTAGGAGTTTCCCTTCATCTGTTGGGGTTGGCATTCGAGCACCTCCCTCTTTCTCCGTTCTCACAGGCCGCAGATCTCAGAAAGTACAGCCCGCTTGGAAGGATGCCTGTGCTGGCACTCTCGGAGGGCGAGGTAATCATCGATAGTTTCGCGATCCTGGACTACCTCGATGAGATCGCTGGACCGGAACGAAAGCTGCTCCCTTCCCATGGTGCGACCAGGAGAAAAGCCCTGCAGCTCGTCGTCAATGCGACCGGCGCCACGGACAAAGCCATCGCGATGAATTACGAGCGGCGACGTCCACTGCCGCAGCAATCGGCCGAATGGCTCTCACGATGCCGGGGACAACTTGATGCGGCGCTTCGAGAGCTGGAGACAAGGCGAGATCCGGAATGGTCATCGACTGCGAAGCTCACGCAAGCCGAAATCACGATAGCCACAATGTTCGGCTATATCCGCAGAGTCGAGCCTGCGGCCGTGGTCCCTGGAACCTACCCTCTTCTGGAGCGGGTAGCCCGGGAGTGCGAATGCCGGCCAGAATTTCTGGCCTGCCCGCCCTAGAGCCGTTCACCGCTAGGCGCGCGCCTGCGTATCGAGATGCCCCAACGGGAGGGGTGCACCCGCCTTCAAGGTCTGAATCGCAATATTGCTTCGAACCTCACGAATGATCGGAAGATCAAGCAGCTTGGTGACGAGAAACTCGCGATACCGCTCAAGATCCGGCACGACGACTTCGAGAAAGTAGTCGACCTCTCCCGAAACAAGGTGAAAGGCAACAACCTCGGGCATGGCGACAACGGCCTTCTCGATAGTCAGCGCCCGATCGTTGGCGTGGCCCTCTGTCTTGACCCCGATGAAAACGGAGAAGCCAAGACCAACGCGGTCGCGTTGAAGAACCGCCCGATAGGCATCGATGTATCCTTGCCGTTCCAGCCCCGTCGCAAGCATGGCGACGGAGAAAGCCCCACACGTCCGGCGAGATCGATGTTGCTCAGTCGGCCGTCGGCCTGAAGCGCCGCCACGATTCGGCAGTCGATGGCGTCCAGATCGGTTTTTGGCATTAATGCATGTCCTAAACGTAAGCGATGGCACAACATTGCGTCGTGACCTGTCCTTTTAGCCTAACTCGCAAGGACTCGCCTCCCTGTCGTGGAGCATGCTTTCGCTATCCAGTACCCTGAAGAGGCTCCCATGACGAAGCCGACCGGCGTCCAGACATTGCCCCAGGCCGTGCAGCAATACTTCGACCTCATGTATGACGCAGACGTGTCCAACTTCGACCGCGTCTTCCGGCCTACGGCGCAGCTGCATGGGCTTCGCGACGGCAAGATGCGGATGCTCACGGCGCTGGACTATCGAGGGATCCTTGCCAAGACGCCTTCTCCGAAGACGCAGGGAGCAACCCGCGAGGAAGAAATCCTGCTGCTGGACTTCACGGCTCCTGACCAGGCGCTCGCAAAAGTGCGCGTCAGGATCAACACGATGGTCTACGTGGATTATTTGAACTACCACCGCGTGGATGGCGAATGGTTGGTCAGCTCCAAGTCCTTCCATGTCGAAAGCAACTCAGCCACGGCCAAGTGACGAGCAAACGTTAACAGCCTAGCGAGAAAGTTCGAATGTTGCTTGCGCGGGAACACTGGTTGTCCCACTGGGCCAGGAAATGACCGTCCTCATGACATTCTCCGCCGGTGCATGGCGCCGGTGGCCCCAGAAGATTGGAGAGATCCAGTGAGCACTACTCTAGAGCAAAGCCGTTCCTTCTGCGCTCGATATGGCCTGCGGGCTCCAATTCTCCTCGCGCCCATGGCGGGCGCCAGCGCACCCTCGCTTTCGATCGCCGTCGCAAACGCCGGGGGACTGGCATCTTGTGGAGCGCTGCTGATGCAGCCCATCGAGATCGAAAAGTGGGCGGCTGAATTCCGCACCGGCAGTAATGGTCCTTTTCAGTTGAACCTATGGGTTCCGGATCCAGCACCAACGCGGGATCCTGCTCATGAGGCCAAGGTGCGGGATTTTCTCTCGGATTGGGGGCCTACAGTGCCCGCTGAAGCAGGCAACGCTACTCCCCCCGACTTCGCCGCTCAATGTGAGGCGTTGCTCGCAGCCGGACCGAGTGCGGTTTCATCTGTCATGGGTCTGTTTCCGCCGGCATTCGTGGCACGGCTCAAGGAACGGCGAATCGCATGGTTTGCGAATATTTCTACCGTAGCCGAAGCTCGGGCGGCAGAGGCCGCCGGCGCGGACGTGATTGTTGCCCAGGGAATGGAAGCGGGCGGACACCGCGGCTGCTTCGACTCGACAACGGCTGAGGTTCAATTGGTCGGCCTCTTCGCCCTTCTGCCGGCGGTCGTCGATACCGTTAAGGTGCCCGTCGTCGCCACGGGCGGCATTGCGGACGGACGAGGAGTGGCCGCGGCTCTAGCTCTCGGCGCAGTCGCGGCCCAGATCGGCACCGGATTTCTACGCTGCCCCGAGGCAAAGATCAGTGCTGCGTGGGCAAACGCACTCGCAGAGACAGCCCCCGAGGATACGATGGTCACGCGGGCCTTCAGTGGACGCGCGGGACGAAGCATCGGCACAAAATATGTCCGGGCTGCTATGGCCGATGGCGCACCCAAGAGCGCGCCATACCCAGTACAGCGAGGTCTGACAGCACAGATGCGAACAGCCGGACAGAAGGCCGACGACTTACAGCGAATTCAGGCGTGGGCTGGCCAGGCCGCTGCCTTGGCAAGAGCCGAACCTGCGGCCGCCGTCGTGCGGCGCGTGTGGGAAGACGCTCAGGCACTATTGAGATAGGGCCAGAGACAAAGCGGAATAAAGTGTCTGGCCCGGGCGACAAATGTTTGGAAGTCAGGGACCATGAGTGCAGGAACGACGGATGTGGATTGATACGCCGGCCACTCGATTGTTGAAGATCCGGTATCCAATCATCCAGGGACCGTTCGGTGGCGGGGCGTCATCGGTCGAACTGGGGGCCAGGGGGGCTCGGATCCTTTGGCGCCCAGCATCTGACCCCGGCCGAAATCACAGATCTTGTGGCGCGGTTGCGCAAACAAACGGCCGCACCGTTTGCCGTGAATCTCTGGATCGACAACGCAGACGCTGGCATGGCGACCTTCGACAGCGCCTCCTTTGCCCGTCATGTCGAGCATCTGAAGCCGGTCTTCGATGGTCTTGGCCTCGAGCCACCGGCCTTTCCAAATCGATTCGGCCAAGCTTATGAAGAGCAGATCTCCGCTCTAATCGAGGCGGCACCGCCTGTGTTCAGCTTCGTCTTCGGAATTCCTTCATTTGAGGTCCTGCGGGCCTGCAAAAGGCGTGGCATCCTGACGATCGGTAATGCAACGACTGTCGATGCGGCTCAGGCGATTGAGGAAGCCGGCGTCGACATGGTAGTGGCGACCGGAGCTGAGGCCGGTGGCCACCGGGTCTCTTTTCTGCATTCTGCCGACACTGTCCTCATGGGCAATTTCTCGCTGCTGCCGCAGGTCCGCAAAGCCGTGAATTTTCCGGTGATCATGGCCGGCGGAATCGCCAACGGTCAGCGAATCGCATCTGCGCTGACCCTCGGAGCAGATGCCGCCCAGATCGGAACGGCCTTCCTGGCATGTGAAGAATCTGGCGCAGTCGCACCGCACCGAGCCGCGCTCTTTTCCGGTTCGGCAAATCAGACAATGCTGACCCGCGCATTCACCGGGCGGCTAGCGCGGACATTGCGCAGTGGATTTGCAGCAATGCAGCAGCCCGGCGAAATCGCTCCGTATCCAGCGCAGGGTTGGCTGGTGCGCCAGTTGCGCATCGCAGCCATTGAGCAAGGTCGAAACGATCTTCTGCCGCTTTATGCGGAACAGTCCGCATCCCTGTTGCGTCACCATCATGCGGCGGACCTGTTTCATTCACTCCTGACAGAAACCGACGAAGCATTCCGAAAAGCTAAATCGCTTGTGCGCCCGATGGGCAACTCTTGATTCGTGAAGAGCGTGTGACGTCGAGGCCCGCTAATGTGTCCAAGGCAATTGAACGAAAGGGCGTGGGTCCATGGAAACACTTTCGATCGTTCTCTTAACATCTGTAGCCCTGACCCTTGGCTCGATGAGCCCTGGTCCGAGTTTTATCGTGGTTGCGAGAATGGCGTTGGCCAACTCGCGCACAGACGGTCTCGCAGCAGCCCTCGGGATGGGCATTGGCGGGCTGCTCTTTTCAATCGCCGCACTGCTGGGATTGACCGCCCTTTTGCTTGCTGTCCCCGTGTTGCACCTGGGATTGAGGATGGTTGGCGGGATGTATCTCATTTATCTCGGGTTCCGGCTGTGGCGCGGTGCGCGACAGTCTCTAGAATTCAGCACGTCGGACTCACCGGAACGCAGTTCTGTTCTGCGCTCTTTCGTGATCGGACTGGCTACGCAGCTAAGCAACCCCAAGACTGCATTGGTCTATGCCGGTGTCTTTACGGCATTCCTTCCCAGTAAACCTTCCTACTCTCTACTGGTCGTTTTGCCGGGTACCGTTTTGATAATCGAGACCGGCTGGTATTGCCTGGTCGCCATCGCTCTATCCGCGCCTGTGCCTCGTGCTCGCTATCTTAAACTGAAGGCATGGATCGACCGGGCTGCTGGCGTCGCCATGGCTGCACTGGGTACCAAACTCTTCTCGGAGGCCATGCCAACGTAGAGAGCGCCAAGGCAGCTCTCCTCGCGCGACATTCGTATATCGAGATTTCGCAGTCGAAGGACGTAGCACCGTGATCACGTGTTCATTTGAGAATGGTATTCGCCGATCTATCTGACTCCTACGTGCCTGCCCCACTCGTGTGGACGGCGAGGGGTGGCGGCCCAGGGACAGCCATTCTATTTGTCGTAGGGCACCTCAAATCGAAAGTCGCAGATGGAATGGCCTTCCATAATCGTCTTCGTGCGGCTCAATGAAGATTCAGACCCAAATCCACTGATCATCGCGAAGTCTCGGCCGCAGTGAAACAACAATCCGAGGTCAGCAAGCCCCCACTCCTTGTAAAGCTCCGCATATCCGCACTTGGTCACATTGAAGTTCAATTGATGTTCGGCGCCATGGACCGGGTTCAATCTTCATGGCGCTGCCTTCAGACCAGTCATCCCTGACTTTCTTGAGGCCCTCCAAGGTGCTGCCAAACTTGTCCGCCCACTGCTTTCCGTCACGCCGGGCGAGCTCGGCGATTACTTGCAGAACGATCTCGCTCGTGCGTTCCTTGCCACTCGCCCGCGCGAGCGCTAAATAATCGAGAATGCCCTGATGAAACAAAAGTTCGCGATCGACCGCAAGGATTGGCAGATCCTGGAAGCGCTCCAGGCCAATGCGCGTACCACCAACACCGAGATCGCCAAGCGCATCGGACTTTCGCAGCCTGCGGTCACCGCGCGCATTCAGCGCCTCGAGGACGTTGGAATCGTCGAGGGCTATGGCGCGCGCATTCGAAGCGCGTCGGCGCCGAGATTGCTGCTTTCATCCGGCTGCGGCCGGAGCATTCCGGACTGGCGCACTGCCTGAAGACGTTGGAGCGCATGCCGGAGGTCGTCGAAACCTATCGAATGACCGGCGAGGAGTGCTTCCTGCTAAAGGTCGTGGTCTCCAAGATGGCCGACCTCGAAGCCGTTATCGACGGTCTGCTAAAGCTTGGCGTCGTGACCACGTCCATGGTGCTATCCTCGTATCCGGCGAAGCCCTTGCGTCAGCGCGCGTGAGGCGGCGCGTTGGAACCTCACCATGAAAGGCACCGATTGCGACATATGGGACTTAACCTCAGTGCAAAAGAGAAATTTTACACTGAGTCGCCCGTTGCCTGCAGCTGGCAGTTGCCTGAGATGCATCTCTACCAACTACCGGACACATCTTTCATGCATGAGAAACGTCAGCAGCTCGGTCGAAAATCTCCTGGCTGACATGGCCGGCGCCCTGCACGACCTCGAGCTTCCAGTTCAAAGGCACGCCGAAACGGCGGGCAAGCTCCGTGCAATGAGCAAAGTGCCAGTGTCCCCTGGCAAGCCTGTGCGGCCCCTGGGCCATCGCGATGTCGTTTCGAGGCAAGTCGGCCGCCGCCGCATCCGTGTCGGCATCGCCCAGCAGGATGACGAGGGGGCTGCCGAAGTATCGGAGCAGATCGCTCTCATTCAGATCGAGGCCACCCATGCCGACGGGATAGTTAGTCTGAAGATCCGGAAGCATGTAGACCCCGCTATTCGACGCAACCGCTTTGTCGACGGCCGCGCCGCCGGTTAGCGCGAGATAGCGCAACACGTACTGAGAGCCCGCCGAGTTTCCCAATATGCCGAACGTCGCTTTGTTGGAACCGATCGTGTGTCGAACCTGCTGGAACAGCCGGTCAATCAACCCGAAATTCCACTCTTCTCTCGGAAAGACCTTATCGCTCGGTGGAGAAAGCCGCACCCCGCCCAAGTTGTAGGCATAGACGTCGGGAAACTGATGAATGTCGAAATCCTGAACCAACAGGATTTGCCCGTTACGCACGGCACGATCGGCCAGGGTGTCGCGGAAAGCTTCTGCCGCGCGGTCGAGACCATGCATGGCAATGACGATCGGCGCATCTCGGAGATCGGCCTCAGGACACGCGTAGAAGACGCGAATCGAACCCGACGCCGGAACTGCACGGTCCGGGAACGCGAAGGAGCCTCCACCTGAGCGCAAGGTGATTTGAGTCACTGGTGAGCGCTCGACAACTGAAGCATCCGTCCCTCGCTAATGGTTCCGCCTTTTGGCATCGGCTACCTTGCCGACAGTCGGGCAAAACGCAACCCACTGCTTTATTCAGCGCAAAACGGCACCTTTGTACTGAGTTCGATTGCTACCGCTTGTGCGGAATCGGCCATTGATGATGAATCAAGACAAATGCCACGGGTTGTGTGGCGTTAGGTAGACCGGTTGACCTAGCCGCTCGTCGTTGTCCCCGACGATGTGAGCCGCATTGAGCAAGACCGGTGCAGGGAGTCCGGAGAGCGCACAACGGCCGCTGTACGCCGCAATCACGGCCTCGCGATCTGTCAGACGCTGGTATAAGGCAGGCTCGCTTGCTGAAGCGGACGGTCAGAACCTGGGGGCCCTTTGCACCCGGTTCTCCAGAACTTCCCGCTTGCGACTCCTGGTCATGTACCGCCGCGAGTCGCGCCGCACCACGTCGCTCGACCTGCTGCTGCCGGCTTCGGCGTAGCGCTCTGCGTTCCCGTCGGCGATCGTCCCGGGCCGCTTTCAGATCGCCGGACGGACGCGCCTGACGCCTGCCTCACGAGATCAGCGAGCCGGTACGCCGATCCGTGACCTCCTTCCGGCCGGTTTTGGCGGCGCGTTCGGCGGCGT
>Ga0193753_10002407_pt1 | contig 14725 bp, 12 predicted proteins | sample H1c2metaG_FD_144925 | JGI IMG/M metagenome (GOLD analysis project Ga0193753, IMG submission 144925) | Soil microbial communities from a riparian zone of the East river system, Colorado, United States - H1c2 | ecosystem: Environmental > Terrestrial > Soil > Riparian zone | place: USA: East... | reverse complement strand
GCGGGAGATGCCCTGGTTGAAGAGCACGTCGAACTCCGCCTTGCGGAAGGGCGGCGCCATCTTGTTCTTCACCACCGTCACGCGCACGCGACTGCCCACCATGTCCTCGCCCACCTTGAGCGAGCCGATGCGGCGGATGTCGAGCCGCACGGACGAGTAGAACTTCAGCGCGCGCCCGCCCGTCGTGGTCTCGGGGCTGCCGAAGAACACGCCGATCTTCTCGCGGATCTGGTTGATGAAGATGACGCAGGTGCCGGTCTTGGAGATGGTGCCGGTGAGCTTGCGCATGGCCTGCGACATGAGCCGGGCCTGCAGGCCGACGTGCGTGTCGCCCATCTCGCCCTCGAGCTCGGCCTTGGGCACGAGCGCCGCCACCGAGTCGATCACGATGGCCGCGAAGGCGTTGCTGCGCACGAGCATCTCGCAGATCTCGAGCGCCTGCTCGCCCGTGTCCGGCTGCGAGAGGATGAGATTGTCCGTGTCCACGCCGAGCTTCTTCGCGTAGGTCGGGTCCAGCGCGTGCTCCGCGTCGATGAAGGCGCAGGCCCCGCCGGCGCGCTGCGCCGCCGCGAGCACGTGCAGCGTGAGCGTGGTCTTGCCCGAACTCTCCGGGCCGAAGATCTCCACGATGCGCCCCTTGGGCAGGCCATAACCGCCGAGCGCCAGGTCGAGCGACAGCGCGCAGGTGGAGATGCCCTCGATGGGCGTGTCGGGCCGGTCCCCCAGGCGCATGATCGAGCCCTTGCCGAACTGCTTCTCGATCTGACTCAGCGTCAGGTCGACCTCGGGGGACATGCCGCTCGGACCCTGGCCGGGCTTCGATGCGGGATTCGGGGGACCCAGCTTGCTGCCTGTCGAATTCATCGAAACGATCTCCATGTGCTGAACTCCGGTCCGGGGGTTGCCTTGCCACGGGCTTCCGGGCACCCCGAACCGCACCTAACACGTACTTAACATGCCCTGTGCCGGGATCGAGGAGGAAATTCCGGAAGCGCCACCTCGCCCCTGCCGACGGCCCCGCCCGCGTGGCGTTACGTCGCTCAGAACCGGATGGCGTGCATGAAGGCGTCGTGGCGCGTGTTGAGCTGCTCGCGCGTGACGCGCCGGAACGGTTCCACGGAGAAGTCCTGCACCGCGACGGACGCGCAGACCGTGCCCCAGGTCAGGCCGCGGCGCACCGCCTCCAGCGAGCGCTGGCCGCTCGCCGCGAGGTAGCCCATCAGCCCGCCGGCGAACGCGTCGCCAGCGCCGGTCGGGTCGCGCACGTCGAACAGCGGGTAGGCCGGCAGCGCGAAGGTGCCCTCGGACGAGAACAGCAGCGAGCCGTGCTCGCCCTTCTTGATCACGGCGAACTCCGGGCCGCGCTTCATGATGTCCATGCCGGCGCGCACGAGGTTCTTCTCGCCCGTGAGCAGGCGCGCCTCGTGCTCGTTGAGCACGAGGCCATCCACCGCCCCGAGCACCTTCTCCAGCAGCTTCGGCTCCTCGGAGATCCAGAAGTCGCGCGTGTCGGCGACGGAGAACGGCTCGCCCTTCACGGCCGCCAGCACGTCGAGCTGCGTCTGCGGGTGGTCGTTCGCGAGGAACACATACGGGCTGTCGCGGAAGGCCTCGGGCACGGCGGCCTTGTACTCGCCGAGGACGTTGAGCGAGACGCCGAGCGTCTGCGCCGCGTTCATGTCCCCCTCGTACTTGCCGGTCCAGTGGAAGGTCTTGCCGTCGCGGCTGATCGTGAGGCCGGCGATGTCGATGCCGCGCGTGCCGAACTCGTCGAGGATCGCGCGCGGGAAGTCGTTGCCCACGATGCCCACGAGCCGCTGCTTGCAGAAGTAGCTGGCCGCGAAGGCGAAGAACGTGGCCGAGCCGCCGAGCACGCGCTCCGCGCGGCCGAAGGGCGTCTCGACGGTATCGAAAGCGACGGAACCGACGACGAGCAGGCTCATGGAGTCATCCGGAGTGGCGTGAGGGAGAGTGCTTGGGGTGCTTCTTGCGGTCCATGACCAGGAAGACGCCGCCGAGCAGCGAGGTGATGATCGCGGTGAACCGGTACGTGAGCGAGAGCGCGACCGCGTCGCTGCCCTCCACGCCCACCATGCCGAAGAAGTGCTGGAAGGCCTTCTCGCCGACGCCGATGCCCGCGGGCGAGATCGGCAGCGACGAGATGATCATGATGATCGGGATCGTGGAGCAGTAGACGTCGATGCCGAGGCTGCCGAGGTTGTCCAGCTGCTGCTGGCGCGCGGCGGCCGCCACGGGATCGAGGCCGGCCGCAGGGACGTTGCCGTGCGCGAGCGCGCCGCCGAAGAGCCAGATGCCCACGATGAGCAGCAGGTGCACGGCGAAGGACATGAGCATCGCGACCACCAGCGTGCCCATCCGGTCGCGGTAGATGGACACGGCGCGGTCGATCTTCCCGAGCAGGCCCGGCTCCGCGCCTTCCACCGGCTGCGCCCGCCGGCCGAGCAGCGCCTTCAGCCGCGCCTTCAGGCGTCGCGACAGCAGCACCACGGTGCCCACGGCGGTGACGCCGAGAAATCCATAGATGCCGACCGCAGCCTGCCCGAAACGGTCGAAGTCGAACGGGATCACGACCGCCGCGATGAGTGCCAGCGCGACGATGCCGATGACGCGATCGACGATCACGGAGATGACCGCGTCCGCGCGCTGGTCGGGGTGCTCGCGCGTGACGTAGATCGCCTTCACGACGTCCCCGCCGGTGAGCCCCGGCACGATGTTGTTGAAGAACACGCCGATCCAGCCGAGCCGGAACGCGCTCCACAGGGTCGTGTCCAGCCCGACCGAGCGCATGAGCACGTACCAGCGCACGATCGAGATGCACGTGCCGATGAAGATCGCCAGGAAGCCGAGGACCCACGTTCCCGTGTGGATGTTCTGCAGGCTGTCCTTCACCGAGCCGAAGCCGACGGAGTGCAGCACCCACCACATCAGCGCGCCGGCGAAGGCCAGCTTGAGGATGTTGAACACGATGGCGCGCGCGCGGTGCGGCGCCGGCCCGGACGCTTCCTCGCTCACGGAACGGGCCTCACCTTGCCGACGGCGTGCGCGACGGACTGCAGCTCGTCCGCGTAGAGGCGGGCCAGCGCCGCGAGGAATTCGCTGGGGCGTATGCGCAGGTCGCGCAGCCCGGCGGTCGGCACCGGCGTGCCCTCGATCTCCACGTTGACCGCGAAGTGGATGAGCGCGCCGCGCGGCGAGCGCGTCGCCACGGACACGGACAGCTTGCCCGTGCCGACGTACAGGTCGTTGCCGCGCACGTCGACCACGATGCCGCTGCGCGACGCGATCCACTGCGCGGCGAGGCGCACGAGCACGCGCTGGCGCCAGACGGCCTCCGGCAGCGCCAGCCCCGGGTGCTCCGCGATGACGTGCGCCATGTCCGGGCTCTGGATGACCGCGCCGGCCTCCGCATCCTCCATGTCCACGAGGTGCTCGCGCGGGACGTCGGCCTCGCCCCGGAAGAGCACCAGCACGTCGTCGCGGCCCGCGGCGTCCGGCGCGTGGCGGTCGATGAAGGCCGTGGCGAGCTGCAGCCCGTCGTAGCGGAGCGGACGGTCGAGATGGACGATCTTCATCCCGGGTGCTGCGCGAGCAGGTCGGCGATGCGCCGCTTGACCGCCACGTCCGTCGAGGAGGCCAGCGGCTCGACCGCCTCGTGCAGCTGCGCCGCGGGCAGCTCGCCGGCGAGCGCATCCAGGCTGTCCAGCGCCGCGAGCACCACGGCCGAGTCGCTCTCGCGCGCGAGCACCCCGCCGACGAGCGCCAGCGCGTTCTCGGGGTGGAGATGGCGCGCGGAGCGCAGCGCCTCCTCGCGCACGACGGGGTACGGGTCCGCGGCGGCGTGCAGCGTCGCGCAGACCAGCGCATGATCCAGGCTGGACGCCATGCCGGCGCGGAAGGCCGCGCCGAGCGCGTCGTCGCGGAAGAGCGCCTGGCTCAGCACGACCTCCGACACGGACACCGCAATGGCCGGCGCTTCGGCGGGCGCGTGGAAGTGCGCCAGCCACGTCGCGAGCTCCAGCGCCTCGGGCGGATAGATGATGCCGGTCCTCGCGGCGCCGGGCTCGGCGGGCGCGCCGGTCGCCGAGGCATCGGCCTCGTTGATGAGCAGCTCCAGGCGCTGCGTGCGCGCGTTGAAATCCGCCTGGTCCACCGTGTCCGCGCGGAAGGGCTCGGCCGGCAGTCCGGCCCCGAGCTTCCATGCCGAGCGCAGCGCCTCCGCGCGCACGAGCGAGGACGGGTTCTTCAGCACGACGCGCAGGAGATCCGCGACGGCGGCCAGGCGCTTCTCGTCGCCGCTCTCCTGCAGCCCCAGCCCGTGAACGGCGGCGATCATGCGCTCGAAGGAGTCCTTTTCCATCTCGCCGAGGCGCCACTGGCCGTCGAGCGCGATGAGCTCCTGCCGCTGCTCGACGGGTGAGGCGCATCCCGCGCCGGCGGCCGCCACGGCGCACAGGCACAGCACGAGCGGCTGCAGTGGGCGCATGGCGATGTCCGGGAGGAGCGGGCGGCGGGCTCGGGCGAGCCGGGGGATTATCAGGGTCCGCCCCCCGCCATCAAGGCCGCTCCGCGCCGTCGCGCCTCCGCGCCTCCGCGCCGCCGGGGGCGCGGGGCTTCCGTGGTGGAGGTGGCGGGAATCGAACCCGCGTCCCAAAGCGCCCCTGCTCAGGCCTCTACGTGCGTAGTCGGTCTACGAACAGCGTCGCAGCGAGGCCCTCCAACCGACAGGATCCTCCTCGCCGCCAGCTCGATTGATCTCGCCATGGCCCTCCGAGCAGAAGGACGTCCGGCCAGCCCGCTGATGTCGTCTCTCCAGCCCCGCGGGCGAGGACCGGAGAGACGGGTTACCTGGTTCTCAGGCAGCCAGAGCGTAACTGTTGTTGGCAGTTATCATTTTCCAGGGGTTTTACGAGGCCTCCTGGAACCTCGGCACGCCACCTGTGCAGGACAGCCACTCGGTCGAAACCGATCACCCCCGGCACGGAAAGCTGCGCGGAGCATAGCCCGGCACGCCGCGCTCCGCCACGCCCGCGCGCCGCTCAGCGCATCCGGCGGGCCTCGCGATCGATGTCGCGATCGGCCTCCCGGCGCTTGATCGCCTCGCGCTTGTCGCCCTTCTTGCGGCCCTTCGCCACGGCCACTTCCAGCTTGGCCCACGGCCCCTTGAAGTACACGGAGAGCGGGATGAGCGTCAGCCCCTTCTCCTTCAGGCGTGCCGCGAGCTTGCCGATCTCCTGCTGCTTGAGCAGCAGGTCGCGGTTGCGGCGCGTCGCCAGCACGGCGCTCTTGTCGTGGCTGTAGGGCGAGATCTCCAGGTTGAAGACCACGGGCCGGCCGTCCTGGAGCGCGACGTAGGCGTCGGTGAGGTTGCCCTTGCCCTCGCGCAGCGCCTTGACCTCCGTGCCGGCCAGCACCATGCCGAACTCGTAGTGCTCGAGCAGCTCGTAGTCGAAGCGCGCCTTGCGGTTCACGCACACCGTCTTGAGGGTCTCCGGCTTGCGCTGGCTCATGGCGTGCATTGTGGGCCGTCGCGTGCGAACGGCAAGAGCGGGAGCGAGCGCACTTGCGCCGCAGGTTCCGCTGCCTACAATCCCTCCCCGCTTCGTTGCCGAAGTGGCGGAATTGGCAGACGCGCTAGATTCAGGGTCTAGTTGTGGCAACACAGTGGGGGTTCAAGTCCCCCCTTCGGCACCAGACGCCCGCGCACGCGGCGCGGGGCAGTCAGCGCGGCGGCGGCGCCTCCGGGGTCTCGGCTCCCGCCTCCGCGCCAGGTCGCCGCGCCTTGCCGGCGCCGGCTTTGCCTGCTTCTTCCTTCTCTGACTCGGCCTTCTCTGACTCGGCCTTTTTTGCGTCGGCCTCGTCTGTCTCGGCCTTCTCCGCCTCCGCGAGTTGCAGGCACTGCTCGAGCAGACCCTCGGTGCCGGGGCGCGCGTGTCCCGTCTCCAGCGCGCGCAGGAAGAGCTTGCTCGCCTCCTTCCAGCGCCGCTCGCCCACGTGCCACTGGGCGACGTTCTCCAGCACGGCGGGATCGTCGCCGTGGCGCTTCAGCAGCCGGTCGGCCGCGTCCCAGGCCGCGTCGCGCTGCAGCATCGCCAGCGCAAGGAATCGGTTGAGCTCGGCCTGCGGCTGGTCGGGCTCCAGGGTCAGCGCTGTCTCGAAGGCTTGCAGGGCCGTGCGGCCGAAGCCCGCTCCTTCCGCGGCGTCGGTCGCGTCGCGCATCCGCTCGAGCAGCGCCACTCCGAGGTGGTTCCACAGATTGGAGGAGCGCGGCGCCGCGGCGAGGCCGGCGCGCGCGAAGGCCTCGTCGGAACTCCAGGCGTGGCTCGCACGCGCGGCGGCCCACCCCAGCGGCACGGCCAGCAGCACCGCGAGCGCAGCGCCGGCGGCCGGCCGCCGGCGCAACGGTGCGGCCAGCAGCCAGCCCAGCAGCGCCGCCGGCGCTGCCACCGCCGCGTAGAGGTAGCGCTCGTACAGCGGCGCGGCGACCTCCGGGTAGCCCGTCGGGAAGCGCCGCCACGGCGCGAGCAGGAGGAGCGAGCCGAGCAGCAGCAGCAGCGCGAAGGCCGGCACCGCCGCGCGCCGCCTCCACGCCGTGAGCGCGAGGAAGGCGAGCAGCGCGAGCACCGCCAGCGCCGGCAGCTCGCGTGGCCACGACCACGCGCCGACCGCCGCGACAGGATGGATCGGCGTGGCCGGGCCGGGCCACGCGAGCAGACGCAGCATGCCGGGCAGGATGGAGAGCCAGGTGAGCCAGCGCGCCAGCGGCGCGGCCGGCCCCGTGTAGGCGCCGGGCATCACGGAGCCGTGGAACAGCGCGGCGCGCAGCAGCGCGTAGGCAAGCAGCGCGCCCGCCGCCGCCTCGATGCCGCGGCGCACGCCGCGGCCCGCCAGCAGCGACACCGCGGGCGCCAGCACCACGAGCAGCAGCGCGGACTCCTTGCAGAGCAGCGCCGCGAGCAGCAGCAGCGGCGCCGCGAGCCGGAGAGACCACGGTGCTGCCCCGTTCAGGCCCGCCGTGCGCGGCCCCGCCCCGCCGTCCGCCGAAGCGCGCGGCCCCGCGGCCTCCGGCGCGCTCGCGCCGCCGTGCGCCGCCGACGCCCGCACGGCGCACAGCAGGCCGGCAAAGCCGAGACAGGTGGCAGCCACGTCGCTGCGCCCCGAGATCCAGGCCACCGACTCCGCGTGCACCGGGTGGGTGGCGAAGACGGCCGCCGCGAGCAGCGCGGCGCCCTCCGGCAGACCCAGCTCCCGCAGCAGGCGGTGCAGCGCGAGCGTCGCCCCCGCGTGCAGCAGCAGGTTCACGACGTGCCCCAGCCATGCCGCGGCGACCTCGTCTCCGCCCGCGAGGACGAGTTCGAGGCGACCGGCGAGCAGCAGCGCCGGCCGCCAGAAGCCCGTCTGCCCGACCGGATCGTCGGGCGTGCCGAAGAGATCGGCGCGCACCAGCACGCCGAGTCCGACGTCCGTGCGCGCCGCGAGGCTGCCGGGGCCGCGCAGCATGACGTCGTCGTGCACGAGCGGGCTGTTGCGGACGGAGAGGAACGGGAGCACCGCGCACAGCAGCAGCAGCCCGATGCTCCAGCGTCCCAAGCGCACCTCCGACCGCCGCACACGTGCCGCAGGCCGCGCCGTTGCCCGGCCCGCGCGCCGAGTCTAACGTGGCGACATGCTGCGCACGCCGCTCGATCGCCTCTCCGCCGCGCGCATGCTGCTCGCGCTGGCCCTGCTGACCGGATGCGCGGCGGCGCAGGATGCGCCCGCCCCCGCGGACCCGCCCATCGCGCCCAGACACGGCGGGCAGCCGGCCACGTCGGCGCAGCCTTCGCCAGCGCAGGCTGCGCCGCCCGCGGAGGCACAGGCGGCGCCGCAGTCCGCGGCGCCAGCGGCCGGACCCGAGGCGTCCGCTGCTCCTGAGGCGCCGGCCGCTGCGAAGACGTCGGCCGCTGCGGCGGAGGAGGCGGCGCGCGCCGCGGCCGCCGCGCGGGCGCACGAGCTCGGCGAGGCGGTGCTCGATCGCGCGGCGCACTTCCAGCGCGGCGACGTGCGGGCTCCGGAGCCGGTTTCGCTGCACGGCACCTTCCACGTCGGCGTGCGCGACAAGGACGGTTCGCTGATCCAGGCGGAGGTGGAGCGCTGGTACACGCGCTCCCCCGAGAGAATGCTGACGCACCGCCGCGAGAGCGTGACCGGGTCCGCCTCGAGCGTGGGCTGGAACGGCAGCAAGGCCTGGTTCCGGAGCGACGCCGACGGGCGCGTGATCGTCTACACGGATGACCCGGAGACGTTCGGCGTGGACCTCGACGACCTGCGCATGCAGGTGCGGCTCACGCGGCTGCTGCTCACGGCGTGCGTCCTCGATGCGCTGCGCCCGCAGCTCTCGGACGTCACGTCCGCGGGCACGGGATCCTGCAAGGACCTCGATGGCGCCGTGCACGCGACGGATCTCGTCACCGCCCACGCCGTCGACGACCTGTTCCCGCCGCCGGCCGGGGCGCCGCCGCCGGCGCCGGGCAGCCCGCTGCCGCGGCTCGAGCTGCGTTTCGCGATCGACCACGAGAGCGGCGCGGTCCGCGAGCTGCTCGTCTCGGCGCCGGGCCGCGCGGACATCGCGTCGCAGCGGCTGGTCTTCGACTACCACGGCCCCACGGCGTCGGGCCTGCGCGTGCCGGGCAACATCCGCGTCTACGCCGATGGCGAGGACCACGAGTCGGTGCGCCTCGGCGTGGACCAGCCCGACGACCTGCTGATCTTCGACGTGAACGCACCGATCGACACGGCGCTCTTCGATCCGCCCGGCGGCTGACGCCGGGCGACGTCCTCCTGCACGGCGCAGCCGGCGCCTCCAGCGTCCGGACCGCCCGGAGCGTTCGAGCAGCGGCGCAGGCGCGGACCGCGCCGTCTAGAAGCCGCTGCGCTTGAAGAGCCGCTCCAGCTCGGTGCGGCCGATCGCGAGGCGCGTCGGGCGCCCGTGCGGGCAGGTCGCATCGTGCTCGAGCTCCTCGCCCTGGCGCAGGAGCGCCTCCATCTCCGGCGCCGTGAGCGGGTCGCCGGCCTTGACCGCAGCGTGACACGCCATCGTGAACAGGCGCCGATCGAGCCCGTGCGGAATGCCGCCGTGCACGTCCGGCGGCTCGACGAGCGCCACCAGCAGGTCCGCGAGCGACTCCTGCCGCAGCACCGCAGGAATGGAGTGGATGGCGAGCGTGTCCGGCCCGAACTCGGCCAGCGACAGGCCGAGCCGCTCCAGCGCAGGCGCCAGCTCGAGCGCGCGCGCGTGCAGCGCCGGCGACAGGCGCACGGCCTCGGGCAGCAGCAGGCGCTGGCTCTCCAGGCGCCCCTCCGCGAGCGCCGCCTGCAGGCGCGCATAGAGGATGCGCTCGTGCAGCGCGTGCTGGTCCACGAGGACGAGCCCGTCCTCGCCCGCGTGCACGATGTAGGTGTCCAGCACCTGCACGCATGGCGCGACGCGGCGCGGCGCGGACAGATCCGGGAGCGCGGCCGCCTCGGCCACGGCGCCGGCCGGCCATGAGCCCGACTCCCCGGGCGGGCGCTGCTTGCGCGGCGGCAGCGTGAAGGCGCTCGCCGGGACGGCCGTTTCGCGCGCCGCAGCCGTGAACCCGCCCGCGTGGCCCGCGCCGCCCGGGCCGGCCCCGAGCGTCACGCGCGGCGTGAGGTCGCACGCGAGCAGCGCCGCGCGACAGGCTCCGCGCACGAGCGAGAAGAGCGCGTCCCCGTCGCGGAAGCGGACCTCGGCCTTGGTCGGGTGCACGTTCACGTCCACCCGCTGCGGGTCCACCGTCAGCGAGAGGATCCAGCTCGGCTGCAGCGAGCCGGGGAGGAAGTCCTTGCAGCCCGCGCGGACGGCCGCCATCACGGCGCGGTCGCGCACCAGCCGGCCGTTCACGAAGAGCTGCTGGGCGCGCGGGCGCGGCCGCGCGAAGCCGGGCAGCGACAGCAGCCCCTCCACGGAGAGACCCTCGACCCGTCCCGTGACGGGCACGAGCTCGCGGCGGAACTCCTCGCCCCACACGGCGGCGACACGGTCGGCGAGCGTGCCCGTGCCGGGCGCGGCGAAGCGCGGGCGGCCGTCGCTCTCGAAGCGCACCCGCAGCCCCGGGTGCACGAGCGACAGCGCGGCGCAGACCTCGCGGCAGCGCGCGGCCTCCGTCATGGCGGCGCCGAGGAAGCGCCGCCGCGCGGGCGTGTTGAAGAACAGGTCGCGCACCTCCACCACCGTGCCGCGCGCGAGGGAAGCGGCGGCGGGCTCGCCCGCCACGCCGGCCTCCACGTCCAGCCGCCACGCGGCGGGCTCGTCGGCCGTGCGCGAGACCAGCCGCAGGCGCGACACCGCCGCGACGCTGGAGAGCGCCTCGCCGCGGAAGCCGAAACTCGCGATGTGGAACAGGTCATCGACGTCGTGCAGCTTGCTCGTGGCGTGCGAGGCGACCGCGAGGCGCAGCTCGGCCGGCGCGATGCCGCCGCCGTTGTCCGCGACGCGGATGAGCTGCAGCCCGCCGCCGTCCACGCTGACCGCGACGTCCGTCGCGCCCGCGTCGAGCGCGTTCTCGAGCAGCTCCTTGACCACGGAGGCCGGCCGCTCGACGACCTCACCGGCCGCGATGCGGTCGATCACGTCCTTCGGCAGGCTTGCGATCACCATCGCGCGCCGCCGGTCCCGCGGGAGCCAGCCCCGGGACCGGCGCTGCGACCGCCGCCCGAACCGCCCCACGCGCCGGCGGCGCCCGCACGCGAGGCGACGCGCTCGCCCGGACGAACCGGCGCGCGGCCCGCACCGCCGCCGAGCGCGCGGCACAGCCGCACGGTGAGCGCGTGCAGCGAGAGCCCATGGCCGTCGCGCAGCGCGCGCAGGCCCTCCAGCGCGAGGCCGAAGGCGGCGCGCGTGCCGTCCGGCGGGAGGGCCTTGGCGTCGCGCTCCAGGAAGACGCGCGCGCCGCCGCCGCCCAGGATGGCCGACAGCGCCTCGGCGTGCTCGGGCCGGCGCTCCCACGGCTTGGCGAGCAGCGCGGCGCGCAGCTCGGGGTCCAGCTTCTCGTGCACCTCGATGACGCGCGCGAGATTCGCCGTGACGCGACGCAGCACGCTGTCCACGGCGAGCGGCCCGGCGACGAGCCGGCCCCCATGGTCCATGACGCCGATGAGCAGCATCTGGTCCAGGCGATCGAGCGCGCGCGCGATGTCGCCGGCGCGCAGCGCGTCCTCGTAGAGCGAGAGCAGGCGCGCGCTCGTGCGGCGCACGTGGTCGCGCACCTCCTGCAGCGTGAGCGCACGGTCTCGACCGAGCAGCGTGGCGAGCTGCTCGAGCTTGCGCGACAGCGCGGCGGGCTCGTTGCCGATGCGCTGCCCGAGCTCGTCCGCGACGGCGAGGTCCACGCGCAGGCCGAAGCCGGCGGCTTCCGCGCGGATCCACTGGTTCAGCTCGGTGTCCGTGGTCGCGGGGCCGGACTGCCAAGGGGGCGGGCTGTCGCGCAGCGGCGGCAGCGCGATGAGAGCGCGGTCCTCCTTGAGCCGCTTCGCCAGCCGCGAGCGGCCGTCCAGGGCCTCGACGGTGAGCAGCAGCCGGTGCGGTGGCGCCGGGCCGTCCAGGACCGCCTCGCAGGCGGCGCCGCGTGCGCCGCCGAGCAGGCCGTCCGCCCCGCGCGCCACGATGAGGCGCCCCCCGCCGAACAGCGTCGGCGTGCGCCACAGGTCCAGCAGCCGCAGTCCCGCGACGGCATCGGATTCGCCCGCGCGCGGCGCGAAGGTCTCCGCACTCCCGCCGGCGGCGGCGAGCGCGGCGTCGATGAGGCGCTCTTTCAGGAAAGGCTCCTCGCCCGCGAGCACGAGCAGCGGCGGCAGCGGTTCGCTGCGCAACCGCTCGGCCGCCGCGGCCGAGGCCTCCAGGAAGCCGGCCGGTCCCTTGCCCTTCAGCGCCACAGCAGGTCCGCTCCGACGAGCGCCGCGAAGAGCAGGCTCACCACGCCGTTGAGCGTGAAGAAGGCCGCGTCGACGCGCGAAAGGTCCCCACCGCGCACGAGCCGGTGCTCGAAGACGAGGAGTGCCGCCACGAGCGCGATGGCACCCCACGACACGGTGCCCAGTCCCGCCAGCGCCGCCAGCGCGCACAGCGCGGCGACCATGCCCGCGTGCAGCACGCGCGCGAACAGCAGCGCGCGCGCCACCCCGAGTCGCGCGGGGAGGGAGTGCAGTCCCTCGCGCCGGTCGTGCTCCACGTCCTGGCAGGCATAGATCACGTCGAAGCCCGAGACCCAGCAGAGCACTGCCAGGCCGAGAAGCAGCACCAGCGGCGCGTCGGCATCGATGCGGCCGCGCGCCGCGAGGTACGCGGCCGGCGGCGCCAGAGCGAGGGCCAGGCCCAGGGCCAGGTGCGAGAGATTCGTGAAGCGCTTGCACAGCGAGTAGCCGAGCAGCACCGCGAGCACGACCGGCGCGAGCAGCAGGCACGCGCGGTTCAGGCTGCCCGCCACGGCGACGAAGCCGGCCGAGCACAGCAGCGTGAAGGCCGCCATGCCGCGCGAGGAGACGCGCCCGGCCGGCAGCGCGCGCCCCGAGGTGCGCGGGTTGCTGGCATCGAAGCGCGCGTCGACGAGGCGGTTCCAGCCCATCGCCGCCGAGCGCGCGAGCACCATCGCGACGACGACCTTGCCGAGCAGCCATGCGTCGGGCACCTGGCCGCGCGTCCCGAGGAGCAGCCCGAGGAGCGCGAAGGGCAGCGCGAAGACGGAGTGCGCCAGGCGGATGTCGCCCAGGATTGCCGGAAGCTGCGCCAGCGCATTCACTCCGGTGCGCCCTCCCACGGATGGCGCAGAGGCAGCGGCAGCCCGGCCGCCTGCAGCGCGCGGTCGACGACGAACTCGAGCAGGTCCTCGATGGAGCGGGGCCGGAAGTAGAAGGCCGGCATCGCGGGCACGATGCGCGCGCCGAGCTCCGAGAGCGCGCACAGGTTGCGCAGGTGCAGCGTGGAGAGAGGCGTCTCGCGCGGCACGAGCACGAGCGGACGGCGCTCCTTGAGCATGACGTCCGCGGCGCGCTCGACGAGGACCGTGGAGACGCCGGCCAGGATGCGTGCGGCGGTGCCCATGGAGCAGGGCACGACGAGCATCGCATCGGCGGCGCTGCTGCCGCTGGCGGGCAGCGCCGCCAGGTCCCTGTTGTCGAAGAAGCGCGGGCGCCGGCCGTCCGCACCGGCGAGCCATTCCGACGGATCCCCCGGCAGGTCGTGCTCGATCGCCAGCACGCGCCGCGCCGCGGCGGAGAGGATCACGTCGGTCTCGATGCCGGAGTCGAGCAGCCGCTGCACGAGGCGCACGCCGTAGAGCGCGCCGGAGGCGCCCGTGATCGCGACGAGGACGTGCGTCATCCGGGGCTCAACCGTGCAGCGTGCGAAGGTCGCACAGGACGTCGTAGAAGACGTGCATGTACACCACCACGGCGAGCCCTCGCGTCGCGAACAGGAAGCCGAGGATTGTACCGGCGAGGGCGCGGTACAGGAACCTGTCCGCGGTGAGCGGCTCGCCCATCGCGCCCACGTGGTGGTACAGCGCGAAGGCCAGCGACGACACGGCGATCGCGATGCCCAGCGCGGCGCGCCGGTCCATGCGCAGTGCGCGCGCCAGCAGCCAGGCGAGCCCGCCGAGCAGCGCGAGGCGGAACACCAGCTCCTCCCACAGGCCCGCGCCGACGCTCAGCAGGAAGGGCAGCCACGCGGAGGCTTCCGCGGTGCCGTCGCGGACCTCGGCGGACAGTCCCAGCCCGCCGACCATCAGGCTCAGCAGCGGTCCCAGGAGCAGCGCGAAGAGCAGCGCTTCGCCGAGGATCCAGTGCACGCGCACGTGCTTCGGCGGCGCAGCGCTGCTGCTCACGATGGCCACCACCATGAGCAGCAGCAGCAGGCCGCGTCGCAGGACGACGAGCGTCTCGGGCCGGAGCTGCAGGAAGAAGCGGCTCACCACCATCTCGGCGCCGTTGCGCAGCGGCGCGTGCACCGTGAGCATCGCGATCTCGTAGGCCAGCAGGAGCGGCAGCACCAGCAGCAGCGACAGTCCGATCCCGCGCGACTCGCGCAGGTACTGGGAGAGCGTCCGCTGCAGTCCCGCGACGGCCGCCGGTGGCCGCCGCGCGCGCTCGGGCGGCGCCGCCGTGCGCCGTGACACGGGCTTGACGTCCTTGCGGGCAGCGCGCGCGACACGCGGCCCGGCCGCGCGGGCCTGACGGCGGGTCACGACGCGGGACGTTCCGCGACGTGCAGCATCACCGCCCCGAGCAGGAACCGCCGCTGCTCCAGCACGGTCAGTCCCGCGAGCTCGATCGCGGAGGCGAGCTGCGCCGGCCCCGGAAAGGACCACACGGACTGCGGCAGGTAGCGGTAGGCATCGATGTCGCTCCCGGAGAGCAGCTTGCCGACCCGCGGGAGCACATGGAAGAAGTACGTGCGGTAGATCCGCGCGAAGACGGGATTGACCGGCTTGCTGAACTCGAGCACGAGCAGCCGTCCGCCCGGTTGCAGCACGCGGCCCATCTCGCGCAGTGCGGCCTGCGGGTCCTGGATGTTGCGCAGCCCGAACGCCACCGTCACCGCGCGGAAGCGGCTGGACGCGTAGGGCAGGCAGAGCGCGTCCGCGACGAGGAATGCGGGCGGGACGGCCGCCCCGCCCGCCTTGGCTGGAGCGCGCGCCACCATCTCCTCGCA
>Ga0193753_10002406_pt1 | contig 14733 bp, 12 predicted proteins | sample H1c2metaG_FD_144925 | JGI IMG/M metagenome (GOLD analysis project Ga0193753, IMG submission 144925) | Soil microbial communities from a riparian zone of the East river system, Colorado, United States - H1c2 | ecosystem: Environmental > Terrestrial > Soil > Riparian zone | place: USA: East... | reverse complement strand
AGCGACGGACGACGCCTTTTACGAGTTCAAGGACCGCAAGGGCGAGCTCATCAAAGGCGTCGTCCGTCGCTTCGAAAAGGGCAACAACATCATCGTCGACCTCGGGCGCACCGAAGGCATTTTGCCGTTCCGCGAGCAGACCCCGCGCGAGACGTACCGCCCGGGCGATCGCATCGTCGCCTACGTGAAGGACATCGACCGGGAGGCGCGCGGCCCCCAGGTGATTCTCTCGCGCAGCGATCCGAAGCTGGTGGAAAAGCTGTTCGAGTCCGAGGTCCCCGAGATTTACGAAGGGATCGTGCGCATCGTGGCGTGTGCGCGAGAGCCGGGAGCTCGCTCGAAGATCGCGGTGACCAGCCGCGATGCGGATGTCGATCCGGTGGGAGCGTGCGTCGGGATGAAGGGCTCGCGCGTGCAGGCCGTCGTCCAGGAGCTCCGCGGCGAGAAGATCGACATCGTGCCCTACGATCGCGATCCGGCGCGCTTCGTGTGCGCGGCGATTCAGCCGGCCGAGGTCAACAAAGTCATCGTCGACGAGGCCGATGGGCGTATGGAGCTCGTGGTGCCCGACGAAAAGCTCTCTCTGGCCATTGGGCGTAAAGGGCAGAACGTGCGCTTGGCCCACCACCTTACCGGCTGGCGCTTGGACATCATCAGCGAGTCGAAATTCAAGCAGATGGAAGAGGAAGCGATCAGCGCGCTTCAACAGCTCGACATGGTGACCGAGACGGTGGCGCGCAGCATGTACCGACTCGGATTCCGCGCCCTCGAGGAGCTCGCGGAGGCCACCGAGCAGGAGCTCGGGGCGATCCCGGGGCTCGGCGGCGAAGAGGGAGTGGGGCGCGTGCGCGAGGCGGCCGAGCAAACCATGGAGCGGCTGCGCCAAGAACGCATCGCCGCAGCGCTCAGTCGGACCGAACCGCTCTCCGAGCGAGAACGCTTCCTTTTCGTTCGAAGCGTCGGCGAGCGCACGGCGCAACTCCTCGAAGAGGCGGGTTATCGCAGCGTCGAGGACGTGAACAAAGAAGAGGAAGACAAGCTGGCGATCAAGACGGGTCTCGGCATCAAAAAGGCCCGCGTCATCAAGCAAGGCGCCGAGCAGTTTCTCCAGAATGAGTGGAAAGTGATCGATTCTGCGCGCCGAGAAGCGGTAAGAGCCGCGCAGGATTCGAAGACCGCCGTGGCCCCCGCGTCCAAGGCAAGCCTCTAGGATTGGATGAAGAGACGACGTTCCAGCGAGATCAACCAGACCCGGATGAGTAGAGCGAACCCCCAACAAGCACTTCGAAAGGCGCACGGTCGTACGTGCGTGGGCTGTGGAGAGAAAGACTCTTCGCCGGCCTTCGTGCGTTTGGTGCTCGTCGCTCCGAACGCTCCGAACCCTCCGAACGACGGGGGGGGAGCGCCTGCTCCAGACGTCGCGCCTCCGCCGGCCGCTCGCGTGGTGGTCGATGTGGGACGGTCATCGTTCGGCCATGGTGCGTACGTGCATGCTCGGGCCGGCTGTTTGGCCAAGGCGTGCAAGGGCGGTCTTTCGCGTGGTTTCAAGACGCGGGTCGTCGCGGACGCCGCGGAGCTGGGGGCGGAGATTGCGGCGGGGATGGATCGCCGGTTCGAAAGTCTTCTTCTGGCAGCGCGGCGGTCCGGGCATCTCGTTTTCGGTGCCGATGCCGTCTGTGAAGTGCTGGAGCGTCAGGAAAGCGGCTCGGTAGACTCGCCGCATCGAGAAGGCGGCTTGCCGCAAAAGGGAAAGGACGTAGTGGTCGTCGTCGCGCGCGATGCGAAGACTGTAGTTTCGCGGCGTCCGGTTTCGGAAGCGATCGCCGAAGGTCGGGCGATGGCTTGGGGGACGAAGGACGGATTGGGACGCCTCCTCGGTCGGGAGGAAGTGGCGCTCGTTGCGGTAACGAGTGTCAGCATCGCCTCCGAGCTGCGGGCGGTGTTTGCACAGGGTGATGCATGCAGGTTTTCGGAGGACACCTCCGAATTCCGGGCGGTCGCAGGCCTCGGACGAATGTCCGCTGCGACAAGCGAGGGTCGATGAGCAAGGTGCGCGTGTACGAAGTGGCCAAGCAGCTCAACCTCGATCCGAAGGCGGTCGTGGCACTGTTTCAGGCTGTCGGCATCAACGAGGTCCGCAATCATATGAGTTCCGTGGAACCGGAGGCGGTCGAGCGGGTCAAGCGGCACCTCGAGAAGCAGAAGACCCACGACGTCGTGGAGGAGCGGATTCGCCCTACCGTGGTCAAGCGCCGCGCTGTGGCCAAGCCCGGTGGCGTGCCGGTGCCGGCCGAATCTCGCCCGTCGCTGAGTCGACTTCCGTCAGGGCACGTTCCGCCGGCGCCTGCGAGCAGCCATGCGGACATGTCGCTTCTCGATTCCGATCACAATGGACACTCGGACAGCGGGCTCGCGACGGCGGCCGCCTCCGCTCTGCGTGCCGATCGCCCCAGCGCGGACCGACTCTCCAGCCGGAACGTCGAAGGCGACCGACGCAGCACGCGTGACGTTTCCGCATCCGTGCCGGCCGATCGCGTGAGTGCGCGCTCCCTCGACGGCGGCCCGCCGTCGGTCGCGACGCCTCCTCCTCCTTCTCGCGTCAGCTCGCCGAGTCTTTCGGGGTCCGCCCCGTCGAAGGCGAACGTTCCAGGTGCGGCGCCGTCTCGGGTAAGCCTCGAGCCGACGGACGATGTCGATCATTCGGTTGCGGCTACCGTTCCCGCGCCGGTCTCGGTTCATGAACTTCCCACGACGGAGGAACCGGTCGTGCAAACGTCGTCGCCGGTCGTACCGGCTCCGCGCGAGTCGTCCCATGCGGTAACCGCTGTGCCTGCATCCACTCCGATTCCGGTCGCGCCCGAGCGTGTGTCGGCACCGCAGATCGTCGCCAAAGGCGAGGTCTCCGAAGCGCGCGCGCCCGAAGCGCGCCCCTCGGAGGCGAAGATCGAAGCGCGCGCTGAAGTGGTCGAAGCGGCCCCGCCTCCGCCCCCTCCGCTGCCGGTGGTGGAGCCTCCGCTTCCGCCCGCACCTCCGCCTCCGCCCGCACGCCCCGCGGCACCGAAGACGGGCGTCGAATATTGGACCGGTCGGCCCGGTGTGCCGATGCCGACGCCCGCAAGTGCGCCGCGCACCGCCATCGGTGGAGGACAGACCGGCTCGATGCCCCGCCGCGTTCAGTACGATCCGCGCGCGAGCAGCGGCCCCGCGCAGGGTCGTCCGGGTATGCGGCCCGGCGGACCGCAAGGTGGTCGCCCGGGCATGATGGGCCGTGGAGGCCCCGGCGGAAATCGCCGCTTCGGGCCTGGCGCGCACATGCAAAAGAGGCCGCCGTCCGCTGTCTCGACCAAGGAGATGAGCGAGCACAAGAAGGTCATTCGCATCGAGGAGAACATCACGCTCCAGTCGATGGCCGGCAGGATGTCGCTCAAGTCGACGGAGCTTCTGATGAAGCTCCTCTCGATGGGCATGACCGGCGTGCACATCAACACCACGCTCGATGCCGATACTGCGAAGATCCTCGCCTCCGAATTTGGTTGGGAGGTCGAAGACCTCGCGCAGAGCGAAGAGGAGAGCATCGCCGCCGCGCGAGGCGAAGAGGCCGCTGCGGCCGATACGCCGGACAAGGTGGTCGAGCAAAATCTCTCCACGCGTCCTCCGGTGGTGACGGTGATGGGTCACGTCGACCACGGCAAGACGAGCTTGCTCGACAAGATCCGCCAGGCCAACGTCGCCAGCGGTGAAGCGGGCGGCATCACGCAGCACATCGGCGCATACCGCGCGAACACCAAGTTCGGTCCGATCGTCTTTTTGGACACGCCGGGCCACGAAGCGTTCACCGCAATGCGTGCGCGCGGCGCCAGCGTCACCGACTTGATCATCTTGGTCGTGGCGGCCGATGACGGCGTCATGCCGCAAACTCGCGAGGCGGTGAATCACGCGCGCGCGGCCAAGGTGCCGATCATCGTGGCGGTCAACAAGATCGACAAGCCGGCGGCGGAGCCCGAGCGGGTGAAGCGCGAGCTGGTCGAATGCGGACTGCAGCCCGAGGAGTGGGGCGGCGAAACGATCTTCGTGAACGTGTCGGCGCAAACGGGCGTCGGGATCGAATCGCTCCTCGAGATGGTGTCGATTCGGTCCGAGATCATGGACCTGAAGGCGAACCCCAAGAAGCCCGCGGCCGGCACCGTATTGGAAGCGCTCCTCGATCGCGGTCGCGGACCGGTGGCGCGCGTGCTCGTGCAAGACGGTACCTTGCGCGTCGGCGATTTCCTCTTGGCCGGTGCCGGCTTCGGGAAAGTCCGCGCCATGACGAACGAGCACGGTAAACAAGTGCACGAAGCGGGGCCGTCGACCCCGGTGGAAATTCTCGGCCTCTCCGAGGTCCCCGGCGCGGGCGATCCGATGCACGCGGTGAAGGATCCGAAGAAGGCGCAAGAGATTGCCGAGAGCCGCAAAGGGAAGATGGCGCGCAGCCTCATCCCGGCGACGGCCAAGGTATCGCTCGAAGAAATCTCGAAGCGCATGGCGGATTCGTCGCAGCAGGAGCTGCGCGTCATCGTCAAGGGCGACGTGCAAGGCTCGGTCGAAGCGGTGGCCGATGCCTTGGGCAAGCTGTCCACCGATCGCGTCAGGCTGGCCATCATTCACGCCGGCGTCGGCGCAATCACCGAGGGCGATATCAACCTCGCGATTGCGGCCAAGGCGATCGTCATCGGCTTCAACGTGCGCCCCGCGGGTAAGGCGAGCGCTCACGCCGAAGAGAACAAGATCGAGATCCGGCTCTACTCGATCATCTACAACGCCATCGAAGACGTGCGAAACGCGATGGAAGGACTACTGCCTCCGACCCTGGTGGAAAAGACTCACGGCCAGGCCGAGGTTCGGCAGATCTTCAAGGTCAAGGGGACGGTGGTCGCCGGCTCCTACGTCATCGACGGAACCATCAAGCGCAGCAACAAGGCTCGCATCATCCGCGACGGCGTGGTGGTGTGGGACGGCAAGCTCGACGCCCTGAAGCGCTTCAAGGAAGACGTGAAAGACGTCGAACGTGGCTTCGAGTGCGGTCTCAGCTTCGACGGGTTCAGCGACGTCAAAGAGAAGGACATCGTCGAGTCCTACGAGATCGAAGAGATCAAGCAGAAATTGTAATCTCATCGAATGTTCGTAGGTGTTTTGCGACTCACGTTCCACATTCCGCACGCGCGCTCGCTCAAGGAAAAGCGCAGCGTCGTGCGGAAGTTCCGGGACCGTGTGCGCGCCCGATACGACGTTTCCATCGCGGAGGTCGACGCGCAGGATTTGCTCCAGCGCGCGGTGTTCGGCGTGAGCGTCGTTTCGAGCGATGCGGCCCTGTGCGATTCGGTGATGGCGCAGGTCGCTCATACCGCCGAGACGCAGGAGGATGCCGTGCTCACGGATCGCGCGACGGAAGTCATTACGGTGGGGGAAGACCTCTACGGTCAAGGAGGCCTCGATGGCCGCTGAAGTCAAACGCGCCACGCGCGTCGCGGAAGGGATCCGCGAAGAGCTCGCAAAAATTCTCGGGCGCAAGATTCGCGATCCGCGCGTTGCGGGCGTCGTCATCTCGCGGGTGGTCGTCACCGACGACTTGCGCAATGCGAAGGTCTACGTGCGTCTCCTCGACGGCGACGAATCGCGGCAGAAGGAGCTGCTCGTCGGGCTGAAGAGCGCCTCGGGGATGCTCCGCTCGGCGATCACGAAGGAACTGAGCCTGCGTTTCGCGCCGGAGCTCCGTTTTCACTACGATGAAGGCCTGGAAAAGCAGGCAAGGGTGGACGCCCTTCTCGCCGAGATCCATCGCGAGTCGCGATCGAAATAGGCATCTCGAGCGCGCTGGCTCTTGCTCGTCCTATCGCAGCTTGCTGATGTACCAGGAGCCGCGCCAGGCGGTCATCTCGGCGATTTCGATGCGTTGCGTCTTGCCGGCGGCGGCGAACGTGAGCTTCGAGTGACGGACGCGCCAGACGGTGCGCTTCAGATCGCGTTTCTTCGCGGGGGCCTGCACCACGGAAGGGCCGATTTCGAACGAGACGAATTGAGCCTGCTCCGAGACGCGGAGGCGCTTGCGAAGCGTATTCACGTCGCGCTCGAAGGCGGGGTACGTCTTCTTGTCCCACTGTTTGCCTGGGTCGGCGTGATCCTTCGTCGCAATGTACGCGTCGCGCGGGTAGACGATGTCGCTGGCGAGCTTCGGTTCTCCGTGCGCGATGGCTTCGAGCAAGTGACGCCCGCGCAACGTCATGTCCGCCGCGTCGACGGTCGGGGGTGACTCTTCGGCGGCGGCGGTATCGGCGTCCGCGCCGGCGTCGTTGGCGATGCTGGCGCCCGCGTCTCCCTTCGCGCCTTCGCCGTTCGCATGGGCGAGCGCGTTCGGGCTTCCAGCGTCGACCCCCGCGCTCCCTTTCGAGCCGCCGCATCCCGACACGACGATGCTCGGAACGACCGCGGCCGCGACGACCGCGCCCGCCAAGACGCGAAGCAACGTGAGAGTTCTGGGGCGCATGACGGCGTTACGCCAGGTTCGGGAGCGTGACCACATCGACGTGGAGGACTTCGTCGAAGGCGCGAATCTCCTGCAGGCACATCTCCGACGGGCGCGACACCACGCGCAGCTTGGCGCACGAAGCGCCGCCCCCCTCGAAGACGCTGTTGGTGACTTCCTCGACGTTGATCCCGTGTCGCTTGAGGACCGAGAGCACGTTCGCGAAGGTGCCGATCTTGTCCTGCATGCGAATGACCACTTGGAAGTTCGCGATCGACGTCGTGACGTTGACGACGTTGGGGACGTGCCCTTCGAGCAAGAAGCTCCGAATGACGCGCACGGTTTCCGTGGCCACGGCAAGCTGGGCCTGATCGGTGGCCGCGGCGATGTGCGGTGTGCCGTAGACGAAGCCTTCGTGGTCGCCGGGGCTCCACGGACCCTCGAGAGCGGCGTCTCGAGGCTCGCTGAAACCGACCCCTGACTGGGGGGGGGGCGAGAACAGATCGCTCGGATACTCGTCCGCGGTCCGCGGTTCGTCCGGGTACACGTCGAGCCCTACGCGTAGGCCTCGCGTGGCGACCGCTTCGCGCATGGCCGCCTGATCGACCAGATCGGCGCGCGCGGCGTTGATGAAGATGGCGCGCGGCGGCAGCGCCGCGAACACCCGTTTTCCGACGATGCGCCGCGTGCGCGCATTGATGGGCAAATGCAACGTGAGGATGTGTGACTTCGACGCGAGCTCCTCGAGCGATGTCGCGTGCATGATGCCCAAGTCGGCGGCCCGCATCGCGTTGAGCGAGCGGCTGTAGCCGATGACCGAGAGCCCGAATGCCTTGGCGCGGTGCGCAACCTCGCGGCCCACCGCGCCCATTCCTGCGATGCCGATGGTCTTTCCCAAGAGCCCTTCGGCCTTGCTGTACTCGGCGCGCCGCCAGCGCCCATCGCGCAGCGACGTCACCGAATCGACGATGCGTCGATCGATGGCGATGAGGAGTCCCATGACGAGCTCGGCGACCGCCGCGGCATTCTTCCCCGGGCAGTTGGCCACGTAGATGCCGCGCCGGCTCGCGGCGCGCACGTCGATGGTCTGGTATTGGGCGCCCGCGCGCACGATGAGATGCAGCGTTTTGGCCCTCTCGAGCGCCGCCGCGGTCACTTCCGTAGAACGAACCACGAGCACGCCCACGTTGGCGATCTTTTGCTCCAGCGATTCTTTGGTGAGGTCCGGCTCGTAGACGACTTCGATGGGGAGGGCAGAAAGCTCTTCAACCGCACGCGGGTGCAACTTGTCGGCAATCAGAAGGCGCATCGTTGGGCGCGAGAATACTTGGAGAAGAGCGAAACCGCCAGGACGCCAAGAGCGTCGACCGGTTCGGTGCTCCGGGCATCCTGTTCATCGATTACGAGCCAATCGGGATGGTGCGACCGTGCAGTTTGATGGCCGGCGAGCCTCCCTGCTCGACGAGCACGTCTGCGAGAGCGTGCTGCGCGTGCCGGCAGAAGCGGGCCTCGAACGGCCCGCCGCGTGCGCGTTTCTTGACCCTCGCGTAGAGTGCGCCTTGTTCTCCCACACGCGTGTCCGCAGGATCCCATTCTTCCTCCGTGCCGTCGCTCAGTGAGAGGACGATGTCTTGGCCCGCGAATTTGAGCGCCGAAACGAAGTATGGTGCGTCGTCGACCGTGAAATACGTCCAGTCGTAGCCGTTTTCGAGGATGTAGCGTCCGTCGTCCGGGTGGCGGGAAATCCAGCTGTGCATGGCGGCGGCGAGTTTTCCGTGCTCGACGAGCTCTCCGTGGTGCCAAAAGCGCCCTTCGGCGTCCAAGACGATGGTACTTTCACGCGAGCGCCCTTCGGGGGCCGGAAAGCGAAAAAATTCGGGATGGTCGCCGGGTTTCATCACACTCGGACTTAAGCGTTCCTCGGCCTGGAGCAAGCGATGAGGTGGCACGTCGTCTTGACCGCCGCCCCCGGCCAACCTAGAAGACAAATGTTTCAAAATCATTTGAAACTTGGCTCCCCACGCTTCGATGCGGCGGGTAAAAGGACGGGCACGCGGTCATGGCGTATGACGGGTTCAGTGCATTCGTGCGGGCGCTCGAAGAGCGCGACGAACTCGTGCGCGTTCGCGAGCGGGTCGACCTGCACCTCGAGGCATCGGAGATCGCCCAGCGGGTGATGAAGAGCGAGGGGCCGGCCCTTCTGTTCGAGAATGTACACGATTCGACCCGTCCGGCCGCGTCTGCGCGGTTTCCGCTCATCGTGAACGCATACGGTTCGCGGCGGCGGATGTCGCTGGCGCTCGGCGTCGAGGATTTGTCGGAGCACGCGCGGGCGATCGAAGAGCTCATCACGTCGCGACCGCCGTCGGGTGCGCGCGAGCTCGTGGAGCTCGCCCGCAAGATTCCGGAGCTCGCACACGTCTTTCCGCGCCCCGCGCGCGAGGCTCCTTGCCAGGAAGTGGTCCTCACGGGCGAGGAGGTCGACATCGACCAGCTCCCGATGATGACGACGTGGCCCAACGACGGCGGACCGTTCATCACGCTGCCCAATGTCATCACGCGCGATCCGCATTCGGGTGCGCGCAACATCGGGATGTACCGCATGCAGCGGATCGACCGGTGTACGACGGCGATGCATTGGCAGGTTCACAAGACCGGAGCGCGGCATTTTCGCGCCGCCAAAGAGCTTGGCTCGCGAAGGCTCGAGGTGGCGGTCGCGCTCGGCGGCGATCCGGCGCTGACGTACGCGGCGACGGCACCATTGCCAGACGGCATCGACGAGTGGATGTTCGCAGGATTTTTACGCGGTAGCGCGGTGCGCACGGTGCGCTGCAAGACGGTCGATCTCGAGGTGCCGGCGGAGTCGGACATCGTCCTCGAAGGGTATGTCGACCCGACGGAGGCGCCCTTCGGCGAAGGGCCGTTCGGCGACCATACGGGCTACTACACGCTGGTAGAGCCCTTTCCGCGCTTTCACATCACCGCGATGACCCATCGGCGCGGAGCGATCTATCCGGCCACGGTCGTCGGTCCGCCGCCCATGGAGGACGCGTGGCTCGGGAAGGCGACCGAGCGGCTCTTCCTCCCGCTCCTTCGCACCATGTTCCCCGAGGTGCGCGATATGAACTTGCCGGTCTTCGGCGCGTTCCACAACCTCGTGATCATCTCGATCAAAAAGCAGTACCCATTCCACGCCTCCCGCGTCGCGCACGGGCTGTGGGGCGCGGGGCAGATGATGTTTTCCAAAGTGATCTGCGTGGTCGACGAAGACGTCGATGTGCAAAATTTGGAGGACGTATCGTGGCGCCTGCTGGCCAATCTCGACCCGAAGCGCGACATGTCGTTCGTCGAAGGGCCGATCGATCAGCTCGATCACGGAGCGAACCAGGCGCTTTATGGAGGCAAGGTCGTCATCGACGGGACGCGAAAATGGGCGGAGGAGGGTTACACGCGTGAGTGGCCCGAGGTGCTGCGAATGAGCGAAGACGTCGTGCGGCGCGTCGATTCGCTTTGGCCATCGCTCGGCATCGCCGACCGGCGGCAAGGCATGAACGGCGTTCTAGGCGGGGCCGGCAAGCACGATGGACGGGTCCAGCGCGTGCTCGATGCGGCGCGCGAGTGGATCGGGAGGTCGCGATGATGCCTTCGGGAAGTGAGCGCGCGCGCGAGGCCGCCGCCCAAGGCGCAGCAGCGCCGGCTGGGGCGCCGCACGGTGCGACGGTGCGCGCGATGTTCGATCGAATCGCGCCGACGTACGATGTTTTGAATCGCCTCATGTCCGCGGGGGTCGATCAACTTTGGCGCCGCCGAGCCGTGCGTGCGCTGGTGGATCAGGCCAGAGATGGCGCGCTGCTCGATCTGTGCGCGGGCACGCTCGACCTGACGGCGCGTTTGGCGCAGGCGCGACCAGAGGCACGCATCGTGGCGTGCGACTTCGCGGCAGACATGCTGGAGCGCGGCCGCCACAAGGCACCGAAGGCCGAGACCGTCGTCGGGGATGCGCTGGATTTACCGTTCTCCGCGGGTGAATTCTCGGGCGTCATTTGCGGCTTCGGCATGCGAAATTTGGCCGATCTCGGGCGAGGAATGGCCGAAGTGCGGCGTGTGCTCGCACCGGGCGGCGTCTTCGTAACGTTGGAATTCTTTCGCCCGGAAAGGGCGGTGACCCGCGCGTTTCACGCGGCCTATGCCGAGCACGTCATGCCGCGCGTCGGCGGTCTACTCTCGGGCGACCGCCAGGCCTACCGCTACCTCGTGCGGACCATGAAGCAATTCGCCACCCGCTCCGAGTACCAGGCGGCGCTGAGCGACGCAGGCTTTTCACGCGTGCGCTCGACCGACTTGACCTTGGGCATCGCGGCCATCGTCGTCGCCGAGGTTTCGCCATGACCAAGATCGTCGTCGGCATCACGGGCGCGAGCGGCGCTCCGTACGCCAAGCGCCTGCTCTCGGTTCTCGCGGAGCGACGGAAGACCGCCGGGGATCTCGAGCTTGCCTTGTGCCTCTCGCCGACGGCACCCGAGGTGTGGGCGCTCGAGTGCGGTGGCGACCTTCGCGAGCAAGTGCGCGACGGCGCGGGGGACATTCCCGTGTGGGGGCAGCGCGATTATCGCGCGCCGTTCGCCAGTGGGAGCGCGGGCTGGCACGCGATGATCATCGTGCCTTGCTCGATGGGGACTGCGGCGCGCATCGCGCACGGCATCTCCGATTCGCTGCTGACGCGCGCCGCGGACGTCATGATCAAAGAACGACGCAAGCTGGTCCTCGTTCCGCGCGAGACGCCGCTCAGCGTCATCCATTTGGAGAACCTAACCACCCTCGCCCGCGCGGGGGCCACCATCCTTCCGGCAATGCCTGCATTTTACACGAAACCCCGCACGCTCGAGGACGCCGTCGATGGCGTCGTTGCGCGCATTCTCGACCACGTCGGCATCGGCAACGATCTCACGCAGCGGTGGGGAGAAAGGGGCGGCGCGTGAGTGCACTCGTCGATGTGGCCGTGCGCGCCGCGGGCCTCGAGCACGTACGCGAGGCCCGCGCCGCGGGCAGCCCCGTTTCTCTCCAGGATCCGATCCTCGATCGATGCGATCTCCTGGCGCTCGGTGCGCTCGCCGACCAAGTGCGCGTACTCGAAGTAGGCGATCTGGTTCGGGTCCACGTCGGCGCTCCGCCCGAAATGGACGCTCGCGAATCGGCGACCCTCGTGGAAGTTCATGTCCGCGATTTGGACGTGGGAGCGCGCGGGTTGCGCTTCCTTCGCGATGTCGCCATCGCGCGGCTGACGGGGCCGCATGGGGCGCGCGTGCGGATCGATTGGACCGAATGCGGAATGGAGCTCGCACAGGTCGCGTTGGGTTTCGGCGCGAACGAGCTTTTGGGGATCATCGCGGACAGGCGAGGGCTCCCGATCGCCGACGATCGCACGAAAAAGGTGAAGGGGGTCGGAGCCGTGGCCGTGCAACTCTTGAAGAAGCAGGAGCTCGAAGGGCTCCTCCAGCGTGCGGGGCGCCGGACGGAATTCGTCCAAGAAAATCGACCGAGGCCGACACCATGATCATGGAATCCATTGCGCGAAAAGTGCGGCACGGCGAGAGGCTCGACGCGAGCGATGCCCTCGCCCTTTTCCTCGAGCCCGATCTGCTGGCGGTCGGAGCGCTCGCCAACACCGTGCGCGAGCGAATGCACGGCGATCGCACCTACTTCAATCGCAACATGCGAATCGAAGTGACCAACGTCTGCGTCGCATCGTGTCTCTTTTGCTCGTTCGCGAAGCTCGAGGAAGGCGCGCCCGGGGCGCACACGATGAAGGTGGAGCAAGCGTGGCGCGAGCTCGAGGATCGCATGGACGATCCGCCGAGCGAGATCCACATCGTGAACGGGCTCCACCCGGGTCTGCCGTTTTCGTACTACGAAGACCTTCTGCGCGGCTTCAAGCGGATCAAGCCCGATATTCACATGAAGTGCTTCACGGCGGTGGAGATTCACTTCTTCGCCCAGCACTACAAGATGACCTACGCCGAGGTCCTTACCCGCTTGCGCGAAGCCGGTCTCGATAGCCTCCCCGGCGGCGGCGCGGAGATCTTCCACGAAGACGTGCGACGGCGCATTTCGCACGACAAGGCGAACGCCGACGAATACCTCGAGGTCCATCGCGTGGCGCACGGCCTGGGGATGCGCACCAATTCGACCATGCTTTATGGGCACATCGAGACGTTCGAGCACCGGGTCGACCATCTCATGCGTCTTCGCGGGCTGCAGGACGAGACGGGAGGGATGCAAGCGTTCATCCCCCTCGCATTTCACCCCGACGGCAACGGCATGAAGAATCTCCCCGCGCCAACGGCCGTCGACGATTTGCGCACCTTGGCGGTGTCTCGCCTCGTGCTCGACAACGTGCCGCACATCAAGGCGTATTGGGTCAGCATGACGCCGAAAATCGCGCAGCTCGGGCTACGCTTCGGCGCGGACGACATCGACGGCACCATCGTCCACGAGACGATTTACCACGCGGCCGGCTCGCCTTCGCCGCAGGGGCTTGGTTACGACGAGTTGGTCCGCTTGATCCGCGAAGCGGGGCGCATTCCGATCGAGCGCGACACACTCTACAACGTCGTTCGCGAACACCCGAAGAGCGCGCTGCCCGAGGCTGCGTTGAAGGTGCGCGATCGCAAGGCCGAACGACATCTGCTTCCGGTGCTGCCATGAGAGTATCCGCCGTTCAGTATCTCAACGCTCGCCCCCTCTACGAACCGCTACTCTCGAAGGACGGCATCGCGCTCGATCTCGCGCTGCCGGCGGAAGTCGCGCGGCGCATTGCAGAAGACGAAACCGACGTCGGCCTCGTTCCTGTGGCCGCCCTGGCCCAGCTCGGGGACACGTGCTTCGTTCGCGGGGCCGCCATCGGGGCCCGAGGCGCGGTGCGCAGCGTCGTCGTCGTCTCAGAGGTTCCTACAGGCGAACTGACCGACATCGTCCTCGATGCATCGTCACGCACGAGCACCGTTCTCGCGCGCCTCGTGCTCCGCGCACGCCGCCGCGGCGCCGAGCCGCGCGTCCGCGTGCTACCGCCCGCCCAAGCGCTCGCCGAGGTGAAAGGGACCTGCGGCGCACTGGTCATTGGCGACACGGCGCTCGGCGTCGAGGGTCGCTTTCCGCACGTGCTCGACCTCGGTGCCGCGTGGCTCGAGTGGACCGGGCTACCGTTCGTTTTCGCGGCGTGGGGAGGCCGTGCAGGTGCGCTGGCGCGGGGCGGCGAGCAGGTTCTTTTGGCGGCCGGGCGGGAGGGGCTCGCACGCCGCGATGCCATTGCGGACGCCTACGCCGAGCGCTCGGGCCTCGAAGCGTCGCGTTTGCGAAGCTACTTGCGCGAAAGCATCCGCTACGATTTCGGCGACGAAGAGCGCCGCGGCCTCGAGCGGTTCTACGCCGAGGCGCACCGCGCGGGGCTGCTTCCGCGCACGACCGTGCGCTTCTATGACGACGTGAATCCGGGGGGCCGCACCGAGGCGCGCGAGCGCGAGCCCGCGCCGGCCCCCGCGCACGCACCTTCGCTCGATGCGATTCTTGCGCGCGCCGCGGAAGGCGATCGGCTCAACGCTGCGGAAGGCGAGCGCCTCCTCCACGAAGCGCCGCTCTTCGAACTCGGGCTGGCCGCGGATGCCGTCCGGCGCCGCAAGCACCCTCACGACGTCGTGACGTACATCGTCGATCGCAACGTCAATTACACGAACGTGTGCACGACGAGTTGCCGATTTTGCGCATTCTACCGGCCCGTAGGGCACCCGGAGGGCTACGTCCTGTCGCGCGAGGTTCTTCGGCAGAAGCTCGACGAGGTCGTGCAGGCCGGGGGCGTGCAAATCCTCCTTCAAGGAGGGCTGAATCCCGAGCTTCGGATCGAGTACTACGAAGATCTTTTCCGCTGGATCAAAGCCGAGTTCAAGCTCGGGCTTCACGCGCTCTCGCCCGAAGAGATCCTCCACATCGCGCAGCTCGAATCGCTCGGTGTGCGCGAAGTCCTCGAGCGGTTGCATCGCGCGGGCCTCGACTCCGTTCCGGGCGGCGGCGCGGAGATTCTCGTCGATCGCGTCCGGAAGCTTCTCAACTGCTACAGCAAGGCGTCGGCGGATGAGTGGCTCGACGTGATGCGCCACGCGCATCGTGCGGGGCTGCGCACGACCGCGACCATGATGTACGGCACCGTAGAGACGGTGGACGAACGGCTGGAGCACCTG
>Ga0193753_10002405_pt1 | contig 14737 bp, 15 predicted proteins | sample H1c2metaG_FD_144925 | JGI IMG/M metagenome (GOLD analysis project Ga0193753, IMG submission 144925) | Soil microbial communities from a riparian zone of the East river system, Colorado, United States - H1c2 | ecosystem: Environmental > Terrestrial > Soil > Riparian zone | place: USA: East... | reverse complement strand
GTTGAGCTCGCCGACCACGCCGGCCCCGTTGACCAGGAGGTTGCGGATGAAGTCGCGCTCCTCGGTCAGCACGCTGGACAGCGAGTCGAGCACCACGTACAGGCGCGCGATGATGAGGTCGGTGCGCGGCGGATCGACCCCGCGGACGGTCGCGCCCTCGCCCAGCGGCGGCCGCGCGTAGTCGTCGCCCGGGACGATCTCGAGGTACTGCTCGCCCAGCACGCCCGACGTGTTGATGAAGAACTCGGCATCCTGGCGCACGGCGTCGCGGATGCGGTCCTCGACCCAGACGTCGAGGCGGACCTGGACCCGGCGGCCGGTCGCCGGATCGACCTTGCCGGCCAGGAACGCGACCTCCTCGACCTTGCCGACCTTGATCCCGGACACCTTCACCGGCGCGCCCGGCTGGATGTTGCCGCTGAAGTCGTAGTCGACGTGGAGGGTGTAACCCGACCGGAACGAGAAGTTGCCGAGCAGGAAGATGAACCCGGCGAACACCACCAGGCCGACCAGGATGAGCAGGCCGACCTTGAACTCCGTGCCTCTATCGCGCATCGATCACCTCGCCAGACGTCGTCTCGATGGACATCAGAAACCGGGGGTCTCCATCTCGCCCGACGATTGCCCGGTGATGAACTGCTGCACCACCGGATCGACCGAGGAGCGGAGCTCGGCCGGCGTGCCGCACACGTGCACCCGGCCCTGGTAGAGGAACGCGATCCGATCGGCGATCGTGAAGATCGTCGTCAGGTCGTGCGACACCACGATCGACGTCACCCCGACGTCGTCGGACAGCTTCGCGATCAGCCGGTCGATGCGGCGTGCGCTGACCGGATCGAGCCCGGTGGTCGGCTCGTCGAACAGGACCACCTCCGGGTCGAGGGTCAGCGTGCGCGCGATCGCGGCCCGCTTGCGCATCCCGTCGGACAGCTCGGCCGGGCGGCGCCCGGCGAACTCGGCCATGCCGACCTGATCGAGCCGGGTGCGCGCCTCGGCCAGCGCCTCGCGCATGCGCATCCCCTTGTGCACGCGCAACGGCAGCGCGACGTTCTCGGCCAGGCTGAGCGAGTCGAACAGGGTGGCGTTCTGGAAGACCATGCCGATCCGCTTGCGCACCGGGATCATCTCCGGCTCGCTCATCGAGTCGAGCCGCAGGTCGCCCCAGCGGATCTCGCCGCGGTCGGCGCGCAGGAGGCCGATGAGGAGCTTGATGGCCACCGACTTGCCGACCCCGGAGGTGCCGATGATGCACATCACCTCGCCCGGGCGGATCTCGAGCGACATGCCGCACAGGACCGCCTTGTCGCCGAACGACTTCCAGACGTCGTCGAAGCGGATCGTCCGCGGCGGCGCGGCGCCCGCGCTCATCGGCCGTGCCCCACGAGGAGCAGCCCGACCCCGGAGATGACCAGGTCGAGGGCGATGACCGCCAGCGAGCTGCCGATCACCGCCGCGGTGGTGGCGGCGCCGACCCCCTCGGAGCCGCCGCGCGCGCGCAGGCCGCACGCGCCGGAGATGACCGGGATGGCCATGCCGTAGCAGAGCGTCTTGGTCAGGCCGAGGCAGAGGTCGAGGAAGCCGACCCGCGACGGATCGAAGAACAGGCGCGGGTTGAGATCGAAGGAGCTCCACGCGGTCAGCCCGCCGGCCAGATACGCGATCGCCACGCCGAACACGGTCAGGACCGCGCCCATCACCACGCAGGCGATGAAGCGCGGCGCGATCAGGTAGTCGATCGGCGTCACCCCGGACATGCGGAGCGCGTCGACCTGCTCGGTGACGACCATCGAGCCGATCTCGGCGGCGATGCCGGCGCCGACCCGGGTGGCCAGCATGAGCGCGGTGATGGTCGGGCCGAAATCCTGGACCAGCAGCTTCAGGAACTCCGGGCCGATCCGCGACAGATCGCCGGTGATGCGCTCGAGCTGGAGGCAGGACTGGTAGACCATCACCATCCCGATGAAGCCGAGCGTCACCGCCACGAACAGGAGCGACTTGTTGCCGACCACGAACATCTGGTTGGCGACCTCGCCGGGCGGGCGCCGGCCGCGCACCACGCCGCGCCAGGTCGCGCCGAGCATGCCGGCCAGCTGGCCGGTGGCGGCCAGGCCGTCGAGCGCGGCCGCGCCGAGGCGCTCGATGCGCTGGCGCGGGCCGGTGGCTGGGCGGTCTTCGCTCACGGCAGGAGGAAGGTCAGGAAGAAGTCGAGCAGCATGATCGACACCGCCGCGGCCACCACCGCGGCGTTGACCGCGCGGCCGACCCCGACCGCGCCGCCGCGCACCGACACCCCGAAGTAGCAGCTGGTCAGGGCGATCGACAGGCCGAACACCGCCGACTTGACCAGGCCGTGCACGAAGTCGATCCAGTCCAGGTTGTCGACCAGGCTGTAGTAGAAGGTGGAGGGGTCGATGCCGATGAGCAGGCGCGAGAACAGCATCCCGCCGGCGATCGAGACCAGGTCGCCGACCACGGTCAGGATGAACAGCATCACCATCATCGCCACCACCCGCGGCACGATGAGGTAGCGGATCGGGTCGATGGCCAGCGCGCGCAGCCCATCGAGCTGCTCGGTCACGGTCATGGTGCCCTCGGTCACGGTCATGGTGCCGAGCTCGGCGGTGTTGTTGGAGCCGACCCGCCCCGAGAACATGAGCGCGATCAGCACCGGGCCGATCTCGCGGAAGATGGCGTAGCCGGCGCCCCAGCCGACCAGACCGGTGGCGTTGAACTGGCGCACGTACATGCCGGCCTGGATGACCATGATGCCGCCGACGAAGAACGCGGTCAGCGCCACGATCGGCACCGATCGGTTGCCCATCCGGTACATGTTGCGGGTGAGCTCGCGCCCGTCCATCGACGGCGGGACCAGGCAGCGGAGGACGCGCCCGGCCAGGAGGGTGATCCCGCCCGCCTCGCGCGCGACCTGCATCGCGGTCGCGCCGAGCGTCTCGATCGGCGAGCGCAGCGCCGCCCGCCGCGCGCCGGTCACAGCGGCCCCTCCAGCTCGCCGCGCACGAACTGGCGCACCGCCGGATCGCCGGCGTCGCGCACCGCGGCGGCCGGCCCCTGGTAGCGGATCTCGCCCTGGTGCAGCATCGCCACCCGGTCGGCGAACCCGACCAGCGCGTCCACGTCGGACGACACCGCGACCACGGTGCAGCCGGTCTCGGCCTGGTCGGCGCGGATGAGGTCGTAGATCTTCGAGGTGGTGACCGGGTCGAGCCCGGCGGTCGGCTCGTCGTAGAGGACGATCTCCGGGCGGGCGACGGTGGCGCGGGCGATGCCCACCCGCTTCTTCATCCCGCCGCTCAGCTCCGACGGCAGCTTGCCCTCGCTGCCGGCCAGGCCGACCGCGCGCAGGCGGTCGCGCACGCGCTGGTCGATCTCGTCGCGCGGCACCCCGCGGCGGACCAGCGGGAACGCCACGTTCTCGCCGACCGACAGGAAGTCGAACAGGGCGTAGTTCTGGAACAGCATGCCGACCCGCTGGCGCACCGCCATGAGCGCGTCCTCGCTCGCGCCGGTCACCTTGTCGTCGCCGATGGTGACCTCGCCGGCGTCGGCCGCGATCAGGCCGACCAGGAGCTTGAGCAGGACGCTCTTGCCGCCGGCGGCCGGCCCGATCAGGCCGAACCGCGACCCGGGCGGGATGTCGAGGTCCACGCCGGCCAGGAGCCTCCGGCGGCCGAAGGCCTTTTCGAGGCGACTGACTCGAATCGGCGGCGCGGGACGCACCGTCGCGACTATGGGACCGGGAATGAGCAAGTCGATCGATTCTCGCGGTCGAGCCGCCCGGATGGCAAGGAGCGGCGAGAACCGGCGCGGAACGTACTCGACGTACTTGAGCGCGCGGGTGGGCAGCCGAGCCGGCGGGCGAGGGCCGGCGCGTCGCCGAGCTGCCAGCGCGAGTCCGGGTAGCGGCGGGCCAGCTCGGCCAGGGTCGCGCACGCGCGCGCGGCGTCGCCGATGCGATCGAGGGTGACCGCGCGCTCCCACAGCGCGTCGTCGCGCAGCACCGAGGCCGGGTAGTCGCGCGGCAGGCGCGCGAACGCGTCGAGCGCGTCGGCGCCGCGGCCGAGGTCGTCGCGCAGCACGCGGCCCAGCTCGAGCTGGGCGTCGTCGAGCCAGACCGAGAAGTACGAGCCCGCGCCCCACGCCACCTCGCGAGTGGCGAGCAGCGCGCGCAGCCGTCGCGCCGCCCCGGCCCCGTCGCCCAGCCGGCGGGACAGGCCGGCGCCGCGCCACAGCGCGTCGTCGCGCAGGCCGCTCTTGCGGTGGCGGGCGGCCAGGGTGTCGTAGAACGAGCGGGCCAGGCGGAGGTCGGCGCGCTCCTTTTCGGCCAGCTCGGCCATGGCGAGGAGCAGGTTGTCGCCGAGGTCGGTCGCCGCCAGGCGCTCGTACAGCTGGACCAGGACCCCGTAGAGCTGGAGCGGGTCGCGCCGGCGCCCGTCGCGCAGGACCAGGGACAGCGCGTCGGCGGCGAACGCCTCGTCGGGGGTCTCGGTCACCGCGCGCCACAGGAGCTGGTAGGCGCGGCGGTCCTCGCCGAGGTCGAGGCGGAGCTGCCCGGCGCGCAGGAGGCCGCGCGCGCGCGAGGGGGCGTGGTCGGCCAGCGCCGCGGCGGCGCGCTCGAACGCGTCGGCGGCGTCACCGGTGCGGCCGAGGTCGACCAGCAGCTCGGCCCGCCCGAAGTGAGCGTCGGCGCAGGCGGCGCGCCGGCGCGGGCGGTCGTCGATGCGCTGGCAGGTGACCTGGGCCTCGCGATACGCGGCCAGCGCGGCCCGGTCGTCGCCGGCTCGCTCGCTGGTCTCGGCCCGCTCGAGCTCGGTCAGGGTCGGCGCGCCCGAGCAGGCCAGCGCCAGCGACGTCAGCGCCAGCGACGTCAGCGCCAGCGACGCCAGCGCCCGCCCGGGCAGCGGCAGCGCGGCGATCCGCGCGCCACGGCTCACCGCCCGGAAACCAGCCCGGCCAGGATCTCGGCCGCGCGCCCGCACGCGGCGCGGTCGACGTCGAGGTGGGTGACCAGCCGGAACCGGCGCGGCGCCACCGCGCCGAACAGGAGCCCGCGCTCGCGGGCCCGCGCGCTCAGCTCGGCGGCGGTGCCGAGCGCCTCGCCGGCCACCTCGACCATGACGATGTTGCTGTCGATCGACGCGGTCCCGATCGCCAGCCCCGGCACCCGCGCCACCTCGCCGGCCAGGAACGCCGCGTTCCGGTGATCTTCGGGCAGGCGAGCGCGGTGGTGGTCGAGCGCGTACATCCCGGCCGCGGCCAGGATCCCGGCCTGGCGCATGCCGCCGCCCATCATCTTGCGCACCCGGTGAGCGCGGTGCATCTGCTCGCGCGACCCGGCCACCAGCGACCCGACCGGGGCGCCCAGCCCCTTGGACAGGCAGACCGAGACGGTGTCGAACCCGGCTGCCACCTCGCGCTCGCTCTGCCCCGACGCGATCGCCGCGTTCCACAGCCGCGCACCGTCGAGGTGGAGGGCCAGGCCCAGCTCGCGCGCCACCGCCTGCACCCGGCCCAGCTCGGCCCGGTCCCAGAGGAGCCCGCCGCCCATGTTGTGGGTGTTCTCGACCATGATGAGGCGGGTCGGCGGCGCGTGGTGGGTGTCGGCCTTGAACGCCGCGCGCACCGCGTCGGCGCTGAAGCGCCCGTCGCCGTCGAGCAGCGAGATCTGCACCCCGCCGTACGCGCTGGCCGCGCCCGACTCGTACAGGTAGCTGTGGCTGCCGCGCCCGGCCAGCACGTCGTCGCCCGGGCGGCAGTGGATCTGGATCGCGATCTGGTTGGCCATGCTGCCCGACGGCACGAACAGCGCCGCCTCGACCCCGAGCAGGTCGGCCACCCGCTCCTGCAGCTGGTTGACCGCCGGGTCCTCGCCGTACACGTCGTCGCCGACCTCGGCGGCGGCCATGGCGCGGCGCATGGCCTCGGTCGGCCGGGTCACCGTATCCGAGCGAAGATCGATGGGGCGGGGCTGAGCCATGGGCCCAGCTTACCCGAGCCACGCCGTCCGCGGCGCGCGCCGCCGCCGGGCCAGACGTACTACGACTTCGGCTTCGGCTTCTTCTGCGCCGGCGGTGGCTTGTTCTCGAGCGGGGGCGGGTCGCCGTGCTCCTCGCGCAGCTTGGCCAGCATGCGGTCGAGCACGCCCGCCTCCATGTACGCCGCGCCCGCCTCCATGTACGCCGGGCGATCGCCGATCCGGAGCACCAGCCGCACCGTCGCGCGCCCGCTGGTGTCCTTCTGCCGGACCAGCTCGAGCGCGCCGGAGAACACCTTGCCCTCTTCCTTCACCTGGAAGATGACGTAGCCGACGTCCTCGTCCTTCTCGACGATGGTGAAGCCCTCCTCGACCCGGAGGTGGCGCACCGCGGTCGACCACACCTGCTCGAAGGTGTAGCGCGCGGTCCGCTCGGTCTTCGCCCCGGCCGCGCCGGTCAGCGCCGCCAGCGTCAGCCCGACCAGCGCCAGCCGGACCAGCCCCCGTCGATGCCGCGCCTCACGCATGATCGGCCCCCTCGTCCTCCATCACCCGCCTCGACTCCACGACCTCGGCGAACGAGACGTGGCGCGAGGCCAGCGCCAGCGCACCGACGGCGATGTACCAGAACACCTGCAGGCCCCACAGGAGGTGGGTGAACGCCTCGCCGCTCGATCGCAGCACGGGTTCCGAGAGGTACAGCCCGAGCCCGAGCCCGGCGAACCACTGGTACTGACCGGTCAGCCCGGGCGAGTTGGGCAGCGTGATGCCGACCGCGACCAGGCCCATCACCGCGAACGCGGCGACCACCGGCAGGTCGAGGCCGAACCCGCGCGCGAGCAGCCACAGGCTGAGCCCGTTGGTCCCCCAGTACGCGATGCTCCAGGCCAGGAAGCGGAGGAAGCTGCGCGGATCCTTCAGCACCAGGAAGCCGCGGATCATGCTGTGCAGCTTCTCCTCCAGCTTGCCGGCCAGCCGCGGCGCGAGGCGCGGCGCCAGCGTCATCGCCACCGCCGCCTTCACCGCGCGGTCCGGCCAGCGCAGCGCGCAGACCAGGAACAGCGCCGCGGCGCTGAACACGCCGAGCGCCGCCCACGCGGTCGGCATCATCCAGCCCGGCGCGTCCGGACCGCGCCGCGCGAACAGCGCGCCGAACACGAACACCGAGACCAGCAGGCCGTCGACGATCCGCTCGACCGCGACGGTGCCGAGCGCGGCCGAGGCCGACACCGTGCCGCGCTGGCGGATGAGCGCCGGCCGCACGAACTCGCCCAGGCGGGCGGGCAGGGCCAGGATCGCCATGAACCCGACCGACGAGATCGCCAGCAGGCGCGCGCCGCTCAGGCGGACCCCGATCGGCTCGAGGAGATCGTTCCACCGCCACGCCCGGAAGAAGTGGGTCGCCGCCAGCAGCCCGACGTAGCCGGCCAGGTACGGCCAGAACGCGCTCCACTCGAGCTGGCGGAACGCGCGCAGGACCTCGTCCGGATCCGCCGGCCACACCGCCCAGACGCAGATCACCAGCATGATCAGGGACAGGGCGATGTTGATCGCGAGCCTCATGACGGCGGGCCTAGACTAGGCGAGGAAGCGGGCGGGCGCGAGCGCAGCCGAGCCTACTCTGCCTGGCTATGTCTCCGGGTGCTCGCCGGCCAGGATGCGGCGCGGGTTCTCGTCGAGCAGCCGGACCAGCGCGGCCGGCCCGAGCCGCTTCTTGATCCACGCCACACCCTCGGCCGCCCCGCGCAGATCCGCCGGCGAGTGAACGTCGCTGGCCACCGCGTGGGCCAGGCCCTGCTCGACGTAGCCGCGCGCCGCCTTGCCCTCGCGGCGGCCGTGATAGCCGGCCAGCGCGGCCAGGTCGACCACCAGCGCGCAGTTGGCGCGCAGCGAGAGCACCTGGTCCGGCGCGCTCCACAGCGGCTGGTACCGCTCCGGGTGTGCGATGACCGGGAGCTTGCCGCGCCGGCGCAGATCGAAGATGTGCTGGCCGAGCCCGACCGGGAGGTGAGCCGGGGTGAACTCGACCAGGAACGCCGCGCCGTCGTCGTAGGACGGGATCGCGCCGGTCTGCATCCGCTCGTAGAGGGTGGAATCCCACATGTTCTCGGCGGCGAGGGGGACCGTCAGCGCGACTCCCGCCCCGGCCAGCAGCCCGACGATCTCGACGTGGGCGGCGCGGATGGCCTCAAGGGATGGAAGGAACTGGCCGGTCTTCTGATGGGGGGTGGCGCAGACGGTGTCGAAGCCGAGCGCCCGCAGCCCCCGAAGCATCGTCAAGCTGGTCTCCCGGTCGGGAGATCCGTCGTCGAGCCCAGGCAGGACGTGACTATGGAGATCGACAAAGCCCACGGCGCGTACCAAAACTACCCTAGCGCGGAGCCGGGGGTGCGCAACGCCGACGAGGTCGTTGCCGTTCCACCGGCTCGATGAGAATGTTATGATTTCACAGACGTTGCGCTGTCGTTGCGGTCATCGCCGCGCAACCGCCGGTTCCTAGCCCAGCACGAGGTCGGCCCATGGCTGAACGGAAAGAAAGCTCGGTCCTCTTCTCCCTGCGCGAGCTGCGCAGCATCGAGGAGGAGCGGATCGCAGAGGAGGAGGCGGCCCGGCGCAGGGCCGAAGACGAGCGGCGTCGGGTGGCCGAAGAGGCCGAGCGTCGGGTGCGCGAGGCAGAGGATGCGCGGCGGCGCGTCGTCGAGGAGACCGAGCGGCGCGGGCGCGAGGAGATCGAGCGGCGCGACCGCGAGGAGCGCCTGCGAGTCGAGGAGGCGGAGCGGCGCGCCCGGGTCGAGGCGCAGGCCAACCTCGACCACAAGCGCATGGCGCACGAGATGGAGCTCCGCGCGATGGAGGTCCAGCGCAAGCGGCCCACCGCGCTCATCGCGGTCGCCACCATCCTGCTGCTGGCCGTCGGTGGGCTCGGCTTCCTGGTCTACAAGAAGAGTCAGGAGTCGGAGCAGCTCGACAAGCAGCTGGTCGCGCTCCAGGAGCAGATGAACCGGACCAGCGGCGAGGTGAACGGCCTCGCCGCCAAGCTGCAGGACGACCTCGAGGCGATCCGCGCCGCCAAGACCGAGGAGGCGCGCAAGGCAGCCGAGGCCAAGGCCGAGGAGACCAAGCGCCAGCTGGCCGAGAAGCAGCAGGCCCTCGACAACCTGCGCAAGCGGGCGAGAGAGAAGTCGAGCGGCGACCGCGGCAAGGACTCGAAGTCGGGCGGCGGCAAGACCGACGACAAGACCATCAAGACCAACTGCGATCCGAACGACCCTCTGTGCGGGTTGCCTTCGCAGTGAGGTAGGCCGACCGGCCCTGGCCGGGAGGTGCGTCGCACTCGCGGGGCCCGTCACCGACGGGCCCCGATGCATTTTCGGCGGGACCGACGGGGCCCGTTGGCCTATCCTGGATGGATGAAGGCACCAGCGGCTGGGGGAGATGGGCTGGGATCGGGGGCGCGCGAGGCGGGCGCGGTTCCGCGGCTCCGGCCCGAGGTGATGGTGACGCCGGCGGCGTTCCGCCGGCTGACCTCGCTCATCGGGCTGAGCATGCTGCTGGTCCTCATGGCCAGCGCGGTCGACGCGGTCATGTGGACCTATCAGGTGCAGCGGCGCATCCGGCGCCAGGAGGCGGCCGAGACGATGCGACCGGCTCGCACGCGGCGCGACGCCGGCCTGCTCCGCACGCACGTCGCGCCCCGGCACGGGGCCGGGCAGGCGGTCGTGACCGACGAGGGCGCGCCTCGCGGGCACGGGCGGGTCTGCATGTACCCGCGCGCGCGCGACTGACACCGCGCCGGCCTCGATCGGCCGCCGCTACGGACCCTTGCCGGGCTTCTCGGTGCGGTGGTCGCGCACCTTGACCGGCGGTGTGCCGGGCGGCTTCTCGTCGACCAGCACCACGAACGGTCGCCGGTAGTCGCCGATCATCGCCTCGGTCTTGGCGGTGAGCGGGTGAGGGCCGGGCGCGACGCCGCGCGGCACCTCGATCCGGATCGTGCCGGCGCGCTGGTCGCGGCGGACCACCCGCGCGCGCACCTTGCCGACCAGGATCTCGGTCGCGTCGGTGAACCAGCGGCCGCGCACCAGCACCTCCTGGCCCGGGCGGCCGGCGGTCGGATCGACCGCGGTGATCTCCGGCGCGACCTTGACCTCGAACTGCTGGTCGGAGCGGACGCGCGCGCCGTGGCCCTCGAGGTAGAGGTAGTCGGAGCCGGCCGCGCCGCGCGGCAGCTGGACGGTGATCTCGAACGGCGGTGACACGCGGACCACGCGCAGCGGGCGGCGGCCGAAGTAGGCCTGGGTCCGGCGGTCGATGTGATCGCCGCGGATGATGACCTCGGTCCCTGCCGGTCCGTAGGTCGGCTGGAACTGCGCGATGGCCGGTCCGCTCAGCACCTCGAAGCGCCACGTCGTCTCCACCCGGCGCCCGAAGGTGGTCCACGCGATCGGCGCCGAGCGCGCGCCGTCGGGCACGCGGACGGTGGCCGAGTCGTTGTCGCGCGCGACCAGGTCGAGCCGCGCCGATCCGATGAAGAAGTCGTCCGCCTTGTCGACGTGGCGACCGGAGAGGACGACGGTCGCGCCGGCCACCCCGGAGCGCGGCCGCGCGTTCTCGATGACGGTGTAGTACTGGACCTGGAACACCTGGGCCGACTCGGCGGTGCCGGCGCGCGAGCTGACCCGGAACCGCTCGTCGCGGGCCGCGCGCGGGATCTCGACCACCAGCTCGGTGTCGCCGCGGCGCGCGCGCACCGGCAGGCGGGTGCGGCCGTAGTGGACCTCGGCGCTGGACAGGTGCGAGCCGTTGAGCGTGACGCGGGTGCCCGGATCGCCGCGGGTCGGGGTGAACGCGGTCAGCGTCGGCGGGTTGTAGACCTCGAAGCGGCCGGCGGTCGGGCTCTCGTGGCGATCGCGGCCGATCGCGAAGCGCCCCGACTCGGACCCGATCGGGATGGTGACCCGGATGTGGCGCGGGTCGAGCGCGACGATCGGCAGGCGCTTGCCGGCCAGCGACACCCAGTCGCCCTGGCGGAAGTTGCGGCCGCGGAGCTCGACCTGGGTGCCGGGTGCGCCGTGATCGGGCGAGAAGCTGGTCACCACCGGCGGCACGTCGATGTCGAACGGGCGCGGCGATCGGCCGGTGCCGGCCCGACCGCGGACCCCGAACAGCTCGCTGCGGGTGGCGCGGCGCGGCACCTCCACGTCGAGCCAGCCGCTGCCGCGGCCGAGCACCGGGATCGAGGTCACGCCGTAGACCACGCGATCGGACGGCGAGAAGCCGGAGCCGGTGATCCTGACCCGCGTGCCGGGCGGGCCACTGACCGGGCTGAACCGCGCGATGACCGGCGCCTGGGCCAGCACGCGGAAGCGCTGCGGGCTGCGCGCGCGCTCGCCGCTCGGGCGGCTGAGCGAGAGGTAGTCGGTGGTGGCGCCCTCGGGGATGACGGTGACCAGGCGGGTCGCCGTCCACTCGGTGACGGTCAGCGGGCGCCCGTTCAAGGTGACGGTGTCGGCGCGCTCGAAGCCGCGGCCGATGAGCTCGACGCGGGTGCCGGGCCCGCCGGAGGGCGGCGCGACGCGGGAGATGACTGGATCGACCAGGCTGTGGAACGAGCCGACCGGGAGATCGCCGGACGGGCCCGGCTTGCGCAGCGCGATCGCCGCGTCGCCGGCGACGCGCGGCATCGCGAAGACGATCTCGGTCGCGCTCCACGACGCGACCGCGACCGGGCGGCCGCCGACCAGCACCGCGGTCGCGCGGGTGAAGCCGCTGCCCCGGATGGTGACGCGGGTGCCGGCTCGCCCGTGCGATGGCGCGAAGCTGTCGACCCGGTAGTGGATGACGGGCGGTCGGGGCGGCCGCGGCGGGGCAGGGCGCCGGTCCGATGGTGGGGTGCGGTGATCGCGCTCGACCACCTGCGCGCCGGCCGGGCCGGGGAGCGCAGCGAGCGCCACCGCGACCACGGCCACCGCGAGTGCTGGGCAAATGCGTCGAGTCATCGTTGCCTCCCCCGCGCGGGCGCGCGGCCGGCGCGGTGACACCTGGACACTGCTATCCGACAGGCCGGGCGGACCTCGATCACCCCTCCGCCGCAGCCGCGGCCAAGGTATCACATCGGCCATGTGGGAGGCGCGAGGGGCCTGTCGCACCGGTGCCCGCTAACGCCGGCGGCGGATGCGTCCCGCGTTGAGCCGCTCGAGGGCGTCGCCGATCCCGTAGAGGATGTCGCGCGCCTCGCTGCGCCGGTCGAGCCCGGGCGCGAAGAAGCCGCTGTCCGCCAGTCGCTCCAGGTCGGTCTGCTCGTTCGGCGGTCCATCGCCGGCGCACTCGGCCTCGATGGTCGACTCGTCGACCTCGATCGCGGGCACCTCGGCCGGCGGCGCCGGATCGAACGCGGCCAGGCGCTCGGCGTCGAGCAGCTCCGACAGGTCGGCGGCCGCCGCCACCCGGGCGGTCAGCGGCTCCAGCCCGAACATCGCGGCCATGTGGGCCAGCACCGAGGTGTGATCGCGCACCACCGAGCTCACGTGGCCCTGCTTGACGTAGGGGCCGGCCACCACGGTCGGAACCCGGAAGCCGAGCTGGTCGAAGCCCTGCTTGGCCCGATCGTCGGCCGCGAGCGGTGGCGACACGTGATCGAAGAAGCCGCCCGCCTCGTCGTAGGTGATCACCAGCAGGCTGTTGTTCCACTGCGGCGACGCGGCCAGCGCGGCGTAGACCGACGCCAGGAAGGCCTGCCCGCGGATCGGGTGGTGGGGCGGGTGATCGTCGTTGATGGTGAAGCCGGGGTCGATGAAGGTGGCGGCCGGCAGGGTGCCAGCCGCCGCGTCGTCGAAGAAGTCGGTCGTGAAGCGCTTGATGAAGCCCTGGCTGGGCAGCCCGTGGAACAGCGGGAGGAACGGGAGGTCGTTGTAGTAGTAGGCCCACGGGACGCCGGCGTCGGTCATCTGGTGCTGGATGGCCGGCCAGTCGAACCCGCCGGGCGGCAGCGTGTTGGCCATGAGCCCGCCCGATTGCCCCGAGTGCAGGTACATGCGGTTGGGCCAGGTGGGGCCGAGCAGCGACGAGAACCAGCGATCGCACGAGGCGTAGGCGTCGGCCAGCGCCCAGGTGAGCGGGATGTCCGTGCGCGCGAAGTGCCCCATGACGTAGGGCAGGAGCTTCTCGCCGTCGTGGGCCGCGCGGTACGCGCGCACGAAGCCGTCGTTGCCGCCCTCGTTCCATTGCACCCGCGACTGGTTCCAGCTGTGCGGCGGATCGGCGATGCAGTAGTCGGTCTCGCGGTAGATCGCGATCGGCGTGTCGTCGACGTCCGGGTTGGCCATGCCGGCGACCAGCCCGTCGCCGGGCAGCCCCTCGAGCAGGCCGCGGGCGCCCAGGAAGTGGTCGTAGGAGCGGTTCTCCATCATCACGACCACGATGGTGGAGATGCCGCGCACGACAGCCGCGTCGGGCGCGCCGGCGTCGGGGACGCCGCCGCCGGCGTCGGGCGAGTTGCCGCCGTTGTCCGCGGCGGCGCCGAGGTTGTCGCCGCAGCCGAGGAGGAGCCGCGAGGCGGCTCCCGCGCCGGCCAGGGCGCCGATGCTCTTGAGCGCGTCTCGACGTCGCATGGGCCGAGCCTAGCATCGGTCCGCGGCGAGCGAGCGCGCGCGAGTGACGAGGGAGAAACTCCCGTCACCGCGGCGGCGCCGTCTAGTTCCGGTCTAGACGGCGCCGCCCGGTGAAGGAGGCGATGCTGCACCGAGCGGTTTGGGGGCGAGGCCGGCGCTGCTTCGCGTCTGAGTCTTTTCTAGGGCTAGGCGGTGCGCTCCACGGGGCGGCGGAGGCGAGGAACGGGGCATCACTTCTTCTCGACCTTCACGTGCTCGATCGAGCCCTTCGGCTCGGAAACTCGTCCATGCAGAGCGTCGTACGCGGCGCGGGTTCGCTCGACCGCGGTCTCGGTCTCCTGTCGCACGTCGGCGGCCTTGCCTGACGCGGTCTGGCGGAAGCTGTCCAGCGCCGACTGAGCCTGGCGTCGAGCTCCCTCCAGGTCGCGCATGCCCTGCTCGAGATCGGTGCGGGCCTCCCCCTCGAGCTCCGTCGAGCGCTGCGTCACGCTGGCGCGAAGCTCCTCGATCTTGCCGTCCAGCTCGGTCAGGTTTCGCTCGGTGGCGGCGATGAACTGCGCGCGATCCGAGGCCGTGTCGCCCTCCGTCGATGCCAGCTCCTCGCCCTTGTCCTGGATCTTGGCGCGAGCCTCGGCCACGTCGTCCTTGGTCTCCTCGATCGCCATCCGGGTGTCATCGGCCTTGTCGCGGTCCTTGTTACAGCCAGGCCCGAAGGCACCGGCGAAGAGGCCAGCCAGGCAGGGCACGACGAGAGAGCTGAACCGGTGCTTCGTCATGGATGGTTCCGCCCGACGGCGGACGAACCTCTACAAAGCAGGCGGCATGCCAGCCGAGGCGACCCGTCTCCGCGAGCTTGGCCGTGTCCCATCCGTGACCAGCCGCCACGCCGAGGCGGAATGCCTCGTGCGGCCGCCCGTCACCCCCTCGAGAGCGGAGCCGCGCACTTGCGACCCGCCCGCCCGCTCTGGTAAACCCGAGCCCGCTCCAACGGTGCCATGGCCAAGCGGTAAGGCAGAGGTCTGCAAAACCTCCATCCCCGGTTCAAATCCGGGTGGCACCTCCAAGAACCAGGCTCTTCGGCCCGGCCCCCCGCCGGGCCGTCGATCCGCCCGGTCCCGGGACCCCCGCCCGGTGA
>Ga0193753_10002403_pt1 | contig 14743 bp, 18 predicted proteins | sample H1c2metaG_FD_144925 | JGI IMG/M metagenome (GOLD analysis project Ga0193753, IMG submission 144925) | Soil microbial communities from a riparian zone of the East river system, Colorado, United States - H1c2 | ecosystem: Environmental > Terrestrial > Soil > Riparian zone | place: USA: East... | reverse complement strand
CTAGCAAGCTTCATTCCGGGAACCCTCGGAGAAAAGAAAAACGGCTCAGATGGACTTGGAGGCGACGGTGGTCGGCGGGCCTTCGAGGCCACCGGAATTCACGGCAACGACGGCGAAATACCAGAGGCCGTTCGCGAGTGACGAGAACTCATACGACGTTCTCGCCGGATCGGAGATGAGCACGCTGCGATCCAGATCATCGGAGCTGCGCCCGTAGAGAATGCGATAGCCGGCCAGATCGTCGAGCGGCGAGCCATCGACCTTGGACGGCGGCCTCTCCCATTGCAGCGAAGCGACGCCGCTGCCGACCTCGCCAATGACCGTGATGGAGAACGGCGTGCTATCGGTTTGCCGCGACGCATCGGCCACCGTGATGGTGATCGATTCATAGACGCCCATGTCGTTCTCGCCCGGCGTGCCGCTGATGCGGCCATTGTCGGGATCCAGGCTGGCCCAGGGCGGCAGGTTGTTAGCCGAGAAATGCAGCGCGTCGCCGTCAGGGTCGGAAGCCTGAGGTTGATAGTTGTACGTCTCGCCGACCTGCGCGACGGCGGTCGCGGCCGCGGAAATGGTCGGGGCGCGGTTGGCGCTCGCGGGAGCGGGGCCAGCAGTCGGAGGATCAGATGGAGACATCGCGGTTTCAGAGCCGCCGCCACACCCGTGGACGAACATGAGCGGGAGCAAAGGTAGGAGTGCTCTTACGAATAGTCGCAGTTGTCGATGCATCTGTCGGAATCCTCTGGCCTGCCCAGCATGTCGTTGGGCAGGATTTAGGACTCCGGTTGAAGGTCTTTCAACGCGTTGGGCGAAAACTGCCGACTTCTCCTACGTCGGCCGATTGCGACAACAGAATGTTTTCAGGTAGTTATGTCAGTTCGGGGATTCCCCGATGCCCCAAAACTGTGACACAGCACAACGGCCGGTCCGTCGGCCGGACCGGCTCTCTCTCTATATATAAGTGTAGGAGGCCGCGGGCGGCCTACCAGCAGATGCCCTCGTACCGGCAACGCAGCAGATCGCGATTGGGAAGGTTTACGAGGTCGAGCAGGTATTGCTCGGGCCGAACGCGCGCTTGCAGCGCGTCGTTGAGAACGGACTGTTGCAAGCCCACGAGGATCACGTCTGACGGATCGATCATCGATTCGATGTCCGCGCACAGCAACGAGCCAAGGTGCGGAATGTTGGCGTCGATGTAATTGCGGTTGGCGCCTAACAAGCGGGACAGCTGCACCTCCGGGTCGAAGATGCGCAGCTCGCAGCCTTCGCCCAGCAGTCTCTTGGCGACGAGCACCAGAGGCGATTCGCGCAGGTCGTCGGTCCCCGTCTTGAATGACAGACCCAGCATGCCGACCTTGGGCCGTCCGAGTTTGAGAATCTTGTCCACGGCGTGATCGATGTGCACGCGATTGCTCGCGAGCAGGCTGGACAACATGGGCACGACGATGTCGTTTTGCTTCGCGATCGACGTGAGCGCGCGAAGATCCTTGGGCAGGCACGAGCCGCCGAAGGCGAAGCCCGGCTTGAGATAGGCCGGTGAGATGTTGAGGCGCTTGTCGGCGCATACCAGGCGCATGACTTCGTGCGCATCGATGCCGAGCGACTGCGACACGCGCCCGATCTCGTTGGCAAAGGTGATCTTCAACGCGTGAAACGCATTGCAGCTCATCTTGAGCGCCTCCGCCACGCGAATGTTGGTCACCAGGAAGCGCGCATCGAGGTGCTGAAACAACGCGCGGACCTGTTCCACCGCCGCTTCGCAATTGCCGCCGATGACGGTGTAAGGCGGATGGTCGTAGTCGCGGATCGACGAGCCTTCGCGCAGGAACTCCGGTTGAAAACACACTCCGAAGTCGACACCAGCCTTCTTGCCACTGGCGCGTTCGAGAATCGGCTCTATCTTTTCTTCCACGGTACCCGGCTGCACGGTCGAGCGGATCACGATGGTGTGGAATTCACGCTTCTGGCGCAGCGCCACGCCGAGCTGCTCGCTCAGGCGGAGGATGGCGGTCAGGTCCTGGCTGCCATTCGATGCCGATGGCGTGCCCACGCACACGAACGACAATTCCGTGTCGCGTATGGCCTGCATCACGTCGTCGGTCACGGAGACGCGGCCCGAATCGACCACATCCCGCATGAGCTCCTGGATACCCTCTTCGAGGATCGGCGACTTGCGACTGCGAATCAGGTCGAGCTTCACCGGATCGATGTCGACGCCGATCACCTGGTGCCCGTCACGCGCCAGGCACGCGAGCGATACCGCGCCCACGTAGCCGAGACCGAAGATGCTGATGCGCTTGGCGATGACAGGACCGCGATGGCTGTCAGCCAGGGGACTGTCCCCAAAGGGAACTGACCCCTCTTCGAGCACCGCGGCGCCGCCGCCGGAGGCGTTAATAGTAAGCACTTTCGTTGCGTTCCTTGGAGCGATTGAGAGCCACACCGAGCAGGTTCATTTCGCTTAAGACTTCCTTGGCTCCGCGCAACATGGCGCGGCCGCTCGTGCCTTCCGACACCACCAGCAACAGCGAATCGAACTGCGGCGCGAACGCCAGCACGTCGTCCGAAGCGAGCAGCGGCGGCATGTCGAAGATCACGATGCGGCGCGGCATCTCGCGCTCCAGGGCGGCCGTGAATTCACCCATGCGCGGCGAATTCAGGAACTCCGAGGAGTGCTGGAAAGCGCGTGAATTCGGAATGATCCCGAGCCGCTCGGACTGCAGGTTGTAAACCACCTCTTCGAGCTCCGCTTTTCCGAGAAGATAGTCGGACAGACCTTTCTCGAAGCTCATGCCGAGGTAGTTTGCGATCTGCGGACGCTGCAGGTCGAGGTCGACCAGGAACACCCAGGTGTTCACGTCCTGCGACAGCGCGAGCGCGAGGTTGATCGCGGTCATCGTCTTGCCCTCACCCACCGACATGCCGGACACCGCGATGGAATTCCACTTGTGCATGTCGAGACGGCGCAGGACGCGTGTGCGCAGGATCTTGAAGGCGCGCAGCGCCGCGACGTCGGAGACGGCGGGGAGCACGCAGTGACGCTCCATGGAACGGGCGTCGACGCTGGCCTGGCGGAAGCGCCGGGCCTGTTGCAATTCGGAGGGCTGAGCGCTCACGCGGCGCACGCGCTGGCGCAGATTCGCGGAGTCGATCGCGTTGGGCCGCTCGCCTCCCGCTCGGTCGGCGAAGTTCCGGCGGATCGCGTCTTCCATGGTCGTGCTCATTGGGTATATCTCTCTTTGGCTCAAAGGTAGTTCTTGACGACGGTGAACAGGATCCACACGCCGACGACACCGCTCGCGCTTGCGGTCACGAGGCGCCAGGCATTACGCCGGCGCGAACGCGAGTTGCGAATGTCGGGGATGGCGACCAGCGGCGAGACGGACAGCAATTCGCGGATGTCGCGCGCGCCACGCACTTTCGGATCGAGCGCTTCAGTCGCAACCGTAATCGTGAGACCGAGCACCACCGAGGCGACGAGGCCAATCAGCAGCAGCGCAAGGCGCTTGGGTTTTGAGGGAACCGCCGGACGCAACGGCGCCTGCACGAGTCGGAACTCATCCGCGCGCCCGCCGACAATGGCGGCTTCGCTGACCTCGGCATCCATCTGCCGATTGAGCAGCTGCTCGTACTTCTCGCGTGCGATGGTCAGATCGCGCGTGGCATTGGCGTATTCGCGCTCCACCTGCGGCGCGGCGGTCACGTTCTTTTCGAGGCCGGACATCTTGGCCCGTAATTCCGCGCCGCGCGCCATGAGGCTGCCGAGCTGACTGTCGATGGCATTGATCTGCGTGCGCAGCTGCATGCCGACCGGCGTGCCGTCGGACATTTCCACGTCGCCGCGCTCGCCACTCTTGATGCGCGTCTCGAGCGTGTCGATGTCACGCTGCAATTTCTTGATGTCCGGGTGTTCGGCGCCATAGCGCTGGCGCGCCTCGGCAAGCGTCGCGCGCTTGGTATTGAGCTGCGAACGCAGACTGGTGCCGCTGCCTGCGCTGGTGCCGTATTTCAAACTGTCGATCTGGCGGCGCAGCGCCACCATGTCAGGATGGCTCTCGTCATAGGTCGAGCGCATGCGCGAGTACTGGTCTTCGAGCTGCCGCACGCTGCCGGCATCCGGCCCGGCGGCCCGCGACTGCTCGAGCTGCGCGGCGAGGAACACGCGCTCCTGGCGCAAGGAGCTCATCTGCTGGTTGATCTGCTCGAGCTGGGTCTCCGCGCGATCCATGATCGACATGTTGACTTCGGTCAGTTCAGGCAGCTGACCGGCATTGGCACGCTTGAAGTCGGCGAGCTTCCCTTCGAGATCGGCGACGTGCGTGCGAAGGCGTTCGGCTTCGCTGGCATAGAACTGCGCCGAGTTCGACGCCTTGCCCTGGCGTTGGCGACGATGTTCGGCAAGGAACGCGGTGACCAACCACTGCGCGCCTTTCTGCGCCTTGGCGGGGTCGCGATGGTCGTATGACAACGTGAATGCATCGACCACCTCGCGCTCGCGGCCGGTCCGCGGGTCGAGAATTGGCGTGGTCACGATGCTCACGCTGATGTCGCGCTTCAGGCGCGTGAGCATGGCGTCTTCGTCGTCGACGCCCGGATACAGGTCCTGTTCTTTCGCCATCTTGCGCAGATTGCTGTCGGTGAGAACGATGCCCTTGAGGTTCTGCACGTACTGATCGGCGTAACTTTCGCCGCTGGAAGCCTCGGCCATGGACTGCGCGCTCGAGGGCTCGTCGATCTCCACGAACGCCGACGACGTGTAGAGATCGGGCAGACCGATCGACAGGAGAATGGCGAGCGCCGCGATCGGAATCGCGACGCCGAACAGCAGCCCCTTGCGGCGCGCGATCGCGTGGATGTAGCCCGAGAATTCAGGGGAATTGTCAGCGTCCATATTCGGTCGTTCCTTCAGCGGCGACGTTGCAGGGGTTGATAGAGGATCGAAATCATGGCGCCGCTCGACGTGGCATCGGTCACGTCGTTGCGGAATTCCTGCCAGGTGTAGTCGTAGGCGGCGCGCAGCGAGAATTCCTCCTGCCAGTGCCATTGCAGCCCGAGATCGCCGGTGGCGTAGCTACGCGCTCCCAGGCCCAGGGTCGTATCCAGCGCGTCGTCATGCGTGCCGCGCAAACCGGCCAGCAAGCTCAGGCGCGGCGTCATCGCGCGCGTGAAGCGCAGGCGCAGCTGGTCACGAGTCACCACCGCTCCGGCCGACGACGGGCCCACGTTGCGCGCCAGGTCGGCGAAAAGCTCGTTGCGCCCCGCGAGAAAACTGATGCCGGCACCGGCGACCCAGGCGACCTTCGAATCGCCGTTCTGCAATTCGATGTTCTGCGCGCCGGCGCGAAGGTACTTGCGTGTCTCGGCCGCCGTGGTCGTGTTCCACTCGAGCTCCGCGCCGTAGCCATTGGTGACTTCCAGGGCATCGATGTCGTAGCGCGCGCCGCGCAGCCGCGCAATCAGCGAGGACTGCTCGGTCAGGCGTGTGACCAATGCCGCCGCGACGTCGGTGACGTTGTAGTCGACTTGCGCGGCCGCGATCTCGTCATCGAAGCTCACGTCCGTATAACCGGCGTCGAACTGCAGCGCACGGCGAGGCGAAAGTTCCACGCTCATCGACGGCCGCAGGCTCGCGCGCATGCGGCGATTGTCGACCAGCACCCGGCCACTGTCGCCGATATCGGGCTCGCCGAGATCGCCGCCGACGTCGACCGAGGGTTGCTCGCTGGTGACCACGTCCTGATCGGCGAACTCGCCGCGAACCAGCGTCTGCACGCGCTGGCCGCGATGCTGCCAGTTCAGCGTGGCGAAATAGTCGACCGCATCGAGGTCGGAGGCGTCGGGGAAGTAGGTAGCCCGCACTCGCGGCGTGAAGCTGAACTCGCCCTGCGGCGTCAGCGTGCGAATCTCGAGCGCGGCGTCGGCCAGGGGACCCTGCACTTCAATCTCGGTACCCGGCGTCGTCAGCCGATAGTTGTCGTCGAACATGTACCCCGCCTCGACGGTCGGATTGAACTCCCAATCCGCCGCATCGGCCGGAGCGCTCATCAGCGCGATGGCGATCGGAATCGCGCCATAGAGCGCGCGGCGTCTCACTACGGATGATTTGCTCATGGCGCACCTCTCACGATTGCGTGCCTCAAGGCACGACTACGACGTCGCCGCTCTGCAGATCGATGTTCTGATCGAGGCGCTTGCCGCGAACCACATCGTTGTACCTGAACGGCAGCGACTGCTTGCCGGTGGGCGTACGGCGCAGGATGGTGATATCCCCGAGCGCCGCGAAGGGCGTCGTGCCCCCGGCCATCGACAGCGCCTGCATGACGTCCACGGTCGGATTCATGATGAATTCGCCCGGCTTGTTGACCTGTCCGATCACGTACACCTTGTTGCCCTTGATCTCCTGGATCGACACGGTGACCACCGGGTCCGAAATGTATTTGGCGAGGCGCTGGCTCATGGTCTTGTTGAGATCAGCGACGGTCTTGCCGCGGGCGTCGACTTCGCCCACCAGCGGAAACGAGAATGAACCGTCCGGCCGGACGAGCGCGGGCCGTTGCAGGTCTGGTTCTTTCCACACACTGATGGACAGCAGGTCGCCGGGCTTCACCGTGTAGTTAGCATCCTGCGCCATCACACCCGTGGCCCAGGCCAGCGCCACGATGACGCAACAGGCCAGCAAAAACTTCTTCATGTACTTTCTCCGAGAAGATTGTCGTAAGCAGCAAGCAGGCGCGGCGCTTCGTGTTGCCACGAGAGCACGCGTTCGATGCGTTCGCGGCCAAGCGCACCCATGTGAATTCGCTGATCCTCGTCGCCGAGCAACGAGACCATTTTCTGGGCGAGATCGGCGACGTCATTGGGGCGCGCGTACCAGGACGCATCGCCGGCCGACACGCGTCCTTCGGTCAGGTCGAACTGCACCACCGGTTTGCCGAGCGCCATGTATTCCATGATCTTGTTCATGGTCGATCGATCGTTCATGTCGTTGGCGCGGTCCGGATTCACGCAGATGTCGGCGGTGTTGAGCATCTCGAGCAGCTCGGCATCGGGCGCGCGGCCGGTGAAGGTCACGTACTCGGCCACGCCCAACTGCTTGGCGAGCTCGCGCATGGCGGGAAGCTCGGTGCCACCACCGACCAGGCCGAACTGAATGTCGGTGCGTTTCAGGTGGTGAACGATGAGTTGTACGGCCTGCAGCAGCAGGTCGATTCCCTCCTGCTTGCCCATGACGCCGACGTATCCGACGAGATAGCGGCGGCCGTTCTTGAGCGCCGGATTCGCCGGCACCTGCTTGATGCGTGTCAGGTCGGGACCTGAGCGCACCACGAACACGTCTTGCGGATTCTTGCCACCGCGCTCGATGGCGATGTGGCGATAGGACTCGTTGGTCGAGATCACCATGTCCGCCGTTCCAAAGCTCATGCGCTCGAGCGCCACGAGCAGACGGCGGCCGAATCCACGCTTGCCGAATTTCGCTTCGTAGAGCTCCGGGTTGATGTCGTGATGATCGAACACATACTTCTTGCCGAAGAGCTTGTAGAAGGCACCGATCATGAAAATGGTGTCGGGCGGATTGCAGGCGTGGATGACGTCGAATCCGCGCCCGAAGAGAACCTTGAGCGACAGCCAGAACTCCATGGCGAGTGCCACGCTGTACTCGAGCGCGTAGCCGAGCACGCCGTCCGCTTCGGCAGGCAACCGATGCCGGTGAATGTCGATGCCTTCGATGCGCTCGAAACCCTTTTCATAGCCGGGCGCCTTCGGGCAGATGATCGAGACGACGTAGCCCGCAGCCGAGAGCGTGCGCGCCTCCTGCCAGACGCGCCGATCGAACGGACACGGCAGATTCTCGACGATGATGAGCACGCGCCGGCCGTGGCGCGCCTGCTCGATGGGGCGCGCCGCTGGCAACGCGGCGCTGGTAACGGATTCGGACACTCAACCTCCCGACGTTTGGCAGCTACTTGAGCGAAAGCACGAGGCGGCGAAGATTGCGATCGCGCAGTTCCAGCTCGACGCTGAAACCCATCGACATCGCGAGCATCTGCATCGGTCGATTCGACCACAGCATCTGGCCGATCAGTTTCGGCACGCCGACGCGCCGGGCGTGACGCACCAGTGTCGACAGAAGTGTTCTTCCCAACTGCTCCTCGCGGTACGTATCCGCGACCGCGACGCTGAACCTGGCGTAGTCGTCGCTCGCAGGCGCATAGGCGGCCACGCCAATCACGCGGTCACCTGCAGCCGTCGCTTCCAGCGCGGCGAAGCCAACGGCCGTATCGCATCCGCCGACGATCACGCGATCGAACAGCATGTCGCTGAGCTCTTGCGTGGAAGGCAGTTCGCGGTCCGGCGTGGCCTTACTGAGCCCCAGAGCGAACTCGGCCAGAAGGCGACGATCGCCGGGAGAAATCTGCCGCACGCTATAGGCGCGGCGGGAGCGAGGCGTGTAATACCACCGCCGCGCGAGCCACGCGCCGGACACCGCGTGAGGTGCGCGCGAGGGAATTTCCAAGGCTGTTCTGTGCATGGGCGGCAAGCGTCGCGCATTGCGATCCGTCTCGCCGTCGGACGCCGCGCGATGACACACTCCGATACACCTTCATCGGTGGCGAACCGACGATTCGCATGCGGCAATGTCCGACAGGATTTTCAGAGCTTCAGTCGCAACAGCAACTCGAGATTCTTTTGGTAACCGGGCAGCGTTTCGCGAAGTGCGCGCTTGAGATCGGGATCTCCGCTGCCACTCAGCTGCGCGCGGTATTGCGCGAGCGTGTTCTCGTGATAGGAAATCTGGTGAATGATGAAATTGGCGCCGTAGCGCGCCGCACCTGAATCGGCATCGGGAAACGTCGTGGCGCGGCCGGGATTGGTTTCCGGTATTCGCCAGCCCTTGCGTTTCGCGAGTGTCTCGAGGCGCTGACGGACCGCCTCGTTCTGCCGAGCGATCTTTCCGGCGGCATCACGCAATTGCGGTTGCCCGAGCACTTGCCCGGCCGCGCGCGCCTCCGCCACACCCTGGCGGGTGCTTTCAATGGCGACGAGCACGAACGCCGGATCGTCGGTGGCCACCTGCGGCCGTGCGAACAGCGGATCGGTGGGCTGCTCCTGCTGCACAGCTCGTTGCTCCACCGGGTTGGCGTCGCGTTGCCGTGGCAGCGACACCTCCTCGGCCGGCGCGGCGGCATACAGCAGAACGAGTGCGATGGATCCGATCATGGCGTGCGTCTCGCGGGTCGCGGCGCCGGCCTCCGGTCGCCGCGAACTCCGCATCTGGCTAACTACTAGTCGCGGCGCAGAAGCGCCGTGGCAATGATGGCCACCGCAGCGCCGGCAGCCGCGCCGTAGGCGATCGATTTCCACGGATTGTCTTGGACGTAGCGATCCGTGGCCTTGGCTGCATCGTTGGCGGCGCCGCGCACGCGCGTGCCGGCATCGGCCAGTCTGACTTTGGCCTGGCTCACCGTGCGGAGAACGCGCTGGCGCACGGCGTCAACGGCCGCGCCGCCCTCTTCGCCGAGCGTCTTCAGCAGCTCTTCGGCCTGCGTCACGATGCGATTGAGTTCCACCACGGTGGAATCGGGATTGCGGCCATTTTCAAAACCTTTTGCCTGGGCAGTCATGAGTACTCCTCCTGAACACAGTGATGGGCCAACACACCTTACGGCACCCGGGGAAGTACACCTGTCAGTCGATGCATCCACTGAACGGTTCCAACGCTCCGCCGCCTGTGGGTCGTCGCTGACACGTCCTCCGTGTCTGCCCTGTCGCCAATTCGCGTCGAATGCCGGAATAGTCGGCACGCGGTCGGTCGCGTCTGACGATGCGTCCGCGTCATGTCCGCGGGCGCCGCGCAATTCAGCGGCGCAGCATGCGTCCCGACGAATGAGTGCCATTCGAACCCTCAGGAGACGACAACGTGACCAAGTTAAACAGCAGCTGGACACTGGCAGCGGCCGTGGCGGCGGGGATTTTCGCGCTCGCCGGATGCAACCAACGCCAATCCACCAACGAGACCGCCAAGGACGTGGCAGACGCTCGCCAGGATTCGAACCAGAACGTCGCCGAAGAGAAGCGTGAAGCCTCGGATGTGGCGACCGAAGGCATGCAGGACCGCGCCGCCGCTGAATTCGACGTCGCCGTGGCGCAGGCCGATGGCCAGCGCAAGGTTGCCAAGGAGAAGTGCGAAACGCTGAGCAGCGATGCGCAGAAGGCTTGCAAGGATCAAGCTGAGGCGACTTACGACTCGGCGAAGGCCCAGGCGCAGGCGACGCTCGATGCCGCCAAGCAGGCGGGCTCGGCTGAGCCGGCTCCCGCTCCGACCAATTGATCTGATCTGATTTGATTTGATGATGGGCAGAAACGCGTTCACGAGGGTGATGCCCACCTGCGAAGACCAAGCGATCGTGATCGCGTGACGGACCGTCCGGCGGCGGCTAACTACCGCCGCCGGACGGGATTCGAACTGAGGAGGGCCCATGAATACCATCAAGAATCGCCAGGCGACATACAGGTTTGCAATACTCGCCATTGCGATGGCCTCGCCCGTTTGGGCCGTCAGCCTGCCGGCGCCCGAGCCCCCGGCCGTGCCGCCCGACCAGAGCATCGCCCCCGCGTCGCTGGTTCCCGCCGAGAATCCGACCCCGGGCAGCGCCTCGCTGGTGCCGCTCATGGTGGCGGAGATGGAAGCGAACCACGTGAACTACGTCGATGCGGCCGCGAACATCGGCGGTGGCGACGCCGCGAGCCCGGACGACATCGCGTTCGTCAAACAGGCCACTGAAGGTGGCCGCAAGGAAATCAACCTGGCGCGCGATGCGCTGCCGCAGTTGACGCAACCCGAACTGAAGCGCATCGCCGAAATGCTGGTGTCCGATCACACCGGTGCGAATGCGCGCCTGTCGAAACTCGCCGAGACCAAGGGCTGGCCACTGCCGGCGCCGCAAGCAGCCGCTCCTCCGCCGTCCGGGACGGCGAGCAGCGACTTCGACGAAGGCTGGACCGCAGAAATGATCGCGGGCCACGAGCGCTCAGTGGCGCTGTACCGCGCGCAGGCGCAGAACGGTGAGGACAAGGAGCTGCGCAACTATGCGCGCGAGACTTTGCCGACCATCGAACGCCATCTGGCGGAGCTGAGGAGATTGCAGAAATGACCAGCGCCGAAAGGAGCATGCTGACCATGAAGATCATCAAAGTACTGGGTATCGCGGGAATCGTGGTTCTGGCCGCTTCGTTCATGGCATCGCGTGGGCAGCGGCGTGACGAGGAAGAGCGCCGCCGGCTCAACGAACAGCTCGAGAAGGAACGTTGGGAAAGTGAAGGTGGCGCAAGCCACACCGGTCCTGCTACGCAAAGCGCCGTCACGGCCCACTGAAAACGGAAAAAGTTTTCAGGCGGGCGGGCCTTCCGGCGTCGGCGAACGCTCCGCCGGACCACCCCGCTCGATGATCGTCACCGTCGAGCGCGGCTGCTGAATGTCCGCCTTGTCGAAGGCGTGCTTGAGCCGCAGCAGATACTCGCGTTTCACGTTTGACTGCTCGAGCGCGCGTACCTTGAAGCGCGCCCGCAAGGTGATGCCGCGATCGTTCCACGACTCGATACCGGCGATGTCGAGATCTTCGAGGATCTTTGCGCCGAAGACCGAGTTGGCGCGCAGCTGCGCTCCCGTCTCACGCATGAGGTCGATGACCGGCGCGATGTCCTGGTCGAGCGCGATCGTGACGTCGACCACCGCATAGGCAAAGGTCCTGCTCGAACTCGTGACCACACCGATTTCGCCATTCGGCACATAGTGAACGTTGCCTTCGTAATCGCGCAGCTGCACATAGCGCAGCGTCAGGTCCTCCACCAAGCCGCTCTTTCCGGCGACCTCCACCACATCGCCCTGGCGTATCTGGTTCTCCGCGAGCAGGAAGAAGCCGCGGAAGAAGTCCTTGACCAGCGATTGCGCACCGAATGCGATGGCGATGCCGGCAACGCCGGCGGTGGCCAGGAAAGGCAGGATGGAGATCCCGAGCGTATTGAAGATGGCGAGCGTCGCGATTGCCGTCAGCAGGATGGTCGCGAGCTTGCGCAGCACATTACTGACCGTGGCTGCGCGTTTTTTGGCCTCGATGTCATGGGCATGCGTCGCCGTGAACTTTTCCAGGCCCGAGATCAGCCGGCGCGCGATGAACACCAGGACGAAGGTCACCGCCAGGATCGCCGCGATGCGCGACCCCGCCTGAATCCAGTCGACCGCGTTGAACCATTGAACGACTCTTTCTTCGTGATCCATCATTCGCTCCGTATTGCCTGCTTCGGGAGGCAGCGCAAGGTAGCGTAGTTCGACCCGCCCGCGCATGCGGCACCTTCCTACAGCGGGCGGCTGCGCGGTCCGAACAACAGCAGGTCCGTGCGGATTCATGCTGACGGCGTGAAATCAGGGAATCGATGGGTCTTTCTTGCGCTGTTGACGTCCGTCGCCTTGGGCGCCGCGGACGCGGGCATCCGTGACGAAAACGCGAGCGGCATGGTGTGGGTCGCCGCGGAATTGCTTCCGCCCGATAACGGCGATCGTTCGGGGTGCCGCATCGAGCCCCTGCCCCAGAAGGCCGCGCTTCATTTCGAGACGATCGACTCGAGTGATGAATTGGCGGGTGATACGAGCCGCATGGTGAGCTTTGAATGGAATGCCGCCACCGGTGAACTGTCGTTCACCGCGGATGCGGGAATCGCCGCGCTCACGCTCCCGGAAGACTTCGTGAAGGTGGCTTCCGATCAGTCGATTCGGAATTGCGGACCACGCTGATCTGCCCGTCGCCTTCGAGATAGGCCGCTTTCACGTCGGCGAGCTTCTCGATGCCCTGCTCACGCAGTTTCTCGTGAAGCTCCTCCATGGTGATGAACTCGCGCCGCATGTTGCGCCGCTGTGCGATGCCGCGCTGGACCAGTGTCAAACGGCCGGGGCTCGCGAACCGGCGCACCGGCGCGTATCGATAGGAAAGCATGTCGAGCAGCCAGTTCCAGCCGACGATGGTGAGCACCAGGATGGCGCCCTCGGCGAACGTGTCATATCCGCCGGACATCGCGTTCTGCGCGGCATCCGCCACGATCACCAGCAACAGGATGTCCGCGATTCCGACCGCGCCGACGTCACGGCGCAGTACGAAGCGGAAGATCAGGAACAGCAGCCAATAGACAAGCGTGCCGCGCAGCACGAGCTCCGGCACCGAGACGTGGACTTCGAACAAGTCCGCGATCACAGTGCCGGCGCTCGCGCGTTCGGGCCGTCGCTCAACGCACGCGATTGCGCGAGATGAGATTGACGATTGCCAGCAGGATCACCGCTCCGAGGAACGAGACCAGCAGGCTGCCGATGCTGATGACGCCAGAATTGATCGTCGGCGCCCCGAGCAGCGGGCTCAACAGCCAGCCGCCGAGCATCGCACCGACGATGCCGACGACGACGTTCAGGAATATTCCCTGACTTCCGTCGCGTCGCATGACGATGCTCGCCAGCCAGCCGACCACACCACCAATGACTAACCACAGAATGATCCCCATCGTCTTCTCCTTGATGCGCGTTGATGCGCTGATTCAGTTCATGTTGCCCGCGTGCCGATCGCGTTGGTACGAGTGCAGCTTGTTGTAGAGAGTTTTCAGGCTGCAGCCGAGTACGCCAGCGGCACGGCGCTTGTCGCCTTCGAAATGCTTGAGGGTTGCGAGAATGAAGGTGCGCTCGATCTCATCGAGCGTCGCACCTATGGGCAGATGGATTTCGTCGCCGTGCGCGCCCTGCTCGTCGGCGGCCCCGCGCAGCGTCGGCATTTCGTCGTCGCTCAGCGTGAGCTCGCCGTCGCGCAGGATGTATGCGCGCTCGACCGCGTTGCGCAGCTCGCGCACGTTTCCCGGCCAGCGATGGTGCAGGAATCGCGCCCGCAGATCGTCGGAGAGGCGCTTGCGCGTACCGTTCTGCAAGTTGAGCTCGGTGAGGAAAAACTCCGCGAGCACGAGGATGTCCTCGCCGCGATGGCGCAGCGGGGGCAGCTCGATGGTCAGCACCGCCAGGCGATAGTAGATGTCCTCTCGCAGGCGCCCTTCCTCGAAAGCGCGCGCCGGCGATCGATTGGTGGACGCCAGGACGCGCACATCGATGGGCAGGTCCGCCGAACCGCCGACGCGGTTCAGTCGTTTTGTTTCGAGCACGCGAAGCAAACGCGATTGCAGATCGAGAGGCATTTCCGTGATTTCGTCGAGCAACAGGGTTCCGCCATTCGCGCGCTCGAAGACTCCTTCTCGCGTGCGCATCGCACCCGTGAAGCTGCCGCGCTCATGACCGAAAAGCTCGGCTTCGATGAGCGTCGCCGGGATGGCGGCGCAATTGATGGCTACAAAAGGTTCGGCGGCGCGCGGGCTCATCGCATGCACGGACTCGGCCACAAGCTCTTTGCCAACACCGCTTTCACCGCAGATCAGTACGGTGGAGTCCGTGGGCGCCACGCGCGCGATCAACTCGCGCACCTTCTGCATGCCCGGCGAATTGCCAATCAGTCGCAGTGCACAGTCATCGAGCGCTTCGGCTTGGCGTCGTGGCTTCTCTGCGATGCCCGCACCCGAGTCGCCTGGAAAGAACTCGCTCTTCACGGCGCGTCCCTCATGTCGCACCGACGATCACGCGGCCGGGAATCACCTGGTCGCCGTTCGAGAGGATGACTTCCACACGCCGGTTGAGCTGGCGGCTTCCCGCATTGGCGTTGCTGGCCAC
>Ga0193753_10002402_pt1 | contig 14743 bp, 11 predicted proteins | sample H1c2metaG_FD_144925 | JGI IMG/M metagenome (GOLD analysis project Ga0193753, IMG submission 144925) | Soil microbial communities from a riparian zone of the East river system, Colorado, United States - H1c2 | ecosystem: Environmental > Terrestrial > Soil > Riparian zone | place: USA: East... | reverse complement strand
CAAATGTTGATCCGTTGGAGCTCTTAGCAGAAGTGGACCTCAAGGAAAAGGCTGGCTTCCTGGTAAAGAATCTTTCCGGAGGTCAAAAGCAACGTTTCTCCATCGCGACCACCCTTGTGAACAGACCGATGATGATCTTCTTAGATGAACCTACAACAGGGCTGGATCCGCAGGCACGCCGAAATCTTTGGGATCTGATTGTGCAGATCAAGAAACGCGGGACCACTGTGATCCTAACAACGCACTATATGGAAGAAGCAAAGTTCCTGTGTGACCGCGTAGCGATAATGGATGACGGAAAAATAGTGGCCCTCAACACGCCTCAGCAACTTATCCAGCAATTGTTGAGTCGGGGATTCAAGCCTCATACTGAAGTACCGCCGGCAACCCTGGAGGATGTTTATATCGATCTCACAGGCAAAACCCTTCGCGATTAATATGAACCAAACTACACGTTCCTTCATGGCGTTGGCTAAGGCCTCGATGAAAATGTATCTGCGGAACAAGGGAGCGCTTGTGTTCACTTTACTAATTCCCATAGCCTTGCTGTCCATATTTGGTTTCCTATCGCAAGGGAAGGGGGGGTTCGTGAAGATCGGCTTAACGAATCACGCTACCGGCCCTTTGTCCAACCAGTTTATCGAATCATTGAAGAAGATAAAGGCATTTAAGATTGCCGAGTTATCCGAGCAGGAGGGTAGTGATGAGTTAGGCAAAGGCGATCTTGACCTCCACGTCATTGTTCCTGAAAACTTCGGAACAGACGCGACGGGTAATCCGCGAGCCAGTAGCGTAGAGACCCGTTTTAATAATGCTAAACCTCAGAGCGGACAGATTGCAAATCTCGCCATCGTCCAGATCGTTTCTGACATCGACCGTTTAGCAACACGTTCACCCAGTGTGCTCAATGTAAAGAGTACGGGTGTCACCACGAACAACCTTGGCTATTTTGATTTCATCCTTCCGGGAATCTTATCAATGACCATTATGCAGCTTGGAATTTTTGGGGTTGCATTCAGTTTTGTTGCGTATAAAGTGAATGGGGCGCTAAGAAGGATACAGGCCACACCAGTTCATCCCGTTTATTTTGTTTTTGCGCAGGCGTCCGTTCGGTTGATCATTACCCTGGCTACTGCCGGGCTATTGGTTGGATTTGGTTCGTACTTCTTCAACTTTCACATGAACGGCAGGTATTTTGATTTTGCGCTGGTCTGCATCATTGGTATTCTTATATTCCTTGGTTTTGGTTTCGGCATTGCTGGATGGGCCAAAGACGAATCGCAGGTTGCACCAGTAGCCAATCTTATACAGCTACCCATGCTGATGCTTTCCGGCATTTTCTTTTCAAGAGATGGCTTCCCTGGTTGGCTTCGGGGAATCACCGATTACTTTCCACTTACCTATGTTAGTCATGCCTTGCGGAAAATTGCCAATGAAGGTACAAGCTTGCTGGATCTTTCTGGTGATCTGTTGGGTATGGGTGTGTGGCTTGTTGTGATATACTTCATTGCGATAAAAGTGTTTCGATGGGAATAAGATCTTAGCTGTTCAGCGTTGCGCTGCTGAGGCCAAAATGTCGCATATTCTTCCTACTTTTCCAGCTGCATCTGCTCAACCAGCAGCGTGGTTTAGAATATGATAAAGTCCGAAACTATCCGATTCACATTGCCGGTAGTCGTTCTATTTGGCGTTATACTGGCGTGGTCGCTGATCTCGTACCTGAATCTCTTTCCAGCGTATGCATTCCCGTCACCTGGATCGGTGGTAATGAGTTTCCGCGAGGAGATTGTGGCGGGTAGGCTCTTGAATGATATCGTCGCGTCACTGTGGAGGGTCGCCGTGGGGTTTGTCATTTCAGTATTGCTTGGTGTTCCCCTTGGCTTGTGGCTAGGTCAGCATCTCAAAGCCCGACAGGCTTTTGTACCGATGCTTAATTTCTTTCGATTTTTATCGCCATTGGCCTGGATACCATTTGCCATATTGTGGTTTCATATTGGCGACAAACCTGCCGTGTTCCTCATTTTTATGGCTACCTTTTTCCCACTTGCACTTGCCACTTTGGTTGCCGTGGCCACTATTCCCAGTATCTATTTTAGGGTTGCTCAGGATTATCATTACAAAGGGATGGAACTCTTAACCAAAGTCACTTTTCCCGCCGTGTTGCCGCAGATCATTACGGCACTACGGGTGAGCTATGGGATTGCGTGGGTGGTGATCGTGGCGGCGGAAATGGTTGGATGCCAGGACGGCCTTGGATACGGGATTTGGGAAGCACGCAATGGCCTAAGGCTGGACTCGGCCGTCTGTTACATGATAGTGATCGGACTCCTGGGGATGGGCATTGATCGCTTGTTGGCTCAACTTACTAAACTACCAGGCATAAGATGGGGCTATGAAAGATAGATCTCTCACCAGCGGTTTGAAATTGGAAAATGTTTCCCACAGCTACGGCAATGTTGCTGTGTTGAAAGATTTGAACATTGTTGTTAAGCCTAACGAGATTGTTGTATTAGTCGGACCGTCCGGCTGTGGTAAAACGACTATACTTAATTTGCTTTCGGGGCATATCGAACCGGTTTCAGGTGCCATCACCAGAGCAGGAATTATCAGGACGGTCTACCAGCAAGACGGGCTCTTTCCCTGGCTTACTGTGGCTGAGAATATTTCGATGGGACTGCGCTCCGCGAACAATGGTGCCACCCACGGAAGCGAGCTTGTTGAACTGATCGAATTGATCAGGCTGGAAGGTTTTGAAAATCACTATCCCCACGAATTATCTGGAGGCATGCGGCAGCGCGTCGAGCTGGCGAGGGTTCTCGCTGGTGATTCTGATATATTGCTGATGGATGAGCCCTTCTCGGCATTGGACTATCAGTCTCGTTTGCGTATGCGCCACGAGTTGATCCGTTTGTTAACGAAAAGACCAAGAACGGTAGTTTTTGTAACGCATGACATCGAGGAGGCGGCTCAACTCGCAGATCGCGTTCTCGTATTATCCAACAGACCGGCAACAATTTGTCGGGAGTTAGAGATCAAGGCCCAAAAACCGCGCAAGCTAAGTGATGTCTCCGTAATCTCGGCAATGGAGGAAATTCTTCACGAATTGGGATTGGATACGCCTGAAGACAATAATTTGCAACGCATGAGCATCTGAATGAAGCAATATGAAATTAACATTTAACCGGTTGATGTTGGGAGTCGTGGTGATGCTGACTGCCTTAGGCCTATTGCGTTATCGCCCCTGGAGCGATCGGGGAGGAGCCGGCGTCAGGGATGTAATTCATGAGGGATCCAACACCAAAGCGTCGCGTGAACTTACCGTTGGCTTTCTTCCTGTGACCTGTCACTTGACATGCCCGGTTACCGACTATGCATCAAAAACGACGGCGACAAATACTAATTTCAACTCAAGAGTGTTCTCCGATTTTCCAACGGTTGTCAGCGCCTTGGAGGCCAAACAAATTCAGGCAACATTCATGATCGTTCCTTTAGCCATGAAGCTGCGTGAACAGGGTGTTCCAGTAAGGATATGTTATCTTGGTCATCGCGACGGCTCACAAATCGTGGTAGGAAGAACGAGCAAGATCAGAAGCATGCAGGACCTCAAGGGTAAGAAGGTTGCTATTCCGAGCTTATACAGTAATCAGAATTTTGTTTTACACAAGCTGATGACGGATCACGGCATGCTGCAGGATGATATCACATTTGTTGTTTTACCACCACCGGATATGCCGACGTCGCTGGCCGCCGGTGCAATCGATGCATATTTTGTTGGCGAGCCATTTTGTGCAAAGGCCGAACTGGATGGAATCGGGCGTGTCCTGTATTATGCAAGAGACATCTGGCCCAACTTTATTTCCTGCGCGCTTGTCGTTCATGAAGATCTTATTAAAAGCAATCCGGAAATCGTCGAAGACCTGGTGAGGGGTATCGCGGCATCCGGCGCATGGGCCGAGACGCACCGGGCGGAAGCAGCCAAACTCGTTTCACCGTACTTTCGTCAGGATGAAAAAGTGTTGAACTACGTGCTCACTGCTGATCCGCATCGCGTAAGCTACATCAATCTGACACCATCAGACGCAGATCTTCAGATGATCCAGGACATGGGCATTCAGATGGGTCTGTTAACAAAGAAAATACCGATGCGTGAACTCATCGACCGTGACTTTGTACCCGAAGTAATTACACCAGCTCCTATTAATGCATCCATGATACCGGATGCAAAACAATAGCAATCGACGTAATAGTTGAAGGAAGTGATCAAGGGTCAAACTTGAAAATTGTCATAAATTGTATAGGTTTGCAAAAAAGTTATTCATTTCTCTCATCTAAATAAAAAAACAATGGCAGACTCAAGACTCGTAATCAGCAATCAGGGAAAAATCAAAGGTAATCAAGGCGTGATCCTGAAGAATCAGAACGTGATCAAAACAAATCAGAAGGTTATTGTTGATAATCAGAAAGCATTGAAAGAGAATCAGCGGTCAATACTGAGCAATCAGAAAGCGATCATCACCAATCAAAACGCAATCCTGAAAAATCAGCGTACGTTGGACCTGATCGTTAAGAATCAACAGGCGATTATGAAGTTGGTCAAGAAGTAATTCAAGAACCTACGGTTTAAAGTTATATTTAAAGAACCTGAGCGTAAAGCTTGGGTTTTTTTTTGAGAATTGATTGAGAATTGGGTGATTGGGTGATTTCATGTCCAAGCAGAGTGACCCGTCTCGGGCACTCTGCGCTTAGCCGCACACACGATCATCGCTGCACTTCAGTCAACACTATAATCACCATGCGTGCTGCTTGGGTTTGTATTGTGCGAAAGCTTCTACCTCGATTACGCAGAGTGCCCGAGACGGGTCACTCTGCTACGACCTGTTGTATCATTTTGTGTACAACTTATCGTAGTATTCCTGCAGCATGCGTTTTACGGCAAAGGGTTTGCGGGTAGTCAGTACGCTCTGCTTCATCATATCAACCCATTTTTTCTTGTCATCGTAATACGTCGGCAATACTTCGCCTAGTAAAACACGATAAAGCGCCTTCTGATCGTGTGCGTCCAGCTTGTTCTCATTCTTGTTTTCATATCCATCACCGATCTGCCAGCCATTTACACCGTGTTGACATGCTTCAGGCCACCATCCGTCGAGGATGCTAAGATTCAACACGCCATTCATTGCCGCTTTCATGCCAGACGTTCCGCTTGCTTCCTGCGGCCTACGGGGGTTATTAAGCCACACGTCGGATCCACGCACGAGCATGCTCCCGACATTCATGTCATAGTTTTCCAGGAAGACAACTGAATTAGGGTACTTCCGGGTAAGCGCAACGATGTTGGCTACAATTTGTTTGCCGCCATCATCTTGTGGATGTGCCTTCCCTGAAAAAACGATCTGAAGCCGGCCACTCTTGAACAACTTATCTACTTTGGAAGGATCACTGAAAATAAAATCACTGCGCTTGTAAGGTACTGCGCGTCTTGAGAAGCCAAGAAGCAATGCATCCTGTTTCAATTTGACACCAGTACGATCCTTTATAAAACCGATGAGGTTCTTTTTATTTTCCTGATGCAGCTTCCAAATTTCATTGGTATTTTCTTTGGCAGCTTTGACGATCCTGTTGTCCACCCAGGTCGGCATATGAATAGCGTTGGTAATGCCGACGATCTCTTCCCTGTCTTTTACCCCTTCCCACATTTTGTTTGCTGTTACAGCATGCAGTTGGGCAACTGCATTTGCTTTTCGTGAAAGGCGCAATGCACCAACAGTCATATTGAAAGGTGATCCACCCAGTTGTTTAAGCTGTTGTTTGTTGAATACGCCATTGTCGGCGCCCATATAGATCAATCTGTCGAGATAATGAGATTCATTTCCCTGCACTACGGGCGTATGGGTAGTGAATACAATTTCATTCCGGGACGCAGCCAGGGCGTTTGTAAAATTCTTGCCTGCCTTAACTTTTTCACGAACCAATTCGAAGCCTGCAAACAGTGCATGACCTTCATTGAAATGGTATACATCAACGGGGATCTTCAAAGCCCGCAACGCCTTGACTCCACCAATTCCAAGGACCATTTCCTGTGCTATCCGTTCTTCTCCAAACCATCCGTACAACTGGCCGCTTATCCAGCCATCTTCATTGCCTGGTACATCGGTGTCGAGCAGATACAACGGCGCATTCTTAAACTTATCGCACAGCCACACCTTGCACTTCACTTCCCGTTTGCGAATTGTTACAGAAACTGTCACGCCGGTTTCCTTAAGAAAAGGGTATTTGTAGATTGGGTATGTGTCGAGTGCCTTCCCCTCTGGTGTAATGCGTTGATCCGTGTAGCCTTGCTTCCACTTAATACCCACGCCAACAATGGGAAATTTGTGATCTCTTGCGCCCTTTAAATAGTCGCCCGCTAAGATCCCCAATCCACCGGCATACATTTTAAAGTCACTTTGCAAGGCATACTCCATACAGAAGTATGCAACTCGTGGGAGAGATTTCGTTGGCATAGTTATTAGGTGGTTATTGAGGGTAGAAATATCGGCAATGAATGTTGATGTTTATTGCAAGATAGCATATTTCTTTACCTACGTCCACTGCGTGACGACGGACGGTTGCACTGTTACTTCTAAATTTTACATCCTGTGTTTTACATTTTGCGGTTAGAATTTCCAATGTAAAATTCTCAATGTAAAATTCTCAATGTAAAATGTAGCGTTGATCAAAATTCAAAATTCATATTTTTAGCAACATCAAACCATTGCCGATAAGCTTGTCCAAATGTGGTTGCGCTTTTCCCTTAGCTTTCAGATACCCCAGGATTTGATCGCATTCCTGTCGATAGTCATTTATTGGCAACAATATTTCCAGGATCTCCAGGGATAAAAGCCAATCACCCGGAAATTCTTCCACAGCGTCTTTCCAAAGTGCGGGAAGCTTTGGTAACAGTGATGCCTCGCCTCGGGTTTGCCGGACTCTGCGATATAAAGCATGAAGCCTTAGTGCCTTGTCGTCGTAGTGGATCTTGTGCATCTTCTCGTGTGGGACAATAACTGTGGGCTCAAATTCTTCCACATCTGCAGGGCCGCCAAACGCTGAAACGATTTTTTGGCCCACCGCCATCGTATACGAAGACATGGCTAATACCTGTCCAGCAGCATGTATTGTTGCACCCTCGAAATTGATAAGAATGATTTTACCGGAATGACTCCGCACGATTTCGTTCACCATACCCTCCACCGTAATCCCGTTCCCGAAGTTCAATATGGTAGCCTTACCAGGCTCCACGTTATTTGATTTTAGCTCCTCTACCGACAAATCCTCCAATGGCGTTGCCACATTCAAGAGTCTTCCAACTGGTGAGAAGAATCCTGTGGGAAAATGGTTTTTATCATAGCGATTGAGCTGTTCGTTATTCACCGAGAGGGCGGTTGGCCCTGTGGTTCGTATAAAAACGGGCAAGCCCGCTACTTCGATCACATCGATAAAGGTTCCCGTCACCTGAAGTCCTGAACTATATTCTATTGTGCCCGTCTGCTGCGACTCGATCGCCTTCTTAACACCGTCCAGGCCTCCCGTTGTCCAAGCCATGAGCCTTTTGAATTCTTCGAGGACGTTGGTGAGATGTGCAAAATCGGGGGTAACAAACAGCTGTGGCTGTGGCTTGGTGATGTCGTAATTGAAATGCATCGATTCGAGCGTGTATGGGAGTTTTTTTACATGATCGCTCAAACAGCTAATCGCCTCACCGATCGACGAGAGCAAGCCAGCCCCGTATATTTTAAAATCATCCAGCGATCCGATCAATCCGTACTCGACAGTCCACCAATGCAGGTTTCGGATCAGGGCCAGCTCAGAAGGTGTGCCCATATTGCGCTGTATGTTTTCAATGGTTGCTTCTGCCTCGCGTATTTCTTTTTCTGGCGTATGGTGATCTTCCTTGATGATTGACAAGTGTCGTATTGCCTCATAGAGCTCAACATCTTTCTTTGAAGAAAATGCTTTGCTCCCGGCTTCACCAATTTGCTTGAGGTATGTGGCAAACTCTGGAACGGCCAGGATAGGCGCGTGGCCGGCGGACTCATGGATGATGTCAGGAGCGGGGGTATACTCAATGTGTTCCACCGTGCGTATGTCTGCAGCGATAACCAACACGTTGTATTTCGTGAACTCCATGAATGCTCCCGGCGGAATGAAGCCATCCACAGCCACTGCCGCCCAGCCGATACTTTTTAGTATCCTGTTCATGCCATACATCGTGGGTATGTGATCGATCTCAACGCCCGTGAGCTGCAGACCCTGTATGTATGAAGCATGAGCAACCCTCCGCAGGTGATGGTAGTTCTGACGCATCACATAGCGCCACACCGCCTGATCCACTGCGGTGTATTCGTTATAGGGTTGATCCACTACAAATTGGAGCAAATGCTTCGGAAGCTTTTTGGTTACTTCGTTTAACTCCATGTTAAGAATGATAAGGCGCACTCAATAAAAGAAGCCAGGCCTGCTTGACCTTGCCCTCGGCAAGAAATCCCTGAGCATATCGATGGATTGCCCCGATGCGGTCTGTATGATCCTTTTGACCGATGACATCAAAATTGAAAGTTTGTGAGAAGGCTTTCACTTCATCTGGTGTCGGTATGCGATCAATGTTAGCCAGGCGGCCGAGGTTGTTGCCCGTTAATACGGCGCTGTTCTTGATCTCCGGCGGAAGAAGGTCAAACCCTATTCCAACTGGGATTAATGGCTTGGCGACCTCGATAATACTTTCGCCGTTTGCGCGGCAGTAGTAGTTCTCGCCCATACGAGCAACGTTGTCTGCTTTCCATGGATCGATCTTCCCGTGTTCATTTAATATTGCATCCTGCGTGTGCATGATGAGCGCCTGGCAGATCACCAGGTTCCCCGCGCCACCTTCGGAGCCCGTCGATTTTACTTCCAACACCTTGCACTCGAAGGAAACGGGCGATTCTTTTACGCGAGGCGGCCTTACTAAGTCCGATCGTGTTTCGGTGAGTCCTGATTTCACAAATTCATTAACTCCCTTTGCAAATTCGGAACTTGCCAGTGATATCTGCTCCAGCATGCTATAGCTGACCGTGTTGATCACAACTTCTCTTGTTTGCAATATATTTTCCAGCGTATGCTTGGTCGTGTTGTCGCGATGTCGCCGGGAAGGGGAGAAGATAAGGATCGGAGGCCTCGACCCAAAGATGTTGAAGAAGCTGAATGGACTCAGGTTAACATTTCCGTCAAGGTCAACGGTGCTTGCCAGTGCAATGGGTCTGGGCGACACCGCGCCCAGCAGGAGCTCATGAATATCTTTATGATTAACTGTTTTGGATAGATCAACTGTCATAGCGATGGTTTGACTGTTCCCTGTACAACCCCGAAGCCTACACGCAATCCGTTTTTTACCGCAAATCCTTTCATCGTTACCGTATCGCCGTCATGCAGGAATTTACGCGTCGTACCGTCTTTTAACGCAATGGGCTCCTGACCATTGTGCGTGAGCTCGAGCATGCTTCCTGTACTGTCTTGTGTTGGACCACTGATGGTACCCGACGCCATCACGTCTGCTACACAAACATTGCAACCTCCTACAGTATGATGTGCGAGCTGCTGGCCTACGTTCCAATACATAAACTTGAAGTTGGACCGGCTGATACATTCTGGATCACCCCTTTCAGGCTGCAAGTTAATTTCCAGCTGGATGTCGTAATTGCGTGCGCCTTTACTTTGCAGGTATGGTAAGACCGGGACCTCTTGTGGTGGACCCTGTACTTTAAAAGGCTCAAGCGCTTCCAGCGTGACGATCCACGGCGATACAGATGACATGAAGTTTTTGGAAAGAAATGGACCAAGCGGAACGTACTCCCAGCTTTGGACGTCACGTGCTGACCAATCGTTGAACAACAAAAATCCAAAAATATAACCCTCGGATTTATCCACAGGTATGGATTCGCCAAGCGCGGAATTTTTGCCAATGACGAACGCTATTTCCAGTTCGTAGTCCAGCGCTTGCGTTGGGCCGAATACCGGTGTTGCATCATCCTTGTTTTTTTTGAATTGCCCTTTTGGACGTATTACCGGCGTGCCCGAGGCAACGATCGATGACGCACGGCCATGATAAGCAACGGGCAGGTGCTTCCAGTTGGGAAGCAAGGCATTTGCAGGGTCGCGGAACATGGTTCCGACATTCGTCGCGTGTTCGCGGCTTGAATAGAAGTCGGTATAATCACCAGCCCTGACGGGCATCATCATGGCAACATCCTCGAGATTGTAAAAGACGGCGGGGTGCAGTTTGGTGTTGTCCTGCAGTTCGCGGTTGTCCTCCATAAACAGATCGATTAGCCGCTCCCTGACCTTCACCGTTACCTCTTTTCCCAGCGCGATGAATCCATTAAGGTAGTAGTTATGAAACACTGCCGGGGTTACTGACAGTTGACTAAAATATCCGTGCTCGGCCAACACGGCCAGATCAACTACGAATGAACCAATGGCAGTGCAGCATCTTGGTGCGGTGTGATCAGTTTTGAATATACCAAACGGGATATTATAGATGCTAAAGTCGCTATCGTCAGCTATATCAATCCAGGAGTTAAGCGAATATCCTGGCTTCATGCTCTTTTTGTCCACCGGAAATATTACTTATAATGTGCCTCTGATCTCTTGCTCACGTTCAATAGCTTCGAACAGTGCCTTAAAATTTCCTTTACCAAAAGACTTTGCGCCCTTTCGCTGGATGATCTCGAAAAACAGCGTCGGCCTGTCCTCCACCGGCTTGGTGAAGATCTGAAGTAAATAGCCTTCCTCATCGCGATCAACGAGAATGTTTAGCTCACGTAACGGCTGCAAGTCTTCATCGATCTTACCGACGCGTTGCAACAGGTCGTCATAGTAGGCAGTGGGTATGGTCAGGAATTCAACACCCCTGCTCTTGAGTTCTTCCACCGTGTGAATAATGTCGTCGGTCGCGATGGCGATGTGCTGCACACCAGCGCCCTGATAAAAATCCAGGTATTCATCGATCTGTGAGCGCTTCTTTCCTGCTGCCGGTTCATTGATCGGAAACTTCACGTATTCGTTCTTATTCGAAACTACTTTCGACATCAATGCTGTGTATTCCGTTGAGATGTCGTTATCATCGAAAGTGATCAGCAATTTAAATCCCATGACATCTTCATAAAATTTCACCCACTTGTCCATGTCGCCCAGGGCAACGTTTCCGACGCAATGGTCAATATATTTCAGGCCAATCTGAGATGTTTTAAAAAGACTTTTCGCGGCCGCATATCCAGGGAGGAATGGGCCTTTATAATTTTTGCGTTCCACAAAAGTGTGAATGGTATCTCCATAGGTCATAATGGAAGCGGTGACAACCGTTCCGAATTCGTCTGACATTCCCTTCGGTTCAGCCACAGGAACAGCTCCTCTTTTGGTGGTTTCTCTGAAAGCGATGGCAGCATCATCTACCCATAGTGCCAGCACCTTTACGCCATCGCCATGTCGTTGCACATGTTGAGCGATCGGACTCGTTGCGATCTTACCTTGTTGCAGCACGTATGAGGCGCGCTCACGTTGACCTGTTTCAGGTCCGGCATAAGCGACGAGCTCAAAGCCAAATGCGTGTTGATAGTAATGTGCTGACTGCTTGGCGTTGCCCACAAAGAGTTCGATGTGATCAGTTCCGTTCAGCGGAAGAAAATCGTCTGCAACATCTTTGTGCAGTTCGTTTAATGTTGAGGTTTTTGAAGTCATTATCTAAGCAATTTAATACAACCTACCACAAGCACAACCAAACGCAAGGTCGCTGCAAAGTTATGTTTAATGTTCAAGCCATGACTTGAAATATTTTCCGTCATCGATCTTCATTGCGGCTTCGGTGATCATCAAAGGTTGGAAAGTATCCACCATTACCGCAAGTTCCTCCGTCTTCGTCATTCCTATGCTTCGTTCCATAGCCCCAGGGTGAGGGCCGTGTGGTATTCCACCCGGATGAAGCGTAAGCTGCCCCTGCTCAATATCATTGCGGCTCATGAAGTCACCGTCGACGTAGTAGATCACTTCATCGGAATCGATGTTGCTGTGATTGTACGGCGCAGGGATCGATCTGGGATGATAGTCGTACAGCCGGGGACAGAAGGAGCAGACCACGAAATTATGACCTTCGAAAGTCTGATGAACAGGAGGCGGCTGATGCACTCTTCCAGTGATTGGTTCAAAGTTGTGTATTGAAAATCCGTATGGATAATTGTATCCATCCCAACCCACGACGTCAAAAGGATGCGTGGCGTAAACATAGTGATACAGGTTGTGCTGCTTTTTGATCTTGATTGTAAAATCACCCTGCTCATCGTGTGTTTCAAGATCGGTTGGCAAGATCAGATCGCGTTCGCAGTACGGTGCGTGTTCCAGCATTTGACCGAATTCATTCCTGTACCGTTTGGGTGGATAGATGGGGCTAAATGACTCAACATAAAGAATGCGGTTGTCTGTGGAGTCGAACTCGACCTGATAGATCATGCCGCGAGGAATGAGGAGATAGTCACCATACTTAAAGGATATACTACCTAGCAAAGTCTTGAGCTTACCCGAACCTTTATGGATGAATAACAACTCGTCTGCGCTGGCATTCTTATAAAAGTAGTCAGTCATCGACTTTCTGGGCGCCGCTACGCCGATGTGTACGTCATTGTTCACGAGTAATGGTGTCCGGCTTTGAAGAAAATCATCCTGGGCAGCGACGTCGAAACCTATAAGTCTCCGGCTAAAGAGACTTTTTTGAAATGCGATTTTTGGCGAGAGGTCCATTACTTCAAGCACCTGCTTCACTTCGGTTGGTCGATGTACGTGATAAAGGAGCGAGGCCATCCCGTGAAAGCCTTCTGTTCCAAAAAGCTGTTCGTAATAATAACCACCGCCAGGTTTCTCAAAAATGGTGTGGCGTTTAGCTGGCTTCGTTCCTAAAGAATGATAGACTGGCATAACAGTTTTTGAGGATTTTTTGATGTCCCTTGTTCTGTTGCAAAGATACGATTGCAATCGATTTAATTCACCATAAATACGCTTTTCCCCATTAATGGCTGTGCGGGGTGATGCGCGGATCGTTCCCTTCGGCTCGCAAAACATTGCCGCAACGCTGCGGGTTAGCTGAATCCAGTTATGTCTCTTCATTTAATACGGTGAGCGATTCACAACGCGATCATTTTCGTATAACTTTAGCGTATACAGGAAGCTGCTATTTAAATTATTGTTATGCAACCGAAAACCGGTACAAGTGATGTGTTGCTCGAGCGCCTTAGGAAGGAAGTGGATGATAACTTGACCAACGATCAGTTCAGCGTCGAAGAGCTGGCCAGAAATATAGGGATGAGTCGTTCCCAGTTGCACCGAAAGCTCAGCACCGCCACGGGCCAATCAGTAAGTCAGTTCATTCGTGAATACCGTCTGGAACTCGGAATGGAACTAATGAAAGAAGGCTCGTTAACCGCGGCAGAGGTTGCTGACAAAATCGGCTTCGGTAGCGCAACTTACTTCAGCAAGTGCTTTAATGAACATTATGGGTTTCCACCGGGAGAAGTGAAAGCCAGGATGATGGCGGATCCGGCTGGCATAGATAACGCCGCGCCCCTGATAAAGCGCGACGAGACTAAACCTCCTTCGAAATCGTATTTGTTGAAGATTGGTGCGCCCCTCATCGCGGCCATTCTCGTTGCTTTGATATACTTCATTTATACGCGACAAAATGAAGCGACCTTCAATAGAAAAGAAAAATCAATTGCCATACTGCCTTTTAAGAATTTGAGCGAGGATAAGCGCAATGCATACTTTAGTGATGGTGTGATTGAAGCAATTCGAACTGCACTTTCTCAGCTAGGAGACCTGCGCGTGATCTCACGTACTTCCGTTGAACAGTATCGTGAAAGTGCCAAGTCAGCACGACAGATCGCGGCGGAGCTTGGTGTTGCAGCCTTGCTTGAAGGAAGCATTCAGCGAAACAATGACCACGTAAGAGTTGATGTCCGTCTCGTCGACGGTGCTACCGAAGAGCAGGTATGGGGAAAGAGCTATGACCGTGAACTGAAGGATGTTTTTGCTATTCAATCTGAGATTGCGCAGCAGGTGGCGCTTGAGCTCAATGCTAAACTGTCGCCCGAAGAGAAGTCGAAGCTTTCAAAAACCGATACTGAGAATCCGGTTGCCTATGATCTGTATCTGAAAGGTATTTATGAATACAGAACGTACACAAACAAGGGACTGCACAATGCAATCGACGTGCTGACCAGATCTGTTGAGCTCGATCCCAAAAATGCACGCGCCCTGGCTTTCCTCGGCAACAGTTACATTGGATTAGCCTCGATTTTCGGAGCGGAGATGAGCGCCCTGGATGCATTGGAAAAAGGCAAGGTCTTCGTCGATAAAGCGTTGGTGCTCGATCCGGGACTTGCCGAGGCGCACATGCTGTTGGGATTTTATAACCTGTATCATGATTGGGATTTTAAAGCCGCCGAGGCGGAATACAAATTGTCGGTTGGTTCTGGTCATCCAGACGCTATCGCGATGTATACAGACTTTCTCAATTTCTGTTCCCGCCACGACGAGGCTATGGTATGGGCCGGAAGACTGAATGCCAATGACCCGTACTATCCCAACAGCCGGATGGTCTTAGCCTACTTTTATAACAACCGTCTTGACGAGGCGTTGGCATTTTCTGAAACCAGGCTGAAGGTGTTCAACAATTACTATT
>Ga0193753_10002401_pt1 | contig 14743 bp, 5 predicted proteins | sample H1c2metaG_FD_144925 | JGI IMG/M metagenome (GOLD analysis project Ga0193753, IMG submission 144925) | Soil microbial communities from a riparian zone of the East river system, Colorado, United States - H1c2 | ecosystem: Environmental > Terrestrial > Soil > Riparian zone | place: USA: East River... | reverse complement strand
CTGGGTGTTCGATGGATTGCTTGGATCGGTGACAAGGAACCTGTAGCCTGCCGCGAAAGGCACGTTGTTGGCATAGACCGCGTCAGACATCAACACCAAAGCAGCGTTTCCTGCGCATGAGGCCAGCTGTGTCGGGGTTGCAGGTGTGCTCACCGTACAGTTGGTGGCCGTATAAGGCTGCAGGTATCCGCTGTAGTAAACCCCTACTTCGACTTTGTAGGTCGTGGCGAAGGCATAAGTTCCGAGTTGCGTGATTCTGAAAGCGCGCAGGGGCGTGTCTATGAACTGTACCTGGCCTGCGGTCGGGCCTGTCAGTGTTGTAACTCTCCAACGGTAGCCTGTTGCACCTGCAACGTTAGCCGCATACACATTAGGTGTCGATCGTGTCAAGGGTGTAATTGCAAAGCAATGTGCCGGTGATTTTTGGCGGGAAGCCTTCGTCTATCGATCCGTCGCAGTCGTCATCAATCAGGTTGTAGCCGATTTCAGTCGCGCCCGGGTGGACTGAGGCATGAGTATCATCACAATCGGTGCTGTTGGTGGCATATCCTATAGGCAATCCTGTACAGGTTGATATGCTCATTGTAATGTCTCCAAATCCATCACCATCATTATCAGCATAATAAATAATGTTAGGAATGACTGTTATCGTCACGGTGCCGATCCCTGATACACCTGCCGATGCATTGGCATTGTACACGGAAACAAGCGTATAATGGGAAGTCGCAGCCGACGACACTATAATATTGCTGTCCGAAGTATAATCATTAATGGTATATATGAGGTTCCCATCGGTATACACTACTGTGTACGTCCCTGTACTGCCTGTTATCGATACCTGGAGTGCAGTGCTTTGCCCGACACATATCGTAGCCGTTCCTGAAATTGTGGCTGTCAGCGTTGCAGCGGTAATATTCGCTGAAAGTCCTGAAGGTTGCTCCAACACATAATTGCCTACCGACGCACCGCCAAGGATTATTTGTGCGTCCACAGGAATGTTATTCCCGACTTCAGGCGAAGCAAAAATTCCGGTATTCGAGACAACGGTAACCACATCGGGGGAAATAACACCTGACAATAATCCTGTAATGGTTGCCGCCGTAGTGCCATCATATATTTTATTATCTGCTACAGCACTTGGCATAGTGACGGGTTTTGGAAAGATATTGCCCGTAACGACAGGTTGCTCAATAATATAATTGGCACTTTGCGCTCCGAAAAGTGTCATTTCCATAGTCACAGGAATGTCATTGCCTACATCGAACGAAGCAAAAGAGGCTATTACTGACACGCCTACATCGTCAGAACCAATAAGGCCCGAAATGCTTCCTGCAATGGTGGCCGACGTATTCCGGTCATAGATTTTGTCGGCTACAATAACGTCTGTCATGGTGACCGGTTTTGGTATCACCATCAGCATTTGCGATACGGGATCAGCTGCCGTATAAAAGGAATTTCCAACCTGTGTGGCTGTAATTTCGGTTGTCCCGACGCCGTGTATGATGACCGTATTTCCTGTTACCGATGCGACATCGGGATTTGAACTGGAATAAGATACCGGAAGCCCTGATGTTGCGCTGCCAGTAAGGTTGAAATCGGCATCACCATAAACCACATCAGCTAGCGGCTGGAAATCAATAGACTGCGGTTGCTGCTGTTGTTGCACACCCTGTCCTTCTACCCAATTGCTGGTATTTCCCAACAAGGCAAAGTTAAGCAGCGTGCCATGAAAATTCCCCGGAATATTCTGGTCGACCAACTTGGTGATGCCAGCATTGTTGCCACCCGCGATGCCTTCATTACAATTGAAATAGGCTTTTAGTCCCGAAGTTTCATAAATACCCAGCACATCTGACTGAATTTGTGTCTCAGAGAGTGCGGCATCGTAGATCCGGATATCGTCCATCGTTCCCTGGAAGAATGTATTCTCGGTCGCATTTTTCCCGATGGTGAAGAAACGTGTCGGGGAATAAAGCAACGGTGTGCCGGTTAGCACGCCACTACCCACGAGGTTTCCATTGGCGTATATTTTATAATCGGTTGGTGTGACCACATAGGCAATGTGCGTCCAGGTATTGACCGAATAATTGAAAGTCGCATCGGCCGATGTTGTGAGCCAATTGGTACCGTCGCCTATATCGCCATGTATTAGGTTCCCGTCCTTAATATGGATATCGAAACTGTGGTCCTGGCCATTCCGTGAACTGATGACATGCATATTCTTGGTTGCATGCGTTGGCTTAACCCAGGCTTCGACGGTAAAACTGCCGCTGACACTGCCTGTTTGCACCGGAATCGAGACATAATCATCGGTACCGTCAAAGTCGAGCGCATTATTGCCTGTTGAAAACTCCGGAAGCACTGTTATCGTAATCGTTGCAAAACTGTTGCAGGTTGGTGATGATACGGTATAAGTTGTGGTGGCTGCCGGCATGGCAATGACTGATGCGCCAGAAGTCGTATTCAAGCCGATTGCAGGACTCCAGGTGTAACCTGAACCGCCGGAAGCCGTTAGTGTTGCGCTTCCGCCTGGCATTACATTAAGCTGCGAAGCCGACACGGTAATTGGCGGGATGACAGTCACGATTACTTGTTTTGCGCTTTGGCAGCCGGAGGCTAATGTCCCGGTGACAGTATAAGTCGTGGTTGTGGTTGGCGAAGCGATGACCGATGGGCCAAAAATCGTGTTCAATCCTGTTGAAGGGCTCCAGGTATAAGAGACGCCACCATTGGCCGTTAACGTTGCTGAACTGCCCTGGCATATTGTCGCGGCAGTCGTTGCAGAAATGCTTGGTTGTGTCACTGATACCGGAATGCTGTATCCCGCACATCCGTTGAAATCGGTCACTTGCACCGAGTAATTTCCCGGTGTTGTGACATTAATCGTTGGCGTATGGGCACCGTTTGACCAGGTGTATGCCTGATAATTTGAAGTCGTCGCTCTGGTAGTCCAAAACGGCCCGTTCAAAACGCTGGATGACCCTGTGGCAAGGTTTGCTGTCGTAAACCCACTATTCTCATTTATCGGGAAATTATCGACCAGTGCGGCAGTGCCCGCAGTATAACTGTGGCTCATGCCTGATGTAATCTGCGCCGGGGTACGGACATATTGCCAAACCCTGACATCATCAATACTGCCATTGAAGAAACTATTGGTGCCCTGCAAACCGCCGACTCTGATATTGGGTGTAGTTACGCTTCCATGTATCGGCGTAAATCCTGCCGCATCCAGTACGCCATTGATATAAATCTTGAGTTCACCCGTGGCTTCCCGGCGTGTCACGGCCACATGTATCCATTGGCCAGAATTGATTGGGGTTGTCGATTGGATCGTAACCGGAGTGTAAGTGCCAAATCCCATATAGCCACCAATTCCGAAAGCCAGTTTATTGCCTAAAAGTGAAGTTCCGAAATCGCGTTGTGGTGATGTAATGCCACTGATGTTCGCATCTACGATGCCTCTTCCGTTATACCATTGCGAGCCAGTGCTTCCGGTTTGCGTAGTCTTGACCCAATACTCAATCGTAAAGTCATTGCTAATATGGCGCGGAAATTCAAAAAAATCATTGACGCCGTCAAATTGTAATGCCGGGCCATTGTAGTTTGTAGAAAGCGTAACCGAACCACCCGGGCAGATGGCTGTTGGTCCGCTGGCGCTGATAACAGGCATAGGCTGGAGATTGGCAAAAAGCGTCGCGCCTGATGATGTGACATCGCAAGCCGTACCGGTGATAACTACATCGAAATTGCTTCCAAAAGGAACCGATCCGGCAGAGCTGATATTGAGTGTTGGCGTATTGACATTTGAATATATACCGCCGTTGGCAAGATCGACCCCGTTCCTGCGCCATTGGTATGTAATGGCATTTGTAGCTGTGACGCTGAATGATACAGCTGATGCGCCGCATGCCGTTGCAGAAACAGGCTGTTGTGTAAAAGCAGGTGCCGCGTAAATATTGATTGTTGTCGGATACGTGACCGCACCGGAAGGATTGGTAAGAGTAAGGCTTCCTGAGAGCGGGCTAGTCCCGGTATTAATGGAAAGTGACGTTGCCGAAGTATAGGAAATGGCCATAACCGTACTCCCAATTTTAGCTTCGGTGACAGTATCCAATCCGGTGCCAATGATATCTATTGTCGAATTGGTACACAATGTCACAGCACCAACGGTAGTAATCACCGGCAGTACAAACGGAGTGAAATTGCCTGCATCTGCCCCGATGTCAACCGGTGTCAGGCCAGAGCGCGTTTCATTGTCAAAATCTGTGGCCATTGCCGGTAAGGTGGCTTCGCCGTTCGATTCGACCATGGTCGGCACCGACGTGTCAATGTGCAGGTTCGCCGGCGATCCGACAGTACTGAGATAATGCGGATTGCCTACATAGCCTGTATCGCTATACGGATACGGCTTCAACCATTCTGCCAAAGTGGGCTTATCGACATCGGCCTTTCCGAGCACATAGCCATTGCCCATGCCGTAATACAGGTTTGCTTTGGAAGTGGCCGCCAGGTAATACCCGGGCTTCATCTCCATGCTGTAGTGTTTCGCCGTACTGCTGCCGGCGTTGGTCCGCTCATTTTCAAATATGTTATCGAAAACGTAGAAATGCACCGAGCCGGCCGTCCCGGTCAGATAACAAGCCCGCGACGGCGAGTTGCCCGAGGTTTTCGTTCCGCTGAGATAAATGCTGTTGTGGTATATGTATCTTCCGTATGCGACACCGCCCGTAAAAGTGTAATTCACTTTGATTCCGTTGACTTCCGCAGCATTTGCAACGCCCGTCATCGCAATCATATTATTATACATATCGCTGGATGCCTGTTCGCCATAGATGCCGTTGATTTCAGCTGCCGGATTGGACGATGCCGAACTCAGGCCGTATATCAAATTCCCACTGATAATGGGATTGTTATTGTCAACATAGGTCGCTTGTTTGATACCATGTACATCGGTTGCGCCCGTTTCATTGCCATTGGTAAGATTGGCTATCGTATTGCCGGAGGTAATCAAATCCCCATAAATGCTTATCCCAAATTGCCTTTCAATACCAACAACGCCGTCGGTTCCGCCGTAACCAATCATGTTGCGGACCGTATTGGACCCAATCGTTCCTGACTTGTTCCTGACCGATATGCCTTCAATACTACTTTCCAAATTTTGTGAATCGTTCCTTAATGAGTTCGTGTCCGTTCCGCCAACCGTATTACCGGTACAGGTTATCGAATCGTGCGTATTGTTGGCCCCTGAGAACAGGCCTGCGCCAATCCCTATCATCGTTACCGGAATGTTGTTGCCATCAGGAATCAAAGCCTCGATACCGCCAATGGAATTATTTGTGATGGTCGCACTGCCAGAACTGGAGAGCAGGATACCATAGATCGAAGTCGAGCCGGTATTGTAGCCCCAATCCTTGATACTTCCCAAACCCGACAGACTACCGATCGTGTTGTTGTTAATGGTCGCAGACCCGTTGGTCACCTCGATACCCTGAAAGAAATGGTTAATCATTTGTGTGCCGCCCCAGTTGTTGCCATATACCTAAATGTCCTTGATGGAATTTCCTTCAATCTTGATCATGTCGTCGGTCTGGTTGCTCGCAGCATTCTGGAAATAAGATATGCCAGTATATGAGGAACATCCTTCATAGGTGATGCTGCTGGTACCGATGGGTGCCGCATGGCCGCCAATTTTGTTGTTGGAAATTTCAGGAACGAAATCTTGCCATATATTGATGTCGCTCAGGGCGATTGCGGTTACGCCTCTGGACAAACGCTGCATAGACTGATAAATGCGATTATTATTGATGCGGATTGTCCGGGCAGCGCCACTTACCATAATCCCGCAAGCCTCTCCATTTGGATTTGCAAAATCATGGATGATGTTGTCTTCAACGACTACATCCCGTATCAAATAGGTGCTCTCGTTCGCAAAGGTGTACACGATAGCCAGGCAAACCGCAGGTATTGCATTTGGGGTGTAAGGTCCTATCTCACAATTTTTAATGGTATAGTTTTCCGCCGTATCAAGCGCTCCGGCCTCGACATAAAGGACGGCACCATTTGCCCCGTTACCCAAAATTTTGCAGTTTTTTACGGTTACATCCCGGGTGCTTGAAAAATAAATCGTTTTACGGTTGGAGAGGCAAACAATCCCAAGCTGGTTCATCCCGTCGATGGTAATGTCGTGTGCCGCGTTAAAAAACAAGGTGTTTTCGGTGGTTGACGAAACATTCGTATTGAACAGGATGGTCCTGCTGCCCGTACCGGAAGGCTTGATGGTGATCGATTGGTAACTCGGCGTAAAGTGGTTGATTTGGCACTCCTGTGTTTCAATCGTGTTGCCGGTAACCAGTATGACAATGTTCTGGTTGACATAGGTGCCGGCGTTGATGGCATTGAAAGCCGCCCTCAGGGTGGCGTAATTGGTATTGCCAATTTTGACTTGTGCCAGTGAAAGATTGGATAAAGAAAAAAGCAATGAAAAAAAGTAGAACTTCTTCATAAGGTAGTTTGTTTGTCGGTTATGTATTTTCCGTCGAAGCGGACATGGAAAAGGATGAAAAAAAATTGAATTCCCAAGTCGCTTTTTCAGTATATAAGTTATTATGAATCAGCTTTCAAGGTAGAATTAAAGAACCTATAGCGTCTTTCTTTTCGTTATTGTGCAAGTTTATCCGATAAAAAACAGCGGTCAGATTCATAAACAAGAAATAGACTACAAATGCAATTGATGTTTCGGCGGATTGAAGGAAAAGAGGTGTGTAATCGGGAAATACTGCACTTCGCCTGAAACCCAATTTCAAACCCCGCTCAATGAATTTACGCGGAAGGATTGAACAACCCCAAATCTTTCATAATTAAGTTCGGACAACTTTCCCTCAGCTCCACATTAAAAATCCGCAATTCCTTTAAATATTGGAAATTGCGGATTTTTTTATTTTAATTGTACGGTTATAACGAATTATTCGGTCAAATTCATCAACGAAAACGTTTTCATTAGCTTAACATTACTACAACAAAGTCGGAAATCACAAATAAACATCTTCAAGTTAGACCAACAGTATCAACTGCTGTGTTCTTTAGATTAGAAATAGGAATTGTATGGTTTTTATATCATTAAATTTGAATATATGTAAGAAAATAAGTAGTATTTTTATAATCCACATATTTTATAAATCATGAAAAGAGAATTACGCTACATTTTTGGAAAAACACATTTGTTATTCTTATTGTTAATGATTGGAAGTGCTGATTTAAGCGCCCAGATATTAACCAACGGTGATTTTGAAAGTGGTGGAAGCGGTAATGGATTTTTCGTCCATGATTATACGTTGATCAATCCACTTACAGGAATAAGTACTCCCGGTTTTTACGCAAGGACTACCAATCCGGCCTTAATGAATGCTACTTATAATGCCGGAGGAGATCATACAACCGGTACCGGTAATATGTTGGTTCTTGACGGATCGACCTTGGGCAACAGGTTTTTCTGGACAACAGGAAATACCGGCGGGGCAATCGTCGGATTCACGGCAGGAACGACGTACATATTTAGTTTCTGGATTAAATCGGTTTCCAGCGAGGTTACTTCGGACGACGCCACCAGAGCCAATATCGGAATTTTCTTTGTCAATGCAAACAATATCAATCCGGCCAACCAAAACTTTTTGGCACCACTTCCGTCAGAAGGATGGGTAAACATTCAATATTCATTTGTGGCTACCGCCAACAATGCGATGGTACGTTTGAAGACCAACAGTGGAATAGCAATAGGAAACGATTTTGCCGTGGACGATTTTTCAATCACTGAAGGCGGACTTCCATTTTCGGGTTCGTATGTGGCTGTCAATCCGACTTGCCCGAGCGGAATTGATGGGTCTATTACAGTGAATCTTACTGGCGGAACTTTACCTTACACCGCATATAATTTAACAGGCACGGCGACCCAAACCAATAACAATGGCATATTTACCGGTTTAGGCGAAGGAACTTATAATGTGACTGTTGCTGATGCAAATGGCGAACAATATACCCAAACTGGCATTGTATTGGCTGCGCCAAATAATTTAGTGTTGAGTGCACCGGCAACCATTTGCCCCGGAGATTCAACACCATTAACAGCAACGGGAGGAACGGGTTCTTATACCTGGACGGCAAACCCGCCGGATGGTTCCATTACAAATCCTAACAGTGCTACGCAAACGGTCAGCCCTACAGTCACAACAACCTATACCGTTACCTCGGGAGCCGTTTCTTCTCCCGTGAATCTTATCCAAAACAGCGATTTCTCGCAAGGAAATACTTTATTCGTAACCGAATATACTCAGGTTACTGATCCGAACCCATTTGGGGTACAAGCTTCTTATGATGTTGTTACCAATCCAGCTGCATGGTTTGCGCCTTTCTGTAATGGTGGCGACCATACTACAGGCAGTGGAAATTTGATGGTTTTTGATGGGTCGACTGATCCTACAGGAAATATTATTGCCTGGAGCAATCAAAACCCGGTAGTGGTCATTCCGAATACCAATTATACTTTTTCCTATTATGTTGCGTCGGTAGCTCCAGAAGACCCGGCCAGGTTGGAAGTAAAAATCAATGGGGTTTCACAAGGAGCTCCTGTGACTGCTCCTGGAGCAACTTGTTTGTGGACTCAAGTTTCTTACGATTGGAATTCAGGTTCAAACACTACTGCCAATTTTGCCATTTATGATACGAACGCTGCAAGCGGTGGAAATGATTTTGCTTTGGATGATATTACTTTAAAAGAAACGGTTACTTGTATTTACCAAAAAACAGTTACGGTAACCGTAACTCCGGGAACAACCCCAGTTTTTACTGCAGTTGCTCCTATTTGTTCAGGTACTGCTTTGAATGCATTGCCAACCACTTCCAACAATGGAATTACAGGAACCTGGTCACCTGCATTAGACAATACTGCCACAACAATCTATACGTTTACGCCAACAACAGGGCAATGTGCTTCGGCCGCAACATTGACTATAACAGTCAACCAAATTAGTACCACGCCAACTTTTACTGCAATTGCTCCCATTTGTTCGGGTAGTGCTTTGAATGCATTGCCAACCACTTCCAACAATGGAATTACAGGAACCTGGTCGCCTGCCTTAAACAATACTGCAACAACAATCTATACGTTTACACCAACAGCAGGGCAATGTGCTTTAACCGCTACACTGACCATAACGGTAAACCAAACGACTACACCCACTTTTACTGCAGTTGCGCCTATTTGTTCGGGTACTGCTTTGAATGCATTGCCAACCACTTCCAACAACGGAATTACAGGAAGCTGGTCGCCTGCCTTAAACAATACAGCAACAACAATCTATACGTTTACACCAACAGCCGGGCAATGTGCTTTAACCGCTACACTGACCATAACGGTAAACCAAACGACTACACCAACTTTTACTGCAGTTGCGCCTGTTTGTTCGGGTACTGCTTTGGACGCATTGCCAACCTCTTCCAATAATGGAATTACAGGGAGCTGGTCACCCGCATTAGACAATACCGCCACAACAACGTATATGTTTACGCCAACAGCAGGGCAATGTGCTTCAACCGCTACGCTAACCATAACGATAAATGCTCCCCCTGATTTCACAATATCTGAAGGCTGTAACGGAGTCAGTTACACATTGAGTGCAGTTCAAAACAATGCTTCAAATTCATTATATGCCTGGTTTAATCCCGCAGGTACTCAAATAGGAACAGAATCTTCAGTTGCGATTGCTACTTCAGGAGTATATCAATTGGTAATTACCCAAAATGGATGCAGTAGCGCCCCGGAAAGCATCAATGTGCTGTCAACATTATGTGGAATCCAAAAAGGAATTTCGGCCAACAATGATGGATTGAATGATTATTTCGATTTGGAAGCTTATAATGTAAGGCAATTGAAAATCTATAATCGATACGGAACAAATGTCTATTCAAAAGCCAATTACCAAAACGAATGGTATGGACAAAGCGATAAAGGAGACGAATTACCCGATGGCACTTATTATTATGTAATTGACTTTTCAGATCAAAAAACCAAAACAGGCTGGATATATATCAACAGGTTACAATAAAATCTTATCCTTTTTGCCCAATCAAAGAAGAATTAGACAACTACATTCTTCTTTGATGAAGCCAAAAGAAAGGTGTTTTAGAAAAAGCTAAAACACCTTTTTTTATTATAAAGTTCTTGAAATAAGAAGGAGGTTATTAGTTGTTCAAGTAAGCAAAAACCAAATCTGAAATGAGAAATTAATCCTCAATCTATCAATTAACTATTAATTTCTTAATGCTTTTTTGAGTCCCGGAATAAATCGCAAGTAGATAAACTCCTTTTGGCAGATTTTTAATGGCGATTTCATCCGAGTTTTTGGCAGAAGAAACCAATATGCCCAGCATATTGTATATTTCTATTGTATCAATAATGCTTATTGAATGAATATGAACAATATTATCAGAAGGATTTTGAAAGGTAAACTGCCCCAGTTCAGAAGGGTTTTCTATACCTAAAAAACAATTGCTGCCTACTGCATAAGAAAAATATTTGGTCACAGCCAAGCCGCCAGCGTAAGCAAATTTAACCGCGTAGTGAATGGTTGAGCCAATGGTTTGTCCTGTGATGGTTTTGGTGAAAATATTCCCGGAAACATGGGTCATCTGGGTTTCCGTGAAAGGGTTTTGTTTCCACAAAAAGGCGACAACACCGACGTGATTGGTATCCAACATTTCACAAGTGATCTTGACATCAGTACCTATGGTCTCAAAAGTGTAATTGTAACCGATAGAGAATGAACCTTGCTGTGCTTCTGTATCAGTACCGAAACATCCCGTATCAATGGCAGTTGTAGCATTCAGGATTATAGGATTATTCGCAAATGCATTTCCTGCCAAATCAGTAGCCGTTACTGTAAAAATATAATTGGTACTTGGGGACAAATTCGGAATGATTACGGATTGTTGTACGCCGGCAGGGCAAGTAAATGAAATGTTTGTAGCGCCGTAACTGATGTTATAAACTACTGTCCCGGAGTTGTCGTTTGCATTCAACAGCAACACAACAGCAGCACTTGTAACTGTTCCAACAGCAGCCGTGAAATTCGTTGGCGCCTGAGTATCGACCAAAGTATTCTGATACACCCGTACATAGTCAATCTGCATAGTTGCCTGATTAAAATTGGACGGTATAGCACCTGCAATCCCACCCATTGCAACGTCTAATAAGAGGTATTGTTCTTTATCAAAAGGCCAGGTATTCGCATCTTTTACTGCTGGGTTGTAGGTGTAATAAACGACATTGTCCAGAAGAAATGAGATTTGGTACGGTGACCAATTCATCGAATAAACATGATAATTATTTTGCAGATCCGATGCTAACGTACCGCCGTTGTTGACCGAATTCCCATTAGAAGAAGGTGTGTGCAACGTACTCTGGACATAATTAATTCCTTGCGATGGAAAAATCCCATGTTCCATAATATCAATTTCACCACAGGCAGGCCAATCCGCAGTTCCGTATGTGGCGTCAAAATAGGCACCGTTTTCATTTACGTTTTTGCCCAACATCCATATGGCAGGCCAGGTACCTGAACCGATTGGCAATTTCGCTTTCACATCTACACGTCCGTATTTGAATGCAAATTTAGAGTTTAGGCGAGCCGAGGTGTATTCTTTGGTTATTTCCTGGTCTGTATAATTTTCTTTTTTGGCAACGATATTTAACAAACCGGCATTTACAAATGAATTCGTTGTAAGGTCCGTATAATGTTGCGCTTCGCCATTAAACCAGCTTCCGCCTGCAGGGAGTTGTGTTTGATGATACCAATTTGTTGTATTTACCGAACCATTTATATCAAACTCGTCTGACCAAACCAAATCGCTGTACACCACATCAACTTGCGAAAAACAATATTGTGTGATTAGAAGAAGGAACATTGAAATCGGGAAGCTTGTGTGTTTTTTCATGGATAACTACCTAAATTACTGCACATATTTCAACTTTTTGATTTTATCACCGATGCCCTAAGTATCGGCTTCTCCTTGTGCTCTTTTAAGTGATCTGTTTGAACCAGCGTTCCAGCTTAAGAACAATAATTATGGCTTAGGCAAGGCAAGGCCGCTATCATCCTTACTTCCACCTTCATTATCCGTCAGTTCAAAACTACTTCTCAATCGAATATCTTCTGACGATGAACCAATCATCAAATCGAATTCTCCGGCTTCCGACCTCAATTCCAGATCATTGTGGTAGAATGACAGTTTATCGTTGTCAATGGTAAAGGTAATGGTCTTGCTTTCGCCGGCTTCCAGTTTTATCTTCTGAAAATCCTTCAACTCTTTCACCGGCCGGACTATCGTAGCTACTTTGTCTCTCAAATAAAGCTGTACGACTTCTTCGCCCGAAAACTTGCCGGTATTGGCAATCGTAACGGAAACTTCCAGTGCCTCATTTTTCTTGATCGTCTGTTTCGATAATTTTAAATCGGAATACGCAAACGTGGTATAGCTCAATCCGTATCCGAAAGGAAATTTTGGGGAATTCTGTAAATCGGTATATGCTGAAACGTATATGTGATCATCTTCGTTTTTTGCCGGCCTTCCCGTATTCAAATGATTATAATAAAGTGGAATCTGTCCTTCGGTCCGCGGGAATGTCATAGGCAGTTTTCCCGACGGGTTGTAATCGCCAAAAAGCACATCGGCAATCGCGTCGCCCGCTTCGGAACCTAACCACCAGGTATAAACGATAGTTGGCATATTATCAGCTGTCCAGTTGAAGACCAATGGACGTCCGGCGTTGATTAAAATGACAATCGGCTTGCCAGTTTTCTGAAGTTCTTTGATCAAATCTTCCTGGACTCCGGGTAAACATATGGTGCTTCGGCTTTTTGCCTCGCCGCTCATATTAGGCGCTTCCCCAACGCTCAATATCACGACATCTGCCTGATTTGCGATGTTTACAGCTTCCTGAAAACCCGATTTGCTCATATCGGCAATTCCGCAACCTTTGGCGTAAAGCAATTTGGTGTTTTTACTGACTTTCCTTTGCAGTCCTTCCCATTGCGATACAATGTAAGTAGAATCGACATCCTTTAAATCTACTGCCCAAAAACCGTGATTGGCCCTTTTGAGTTTTACCATCGGCCCGATGAAGGCGATGGTTTTAGTATCTTTAGAAAGCGGCAATACCTTTTTTTCATTTTTTAGTAAAACGATACTTTTAGCTGCAATTTCCCGGGCTGCTTTGGTATTTTCGGGATTGTTCAGTTCTTTTTGCTGACGTTTCGCATCGCTGTAACGATATGGGTCATCAAACAATCCCAATTCAAATTTCTTGCGCAGTATTCTTCTCACGGCATCGTCAACCAACGATTCAGAGACTTTGCCTTCCTTTACCAGCTGTGCCAAATTTTCACGGTAGGAATTGCTTTCCATATCCATATCGCTTCCGGCGGTGATTGCCGAAAAAGCCGCATCTTTTTTGTCGTTACTGTAGCCGTGAGCAATCATTTCGCCTATTGAATTCCAATCGGAAACTACAAATCCGCTGAAATTCCATTTTCCTTTTAATATGTCGCGTTGGATGTATTTGTTGCCTGTTGATGGAATACCATTGATATCGTTGAATGAATTCATGAATGTTGCCGCTCCTGCGTCAAGCGCAGCTTTAAACGGTGGCAGGTACGTTTCCCACAATGCCCTGTCGCTGAGCTCAACGGAATTGTAATCCCGTCCGCCAATAGCAGCACCGTAAGCCGCAAAGTGTTTTGCACACGCCATTATTGAAGTCAAATCGCCCAGTTTATTGCCCTGAAAACCTTTGACACGGGCAAAAGCGATTTTCGATCCCAAATACGTGTCTTCGCCCGCACCTTCCATTACTCTTCCCCAACGCGGATCGCGCGAAATGTCGACCATTGGTGCAAAAGTCCAGTGAATGCCATTTGCCGACGCCTCGCGGGCAGCAATACGGGCAGAAAGTTCTATAGCGGCCAAATCCCAAGAGGCAGCTTCTGCCAAAGGAATGGGAAATGTGGTTTTATACCCGTGAATGACATCCAAACCGAAAAGCAAAGGAATTTTCAATCTTGACTGCATGGCCAATTTCTGGTACTGGCGCGTGTACTCTGAACCCAAAATATTGATCATGGATCCTATCTTTCCTTCTTTGATTTCTTCTGTTTTATTCGGATTTATGGTTAATGGTCCAGTTACGGTATTATCGCCCGAATATTGATTAAGCTGACCGACTTTTTCGTCTAAGGTCATTTTTTCCAATAACTCGTTTACTTTTTGATCAATGCTTTTTTGCTGCGAAATTCCCGAGGCAGCAATTAATAGGAACAGTATCGATAAGTGGTTTTTCATTTTACGATTCGATTTATGACCAGCGCAAACAAGGGGCATTGCGGCACTTCTCAGTTTTTAAAGTTTAAGCGCCTATTGATACACTTTTACGTAATCAATGGTCATTTTTTGCGGGAATGGCGTTTGGGCGGTCGGGAATCCGACATAATTTCCTCCAACAGCTACGTTCAGTATTAAAAAGAAAGGATGGTCATAAACCCATTCGCCGGGAACATCGCTTTTCGAAACTCGTTTATACAGATAATCATCAACAAAAAAATCGATTTGATTTTCCGTCCATTCCACGGCAAAAACGTGATAGTCCAAATCAAAGCGACTATTTTGCAATGCATATGACGACGATATTGCGCAACCT
>Ga0193753_10002400_pt1 | contig 14744 bp, 22 predicted proteins | sample H1c2metaG_FD_144925 | JGI IMG/M metagenome (GOLD analysis project Ga0193753, IMG submission 144925) | Soil microbial communities from a riparian zone of the East river system, Colorado, United States - H1c2 | ecosystem: Environmental > Terrestrial > Soil > Riparian zone | place: USA: East... | reverse complement strand
ATACATCCGGATGATCGCGCTGAGCAGGATCATGCTGCCTAATGTGAAGAACATACAGGCCTCGTGGCTGACGGTAGGAAAACAAACGGCGCAATTATGCCTGAATGCAGGAGCTAATGACTTCGGTTCGATCATGATCGAAGAAAATGTAGTGAGTGCTGCGGGTGCGCCACATCGCTTTACCTATAAGACGATACAGGATGCCATTCGTGAAGCAGGCTTCGAGCCGCAATTGCGGAATCAACAGTATGAATGGAGGGAGATACCGGAGATGATAGAGGAGCAGGTGGTGAACTATTGAGGTTGATTAGTTGACTTTCGATATTGGATATTGTTGTTTCTCTTTGTCTTTTTCAGAACATTTAACAACAAATGAAGGAGCTTCTCATAGCACGATTCATTGGCAAATTACCAAATTATCAAATTCACTAATTGTATTTATGAAATCGTCAACATTTAATTGGTTTCGCCGGATAGCGCTTGCAGAAGGGGTCTCGTTTCTTGTTTTGCTTTTGATAGCCATGCCGTTGAAATATGCCGCCGGCCTTCCGATGGCTACTACCATTATGGGCGGGATACATGGTTTGCTCTTCATCGGGTTCATCGTAATGGCGTTTGAGACGAAGAAGGAATTCAAGAAGAGCTGGGGATGGATGGGCAAGTCGTTCCTGGCATCGATACTTCCGTTTGGAACTTTTGTAATGGACAGGCAATGGAAAAAAGAGGAAGCCGAAAAGTAATTGGAAGCCTCTAAGAAATGGAAGGCTCGCACAATATCCGGTTTGTCAAAATGTTAGCGAGCCAGTGACCACACCTTCTCCGGCAAACGGTCCACCAATCCCCCTCCACGGCATATTATTTCCCCAAAAAAATTTACCTTCAATCCTGTAGTACCCGCCGGACTCTTCACGGATCGCACCGAAATATTGTCCAACCTTAACCTAACATTCAACAAATGAAAAAAGCAGTCATCGTAGCTTTTGACAAGTTTACAGACATCGACGTCTTCCTGCCCTGGGACTTACTCAACAGGGTAAAACGAAGGGAAAATGAGTTTGAAGTTAAGATCGTCGGAACAAAAAGCTCTCACAAGTCTTCCTGTGGAATTGATGTGGCAACGCACGGACTGATCGAAGAATGTAACGATGCCGATATGGTATTCTTCGCCAGCGGCGTGGGCGTAAGGGACGTAATTAAAGATACTGCCTACCTCGACCGTTTTACATTGAACCCGGATAAACAAATTATCTGCTCCATGTGTTCGGGTGCATTGATCATTGCAGCCCTGGGACACCTCAAAGGACTTTCCGCAACAACCTATCCATCCGTATTCGAAGTACTCAGAGGTTATGGAGTGGAAGTTATCGAGGATAAACATTTAGTGACGCATGGCAATATCGGTACGGCAGCCGGTTGCCTGGCCGCCATTGACCTGATGGGTTGGGCAATCGAAAAACTCTATAATAGTAAATTAAGAGAGGACGTCATTGCATCGGTGTTGCCAGTCGGGCAGGGACAGGTATGCCTCTATTGAAAAATCAAGACATGACCGCCAGAGAATTTATATCCAATCAACCCCTCGAAAGACAGGGGCTTCTTACCGGGATCCACGAGAGTATCGTTGAATCCGACAAGACTGTCAAGGTAATAGTGGAACCGATGATGGGCAAGGAAATGATCGTCTATAAGGCGCCGGGTATCTTCAAATACGGCCTTTCAAGCGTAAAAAATTATATGTCGCTGCACGTAATGCCGATCTACGGCTCTGCGGCATTGCATGCAAAATACAAGGAGCTTTTATCCGAAGCGAGTTTTCAAAAGGGCTGTATCAATTTCAAGAACGAAAAAGAAATGCCCCTGGAGATCGTAAAACAACTCATTGAGGATTGTTCGAAGATCGATCTGCTTAAGATCAGGGAAGAGTATATGTCAAGGAGATGAAGTGATCGTGAATCGTCAATCGTAAGTCGTGGATTGACGACACTGAGTAGGGAAAGTTCGAAACGTGAATGAAGAGAAGCGTGAATCACGGAAATCGTGATTTGGGCATACTAACTCAAACAGACGCGACAAATTGAAAAACGAAGGCAAAGGATCTACGCGAAATACCAAATTCATCAAGGCTTCGCCTGAAAAAATATATGACGCATTTACCGATCCCGTGGCATTAGCGGCATGGCTTGCGCCGGGTGAGATGACCGGTAAGGTTCATCATTTCGACCTTAAGGTGGGCGGTGGTTATAGCATGTCGCTGTTCTATCCTTCATCCGACAAAACATCCCGGGGCAAGACCGCAAAAAAAGAAGACAGATACACCGCACGGTTCGTAGAACTCACGCCGTCCGCAAAGATCATCCAGGCAATAAATTTCGAGTCGGACGATCCGGCCTTTGCAGGAGAGATGATCATGGATGTTACCCTGGAAAAAGCAGATGGCGGCACAAATGTGATTTGCATATTCCGGAACATTCCCAGCGGCATTGGGCCGGAGGATAATGAAAAGGGCACAAGCCTGACGCTTGACAAGCTTGCCCGTTATGTTGAGTGAAGTGTTCATGCGATGAATTTGTGCGTAATAGAAACAAATGAATGAAAGCTGTTTATATTTTTAGCGGCCTTGGTGCAGATCACAGGGCTTTTCAGTTTATTGACTTCTCTGGCTTCGATATAACATTTATTCGCTGGGTGGAACCGGCCGGCAAGGAATCGATCGAAAGTTATTCAAGACGTTTGACTGAACAAATTGAGAGTACAAGACCGATTCTGATTGGTCTTTCTTTCGGTGGCCTTATTGCTATTGAAGTGGCGAAATTCATCGATACGGAAAAAATTATTCTTATCTCCTCGGCAAAAACATGGAGAGGAATTCCATTCTTCTATAGATTCCCGGGGCGATTGAAATTTCATAAAATTCTACCGGCAAGACTCTTGAGAAAAAGAAACATTTTTTCGAACTGGTTCTTCGGAATTAAGGGTGCGCGGGAAAGAGAATTACTATCGGAGATACTGGCGGATACAGAGCCGGCATTTCTGAAGTGGGCTATAGACAAGATCGTTACCTGGAGAAATACCCAGGTACCCGAAAACTTACGTCATATTCATGGAACGGCAGACCGGATCCTCCCGGTTCGATATGTAGAGGCGGATATAAAGGTTGCAGGCGGAGGACATTTCATGATAGCGGATAAAGCAAAGGAATTGAGTGATCTGATACGACATGAGATCGGAAATTGAGGAGTCGCTCCCAATGGTACCGATTCACTACAGGCAGATTATCAGGGACAGGCAACGGAGATCCATTCATTTTTTTAATTCCCCGGCTCATGGCGTCGCTGCCCGTAGAATCTTCATACCTTAGTAAGACATTCCCCTCCTCATGGCTGAAACTATTGCAACGATACTGATCCCCGATATCAGTGGATTCACAGAGTTCATGACAACTACTGAGTTGAGTCATAGCTCGCATGCAATCAATATTTTGATAGACGCCATGCTTACTGCTATCGGCGACGAATACGAAATCTCGGAGATCGAGGGTGATGCCGTATTGCTGATCAGAAAAGGCCCGGCTCCTTCCAAAAAAGAGATCCTGGATACCTGCCTTAAAATTTTCAATGCCTTCCATTTTCAACGAAAGTGGATGCAGCAATATAATGTTTGCCCCTGTGGAGCCTGCCAGGCCATCATCAATCTCACGCTTAAGTTTGTCGCGCATTACGGACCTCTCGCAGAAATAAAAGTGGGCCGCTTTGTCAAGCAGTCCGGCACGGAAATGATCGTGGCTCACCGGCTATTGAAGAACAGGATCGACAACAATGAATATCTTTTGATATCGGAGAAATTCTTACAGCAGATGGCCGATCCGGCCGATGCGGTGGAAATGGAATGGACGAGTTCATTTGAAGAATACCCGTCAATCGGGAAAATTGATTATCATTTTACCCTCCTTAATGAAGCAAGAAAGAAGGTTCCCGAACCACCGGTGCCAAAAAAATACTACCACACCGATAATACCTCCTATCTCGAAATGCCCATTTCCGCCAACTACCTCGACGTCTATATGGTCATGATGAATATTCCGGGTCGCCATGAATGGGTGCCGGGATTAAAAAAAGTTGAACAGGATGTAGCCCGCACTTTCGTTGGAAGCATTCATCATTGCACTTTCGAGGAATACCAGGCGACCATATCCCCGCTTCAGATGAAGATCTCTGATGAAGGGATCCTGTTTGCCGAAACCTGCGCGATCCCTGAGATGGACGTATCATTGGTATATGAATTCGTGTTTAAGAAAATTGCCGATGATACCTGCGGTTTTGCTGCCCGCTTCATGAATGCCCGTGAAGTTCCAATACCCGCGGAAACGCATGCCTTCCTGTTTAGAAAAATGCAGGAAATGGCCCAAAGCCTTAAGGAGCATTGTGAAAAATAAGGATGGAGAGCCCTGTAGGAGTATTGATGAATTAGGGATTGGGAATTAGGAACTAGTCTTCATTAGAAAAGTCTTCCATAAAATGGATTGATCGAAATAACCGTCAGGCTGGAACAGCCGCGTCCAATTCGCTTTTATTTATTTCAAACCTGGCACATGAAAATATCTGTCTATATAGGAAAAAGCCTGGATGGCTTTATCGCAAGAAATGACGGGAATATCGATTGGCTCGTCCGTTTCGAAAACGATGAGATCGCCCGAAGCTATACGGAATTCATCGGCAGGATCGACGCGATGGTAATAGGCAGAGGGACATTCGAAAAGGTGCTTAGCTTCCCTTCCTGGCCCTATGAGAGACCGGTTTTCGTACTAAGCACCAGCATTAAAAAGGTGCCCGATGTTGTGGCCGGGAAGGTGACCATTATCTCGATGGCGCCGAAAGAGGTCCTTCATTATCTTTCAAAAAAGGGCTTCTCCAATATTTATATCGATGGTGGAAAAGTGATACAGAGCTTCCTGCGGGAGGGCTACGTCGATGAACTCATTGTTACAACCGTGCCGTCACTCATCGGGAAGGGAATTTCACTATTCGGTGATATCAATACCGATATTGAGTTCAGGCATATCAAGACTGATGTGTACCGTAATGGGCTTGTGAAAAGTCAGTATGAAAAAAAATGAGCAGCGTTGGGTGAAGTTAATAAGGCGATAAGTTGATTGGTTGACAAGTTGATACGTTAGACTCCGATGAATGAAGTCTATTACTTTATTAAAGGTGTCGGGCAGTTCTCTTATCGGGTACCAACTTATCAACCAATCAACCTATCAACTTGTCAACTTACTACTGCCAATCAGTCCTAGCAAAATGAAGATCGCAATAGCACAAACAAACCCGGTTAAAGGAAATATCGATATGAACATCAGGGATCACGTATCCCTGGTTCGTCTCGCGATTGCCGAAGGCGCAGGCACCATTATTTTCCCTGAATTATCATTGACGGGCTATGAGCCATCGCTTGCTGCAAAGCTGGCGACGAGCCAGGACGATGAACGCCTGTTTGTCTTCCAGGAACTGAGTACTACTCATCAATTGATCATCTGCGTCGGGCTACCCATCGCAATGAAGAAAGGAACATCCATCGGCATGGTGATCTTTCAGCCGGGTGCGGAAAGACAAACTTACCTGAAGAAATACCTGCATGCGGATGAAGAACCGTTCTTCATCAGTGGAGAGCTCTTTACCGGGCCAATAGGCAACCCTCCGGGAATGGCGTTGGCCATTTGTTATGAAATATCTATTCCGGCCCACGCCGCAAATGCGTCTGCGTGTGGCGCCAGCGTATTCCTGGCAAGCGTGGCAAAATCGGTGACGGGCATGGACAAGTCCATTGAAACACTATCGGGTATTGCATCCCATTATTCGATGACGGTCTTAATGTCGAACTGTACCGGCCATTGCGATGATTTCGAATGTGGCGGCAAATCGTCGATCTGGAATGATAAAGGAATACTGGTTGGGCAATTGGGTGCCAGTGACGAAGGGATACTGCTGATCGATACCGTAACCGGCCAGGTGATAAGCCAGGTATTGTAAATAAAAGAAAATTTTCATAAAAAGGATCTTATGACAACCGCTACCATCAAAAACAGTCTTCACCAACATGATGTCAGCCTGGAAGTAAACGGGAACAGGAAGACGCTGCTCATTCCGGCAAAGTCGGTTGGACAAGGATCCTCTGTGACCGGTGGCGAATTGCTTTTCCTTTCGCTTGCCACCTGTTTCTGTAATGATCTTTACCGTGAGGCTGCGCGCAAGAATATTACTATCGATTCGGTGGAGGTTACTGTCTCCGGCGAATTTAAAAAGGAGGGTGAGCCGGGTTCGGATATCAGATATACGGTCGATGTCAGATCCGATGCTCCGGAAAAAGAGATTGCTGACCTCATCGCGTATGTCGATACCGTACTGGAGATACATAATACGCTGCGTAAAGGCGTTGCGGTGAGGCTGCTTCCCAAAGAATAGAAGGAGATCAACGAGTATTTGTAAGATCCGTGGGAACAGTCTACTTTAGCCCGTTAAAAATTGTCTGTAAGCCTGTGTAACATCAACAAAACAGAATGAGCAACTATTAACTTCGTCCCTCGGTGGCCCTCATTAAGCCCATTTCTGTTTTGCCTGCGATAAACCAGGAAATAAATTAGTTCAACAAATAAGGAAAAATACCGAATGGCGGACCTGGATGCTTCGAAACTGACAAACTATCAACTCTATGCGCTCATCCAAAATTTAAACCTGGATGAGACGATAAGAACGGTGGCGACCGGGGAGCTCGATCGTCGCAAATTAAATGAGACCGAGAATGCGGACCTGGCATTAAAGCATCAGCAACGATTTCGTGTCGAGAAAGGACTGCCACTGAGCGTGAACATGAAACTATTCCTGCTGGCATTCCCTTTTTTGATTTCTATGGTGTCTCCAGGGAAATTCCTCGCGCAGGGACAAAAACAAAAATGGACGGACTATTGGAAGTATCTGGCAGGTGGTTACCTGATTTGGACGATCGGGGTCATCGTATTTTGCAAATTCGTCTTGTTCAGGTATATAAACTGACCAGGGAAAGTAGCCGGTCTATTTAACCGGCGGCTTAATCACAATAATAAAACCTATCATGGATTCTATTGAATTAAAAAATCTGCAGGCCCCTCTTAAGGAACAATACCGTGCCGATGCCAGCACGGCACTCGTGACGCTTAGGGCACAGGGAAAGATCGGCGAGGATCTTTCCTGCAGTGTGGAGACGGGTCGTGCGCTCGTCAAGGCAGGGTTGCATCCCGCAACGGGTGGCAGCGGGCTATTGGCTTGCTCCGGCGATCTGCTCCTGCAAGCACTGGTAGCCTGCGCCGGTGTCACCTTAAGTGCCGTTGCAACCGCGATCGGTATAGAAATAGATAGTGGAACGGTGAGCGTGGAAGGCGATCTTGATTTCAGGGGTACACTGGGAGTTTCGAAAGAAGCCGAGGTAGGATTCACTGCGATTAGATTGACGTTTGCTCTCGAGACCAATGCCACCGCGGATCAATTGGCGAGTCTTGACAGACTGACCGAGAGGTATTGCGTGGTGTATCAAACCCTTGTGAAGGGGGTAAAGGTGGAGACGAAATTTACTTAACTTAGTCAGTTGACATCTGGTTGACACCTGGTTGACACCTGGTTGACACCTGGTTGACATCTGGTTGACATCTGGTTGACATCTGGTTGACATCTGGTTGACATCTGGTTGACACCTGGTTGACACCTGGTTGACACCTGGTTGACACCTGGTTGACACCCGTAGACATGCAGCATCTCCCGCAAATACAACTACGGCATGCCCTGCCCTCCGACCTCGCCATCCTTGAACATTGGGATACCCAACCTCATGTTATCCAGTCGGATCCGAATGACGATTGGCACTGGGAGATCGAATTGTCACGCACGCCGGCCTGGCGGGAACTATTCATCGCGGAATTGAATGGCCTGCCAATCGGGTTCATTCATTTGATCGATCCCGCTCTCGAGGATACTCACTACTGGGGCGAAGTACCCAATAATCTCCGTGCACTCGATATCTGGATCGGCGAAAAAGAAGACCTCGGCAGAGGATATGGTACCATCATGATGAGGCTCGCATTGGATCGATGTTTTAATCCCCCAAATGTAGAAGCCGTTCTCATCGATCCACTGGAATCGAATATAAGAGCACACCGGTTCTATGAACGCCTGGGCTTTAAATTCATAGAGAAAAGAAGGTTCGATACCGACGACTGCCTCGTGTACCGCCTTGACCGGGACGATTGGAACCAGATCCGTAAGTGAGTGCTTCTTTCTTTTTAGAGAAACATTCATCGACGATCATGGAGAAAGGCAATTGTTTATTGATGCCGCCTTCCTTCTAACGCAGGTACACGTTTTCCGGCCGTAATAAATTACAGTATTATGATTGATTTGGGATGGAATAAGACAGAATTTGGTAATAATTGCGAATGAAAATCGCTTTCCGCCCCCAGCGGAAAGAGCTGCCCCTGCCGGCCAGATGAATTAGGATATAGCCGACAAGCCTTATATCTTTATACTGCTTCCGGTCCCATCCCCCTTCGACCCATAACGATACCTTAAAACTGCTGCTATATGAAACAACTACTTTATTTCAGCCTGCTCCTGTTAGTGAGTGCAAATATTTCCAATGCCCAATCTTGTAAAGTAAGTGTGGACTCCCTGAATGGAACCTACTCCGGCGCCTGTCTTCACGGCAAGGCAGAAGGGCAGGGAACGGCCACCGGCATCGACTCTTATACCGGTAATTTTCATCAAGGCTATCCTGATGGAGAAGGGAAATACACCTGGAAGAACGGCAACTGGTACCAGGGAACTTTTAGGAGAGGTATCATGGAAGGCGAAGGAACGTTGAGTCGCGCAGTACAAGTCAATGATAAGGCTGTTATCATGACGGGTTTCTGGAAAAAAGGAAAATACATCGGTCAATACGAACATCCCTTCATTGTCCATACTTTCACCAATTCGGTAAACAATGTAAGTGTGCGCAAAATGAATGGTACGGATTCCTATATCACGCTTGCAGTGAAGAATATTACCGGTGGTGCGTCAAGCCTGAATGAACCACAGATAGCTAAAGTGAAACTGGTATCAATGGAGATCATGCAGGGTCACTTCGGGCAGCAACTGAATGATGAAAACTCTTCAACAACGACAAACCGTTATACATTCCGCCAGGTTGTCTATCCGTTTTATGCAATCCTCACGTTCGAACGGCCTATGAAAGGAAGCTTTAAAGCTCCCGTCGATAAAGTAGGCGTGGAGATCCTGGAAAGTGGAAATTGGAATATTGAGGTGGATATTGATAACTAGTATTTGCCAACGCTAAATAATTCCCCGATAATACATGACCGCCAATGGCGGAATGCACAAAATTATTGATCATCCACCCGTCCCCTCGCTTTCGTTCTTCACATCCTATACAATCCGGCTAATTGTTTCTATATTGAGCCGGATAGTCTCCTGCCTTCTCATCAACCCAACCTAACTGAAAGATCTTATGGAGCCCGTTTTAGAAACCCAACCCCTGGCGCTCTATCCTTCGCTCAGCGATAGGATACAATCCACCTTTATCGATACCATTCTCATCGTCATACTGATGTTTGCCTGCGCTTCCTTGCTGGACAGGATCCAGGATCCGCCAGATTGGATCAGAATAGTCTTGTTCTTCACGTTGTTTGGCCTCTACGAACCTCTCTGCGTAACCTTCGGTTGTACCGTAGGCAACTATGCCAAAGGCATCAGGGTGCGCCGCGTGGATGACATCACAAAACGGATCAATATTTTCCAGGCCTTCTTCCGCTATCTTATTAAGATGACGTTGGGTTGGATTTCCTTCCTTACCATCCATTCCAACAAGGAAAGAAGAGCCATACATGACCTGGCCGTAGGAAGTGTGATGATGAATGCTACGACTCTAAAATGAGCACTGCGTTCCCCTATTTTCCAGATCAAAGCCAACTCAAATGAAAAATATCTTTTTACTCGCCGACACACAGGAGACCATCGACCGCATCAACCAACTAACACCGGGCACCAAAGGTCTCTGGGGTAAAATGACGGTGGCTCAAATGCTCGCGCATTGCAACGTCACCTATGAATTTGCGTATGACGGCAAGCATCCCAAACTCAGTCCCTTTAAGCGGCTTCTATTAAAAGTCTTTGTAAAGAAGATCGTCATCGGCGACAAACCATACAAGAGAAACCTGCCCACGGCGCCCGAGTTCCTTCAGAAAGAGGAAAAGGATTTCGAGGTGGAACGGTCGAGACTCGTCGACTACATGAAAAAAACTCAGGGCCTGGGCGAAGCTCATTTTGACGGTAAAGATTCCCACTCATTCGGCAACTTATCGAAAAGCCAATGGAATACCATGTTCTACAAACACCTCGATCATCACCTCACGCAATTCGGCGTTTGACATGAATCCGCTCAACCTTCTTTCTTCTTCCCTAGGTAGACGCGATGAGGTCCCTAACCAGGAACTTGCCAGGTCAATCGTCGCCAAAAAGAATATGGAGGCCGTGGCTGAGTTGGTGGCGAACTTGCACAATAAGAACAAGGCCATTCAATCCGATTGTATAAAAGTGATCTATGAAATCGGTACGCTCCAGCCAAAGATGATTGCCGGATATGCTAAGGAACTGATCGTCCTGCTCGAGAATAAAAATAACCGTTTGCAATGGGGGGCCATGACAGCCCTGCATTGCATAACGAGCGAAGACCCCGCTGTCGTGCATAGCGCTCTACCGAAGATCCTTCTCGCTGCTGACAACGGCTCGGTGATCACGAATGATCATTGCGTAGGCATTTTGGTTGAGCTTTGCAGGATCGAAGAATACTCCTCCCGCGTTTTTCCATTGCTGATAGAAAGATTGAACACCTGTCCCGTGAACCAGTTGCCGATGTACGCGGAGCAGGCGCTGGAAGTGGTCACTCCGGCTAACAAAGATATTTTCATCCGGACACTGACCGGACGCCTGGGTAAAATGGAAAAAGAAAGCAGGGAAAAGAGACTGGCGGCCGTTGTGCGGAAGGCAGGCAAGAAATAAAGCCGAATTGTTGCCAGCCCGGAATTACTTATTGAAACGAATTATTATCTTAGATACAATATGACCACCAGGCGAAAAATATTACTTTTTATTCCCCTGGGAATTATCGCGGTTTCACTCGTCTATTCCTGGTTGCTTTTTCTGACTGGCACGCGAATTCCCCGGATTTCATCTTACATTGGCCTGATCCTATTTCTTCCCATCATCTTCTTTCTCTTCAGGGATCAAACGTTTAAAACCAGTCTTGTTCTAACAGGGATCTATTTAATATTGGGTACGATAAACCTATTGAGCTTTTTCCCTTTCTTTGTCACTAGCCAAATAATGGTTCGCCTTGGGGAGGCCGAAATTTGGTCCCCAAATTTCAACGCTCTGATTTTTGTAATATTGATTCTATATTCTTTTTTGAATTTTGATAGTTTAGTAGATGCGCGTCTCGATTACAGGGAATCAAAAGGAAGATTGTAGAGGAAGGACCAAAGGGACCGTGGAGTGGTTAAACTTTAAATAGCCGATCGGCAAAACCATAATGTGCGGCTGAATATCTTTAGCAGCAATAAAGATTCCTCTTTCTTAGCTTTATCATTAAAATCACTCCAAATGAGAAAGGTCATATCCTTCATGCATGTTACCCTCGATGGGTTTGTAGCCGGTCCGGATGGCGAAATGGACTGGATCAAACTCGACGACAAGATGTTCGATTTAGCGGGCGAAGTCGCCGATCACGCAGACACGGCCCTCTACGGCCGGGTTACCTACGAAATGATGCAAGGCTATTGGCCGACTGCCGCCGGTCAACCGAACGCTACAGCACATGATAAGCATCATTCAGCCTGGTACAACAAGGTATCGAAGGTCATTCTTTCACGGACAATGGGATCGGGACCCGGCAATACGACCATACTAAAGGACAATGTTCCGGAAGCAATCAATATTCTGAAAAAAGACAAGGGCACCAATATCCTGATCTTCGGCAGCCCCTCCGCATCGCATTTTCTTTTTCAACAGGGCTTGATAGATGAATACTGGCTTTTCATCAATCCCGTAGTACTCGGGCGGGGCATTCCACTTTTCAAGGGGATCAACGAAAGGATAAACATGCGTTTGGTGGATAACAGGCTCTATGATTGCGGCGTGATCGGCCTGCATTATGTAAAAGAATGATGCCGATTACGCAGGTGCTTTCATTTTTTTGAATTTTTACTTTTTAATTTTGACTTGAAAATCTCATGGAAGAAAATCTACTCGTTGCTCCACCTACATTCAAGCTATACAGTAACAGGTCAATTTATATTGGAACATTCCTCGGCGGTCCTTTAGCCGCTGGATACCTGATTGCCGAAAATTTCAAGGCCCTCGGCCAGCCTGATAAGATCAGGAACACCTGGATCATTGCCATTCTTGCCACGATCGCCATCTTCGTCGCCGCATTTCTTATTCCCGGTTTGGAAAAGATTCCTCCCTATATAGTTCCACTAATCTATACAACGATCGCGCAATTCATCCTTCAACGATTACAAGGCCCTTCAATAAAGCTGCATGATGAAAAGGGTGGCTTCTTCTTTTCCGTCTGGAGAGCTGTCCTCATCGGTATCATCGGAGTCGCAATCACCATTGCCATCGCAGTCGTGGTGCTGCTTGTCACCGATAAGGAAGTATTGGATAGCCTGTTCAATCGCTGATGACATTGTAAGATTCCAAGCGCGCTTGACCCCATCTAAAAAGGGCATCTATCCGTGAAATCTGTGGGACAAAAACCACAATGGAGACCCTCCAAAAACTCAGGATTCCTTCACCAATGGGTGCCCGAGAAAAATGATCACAAGCGATAGCAGGAAATAGGGCAACTCCGTAACCACTCCTTTCATGTCCTTCTCCGAAAGGTGAAGGCAGATGATCAGCAGTATGCTCGCCGCCATCATGAAATTCCCCCAGATAAAGGTCTTCGGTATAAGGATCAACGCTGCGCTCAGAAGGGTAAACAAGCCAAATACCATAACGCCCTGCCTGTTTATACCCCATTTACCGAACATCTCCAGCATTTCGTCTTTGCCTGCCACCATTGCACTACCCTGCCTGATCCCCATGTACACGGCAAAGATGATCAGGAGCGAGTTGATGATCTTTAAGGCTAGTCCCATGTTTCATTTTTTAATTAGTAAGGAAGTAAAAATTCAAAAAGTCGTATTGCCAGAAAAGGCTTTATTTTTTCGTACAACTTGTTTCCACTTAAATTTAGCTCGTAAAGGCGATGGAACACTTCTCCCATCACGCCCTTTTTACTTTTGAATTTTGACTTTTAACTTTCCTCCCTACGCAGACAATGTAAACGTCGTCCCTTCGCCCGGTCGGGAACTCATCGAGATCTTGCATTGGATGGCCTTCGCGAGATCCCTGATAAGATGTAATCCAAAACCCGCTTTGCTATTTGCCACTACCGAATCATCATACAATGCCTTCACTTGTTGCTCATCGATACCCGGACCATTGTCCGTGATCGACAGTAGGGTTTGCTCGTTCACCCGCACCGCCTTCCATTCAATACTCGCGCCCGGCGTGTTCCGTAATGCCTTCACCGCATTGGCCGTAAGGTTATGCATGATTGTCTTAAGATAGTTTTCATCCGTACTCACACTTATTTCGCCGGGATTGGCAAAATTAAACCTGATATTTGCGGTAGTTGAGAAGAAATCTTTCAAATAGTCAAACACCTCTCTCACCGGCACCTGTCGCATCTGTGGTTTAAACCTTTCCATCTGGCCCTTGCTCCAAAGCAGCATCGCCTCCATGTTTTCCAATAGTGTACGCGCCGCGAGCGTAATATCGCGCTGATGTGTCGCCGATTCCTTCTCACTCAGTAGGCCGGGCGCCTCATTCTGCAATTCCAGGAAGCTGACGAGATTTGCAATGGGGCTTCGCAGATCGTGACTCATTATCGCAAAAAACCGGGCCTTGATCTTATTCGCCTCATCGAGCTCGCTATTCAACTGCAACAACACCGTATTTGTTTTCTTTCGGGTTCGTCCCTGGAAATACAGAAGTCCTCCTATGACCAACAACAAAACCAGCCCGGCGATGAGTGCAATTCGCTGCCGCTTCTCTACAGTGAGCGCAAGTTTGTTCAGTTGTATTTCCTTATCCCGGAGATCGATCTCCCGTTGGCTTTCGATGGTGGCGATCTTGTTCTTATTTTCCTGTGAATACAATGAATCCTGGATCGTATAATGCAGTTTGTAATTTTCGATCGCCTTCTTATAATCTCCCTTCATCTCCTGCAGCTCTGCAAGGATTCCACTGAAATAGCTAAGATTATCCTTGTCGTTCGCAGCACGCGCATAACCGATAGCCCGGTTGAGATACCCTTCCGATTTGACCATAAGTGCCGACCGCTCCGTCGTTGATAAATGGTTAAGAGTATCTCCGCGAATGATATTGAGATAGGACTCCCCCATATTCCCGAGGTTGATGATTGAATTATAGTGGCTGGGGTTGATGGAATCCCATATGGCCTGCGACTTTTCCTGGTAACTGATGATCTTCGCATAGTCAGGGTCGTAGAGGATTGCTATCTGCGAATACAGGATGGCAATCCCGGTTCTGTTACCGGTCTGCTGGTAGAGCGCAAGCGCCTTGTTGTAGTATTCCTCCGTCTTGCGCTTATCACCC